>Ga0105046_10007628_pt1 | contig 17016 bp, 10 predicted proteins | sample MAT03_FD_78385 | JGI IMG/M metagenome (GOLD analysis project Ga0105046, IMG submission 78385) | Freshwater microbial communities from Lake Fryxell liftoff mats and glacier meltwater in Antarctica - MAT-03 (megahit assembly) | ecosystem: Environmental > Aquatic > Freshwater > Ice > Liftoff...
AGGATGAAGATGACGTTTGGGCGCTGCTCCGCGGCGAATGCCGAATGCCGAATGCCGAATGCCGAATGACAACAGGGCGAAAATGAGGAGCCGGTTCATGAAGGGGCGTTGCGTCGGGGAGCTGGGCGCTGTTGGTTTCAAAATGTTCGGAGTTGAAACAATCGGGCGACGAGGCTGGGGCTTACCGCTCCGTTCCAGAGGCGCATCGCTTCGCGTTCACCGACGCATAGCGCTGGCGTGCCTCGGACCACGTGTCGCCAGGCTCCGGCTGAATCTCCTCCACCTCGCTCGACGCGCACGCCACGCGGCGAATGTCGGCAAGCGAGCCGAGTTCCCCGCACGCCCGCGCCTGCACGAGCAGATTGCCGAGCACCGTCGCCTCGACCGGACCCGCGAGCACCGGCCGCCGGCTCGCGTTCGCAGTGAGTTGGTTCAGCAACTGATTCCGCGAACCGCCACCTACGACGTTCACCGAGCCGATTGCGCCGCCGGTCATTTCCTCCAGCCAATCGAGCACGCTCGCGTATCGCAGCGCGAGACTCTCCAGCGCACATCGGATGAATTCGCCTTCGTCGCGCGGAACAGGCTGATCCGTTTCGCCGCAGAATTGCGCAATGGCCGCAGGCATGTCCGGCGGATTCAGGAAAGTGATGTCATCGGGATTCACGAGCGAGCGGAAGGCTGGCGCTGCCTCCGCCGCACGCACGAGCGCCGCGTAATCGGCAGCGCTCCCGCCTTTCGCAAACGATCGGCGGCACTCCTGCACGAGCCAGAGGCCCATGATGTTTTTCAGCAGGCGATACGTGCCGTCCACTCCGCCCTCATTGGTGAAATTGTGTTCGAATGCTCGCTGCGAAAGGTCAGGCTCATGCAGTTCGACCCCGAGCAGCGACCACGTGCCGGAGCTGATGTATGCGGAGCGCCCTTCGTTCGCACCCGGCACACCGGCGACGGCCGAGCCGGTGTCGTGCGTCGCGGGCGCGATCACTTTCACGCCCGCATGCAGCCCGGTGCGCTCACGCAGACCCGGCAGCAATGCTCCAAGCTCCGTGCCAGGCTGCACCACCTCGGGGAGCATCGCCGTCGGCAGGCCGAGTTTTTGCAGCAGCTCCACCGACCACTGCTTTCTTGTCGGATGAAAAAACTGCGTCGTCGTCGCATTCGTGAATTCCCCGGTGCGCGCGCCGCACATTTTGAAATGCAGCCAGTCCGGGATCATCAGGAACTTGTCCGCCGAGGCGAGCAACCCGGGGTCGTGCTCATGCGTGGCGAAGAGCTGATAGAGCGTATTGATCTCCATGAACTGCACGCCGCTCGCCGCGAAGATTTCCTCCGGCGACACGCGCTGCTTCACCTTCCCCAGCATCCCGCGAGTGCGGGCGTCACGGTAATTCCACGGCTGCTCGATCAGCTCGCCGGCCTTGTCGAGCAGCACGTAATCCACGCCCCACGTATCCGCACCGACCGATACGATCGAATCCCCGAAACGCCTCGCCGCAAGCCCGAGACCGCGCTCGATTTCACCCCAGATGCGCGTGATATCCCAGCGCATCGTGTCGCCCACGCGCGTAACTCCGGTGGGGAAGCGGTGGATTTCCTCGACGCGCATTTTCTCGCCGTCCCACAGCCCGGCCATCACGCGGCCGCTCTCCGCGCCGCAGTCCACCGCGAGGTGGCATTTTTCGTTCATGGTCGTGGTGTCGGTTGGTGGAAAAGTGCGCGCTTATGGGACGTCCAGAAAATCGTGCGCCACGGAAGACAGGCGTCCTCGCCTGTCAGGGCGGACGGGCCTCCGGCCCGTCCAGACAGCCGGGGACAGCCGTCTGCCGTGATAGCCGCGACGGCTGTCTTCCACCCCCTCCGCGCCTTCTTGGAAACCCCGTTGGCACCACAATGTTTGCGCATGGAGTTCACGAAGTGCGGAGTCCGAGAATCTCATCCGCCCGCTGCCGCACCTCGCGAAAACGCGCGGCGTTCGCGGGCAGTTTGATGTCCTCGTCGAAGGTCTGGATCATCTCTTTCATCCGCGCGTGGCCCTCGGGGCTCGCGAGCAGATTCGGGAAGCATTTCTTGATCACCTCAAGCACGATGTTCACCGAGACCGACGCTCCGGGCGATGCGCCGAGCAGCGCGGAAATGGTGCGTGCCGCGTCGGTGATGACCTCCGTGCCGTAGTGGACGATGCCCGCCTCGCCGTCCGTCTTCTTGATCGCCTGCACGCGGATGCCCGCGTCGATCAATTTCCAATCCTCGGCCTTCGCCGCAGGATAGAAAACGTGCAGCACTTTCATGCGCGCCTTCATGCTTTGCGTGCCCTGCTGCACGAGGTAGCGGACGAGATCGAGGTTGTGGATTCCGATCTTGATGAGCGTGGCGATGTTGTCCCGGCGGACGGAAAACGGCAGGTCCGTGATGCTTCCCTTCCTGTGCAGAAATTTCGTCGTCCACGCCGCGAATGGGCCGAAGAGCAGCGTCTTTTTGCCGTCGAGAATCCGCGTGTCGAGATGCGGCACCGCCATCGTCGGCGCGGCATCGAGCGCCTGACCGTACACTTTCGCCTGATGCTTCGCGACGATCCCCGGATTGTCGCACACGAGCCACTGCCCGCCGATCGGAAATCCTCCGAGGCCCTTCGCCTCCGGGATGCCGGACTTTTGCAGCAGCGGCAGACTGCCTCCCCCCGCACCGACAAAGACAAACTTCGCGCGAACCACTCGCACCGTGCCGGTCGCCAGTTCCTTCGCGCTCACTTCCCAGCCCGTGCTGATTTTTTTCAGGCCGACCACGCGATGCCCCGGCGCAATGCCGCAGCCCTCCTGCTGCCCGAGCCAGCGCAGAAGCTTGCGCGAAATCTCGCCGAAATTCACATCCGTGCCCGCGTCCATTTTCGTCGCGGCAATCGGCACATCACCGCGGCCTTCGAGCAGCAGCGGCGCCCAGTCCGCAATCTTCGCGCGGTCAGTTGTGTATTCCATCTCCTTGAAAAAATGATGCGCCGACATGCCCGCGGCTCTCGCCTTCAGAAAGTCCACCTGCTCCGCGCCATGAACGAAGCTGATGTGCTGCACGGGATTGATGAACTCCGTCGGCTTGTCCGCCATGCCGGTCGCGACCGCATAGCTCCAGAACTGCTTCGAGTGCTCGAACTGCTCGAAGATCTCGATGACCTTGTTCACGTTCACCGAGCCGTCCGCCTCACGCTTCGGCGTGTAGCTCAGCTCGCAGATCCCCGCGTGCCCGGTGCCCGCATTGTTCCAGCCATCCGAACTCTCCTGCGCGAGACCATCGGTCACTTCATAGAGCTGGATGCGGAGGCGCGGCTCGAGACGCTTCAGCAGCGCGCCGAGATTGGAGGACATGATCCCGCTGCCGATGAGGACGACGTCGGGATTTTCAATGTGTGTGGCGGTAGGCATGAGGAAAATTCAGCGTTTCGAGAGGACATCCTTTTCATAACCGCGAACTTCGTCGAGCCAAGCCGTTCCGACCGGCACTGCGGCAACGGCCACCCCGCATCGAGTCGGATGGCCGTGACTTCAATCCCCCGTTCTTCGCGGGCATTACGCCGTGACGCTGCCCCACTGCATGCACCCCGAACGTTTCATACGATTTGTATAGTCTTGTTACCAGACGGCGGCGCGTGCCTGGAAAGTAGCGTAGCTCTCCAGAGCTGCGCGGGTGGATCCGCGCGTGAAGCCTCGTGGTGCGCAGCTCTGGAGAGCTACGCTACGCGACCCCGCCGCCGCCTTCTGCATTCAGGCATTCCGGCTGAATAAATCGTTTCACCTGGTCTCCTGATGTTCGCCGGCGGGACGTTTGTGTTCCCGGATCTCGGCGTCGCGCTGAGTGGCTTCCGCGCGCAGCTTCGCGACGACCTCGGGATGCTCGGCGGACACGTCCTTCGTCTCACCGAGATCCGTGGCGAGATCGTAGAGCGCAAAGTCGCTGGCTTCTGCCTCCGCTCCCGCGGCTTTGTTGGCCTTCTTCTTCTCTTTTGCGGTGTCCTTCGTCGCCTGCGCGCCTTTGCCGCCGCCCTGTCCTTTGGTGAGGAAAAGTTTCCACTGACCCTGGCGGATCGCGCTGAGACTGCCGTTGCCGGCGAAGTAGAGATGCGTGTCGCGCGCCGGGCCGGGCTTGGCTTCGAACATCAGCGGCGTGATGTCGCGTCCGTCAATCACGCGATCCTTCGGCAACTCGACGCCGGTGATTTTTGCGAAGGTCGGAAGCATGTCGATGTTGCCGGCGAATTGCTCGCACGTCGTTCCCGCCGGGATCTTGCCGGGCCAGCGCATGATGCACGGCTCGCGCACGCCGCCCTCCCAAGTGGTGCCTTTGCTGCCGCGATAAGGCGGCGCCGCGCGACCGGCGGGGCCGTTGTCGGAGGTGAAGATGACGAGCGTGTTGTCGTCGAGCTTGAGTTCCTTCAGCGTCGCCATGATCTGGCCGACGGACCAGTCAATCTCCTCGATCGCATCGCCGAGCAGACCCAGCTTGCTCTTGCCTTTGAACGCATCGGAAGCCGCGAGCGGAAAGTGGATCATCGTATGCGGCAGATAGACGAAGAACGGCCCGTCCTTGTGCTCGCGGATGAACTTCACCGCCTCTTCGGTGTAGCGCTTCGTGAGCGTGTCCTGGTCCGCGGGATACTCGACGACTTCCGTTCCGCGCATGAGCGGGACCGTGTGCCGGATGGCCCCATCGCGCGCCTTCGCCTCCGTCATGCCGTCGCGGAAAACGCAGTCCTTCGCGAGACGCGCGTTCACCGGATCGATCGTCATGTCGTTGCTGTATGGGATGCCGAAATACGAGTCGAAGCCCTGCGTCGTCGGCAGGAATTCCTGATGATGCCCGAGGTGCCATTTCCCGATCACGATCGTCGCATAGCCTTTCTGCTTCACGATCTCCGCGAGCGTGATCTCATTCGAGTGCAGCCCGATGTTGCTCTTTGGAAAAAGCACGCCGGGAATCGAGACGCGCACATTGTAGCAGCCGGTGAGCAGGCTCGCGCGCGACATCGAGCAGACTGGCGTGGCGTAGAAGCTCGTGAACTTCCGGCCCTCGGCGGCAAACTTGTCGAGGTGCGGCGTACGCACGTCCTTGTTGCCGAACGGACCAATGTCCGCGTAACCCATGTCGTCGATGAAAATGAGGACGATGTTCGGTTTGCCTTCGACCGCAGAGGCGTGAGGGACGAAGAGGATTGCGATGAAAGCAGTGATGATGGTGAGGAGCGATTTCATAAACTGTGGCGGGTTGTGGTTGTCTGACTAACAGCGTTCGGCGGTCATCTTGCCTTGCTTTTTCCCGTTCACCGCACCTGTCCTTTGGCGCGGAGTTGTTCGAGTAGGACGGTGAGTTCTTTCACCTTGTCCGGCTGTTCGGCGTAGAGGTTGTGCTTCTGCGCGAGGTCGGTGCGGATGTTGTAGAGTTCGCCGGGGTTTGGATTCTTCGTATAGCCGTTCGCTGCGTCGAACCACTCGGGAACTTTCGAGACAGCGCCAGTTTTCGCGGCGATGAGCACCCAGTCGTCATGGCGGAGCGCGTAGCCGTTGGCGTTGGTATTGTGGACCACCGTGGTGCGCGCGCTGGGAGCTTCACCTTTGATCAGCGCGAGCTGGCTGTAGCTGTCCTCGGCGGATCCGGCGGGAATGTCGGCACCGACCAGATTCGCGACGGTGGCGAAGATATCGATCTGACTGATGAGTCCGTCATTCACTTTGCCGGCGGGCACTTTGCCGGGCCAGCGCACGACGAACGGAACACGGTGGCCGCCCTCCCAGATGTCGCGCTTCACACCGCGCAACGGCCCCATGCTGCGGTGCTCGAAGTTCTGCACGCGAGGATAGGCGTAATGCTCGGGGCCATTGTCGGAACTGAAGATAACGAGCGTGTTGTCAGCAAAGCCACCGTCTTTCAAAGCCTGCAGCACGCGGCCCACGGTGTCATCCGTCTGCACGACATAGTCGCCAAATCCGCCGGCCTTCGACTTGCCGACAAACTCCGGTGCAGGCACGATCGGCGCGTGTGGCGAGGTGAAGGGAAAGTAGAGGAAGAACGGCTCATCCTTCTTCTGCTTGCCGATCCACTCGACGGCTTTCTTCGTGAGCGTGGGCATCACCGCCCAGAAATCCCAATCGTTCAACGAAGGGCCGGGACGCGCCTCCCACGAACCCTCTGCGGTTGGCTTCGGCGTGCCAAGCGGCACCGTCGGCACGGTGATGACGCGATCATTTTCAAACCACGCGTAGGGCGGAAAATTCGGCACATCGTCGCCGAAGTAATAGTCGAAGCCATGCGAGAGCGGCCCGCCTGGGATGGGCTTGCTCCAGTCAAACGCATCGGGCGCAAAGCCTCCCTCGCCGTTCTCTTTTCGCCTGCCCCTTGCTTCGGGCGGCACGACTTGAGGTTTCTTGACCGCGTTCCAATCCCAGCCGAGATGCCACTTGCCGATGCACGCGGTCGCGTAGCCTTTCGACTTCAGCATCTCCGGCAACGTCGTGCGCTCGGCATCGAGGATCGGCTGGTCGAAGGCATTCACGATGCCGTGAAACTTCCGCCAATGATAGCGCCCATGCAGCATCGCGTAGCGACTCGGGGTGCAGACACCCGATGAACTGTGCGCATCGGTGAAACGCATCCCATCCTGCGCGAGGCGATCCAAGTTTGGCGTGGGAATCTTCGACGCGGGATTCTGCACGCCGAGATCGCCGTAGCCCATGTCATCGGCGTAAAGGATGACGATGTTGGGCCTTGTTGCTGACCCGTCGGCGGCGTTTAGCGCTGCCAGCGGAATGAGCAGCACTGCGATGATTGTGCGGAGGTTCTTGTTCATGATTTGCATTCAATACGGCCGACCGGTTTGGGTTACGAGGGCGACGGACACAGAAGCGGGAGCGCTGTGCACCCCGTGACCCCAAAGGAGGGCAACGTCCAGACCACGAGGAGGAATGGAGCGAATTTCATGATTGGGAAAGCAGCGCAGCCGACCAGTTTCGGACGGGGGAACGTGCGCGGCGACCTGGTTACTTGTTGGCTTTCGTCTTCGCCTTCCTCCCAAGTCGCGAGCCGGGCGAGGGCGGAGACCACTCAGCGGGTTGGGGATTCGCCACTTTCAGCGGAGCTGTGTCGGCGTAGCGTGCCATCTCCATTTCGAGCAATGCCGTCATTTCCGCGACCTTCGTTGCGTGCTCGGGTTTGCCAGCGAGGTTGGTGAGTTCGTGTGGATCATTTTGCAGATCGAAAAGCTGCGTCTGGTCCACGAGCGGGTAGCGGATCAATTTCCACTGCTGGTTGCGCACGGCGCGCTGGCAGGCGCGATAAGCGGTGTAGCAAAGGTCGCGGACCTGCGGTGCTTTGCCGGCAATGACGGGCGCGAGGCTCTTCGCGTCGAGGCCCGACGGAACCGTTGCGCCGGTCAGTTCGCAGACAGTCGGGTAGATATCCTTCCTTGAGGTCGGCGGGAAGTGCGCTTTCGACGGTGGCATCGTCCACGACCAATGTGGCGACGTGGCGCTCGAGATCGATGGTCACGGTGGCGTCGAACCTAGCATCAGGTGCGAAACCGCTCGCGAGTGTTTTGCCTTTCTTCACCTGCGACCGGTCACCTTGGAAGATGCCGTGCATGTGCATGCCGATCATGGTGCCGGCCTTGATGAGCGACTCGTTCTTCGGCTCGGATCCAAACGCAAAGCAGGCGTTCTGTGTGCGACCACCCGCGCCCTGATACGTGAGCTGGATCGTCGCCCGACGAACGATGGGTGGGTCGAGTTGCTTGAGCGCGAAGCCTTCCGCTTTGCTGGCAATGAGGTAGCCGTCAGCGGTCTTGCCGATCTCCGCTCCTTCGACGATGGCGAAGTCGCCCGCGCCCGGTTTGGCAGGCGGGACGGATGCGCCTTCCTTGCCCTCGCCGCCGGCACGCTTCCTCTTTTCGGGCTTCACGGCGTTTTCCCTTTTCACGTTGCGCTGCCACTCGGGCGCGTCCTTAGCCATCTCGGCGACGAGGTTCGCCATCGTCTTGTGCATCTGCTCGACGCGCTGCGGTTCCTTTGCGGCGAGGTCGTTCGCTTCCTTCAAGTCGTTCTTCAGGTTGTAGAGTTCAAACTTGTCCATCGGTTCCGAGGCCAGGAGTTTCCAGTCACCGTCGCGCAACGCGATGTGCATTCCGCCCGGCGCGCGATAATGCCAGAAGAGCGGGACCTTGCGCTCGATGGGCTTGCTGTCGAATGCCGGGATGATGCTGGCGCCATCGATGATGCGGGCGGCGGGCGGCTGCACGCCGGTGAATGCGCAGATGGTGGTGAAAATGTCGGAGCCGATCACGGGCTGATCGCTGGTGCTGCCGGGCTTCGTGTGGCCGGGCCAGCGGACCATGAATGGCTCGTGGATGCCGCCTTCGTAGAGCCAGCGTTTGCGGCCGCGCAGTCCGCCGGTGCTGCCGCAGTTGCGCTTGGTTTCGCCGTCGCCCTCTGGGCCGTTGTCGGCGGTGAGAAAGACGGCGGTGTTTTCTGCCTCGCCCATTTCCTCCAGCGTTTTCATCAGTGTGCCAAAGGCCGCGTCCATCTGCGTGGCATCGCCATGGAACTGGCGGTGGCTCTCATCCGCGTCCGGGTAGAGCGCCTGAAATTTTGGATCGGCCTCGATCGGCTGATGTGTCTCGTGCGTGCAGATATTGAGCAGGAACGGCTTCTTCGGATCGCGATGATGCTTGAGGAAGTCGATGGCTTCATTGACCACGATCTGTCCGGAGAAGCCTGTCAGTTTCCCAACGGGTTGGCCATTGCGGACGAAGTTATCGGGATCCTTGTGGCTCGGCCCGGCGTTATTCTGCGTGGCGAACCACCAATCGTATCCGTGATCGCCCGGCTGCGGCTGATCGGGAGAATTGAACTTGCCGTTGAGATGCCACTTGCCGCTGTGGCACGTCGCATAGCCCGCGCCCTTGAGCAGCGTGGCGATGGTGATCTCCGACTTGCGCAAATGCATCGCGCTGCCCCCCGGAATCCAATTATAGACGCCATTGCGATAAGGCGTGCGCCCCGTCTGAATGGCCGAGCGCGACGGCGAACACACGGCACACGCCGCGTAGCCCTGCGTGAACCGCGTCGCCTGCGACGCAAACTTGTCGAGGTTCGGCGACTGGATGATCTTGTTGCCGTAGCAAGCGAGGTCGCCCCGGCCCATGTCGTCCACGAGGAAAATGACGACGTTGGGTTTGCCTGCGGCGGTCTTAGCGTCATTTGGGCCGGCAGGCGCGGTGTCAGCGCCGTGGAGTCCGGCCAGCGGAGCCAGGAGCAGCGCGGTGAGGAGTGTGAGGGTATGCTTCATGAAAAATTTCGGGTGAACATTGAAGCACTGCTAGGGGAGACAGAATGGGGCATTTTATTACCTCTACTCAGCTATTCCTCTGCGGTGGTGTCGAGCGCTGGATCCGATGCCTCGGCCCGAGGAGACGTGGAGGAGGTTGGGTTTCAGCATAGGTGTCTCTGGTAACAACCTCTCACCATCGTTTTGCCCAAATCGGCAGTCCAACTTGCCCTCCGCTGGCACTTTCATCCGCAGATAAGCGCGGATGAACAGAGGCATTCGAAAATCAATCCGGGATACATGCCCCGGATTTGCAGATTTGCGGCGCATGCGCTCACACCGTCGCGCGTTTGAAACCTGCCTCGTAGCCGATGCCGCCATCCACATCGCGGAGCTGGAAAACGATCGTGCTCTCGCGCTCGCCGGGCTGCAGTTCCACGCACAGGAATCCGCCCTTCACGCGGTGGAACTTGTGAAACCGCGGGTCCTCGCCCGGCGTGCCACCCGCATGCGAATCGCTCGCCGCGCCGACGCTGAACTCCTGCACACCCGTCGCCGGATGCACCGAGTGGTATTGCCAGTGGCGGTCGCCACAGATGACGAAGAAATTCTCCGGCGCGTTCGCCTTGATCCACGCGCGAAGCTCGTCGCCCTCGTGCGCAAAGCCCGCGTTCGAGTGGTTGTCATTCTTGCCCGTGGCGCGATCGGGCCCGACGAGCGGCGTGGGGCTGATGAGCACCTTCCACGTCGCGGTGCTCTCCGCGACCGTGCGCTTGAACCACGCCTTCTGCTCCGCGCCCCAGATCGTTTTCTCCGGGCCGTTGGGCATGTTGTTCGGCGAGCGAAAATCGCGCCCGTCGGTGAACCACACCTGCAGGTCGCGACCCCAGCGCACCGTGCGATAATCGCTCGGCCCAAGCGGCGCCTGCTCGCGGAAAATATTCTGCCCCTCGGCGAAGGTCAGTTCGCCCGCCTTCATCCCCGGCCAGCAGTCGTTGGTCAGTGTGTCGTGGTCATCCTTCAGCCAGTAAGTCGAGGTGCTGCGCATCGCCGCGTGCAGGCGCGGCAGGCTGAACATCCGCTCCCAGTGCAGCCGCGCGAGCGACGGCGACACCGCGCGCGGCGGATTGCTGTCGTAGTACACGAGGTCGCCCGTGAGCGAGATGAAACGCGGATCGAGCGCGAGCATCGCGGGATAGATCGGATGCCCGTCCGCGTGATCGCGATCCTGGTAGCCCTGGCACGTCATCACGCAGAAACGCAAGGCCGTCGCCGCGCGCGCCTCGGGCGCCGTGTGAAATTTCCCGCGCAGACTCTCATGCTCGGCGCCATCCGCACCCGCGGTCTCGCTCGCGTAGTGGTAAGTGCTGCCCGGTTTCAGGGCCGCGAGCGCGAAATGGTGGATGCCATCCTTCTCCTCGCTCACATCCGCCCACGGCGTTGCGATCGCATCCGCGAGATCCTCGTGCAGCGAATAGCGCACACGCACACGCCCCGCCATCGCAGGACACGCGCCCTCTATCTGATCCGCCGGCGGCACGGCTTCCTTTGGCTGCGCCTTCGCGCCCTTGCCCTTCTCGTTGAATGCGACACCACGCGCATTCCGTCCGCTGAATTTCGTGAGCCGCGTCCACACGATCGCCGTCGTGTCCGTGACTTCGCCCACACGCACGCCGGTGGCCTGATGCGATCCACCTTGTGCAGCCCGCGCGAGCGGCGATGCGAGTGCTGCCGCGGCAGTCGTGCCGATGAAGTCGCGCCGCGTGATGCGACGCCGGGGAGTTGGATTTGTATTCATGGTTTCTGTTTCGGGTTCTTTTCCTTCCAGTCTGCGAGTGCCTTTTTGAAATTCGCCGTCTGCGGATCCTCCGTCTTTTCCATGTGCGCGAGCAGCAGCGAGGCGAGGCGCTCCACCTCGGCGCGGTAGTGTGAATCCGACACGAGATTGCCCCGCTCGCCGCTGTCAGTCTGTTCGTTGAAAAATGCGGGCGGCTCGCCGACGCGCAGTTGCTTCACACGGCCCGCGATGCGCTCATCGGTTTGTCCCGCGGCTTCGATCGCCTTGAAAGTGATCCCGCTCATCGCCTCGACGCGGAACTTCGCATTGCCATCCGGACACGCGTGAAACATCAGCGCCCAGTCCTCCGTGCGGATGCAGCGCTGTGGCAGCGCGATGCCGCTGCTCACCGTGTTCACATGCGTGATCACAAAATCGCGCGCGTCCTGTTTCTCGCCGCGCAACAGCGGCGGATTTTTCCCCGAGCCCTCGATCTTGTCGTCCCACGGGAACTCCGCCTCCGGCTTCAGGTGCGGCGTCTTGTTGATCGCCGCGGTGAAATAGCCCGCGCTTTTCAGCGCCGTGACCATCGTCGGCGTGCCGGGCTTCACGGGATTGAACCCCAGCGCTCCGCTGCGATGCGGCACGCGCCCGGTGAACATCGCCTCCCGCGACGGCTGGCAGATCGGCGCGGTCACGTGGTTGTTCACGAAGCGATGGCAAGTCCCCGCCAGCGTATCGAGCACCGGCGTCGCGCCCATTTTCCCGCCCATCCACCCCGGCGAATCCGCGTTCATATCATCGGCCGTGATGTAGAGAAGGTTGAACTTCGGCGCATCGGCGGACGCGAAGCATGCGGCGAAAACCAGAGCGAGAAGGGCCGGGAGGGATTTCATGGGAGGATCGCGATACAGCGTACGCTCGCCTCGGACGCGAGTGAATCGGTTGTGCGTGAGGGATACCCGGAGTTGCCTTGTTTTCTTGGAAACGTTCGTCGCAACTTTGAGCGCAGTTCGGAAACCCGGCAAGATTGCCGGGTCTCATCGGCGGCTGTCAGCGATGACATGATCGTGCTTTGCGACTTCGGAGACGACGGGGACCCTCTGCGAAATGCACTGGGATGGGGAAGATGATCAACCAAGGATGGCACGGATGGGCGTGATTCATTTCGGGTCCAGCCAAGCGCGAGGGGGAGACCAAGGAGGGGCGCTTTCATAGCGCCCTCTCGATGCGGTCGCTCCGCGCCGCATTGAGCCCGAGGCGTGACCCGCACTGCGGATTTGCGGAGTGCGAGGATCCATTCGCAGTGCCGCGGTCATGGCTGGCAGCGGCGCGGAGCGACCGCTGCCAGAGGGCGCTATCAGGCGCCCCTCCTTGCGCCTGCCGCGACTTCGCTGATCGTCGCCTTGGACTCGGATCCAATCGCGCCCTGCACGGATGAAGACATTTTTCCCCACTGAAGACCAACCGTGTCAACCGTGTCAGCCGTGGTCGAATGATCCGCGAAATCCTGCGATGTGGAGTTTCGCAGCGATCTCGACAGGACTATCGCTTCAGCGTCCGGAGATATTGCCAGATGGCGTCGAACTGCTCGGAGGCTTTGCCATCGAAGAAATCGGTGAGCGGGGTCTTGCCTTCGTCGTCGGCGAATTTGGGCATCTTCGTCTCGGGGTCGATGTGGGGGGGCGAGCGCCCAGCGGTGGAAGTAGTCCCTGCGCAGGCGGGCGGGTGAGAGCGCGAGGTTCGGGCCGGGGGCCTCGAAGACGGCGGTGGCGGCGCGGTCGGCGACGGTGTGGCATTGCACGCAGTTGAAGCCGCCGCTTTCTCCGACGAGCGTTTCGCCGGCTTTCACTTTCGCCGCATCGGGTGCGGGCTCGGCGGGGATGGTGGTGGAAAGGCCGTGCGTGTGTGCGAGTCCGTGCGCGAGTCCTTCGGCGTACGTGGCAAAGCCGGGCATGCGGCCGACGATCCAGTGGCGCGGCTTGTCCTTCGCGCCGCCGGCGATGAAGGTCGCGAGGTAGTCGGGGCGCAGCTTTTCGCCGAACCATGTGAGCGCGGGGAGCGCGGTGGTGTGGATGGGTTTGTCTTCGCCTTCCTCGATCGGGGCGTCGGTTTGCAGGCTGATGATTTCCTCCTCGATCTGCGACCACACGCCCGGCTGTCCGTCGGAGCCGTGGCAGGCGGAGCAGCGGAGATTTTTGATCTGCCGCGCGGCAAATTCGGCGGGGACATCGTGCTTCAGCGAGTCGAATCCGCTGGCGACGAATGCGACGAGGGCTGCGCGCTGCGCGGAGGAGAAGCGGAAGTCGGGTGCCTTGCCGCGTGCGGCGGCATCGGGGGCGAGGCAGCCTTTGCTCCAGCCGCTCGTGAGTGTGGCGGCGAGCGTCGGTGTGTTCACGGGTGGCGCACCGGCGTGGCAGCTCAGGCAGTTCGAGGAGATCATGAGCTGGAGGCCGCGCGCGGAATCGCCCTCCGGCCCGGCGGAAAATTCCTGCGTGCCGGTGCTGAGCAGATACGACGCGAGCTGCTTCGCCTCGGTGTCGCTGAGCCGGAAATGCGGCATGCGAATCCAGCGATAGGACTTCGCGGGGTCTTTCAGAAACTCGGCGAGCGCGGCAGGGTGCCACTTGGCCTTCACGTGACGGAGCGGCACGCGCTGGTGCGAGTCCTCTCCATCGGCGTCGGGCTTCGTGTGGCAGGCGACGCAGCCGAGATTCGCAAAGAGCGCGCCGCCGGGTGCCATCGGCGTTTCCTCGACGCCCTTGCCGTCCTTCGGCGTGGCGGTGCTGGCGAAATACGCGGCGAGATCCGCAGCGCGCTGATCGATCTTTCCGTCCCCGCCGGTGAAGACGCGCGGCATGAGCGAATGCGGGCGGATGGAGTGCGGGTCATTGATCCACGCGGCCAGCCATGGCTCGCGGAACTTGCCGCCGATCTCGTCGAAGAGCGGCGCGTCCTGCGCGAGTTCGGGCATGCCCTCTCCCCTCGGCGGGAGCAGCGTGCCGCCATCGTGACACGCCGCGCAGCGGTGCTGGGCGAAAAGGAGACGGCCTTCGCGGAGACGTTCGCCGGTGCGGAGTTCGACTGCGTTCGCGTTGTGCTGGAAGACGGTCGGCGGCACAGGCTCGCTGGGGAATTCCTTCGACGACCACAGCAGCCGCAGCGAGGCACCGCCGGTCTTCGGGCTTTCAAATTCCACGACGAGTTTGTTCGCGCCCTTCTGGAGTTGCACGGGCTGCGGCGCGATGCGCTTGCGGCTGTCGAGCAGCGGCGCGCCGTTGAGCGTGGCGGTCGCGACGCCATTCGTCTCGAGCGAGAAGGTGTATTCCGCGCGCAGCTCGGAAATGATCTCCGTCTCCCACTTCGCGCTGAAAGATCCCGCCGGCAGGAACGGGCTCACCGGCTGCCCTGCCGGGACAAACAGCGCGACGATCCGTGCGGCACGCGTGTCCGACTTGCCGGCTCCGGTGAAGGTCACGGCGATGCCCTGCTTTTTCTCCGCAGCCGCAGTGGCGAGTGGCGGAGCCTTCGGCGCGGAATCCTGCGCAGGCATCGCAGCGGTGAGCCCGACCGCGGCGAGAAAATGTGGGACAAGCTTCCAGCCTTTCCCGCGGCTTTCGGCCAGCGACGTGGCTTCGGGATTCCGGGAGGCTGAACTGTCCCACGCGTCTCTCACGGACAGGCAGGATGCCTGTCCCACGTTGCCGCTGCGCGGCTTCGCGGACGGAGCGCTTTCACTTCTCCAGAGAGGATCCTGTTTCATGGGATTGGGTTTCTCAGGATGACCGGTGGCTTTGAAACGACACTCCGCGATTCTCGCGTCAGCGCACGGACTTGTAGGTCTTGCCGCTGTTCGCGTCGGACGGCACGACGTTGATCGTGTTCGCCACTTCGCCGGGGATCGCCGCGCCGTCGGCGGACTTGATGTTCATTTTGATCTCCATCTGCATCACCGGCTTCAGGCCTGGCACTTCGAGGAAGACCGACTTCCTGTCCTGCGCGACTTTGACGGACTTCACCTCCACGGGGTCCTTTCCCTGCGCATTCGGGTCGCTGGGCTTGTATTTGCCCGAGCCGTAGGCGGAGGTCCAACGGTAGTTGTATTGCTGGATGGAGTAGTTCGCCGTGTCGCTCGCGCTCGCGGTGTCGAGTTCGCCGGTGAAGCCGATGGTGATGCCCTTGTCGGTCACGTGGATTTCATTCTGCAACGTGAGCGGCTTGCCGGTGTAGCGGACGCGCTGGATCGCGCCGTCCTTCGCGGCGTTCGTCTGCCAGCCCTTCAGCCCGGCGACGTAGAGCTGTCCGTCCACGGGATTGAATCGCGCGCGGCAAATGCCGCTCTCGAATTTCGCCGGGAACTTCACCACGCCGCCCTGCATGAGGATGCCGAGACGCGGCTTGTCGGCGTGCGCTTTCACCGGCTGCTCGGCAGGCCACTCGTCGAAGCCATAGACGTAGTGCGGGCCGGTGGTGCCACGATTGTTCACCGCATTGCGCTCGAACGCCGGGACGGGAACATCTTTCTGCCGGGACTTCTTGTCGTCCGTGAGTCGCAGGTTCACGAAGGAAAGATCCGTCGTCAGCAGCGCGCGGAGCACGTCCTTGTCGTCGTCCAGAACGCGCTGAATCAGGCGATCCGTATCCGCGACGAGCAATGCCGGGAGGTGGATCGAGCCGCGCAGCGTCGTGTCCCTCTTCGCATCGCCCCCTTTTGGTCGCGGCCATTCATTGGCCATTTCCGGGAAGGGAAATGTCTTCTCCTGGAAAATCTCCGTGGCTCGGGGGTAGCCGAAATACTGCTGAAAAAATTCTAGCAGGCGCGAGCGATCGAGCCGTTTGTCGGGACTGTCGATCACGGCCCGGACCTGATGCGTCATCTGCTCGCGGGTGGCCAGTTCGCCACTGCCCGCGGCGGTGACGAGCGGCTCCATCCGCTTGTGGCCGAGCGCGAGACTGAAGGCGCTGGCTGCTTCCATCGGCGTGAGCAGACGGCGTCCGCGCGCGTCCGGGGTGCCGCCGATTTCCGAGCGGAAAATGGCGTCGGCGCGCAGCAGCACCGCTTGCAGGACGGTCCTCACAGCAGCGGCGCTGTCGCCATCGCGCGCGCACTTTTCGTAGAGAGATTGGTAGCGGGCGACTTCGTCGGCGGCGGAAACATGTCCGATCGCCAGCGTGAACTGCCGCTTCACCGCGGTGGCGATTTCCTCGCGCGACGGTTTTTTTCACCGGATCCATCAGCACGACGAACTCGCGGATGGTGTCGTTCCGGCCTGAGATTTTCCCGTCCTTGATCTCATGCGCAGTCTGGCGCTCGACGATGGTGGCGGCATTGCGCACGAGGATTTCCGTGGTCGGCTCGTCCATCGAATAGAGCGCGGCGTAGTCCTTCAGGCCGCGGTCGGGAATCAGCGTGAACGGCTTCACGAGGCCATCGGTGCGGCCGCGGTAAACGCTTGTGACCATCCCGAGATACGACTCCGAATTCAGCCGCCAGAGTCGGCCCGCGGGCGGCGTCACCTCGGCGGCGGGCTGGCCGAAGAGAAGGTCATGCGGCAGAAGGTTGCCCTTGTTCGGCAATTGGTCAGCGGCGAATTGCTCCGCGTTCTGCGCCTTCGGCAACGCATGTGTCAGCATGGTGACGATGCGGTAGGCGGGCGCCGCGTCGGGCTGCTTCTCCTTTTTCGGCGGCATCACGCCATCGCGAATCTGGTCGCGCACGAGCGTCCACAATTCGCCTTCCTTCGCAAAGTCGCCGGTGAGCGTGTCGAGCCGCACATCGCCCTTCTGCTTTTCCGCGCCGTGGCACTTGACGCAATGCGCGGTGAGGAAGGGACGAAGCGTGGCGGCGAGGCCCGGCTGCGTCCCGGGTGCGTCCCGGCTGCGTCCCGGGTGCGGGCGCGGCGGATGCGGTGGCAGCGCTGAGGAGGATGCAGTTC
>Ga0105046_10007629_pt1 | contig 17014 bp, 11 predicted proteins | sample MAT03_FD_78385 | JGI IMG/M metagenome (GOLD analysis project Ga0105046, IMG submission 78385) | Freshwater microbial communities from Lake Fryxell liftoff mats and glacier meltwater in Antarctica - MAT-03 (megahit assembly) | ecosystem: Environmental > Aquatic > Freshwater > Ice > Liftoff...
CCTTGGCCTCGCGGGTCGATTTGACTGCCACGGCCGTGGCCTTCTCGGCCTCGCCGCGCAGCTCGAACAAAAAGCGGCTCGGAATACTTGGGCGGGGCTTGCCCCATTTCATCCGCGTGGCGGCGAGCGAAAGAGTCAGCCGGTCGCGCGCTCGCGTCACCCCCACGTAGCAAAGGCGGCGCTCCTCGTCGATTGCGTCCCCCTCGGCGGCCACGGCGCGATGGTGGGGGAGCAGCCCTTCTTCCATCCCCACCAGATAAACGTGTGGAAATTCCAACCCTTTGGCGCTGTGGAGCGTCATCAGGACCACGGCGTTTCGCTTCAGGCGGGTCTCCTTGTCGGAGTCGTTCTCGCGGCCCACCATGGCGATGTCTTCGATAAAGCCCCCCAGTGTCGGCTTGTTTGCCCGTTCGCGGTCGACGTAGCCGGCCAGCGCGTTGATGACTTCTTCGACGGAGTTCCAACGTGCGATCTGGTCGTTCGGCTCTTTGTAGTTGCGGGTGATCTCGTCGCGATAGCCGATCTCGGAGATCAATTGCTTTACGGCGCCGACCAGGTCTCCTCCTTGGAGCCGCTGACGGTAGCGCTCGACCAGGTCACAAAAACCGCGCACCGCGGTGACGGTGGTGGAGGCGACACCGGGTCCCACTGCCACCTGAGGAAGGACATCCCACATGGGGGCCGCCGCGGCGACTGCTTTTTCCAACAGTGCGTCGACCGCGCGATCGCTGATGCCCCGGCTGGGAGTGTTGATGATCCGCCGCATCGAGACTTCGTCCCGCGGGTGGGCCAGGACTTTGAGATACGCCAGGGTGTCGCGGACTTCTTTCCGATCGTAGAAGGACATTCCGCCGATCACCACGTACGGAATCTTGGCTCGACGGAATTCTGTCTCGAATGGTCGCGGCTGCTCGTTCGTGCGGCACAGGATGGCAATATCGCGCGGTTGGGCAGCCTGCTGCGCGACCAGAATCTGGATGTCGTGCACCACTGCGTGCGCTTCTTCCGTTTCGTCCGCGCATTGCCAGAAGCGAACCGGCTCTCCCGGCGGACGGAATGGCCGCAGCACTTTGTCGTGCCGCTGACGATTGAACACGATCAGTCGATTGGCGATGTCCAGAATCGACGCGGCCGAACGGTAGTTTTCTTCCAGGCGGATCGTCCGCGCCTCGGGCCAGTCTTTTTGAAAGTGCAAGATGTGCGAGACTTCGGCGCCGCGCCAGCCATAGATGGATTGGTCGTCGTCGCCTACTACGCACAGATTGCGGTGCTCGCCGGCCAGCGCTTTGACGATCCGGTATTGCGAGCCGTTGGTGTCCTGGTATTCATCGACCAGTAAGTGGCTAAATCGATCGGCCTCGCTCTGCCGCACTGCTGCGTGGTTCTCGAACAGTTCTTCCGTGCAGAGCAAGAGATCGTCGAAGTCGACGGCGCCGGCGGTTTTCAAAGCGCGCTGATAGCGGCGATACGCGACGGCCGCCAGGTGTTCTTTATCGTTCTGGGCCTGCGCGGCGGCCTGCTCCGGCCGCAGAGAGGCTGTTTTCCAGCGGCTGATGAAGAACAGCAGGTCGCCTGGTCGCAGCTGCGCGGTGGGCGCCTGGATCTCTCGCAGCGCGGCGCGAGCCAGGCTCTCCTGATCGCCGCGGTCGTAGATGGCAAACTCGGGCGGATAGCCCAGCACCCGCGCGTGCCGGCGCAAGACACGGACGCAAAGGGAGTGGAACGTCGAGATCTCTGGTTTCTCAGGCCGGCGTTTGCCGAGGAGCTCGCTGGCTCGTTCCTGCATTTCGCCGGCGGCTTTGTTCGTAAACGTAACGGCCAGGATCTTGCGTGGCGGCACGCCGCTGCGGATCAGCTCGGCGATGCGGTGCGTGACGACCCGCGTCTTGCCCGTTCCGGCGCCGGCCAGAACCAAGAGTGGTCCGCGCAAGGTGCGCACCGCCTCTTGCTGCGCCGCGTTAAGACTGTGGGCCATCCGTGTCGCTCGTTCGCTGGCAGGTTCTTGAGAGAAGAGTCAGATCCGTGGGCTGCAGCGCGCGACGGCTTTTTTCGTCGCCGTGGTCGCCCAGAGGGGCGGGGGGCGCTGCGTCGCAGGGGCGGCTACTAGCGGTAATCGTCTCGAATTGGGTGGAACACGTCCAGGGCTCGGACCGGGGCTGCCCCGGCGATGACTTTGTGCAGCACACCCCCCGGAATTCGCCACATTTCGCCCGCTTTTACAATCCGCGATTCGCCGCCGACGATGAACTCGGCCTCCCCCTCTAGCATCAAACCACATTGTTCGTGCGGGTGGCTGTGTTCCTCGACCACGGCGTGTGGCTCAAATTCGACCAGGGACAACATCAAACGATCTCCATGGGTCGTATAGATATCGACGCCGGGGAAGATCCGGTGGTGCGAACACTGGGATTTATCGACGAAATAAGAAGTCATGGGAGCGAGACCCTCAATCCAGGCGGAATTGCAGACTGCTCAGAGCCTGATCTGCTAGCAGTTGCGGTAGCTTACCATAGACCGAGTGGAGGGGCGGCGGAGCCGGATTTCGAACGTCGTCGTGGCCTCGGATTTGCACCGATCAGTGTTCCTTGCGCAAGGCAGCTTACGGATTTGCGAAAAGTTAACTCCCGAACCGCGCTCGGCCGGCCACCCTTTTTGGGGCAGCCGTTTGCCTGGCGCCCCACTGTCGGCGTACGCTTACATCGTTCTGAACGGTTTGTATTCAGGAGCCGTGAGCCGTGACCCCAGAGTCGGCAAAGCCCGCCGTGCCTTCGCAGTCTTCCAGTCCGCGCGTGCGCGCCATGCGCGAGCGGTTTGAGGCAGGCTGGCGATCCGGCAAGCCCGTGAAGATTGAGACCCTGCTGGCGGACGCCAAGCCGGAAGAGCAAGGCGAGCTGTTCTCGGAGCTACTGCGGATTGAATACGCGCACCGCCGCCGTCGTGGCGACGCCGTGGCCGTGGCGGATTATCAGCAAAGATTTCCGGAGCACGCCGACCGCGCGGCCGAGGTTTTTAGCACGCCTCCTATCCCGCCTGGCGCGGACTCCACGTTGATCTTGGGGCCGGGAGACGTTTCGGCCGAGGCTGGCGGTCAGGGCGTTAGCGCCGCCGCCAACTACAACGATCTGGAATTCCACGCCCAAGGGGGACTGGGCGAGGTCTTCACGGCGCGCGATCAGTCATTGCATCGACGCGTGGCGCTCAAGTTCATTCAGGCGGAGTACGCCGGACGCGCGGACGTCCGCGAGCGATTCTTGTTCGAGGCCGAAGTCACTGGCCGCCTGGATCATCCCGGCGTGGTGCCCGTGTATGGCGTTGGACAGGGACCCGATGGCCGACCGTTTTACGCCATGCGGTTTATCCGCGGCAAAAAACTTTCGACGGCCATCACCGCTTACCACGCAGAAGCTTCGCAGAAGGCCGACCGCCATTCGCAGCGTTTGAACTTGTGCACGCTGATTCGCCAGGTGGCCTCGGCCGCCAAGACCTTGGCGTACGCTCATCATCGCGGCGTGGCGCACTTGGACATCAAGCCAGACAACATCATGATCGGCAGCTACGGTGAGACGCTGATTGTGGATTGGGGTTTGGCGACGCCGCTGGACGACGCCAATCGTTACTCGCTCACCATGGTGGAGCAGCAGACGCGGATCTTGGATCGTGGGAGCGGACCATCCGGGACGGGCGGCGGCACGCTGCCGTTTATGAGCCCGGAACAATTGGAAGAGAGTTGGGGCTCGGTGGGCCCGGCCAGCGATATCTACGCGCTGGGCGTCACGCTTTACAACATACTGACGGGGCGAATACCGTTTACGGGCGGCGATATCGAACTCGATTACCGCGAGCCCAAGTGCGCCGGCCGTTATCCGCTCCCCTCGAAATCGGGAACCCGCGTGCCGGAGGCCTTGGAGGCGATCTGCATCCACGCGATGTCACCACGGCCGGAGAATCGCTACGAAAAAGCGACCGACTTCGCCGATGACCTGGAGCGCTGGCTCGCGGATGAACCGGTCAGCGTCTACGAAGAGGGCTGGGGCGAACGAATGGTGCGCTCCACGCGGAGGCATCGGAATTGGACGATCTCGGTCGCCGCGGCGACGCTCTTGGTCATGACCATGGGCTTGATCTCGGCCGTGTTCATGGCGCGGGCGGCCGATCGCGAGCGCGCGGACCGTGTTGCTGCGCAAGAAGCGACGGACCTGGCAAAACAAATGCAGCACAAGGCCGAAGTCGCGCGGCAATCTTCGCTGCGATTGGCCGCGCAGTTTGCCGCCCGGATTGTCGCCAGCCAGATCGACCTGCGGCTGCGGATCGTCGAGGCCAAGGCCAGTGAAGTCAGCTTGGCTGAAATGCTGTCGGCGGCCGAGGGGAAGCCGAGAACTTCCGAGCCCCGCAAAAAGCTGCAAGCCTGGCTCGAAGCCTGCAAGAAGGCCACGGACGAATCATCCCGCGCGGATAGCTGGTACATCACGGACGCCCAGGGCGTGCAACTGGCGCGGGCCGATTACGACGAAAAGACGATCGACGAATCGTTCTGGTATCGCGACTACTTTAATGGGCTGGGGCTGGATCTCCCCAAGACGCCCAAGCGCGACGACGTCAAAGCGATCCGCAGGCCATACGTCTCGAACGTTTATCAGAGTAAGGCCACGGGGCGGATCCGCGTGTCGTTTCTTTGTCCAATCTGGCGCGAGCCGGCCGACAAGTCCAATGGCAAAGATCCGCTGGGCGTGTTGGGCATGAGCGTCGATGTCGGCGAGTTTAAGAGCCTGCAGATTGGCTTGGACGAAGCGCAGACGGCAACCTTGGTTAGTCTTCGTCCCGATGTGGTCGAGGGGACGGAGGCACGCGGCCTGGTGCTCCATCACCCTCGGCTGCTGGCGACGCTGGGCAAGCAACTGGCGACCGAGGAAGGGCTGAAGAACCTGCCGCGGATCGACACGCCGCTGGTGGATCGTCTACAAAAGCTCCGCGAGCGCCGGCTGGCCCAATTGCAATTGGGAGATGGCGCCACGCCGCTCGATGGCAGTTTGGACCCGGCCTATAAGGACCTGCTCAGCGACGATCCAAACGCCAAGTATCTGGCGGTGTTTGAGCCGGTGTTCGTGCCGTCGTGGCAAGCGGAACCCGATGTCTACAACCCCGGTTGGTTAGTCATTGTGCAAGATCGGGGCGAGAAGTGACGGCTGTTTTTCGCGACTGTAAAGCGAACGCTCTTTCAACTCCCCTGTCGCGAGCCGCGCGCAATAAAAAACGCGGAACGACCAACGTTCCCTGATGTGGAGCGTTGATCGGTTCGCGTTATTTGTTGCTACGCTGTTTTGTTACCAGAGCGTTTGGGCGCTACTCGGTCACTGCCGCGTTTGACTGGGGGCTGCCGCCGAGCGCGTTGGCGGGGGTCTTGACGTCGGAGAGGCCGCGGTTGATGAAGGCTTCGATCGAGGCCGGATCTTGCGAGCCGACGAGCGTTTCGCGACGCCAGCCGTTGTTCGTCTCGCGGAACATCACCAATTGCGGGATCGATCCGCCGTTCATCATCTGGCGGGCGAGTGTTCCCTCTTGGTCCGTATTGACCACGGCGTACGAAACCTTGGACAAGGCGCCGCGCTTGGCGACTTGTGGTAGCGCGTTGTTCTTCATCGTCTGGCAAGCTGGGCACCAATCGGCGCCAATCAATACTACCAGCGGTCGGCCGGTTTCTTTTTGCTGCGCGTGGGCCTCAGCGTAGGTTTGGGCGCCGGTGGCGAAAGCGGCCGCGTGCAAAACAATAGCTAGAGAGATGGTCGTCATGTCCGTTCTCCTCGTTGCAGATGAATCAGTGAATCAATCGGTAAGTCAACGAAAACACCTTTCGTTGATCATCAACGTGCGTGGGCGTGAACTGTACTTGTGCGCGATGGGGATGGAACATGCCGGCGTCTCAACGAATTCCGAGATCAGGACCATGTGAGGCCGTATCGGAAATCAACGCCAAGACATGTCAGAGCGGGGTGCTGCGTGCGGAATCAAGCAAGAAGGGCTGGCAGCGACGATTGGCTTATAGAGCCAAAAAGCCGGGCTGATCCAGACGCCATTCCATGACCGTATTCCTCCCTGTGCGTTTAGCGTCCCTAACTAAAGCTTTGTTGGAAGCCTCCATGTTTGGGCCCTGTTGTGACCGCGCGCGGCTTGCACGCAGGACGATACAAGGCTTTCAGCGTGGCCTCCATGCTCTCGGTCGCCAGCAGCCCATTTCCTTCGTGCTGCGCTTCGCACTGGGTACGTCGAAGTCAGCCCAGTGTAACCAGGGAAGATGGATACGCAACGATAAACTGCAAAGAATTTGCGGGCAGGTCGTAAGGTAGATTACGATTGTTGGATGCGTTGTTTTTACGTTGGCAGAAGTCCCGATTTTTCAATCACTTCGGGCGACTGGTAACAAACGATTTTGAAAACTCCGCGGTGAGTTGCGCGAAAGAGAGTCTTGGCGATCGTGGAATCGCGAACCGGCGCCCACGACATGTGGTTTCGTCAGGTGTAGGGAGCCGTGAGTCCGAGGATTTTGCGAAGATTCGCCGCTCAGCCGGCCCGCATACCGCTCACATGGGCCGGAAGTTTCGTTTAAACTTGATCGATTCCCCGTAACCAAGATACCCAGTGCGCAACACGGTCTGCGTCCTAAAGTCCGCTTCCGCACAACATCAACAACTTACTGCTTGTCTCCAGGGATCAGAGAATATGCTCATTCGTTTAATTCACGTTCGGCGTTTGACGTCGGCTGCGTCGTTCTTGCTCGCATTTGCGCTGGGAGCTGGCGGACACGTTGCGTTCGCCGCTGACGCCACCGCGCGCGGCGGGCAATTGCCGACGGGCGATTCGAGCGCGCCGCTGAATTTCGATTTCGAAGCCGGCAGCCTCAAAGACTGGAAGGCCGACGGCGACGCCTTCGCCGGGCAACCGGTACAGGGGGATACCGTTCGCGCGCGCCGCGCGGATATGAAGAGCGATCACGCCGCGCAGTGGTGGATCGGCACGTTCGAGCGCCACGGCGACAAACCGCAAGGAACGCTGACCTCGGAGCCGTTCAAACTGGCGCTGCCGTTTGCCAGTTTCTTGATCGCCGGCGGATCTTCGCCCAACACGCGCGTTGAGATTGTCCGGGCCGACACAAACAAGGTGATCAGCCAGGTTTCTGGCGACGACACCGAGACTCTCAAGCCGGTGGTTATCGATCTGAAGCCGCACGTGGGCCAGGCGATCTTTATCCGGCTTGTCGATCAGGCCAGCGGTGGTTGGGGGCATCTGAATTTTGACGACTTCCGTCTGCACGACGCCAAGCCCAACATTCCGGAACGCGCCGGTCCGCAACCGCTCGATATCTACGATCATGCCGGGATCGAAGCCGTGGAAGCCGCCAAGGCGATGACCGTGCCAGAAGGCTTCCATGTCACGCTGTTTGCCGGCGAGCCCGACGTGGCGCAACCCATCGCGCAAGCGATCGACGATCGCGGCCGGCTGTGGGTGGCCGAGGCGTACTCTTATCCCCGACGGGTCAAGGATAGCGAAGCCCGCGATCGACTGTTGATTTTCGAAGACACCGACGGCGACGGTCGTTTCGACACTCGCAAAGTGTTCACGGACAACCTCAACCTGATCAGCGGCTTTGAGATTGGTTTTGGCGGCGTCTGGGTCGGCTGCGCGCCCCACTTTATGTTTATTCCGGACGCCGATGGCGACGATCGCCCGGATGGTCCGCCGCAGATTCTGCTGGATGGCTGGGGTTACCAGGACACGCACGAGACGCTCAACACATTCATGTGGGGACCGGACGGCTGGCTCTATGGTTGCCACGGCGTTTTCACGCACTCGCTGGTTGGCAAGCCCGGTGCGGAGAAGGCCGATCGCGTGGGTCTCAACGCCGGCGTCTGGCGCTACCATCCGACCAAGCACATCTTCGAACTCTTTTCCGAAGGGACGAGCAATCCCTGGGGCGTTGATTTCAACGATCAGGGGCAGGCGTTCATTACGGCCTGCGTGATTCCGCATCTGTATCACATGATTCAGAACGGACGCTACCAGCGCCAGGGGGGCCAGCACTTCAATCAGTTCACTTACGACGACATCAAGACGATTGCCATTCATCGGCACTGGATTGGCGCCACGCCCCACTCGGGCAATAACCGCTCAGACGCGGCCGGTGGTGGCCACGCGCATGCCGGCGCGATGATCTACCTGGGAGGCGTCTGGCCGGAGAAGTATCGCAATGAAATCTTCATGAACAACATCCACGGCGCGCGGTTGAACGTGGATCACCTGACACCGCAAGGTTCAGGCTACAGCGGCGACCGCTCGCCGGACTTTTTGTTTGCCAGGGATAGCTGGTCGCAGATCATCAATCTGCAATCGGGCCCGGACGGCCAGATGTACATGATCGATTGGTACGACCGCAACCAGTGCCATCACGGCACGGTCGAAGGCCACGATCGCTCGAACGGCCGTGTCTTCAAGGTCAGCTACGGCGACGCCAAAGCGCAGAAAGTGGACATCAAGAGCCTCAACGATCAGGCGCTGGTCGATCTGCAACTGAGCTCCAACGACTGGAACGTCCGCCACGCGCGGCGCGTGTTGCAAGAACGAGGTCTGAAGGATCCGGACGCCCGCGCGGTGCTGACGGACATGGCGTTCACCCACAAGGACGAAACGCGACGCCTGCGCGCTTTGTGGGCGTTGCACGTGACCGGCTTGCTGGACGAATCGCTGATCGCCCGAGCGCTGACGAACGACTCCGCCTTTGTGCGTAGCTGGGCAATTCAACTGGCGTGCGAAGACAAAAACCCGTCGGACGCCACGCTCGACACTTTCAAGCAACTGGCCGAACGAGATCCCTCGCAGGTCGTGCGGCTTTACTTGTCCTCGGCCGCTTGCCGGTTGCCGCTGGAGAAGCGCTGGGACATCCTGGCGCCCCTTACTCGCCACGCGGAAGACGCTGGCGATCACAACCTGCCGCTGATGTATTGGTACGCCACGGAGCCACTCGCTGGCGTTGATCCGGCGCGGGCGTTGGCCCTGGCGGCGCAATCGCCGGTGGCTCCGCTGCCAGAGTTCATGGCTCGCCGGGTTGCCGCGGCCGGCACGCCCGAGGCGTTGGCCTTGGTCGTCGAGCGAATGGCGGAAACGGACGACAAAGCCGCCCACCGGGCGCTGTTGGCCGGACTCAACGATTCGCTCCGCGGGCGCCGCAAGGTGGACATGCCCAAGGCGTGGCCCCAGGCGCTGGCGAGGATTCGCAAAACGGGCGATGCAGAAACGACCCACGCGGCCCTCTCGCTGGCAATTACGTTTGGCGATAGCAGCGCCATGGACGATATGCGGCGGCTGATTGTCGATTCGCAGGCGCCGCTTGAGCAGCGCCAGAGCGCGCTGGCGGCGCTGCTGAAGGTCCGCGATCAAAGTCTACCGCCAACGTTGCATAAGCTGATTGCCGACACGTCTCTGCGAGGCGCGGCCTTGCGTGGGTTGGCCACGTACGACGACGCAGCGACGCCGGCCGTGATCGTCGCAGCGTACGGCAAACTGGCGCCGAGCGAAAAGCGCGACGCGCTCGCCACGCTCGGCTCGCGATTGGATTACGCGCAAGCTCTGATGGACGCAGTCGGCAAAAAGGAGATCGCCGCTGCGGATCTTTCGGCTGATCTGGTCCGTCAACTTCATAACCTCAAGAACCAGGATCTCGATCGCAAGATCACAGAGTACTGGGGCGCGGTGCGCGACACGGACGAAGACAAAGCCAAGGTGATTGCCGACTATAGGAAGCAACTCACCACAAGGCCCAAGCAAAAGCCAGACGTCCACTTGGGCCGGGCTGTTTTTGCCAAGACGTGCCAGCAGTGCCACGCGCTGTTTGCCATCGGCGGCAAGGTTGGTCCGGAGCTGACCGGATCCAACCGCAAGGAACTGGATTACGTCCTCTCCAACGTGCTGGATTCCAGCGCGCAGGTGGGCAAGGACTATCAGACCACGGTCCTGGCCACCGACGATAGCCGTGTGTTGACCGGCATTGTCCGCGGCGAAGACAAAGATTCCGTCACGCTGGTCACAGCGACCGAGACTGTGATCGTCCCCAAGGGCGAGATCGTCGAGCGGGAGCTGAGTCCAAAATCGATGATGCCGGACGACCTCTGGAAGACTTTGTCCGACCACGAAGTTCGCTCGCTCGTCCTCTATCTGGCAAGCCCTGAGCAAGTCTCCGTATTGGCCACGGCCGACAACGCGCCGACGTTGTTCAACGGTCGCGATCTCACCGGATGGCAAGGGACGCCTGAGTTGTGGCGCGTGGAAGAGGGCGAATTGATCGGTCAGACCAAAGGCCTGAAGCGCAATGAGTTTTTGACAAGCGACATGACGGCCGATAACTTTCGCCTGTCGTTCGACGTTAAGCTGGTGGGCAACCAGGGGAACAGTGGCGTGCAATTCCGTAGCGAGGCTCTGCCCGAAGGGGAAGTTCGCGGATACCAGGCGGACATTGGCGTGGGCTGGTGGGGTAAGTTGTACGAGGAAAATCGCCGTGGCCTGCTTTGGAAGCAATCAGGCGAGGCGCATGTCAAGAACGGCGAATGGAACCACTACGAGATCGAAGCCATCGGTAGCCACGTCCGCACTTGGATCAACGGCAAGCTCTGTGTTGATCTGGAAGATCCCAACGGCGTGCCGCGCGGAATCTTCGCGCTGCAACTCCACTCAGGGGGCGCGACGGAAGTGCGCTACAAGAACTTCGCGCTCGACGTAAATCGCAAGAACGAAGCGGCCGCCGTCGGGCGGTAGGGCTCGGAAGCCAGAGTAGTAAGAAGATATGACAGTTCCACCGGCCGACGCGCTCGGCGCTGGCTATGATTTTCTCGCGCCGCCGCGGATCGCATTTGGTTGGGGGCGGCGTCGCGAAGTTGGCAAAATGGCGCGCAGCCTGGCGGATCGCCGCGCGTTTGTCGTCTGTGGTTCGCGCACGCTGGCGGCCTCCGGCGGCTTGTCCGAGATCCACGCGGCGCTTCGCGCGGCAAAGCTCGACGTGGTCGACGCGACACAAATCTCGCGCGAGCCGGAAGTCGACGACGTTGACCGCCTGGTGGCGTTTCTCCGTGACCAGCGCGTTACGGCGGAGCACGACCTGCTGATCGCCGTCGGTGGCGGATCGGCGATCGATTTGGCCAAAGCGGCCGCCGCGCTCGCCACCAATGGAGATGGCGAAAGTGTCGTGGCATATCTGGAAGGGGTTGGCGCCGGCCTGACAATCTCGCAAACACCGCTGCCGCTGCTCGCCATGCCAACGACGGGTGGAACAGGCAGCGAGGCGACGAAGAACGCGGTCATCTCCAATTATGATCCGCCCTACAAGAAGAGCCTTCGCTCAGACCTGATGGTCCCGCGCGCTGTGCTGGTAGATCCGGAGTTGACGATTGGCGTTTCGCGCCGGACCACGGCGGCTAGTGGGCTGGACGCGATCACGCAGTGCATCGAAAGCTATATTTCGCGGCGGGCCCGGCCTGTCGCCCGCGCGCTCGCGGCCGAAGGCCTGCGCCGCGCAGTCCCCATGCTGGCCGTGGCGGTCGAAGATCCAAGCAATCGACAGGCGCGCGAGTCGATGTCCCACGCGGCGCTATTGTCTGGGATGGCCCTGGCCAACTCAGGGCTGGGCGTGGCGCACGGTGTGGCGGCGGCGCTGGGGGTGCAGGCAGGCATTGCGCACGGCGTCGCCTGCGCATTCATGCTCCCGATTGCGCTGCGGACGAACCAGCCGAATTGCGAAACAGCGCTCGCGGAACTCGCGCGGGCGGTGTGGAACGAACATTGGACCAGCGAGACCGCCGCTGCGGACGCGCTGGTGAAGCGTATCACTGCACTCTGCAATGCGGTGGGCGCGCCCGCGCGATTGCGGGACCTGAATGTCTCGCGCGAACAGATCCCGGCGCTGGTCGCCGGTTCGCACGGCAACAGTCTCGACGGGAATCCCGTCACGCTATCGGACGATCAATTGGACCAGATTCTGGAGGGCGCCTGGTGATTGTCGCCGCCGGACTTTCTCCAGCCTGGCAACAGATCCTGCTGTTCGATCACTTCACGCCGGGCGCGGTGAATCGGGCCGTGGAATCCTACTGGTGCGCGTCGGGCAAGGTTTTGAACGTCGGACTGGGCCTGCATCATCTCGGCGCGCCGAGTTGCACGATCAGCCCTGTGGGTGGTCCGGCCGGCGCGATGATTGAGCGCGAGTTTACGTCAGTTGACGCCACGCTCTTGGCAATTGCCTGCGCGTCGACCACGCGGGTTTGCACGACGATCCTCGATCAAGAATCGCACATCACAACGGAACTAGTGGAAGCCGCGCCGGCGATCTCGCCTGCGGAGCTTGAGGATTATGTCTCGCAATTTTCGCAAGCCGCAAAAGAGGCCAGCGTGCTGGTGCTGACCGGATCTTTACCGGCTGGAACATCGCACTCATTTTACCGGGACCTGATGCTGGCCGCTCCGGAGGTCCCCACGATCTTGGACGCGCGCGGACCGGAACTGTTGGACGCGCTCGCGGGCCGGCCACTTTTAGTGAAGCCCAATCGCGAAGAACTGGGGATCACGTTCGGACAGCCGATCAGAGGCGACGAAGAGCTGCTGTCCGCCATGCGAGAACTGAACGTTCGCGGCGCCCAATGGGTCGTGGTGACCAGCGGCAAGCAATCCGTGCTGGTCACCAGCGCGGACGCAACGTACCGATTGACTCCGCCCACTGTGCCTGACGCAATCAACCCGATTGGTTGTGGCGACGCCCTGACGGCCGGCCTGGCGTGGGGCATTTCACGCGGCCTGGCGCCCATCGACGCCATCCGCACAGGCATGGCGGCGGCGACCGATCGCCTGCGGCAAATCCTGCCGGCCCGTCTGGACGCAAGCAACACCGAACGGATTGCCGCTGGAATTGTTGCCGAACGAATGGATTGAACTCGCACCGCCTACCAATACTCGCGCATCAATTCGCGCGACCAATTGGGTTGTCGCACGGGTGCGCGCGGCAGGAATTCCTGCATTACCGGTTTGATGTCCAGGACGGGCGTGCCGTCGATGGCGTCGAGTCCGCTGACGGTGAGCGTGCGTCCTTCGACGCAAACGATCTCAACGGTGGTCAGGCCCAGTCGGTTGGGGCGATCCTTAGCGCGCTGCGCAAAGATGCCCACGCGCGGCCAGGCCAGATTGCCGCGCGGGTGACGCGATCCGCGCTCGATGGCGGCCTCGTCGACGCGGTCAAAACAGAAGATCACCTCGGCGTGCGAAAACTCCGCCAGTCCTGCGAGCGCGTCGGGCGAGAATTCATCGGCCAACTCAATTCGCGCGGTGACCTGATCCCAATGGTCATCGATCGCCTCGCGCCGATCGCTGTGAACAGTTCCGATTGTGTGCAAGACGTACATCGGGATGGGTTCTCCGTGGGGGCGTGCTAGATGCTCGGCGTCGTTTCGAGATTTCATTCGGCCGGGGCATTCTTCGGGCGGCGCCGAGCGAGCCTGCTATTCTAAACCCTGCCGCGGGGTTTGACCGGGCGGCTTCCAGCCGTCAACATGGGGCGCCCCCGCCTGCGCGTGAAGCGCCGCGGCACATCGCACAACTCAGAATCAACACTCCCAGGCGCCCGACTTAGCATGTTTATTTACTTCGATATGGGCAATGTCCTGTTGCTGTTCGATCATGAGTTGGGCTGCCGGCAGATGGCCGATGTGGCCGGCGTCTCGACCGATCGCGTGCGAGAAATCGTCTTTGACTCCGGGCTGGAGTTGCGCTACGAGGCGGGCGAGCTCAGCACGCGGGAGTTTTACGAGGCCTTTTGCCAGCAGGCTGCCGTGACGCCTGATTTCAATGCCCTGATGCGGGCCGCGGGGGATATCTTCACGGTCAACACTTCGATCGAGCCGGTGGTGGCGTCGCTTCGCGCCGCCGGGTATCGGCTGGGCCTCCTCTCGAATACTTGCGAAGCCCACTGGGATTACATCAGTAAGCACCGTTACGCAATCACCAGCGAGATGTTCGAAGTGATCACGCTGAGCTATGAAGTCCAAGCGATGAAGCCGGACGCCAAGATCTTTGAAGCGGCGGCCGCTAACGCCGGCGTCCGACCGGAGGAGATCTTCTTTACTGACGACGTCGCCGGCCACATTGCCGGCGCCCGCCGAGCCGGCTTCGACGCCGAACAGTACACCACCACGCCCGAGCTGGTGAAGCAACTACGTCGTCGCGGGCTGAAGTTCAACTACTAAGCCGTGGGCGCTAGCGATCCTCTGGGCCTCGCCCCGGGCGGCCTGGCGGCGATCCGCTAGGACTTGGGGATGAACTTTGGGCTCGATTTGCCTCCCCGGCGCCCAGTTGCCCAACCGCCGGCTATTTGGCACGATGGTGGCTTGCGCCGGCCCCTCTGGCAGGCTCATTCCGCAACGCCATTTAACCCAGCCAATAACCCAAATTCCGAGAACTTGAGCACACGCCATGACTGCATTTCCTGAAGTCGAAAAGATCCGCTACGAAGGGCCAACCTCGAAGAACCCGCTGGCCTTTCATCACTACAAAGCCGACGAAAAGATCGAAGGCAAAACGATGCAGGATCATTTCCGCTTCAGCGTGGCCTATTGGCACACGTTCCGTGGAGCGGGGGCGGATCCGTTTGGTCCTGGCACGGCGCTGCGGCCCTGGGAGGCTGCCACGGATAGCGTGGAGAACGCGGTCAATCGGGTGCGCGTCGCCTTTGAGTTCATGGAGAAGCTCGGCACGCCGTACTACTGCTTTCACGATCGCGACGTCTCGCCCGAAGGCGTCAGCCTGGCCGAGAGCAACAAGAACCTGGACGTGATCGCCAAGGCGCTGAAGGAAGAACAACAGCGGACCGGCATCAAGCTGCTGTGGGGGACGGCCAACTTGTTCAGCAACCCGCGCTACATGCACGGCGCCGCGACGAGTTGCAACGCGGACTCCTTCGCCTTTGCCGCGGCCCAGGTCAAGAAGGCGCTGGAAGTCACCAAGGAGCTCGGCGGCGAGGGGTACACGTTCTGGGGCGGCCGCGAAGGCTATCAGAACCTGTGGAACACCGATATGAAGCGCGAGGTCGATCACCTGGCGCGCTTCATGCACCTAGCGGTGGACTACGCGCGCCAGATTGGCTTTACCGGTCAGTTCTACTTTGAGCCTAAGCCGAAGGAACCGACCAAGCACCAGTACGATTTTGACGTCGCGGCCTGCATTAACTTCCTCCGCGCGTACGGCCTGGAGAAAGACATCAAGATGAACATCGAGGCCAATCACGCCACGCTGGCCGGCCACTCGATGCACCACGAGCTGGAGTACGCCGCGATGCAGGGCTTTTTGGGTTCGGTCGACGCCAACTACGGAGACCTGATGCTGGGCTGGGATACCGATCAGTTCCCAACGGACATTTATCTCACCACGCAGATCATGCTGGTGCTGCTGAAGTACGGCGGCTTTACCACCGGCGGATTGAACTTCGACGCCAAGGTCCGCCGCGAGAGCTTCGAGCCGGTCGATCTGTTCTACGCCCATATCGGTGGCATGGACGCGTTTGCTCGCGGGCTGAAGATCGCCGCGGCCATCCGCGCAGATGGGCGACTGGCCGAAGTGGTCAAAACCCGTTACAGCAGTTGGGATTCGGGCGTTGGGGCCGAGATCGAAAGCGGCAAGGCCAACTTCGCTTCGCTCGAGCAATACATGCTGAAGAAGGGAGACGGAACGCCCAACACGAGCGGCCGTCAAGAGATGCTAGAGAACCTGATCAACACGTTCATCTAACTCTGTGTCAGGTCGCGAGACGCCAGGTAGCGACTCGCAACGCATGTTAAAAACGAATGCCTGACGCTGAGTAGAGGATCCTATCCTCTGGTTCAGCGTCAGGCATTTTTTATTCCGCAAACGCACTGATTGCGGCGTTTTTTATCGTCTGTGCTTCGCAGGCCCGTTCACACACAGTTCCAGTTCAGACTCTCGTTATTGCAGCAGAGGTGACCATGCGGCGCCAGGCTGTTAGACGCGGCGCTTTCGCAGTCCCACCAGGCAGACCGCGCCGAGGCCAACGATCATCATCGTGGCGGTCGCGGGTTCCGGAATGATGGGACCATCTGCTTGGACGAACGCTTGTCGCAAGAACGACATCGTTGCGACGCCACCGGCCGAGAAGCCCAAGATGTCTTTTTGCACGTTGAAGGTCTTGTAACCTTGTCCGAGCATGATCGAGTCCGCAAGTTTCTGCGCGCCTGGCGTGATGTCGTAAATGTTGAGCGTGGCGGTGGTCACGTCGGGCAAGAACGACTCCGTAACGCTCATGACGCCGTTGCCGCCAACCACATCTGGGTTACCAGAGAGATTGACGCCGACGATCTCCTTGCTGGGATCCAGCACGGTGACCTTGAACTTGATCAGGGCGTCTGATCCACCGTTGCCGAGGAAGTCCAAGAAGGCGCCTTGGAATTCAATGCCGTAGTTGCCCATGCCGTCGGTGAAGGGCGAGACGTTGACCCCGCCTGCCGCAGGCATATCGCCGCTAGACTTGTATTGGAATCCGCTGAACAGCTTGTCGCCCACTTGGAGCGTTCCGCCGTTATCGATCAGCGTGGAGAGAAGCGTGGCCCTGGCGGGCGTTGCCGTAGTTGCAAGGGCCGCGACCATCGCGAGCAGCGCAAGAGGCGCAATTCTGCAGAAGCTTTTTTTCATGTTTGTCTTTCTGAAGCAGGAACGAGTAAGTGCGTTAGCTTTACCTGTGTTTAAAATCGTTTTGAACATCGCGGCAGGCGAGCAGCGTCTTCTCCGTAGCGGTGTACGGAAAACAAAAGACGCCGAATCCCAAGACGCTTCCGTCATCGCGAGCAATCCGGTCGAAGGTTTTGCGACTGTGCGCAAAACAAAACGAACGGGCGCCCGTGGGGTCGACTGTGAGATTGAGAGTCTGAAAGAACCCACCGCACTGACTGCCAAATGGCAGAGAGCGCGCGTCAGCTACCGCTGACTA
>Ga0105046_10007631_pt1 | contig 17013 bp, 18 predicted proteins | sample MAT03_FD_78385 | JGI IMG/M metagenome (GOLD analysis project Ga0105046, IMG submission 78385) | Freshwater microbial communities from Lake Fryxell liftoff mats and glacier meltwater in Antarctica - MAT-03 (megahit assembly) | ecosystem: Environmental > Aquatic > Freshwater > Ice > Liftoff...
CGTAGCGCGCGGAACACCGCGATCCGCAGCGGCGGCCAGATTGATTGCGGGCCCATCATCTATCGGGGTTGCAAGTTTTCCTGAATCTCGTGCTGCCTCGGTCCCGCGGACCGCAGGTCAAGTGTTGGTCGATCGCGACGCGGGCCGCAGTGTTTAAGTTCAAGGCACGTAGTTCCCGGGCTTAAGGCGCGAGGGGCCGCAGGGATGGAACCCACGTTTCTGGGCTCCAGGCTTGACACTCCTGGTCTCAATCCCCGAAGGGCCGCCGGGATGTAACCACGGGTGCAGCGACGCGGCTCTGAGCGTCTCTCAACCCGTGGAATCTCCTACCTCCACTCACATAGCGCCAGCGGGGCGAAGGAGTCTGTGCGTGTACCCGCAACCGCGGATCCGCGCCGACGTCCACCAACTCTCCCGGATCTCTACAACCCCGGCGCCTCCACCACCCCCGCCTTGCCACTCGCCGGCCCGGTGCCGATTCCACCCTCGCCCGCATCTTTGATCGCCATCGCCCGGCTCAAGGGCAACGACAACATGTAGCCCAGGCTCAGCACCGCCGCCGTCAACCACGCATCGCGAACCGCCAGCACGACCAAAAGCCCCATCGCCAGCATCATCGGCATGATCCACGCCCGCGCCACGCGGATCCGCTTGAACGAGAACATCGGCCACCGGCTCGCCATCATCGCCGCGATCAGCAGCGTGTGACCGATCACCAGCGCCGTCGGCATCCGCACCGCCAAGTCTGACAGCATCAGCATCAGCGGCACTAGCGCCGCCCCGGCCGCCGCCGGAGTCGGCATCCCCATGAAAAACCGGCTCGGCTTCGCTCCGAGCTTCTTCCGCCTCTGCAACGCCGTGAACCGCGCCAGCCGATACGCGCTGCACAACACAAACAGCACCATCGCCACCAGCAGTGGCCCCTCAAGCGACAGCCCCCAAAGCGTCATGTTCGGCTGGCAAAAACGGTACAGCAGAAAGGCCGGCGCGATCCCAAATGACACAAAGTCCGAGAGCGAATCAAACGTCTCGCCGAACCGGCTCGAACCCTTCAGCAACCGCGCCGCCCGGCCGTCGAGCATGTCCAGCACTGCCGAGATCCCGATCGCCGCCACGGCCCGACCAAAGTCAGGATCCGCCTTGGCCACAAAGTACATGCTGGCGATCCCCGCGCACAACGCCGCGCTCGTAAACAAGTTCGGCACCAGCTTCCGCAGCGGCACCGTCGGGTCGCGCTTCTGCTCCAAGCCGTTCACGAACTCACCCCCGCCCCTTCAACGCCAACCGCCAAAGTCGCCTTGCTCACCACCGGCAGCCGCCCCAAAACCGACGTCCCCGCCACCACCCGCTGGCCCACTTTCACGTCGATCAGCGATCCCTCCGGCAGATATACCTCCGCCCGCGAGCCGAATCGGATCAGCCCAAACCGCTCTCCCGCCTCGACCCGCTGCCCGGGCTTGAGATGGTTCACGATCCGCCGCGCCACCAGCCCGGCGATCTGCACGAACGCGACCTCGCGTCCCTGGTCATCGACCATCACCGCCGCCGATCGCTCGTTGTAGATGCTCGCCTTGTCCAGCGAGGCGTTGAAGAACTTCCCCGGCACATACGAAAGCTGCTTGATCACCCCCGCCACCGGCACTCGGTTGACGTGCACATCAAACAGGTTCAAGAAGATGCTCACCCGCGGCCGGGCCACCGAGTCGCCTTGCCGAACTTCCTCGGGCAGCGCCGCCCGATCGATCTTGATCACCTTCCCGTCCGCCGGACTGATGACCAGATCCACCCCCTTCGGCGCCGTACGGATCGGATCGCGGAAGAACCACAGGCTCCACGCGATCATCAAGACGCCGACGAGGCCCATCGCGCCCCCGGCCACCGGATGAAGCCACGCCGCCACCGCGCCCGCCAGCACACAGAGCGCTACCACGATCAATATCACGGGCCAACCTTCGGGCGCGATCCGCACAGACGCTCCTTCCTCGCCCGGCTCGCGGCCCATCGCCGCATGCCCGAACGCGAATAGTGAGTCTAGCGTCCGCCCCCCCGCCGCAACGGCCTCACGCCGCCGCCGCCACCCGCCGAACCTCCGCCAGCATCGCTTCCAGCCGCACTAGCATCTCACGCGGGCTAAACGGCTTGGCGATCACGCCACGAACATTCGGATGCGCCCACGACAACTCGCTCGGCGCGTGCGCAAGCCCCGTCACCAGCAACACCGGGAGCCCGGCCGTCGCCGTAGAGGCTGCCAAAGCTCGGCACAAGTCCGCCCCGCCAAACTTGGGCATGTTGAGGTCGCTCACCACCGCGTCAAAAAGCTCGCTTTGCGCCAGCCGCAGCGCTTCCCGCCCGTCGCTACACACCCGCGTGCGATAACCCGCGTCCTCCAGCTTCAACGCCACCACCGCCGCGATGTGCGGCTCGTCGTCGACAATCAGGATTGTTCCGGCGCTCTTCTTCAATGGCTCATCTCCAGACCTCGGCGCCGCCTTGCGGCACTTCGGTGCGATGGCCTCATCGTCGCCTACCCGGCGACTCTGAACCAAACTCCGCTCCGAGGCTGGTTCTGCGCCCGCGCCGCCGGGCCAGAACCCGCCCCCCGCGAGGCCCCACCCGCTCGCCCCAAGTCACCAGAGCGCCAAGCCCAATCCACGCGCGGTCCTTCGCGTCTCCGCACAGACCGCACATCCCCACAAGCCCCCCGCACCCCTCCGCCCTAATCCGCCTCTCCGAGCCCCCCGGACGACAAATCGTGCGGCGGCTCGGGCATCCCGCCCGGACGCAGCCGGCTCATCAGCTCGCGTGCGAAGGCTGAAAGGTCCGACATCGAATGAGCAATCCGGACGTGCGGCAACTCCGAAGCCTGGAACTCGCCCACCGCCCGACCGCCCGCAATCCACTCCACGCCCTGCTTTGCCAGCGACGCCGAAGCTTGCTGCCAAGCTTTCAGGGTTTCTTCCCGATCCTTGACCGCGCTGACGGCAGACCACACCAGCTTGGCCTGATAGTGCTCCGCCGCCGCCTGCACCGTCTTGATAGGCGTCCGCGGCCCGAGATTCACGTCCCGGAATCCCGCCTCCGCCACCACTCCCGCGGCCATCAGGGAGGGAAGCAGATACGGATCCGTCTCCAACGCCCCGCCCAACGCCACTGGCGCATCCTCTGCCAGCGGCGGGAGCAGAAACCGCAGTTGAGTCAGAGCTCGAATGGAGATGTCCGTCGCCCGGTGCTCGACGGCGATCCCCCAGTCCTGGTGCAGCCAGAGCTCACCGATCCGGGTCATCGCCTGCCGAAACGGGCCGTCGCAAATGGCCGCGATCGAGCTCCCGCCCAGGTACATTGACTGCACCATTCCCCGCACGGCTGCGCACTCTCCGTGTTCCAACGCCGTGACCACCGTCTCGTGCGGCTCACTCCGATTCGTCCAATCCGCCGGCAAAGCCGCCATCTCGGTCAGGCCCAGCACGTCGGGCCGCACCAGCGTCGCGCCGATCTGACGAATAAACCGCACGGCCTCCGTGATCGTGATCCGGCGGTGCCCCCCCACAGTCCTGGTGACCGTCACGAGGCCGCTGTCGGCCCAGCGCTTCATGGAGGATTCACTCACTCCGATCGCTCTCGCCAAATCCTTGGGTGAAACCAGTGCCCTCAAAGTAGTTGCTCCGACGATCTGGAGGATTTAACCGAATTCGTATCGGTGTACGGTAGGCTCCAATGGGACCGAAACCGAACGGGCGGGCGAGTCCGGGGATTTCACTTAAGGAATCCACTCGATCGAGTGTCTTTGTGGGGAAAAATGGAATTGGACAAAATCTCGTGATGCAGTAACATCCAAGAGAACGAATTGAACGAATCATCTGATAGTAAACCAGATTCCCGCACCCGCGGATCCGAGCAGCGGAATGTTCAGCTGGCGGGTCCGCGGTCTTTTTTGGGCTTTGACAGTTTTCGAGGCAGAAGATGGAATGATGCCAAGCACGCCCAAACACCTCGTGTGGTTCCGCAGCGACCTACGCACGGCGGATCAGATGGCGCTGCGGTCGGCCGCCGCCGGGCGCGAGGGGGTGGTGGGCTTGTACGTGCTTTCCCCGGCCGACTGGCTGCGGCACGACATGGCCCCGGCGCGCGTGGAGTTTTTGTTGCGGAGCCTAGAGTGCCTGAGCCAGGACCTTCGGGCGTTCAACATTCCGCTGCTTGTGCGGACCGCGGCCGATTGGCGCGATGTCCCGGGAGTCGTGCTTGGGGTCATGCGTGAAGTTGGATGCGAAGATCTGCACGTCAATCGCGAATATGAGATCCACGAGGCGCAGCGCGACGAGCAGACCGGATCGCTCGTACGCGGGGCGGGTCTGCGGATGTCGTCCTATCACGACCAGACCATTTTGCCGCCCGGCGAGGTGCTGACGCAGACGGGGGGACCGTACACGGTTTTTTCGCCGTTCAAGCGGGCTTGGTTCGCGGTGCTGCTTAATCAAGGCGGGCTTCGAGTCGCCGGCCTCCCGGCTCGCCAACCAGAAAACCCGTTGGCGAGCGATCCCATCCCTACCGCGATCGCAGGCTTTGCATCGGCGGTGCCCGCCGAGCTGTGGCCTGGGGGTGAGGCCGAGGCGACACGTCGGCTGACGGCGTTCGTCGCGCGGGGGATCAGCCGTTACAAAGCCGACCGAGACCGAGCCGACCTGGAGGGCACCAGCACGCTCTCTCCCTATCTGGCCATCGGCGCGATCTCGCCGCGAACATGTCTGCGGGCGGCTCTTGATGCCAACGGCGGTCAGCTCGACCGTGGCGGCGTGGGCGAGGTGCATTGGATCAGCGAGCTGGTATGGCGCGAGTTCTACAAGCACATCCTGGTGGCGTTCCCCAGGGTCTGCAAGGGGCGAGCGTTCAAGCCGGAGAGCGAGCGGCTCCGCTGGGCAGAGAACCCGGCCCACCTGGCAGCATGGCAAGCGGGCATGACCGGATTTCCCATTGTGGATGCCGCGATGCGGGCGCTCTCGGCCACGGGTTGGATGCACAATCGGCTTCGCATGATCACGGCGATGTTCCTGACCAAGGATCTCTTCCTCGACTGGCGGCTGGGCGAACGGCACTTCATGCTGAACCTGGTCGATGGCGACCTGGCCCAGAACAACGGCGGGTGGCAGTGGTCGGCCAGCACGGGTACCGATGCGGCCCCCTACTTCCGCATCTTCAACCCGGCCAGCCAGAGCCGCAAGTGCGACCCGGAAGGCCGATTCATCAAGCGCTGGGTGCCGGAGCTGCGCGACCTCGATGGAGAAGACATCCATGACCCGGCCGAGTGGCCGGCGCTCTTTAGGCCGCGGCTGGACTATCCCGAGCTGATCGTCGATCACGCGGCGTCACGCGCGCGGGTTCTGGCGGCGTTCAAGGCCCTGGCCTGAGCGACGCCCCGGGTTGTTTCCAGAGACCGGAGGCACTAACCTCACGGCCTCATGACCGCCTTCCTCGCCAACACGGACGTGGGCTCTTACCTGCCGATCTTGCTCATCATCACCATGGCGGTGATGTTCGCCATCGGCAACGTGGTGGCGTCGCAGGTGCTGGGGCCCCGGCGTCAGGGTCGAGAGAAGGGCATCGCGTACGAATCGGGCACGAACCCGGTGGGCACGGCCCGCAAGCGCTTCAACATCCGCTTCTATCTGATCGCGATGGTCTTCCTGGTGTTTGATATTGAGATCATCTTCCTGTATCCCTGGGCCGTCACCTTCCCGGCCCTGGACCACGCGCAGACCGACGCGGGCGTGTGGCTGGCGCGAATCTTCTTCTTCATGCTGACGACCGTGGTGGCATACATCTACGGCTTCCGCAAGGGCGTGTTCCGGTTCGATTGACTCCACCCGGGCCTGGGCGGTTCCCATAACAAGCGACTTTCGCCCTACGCATTCGCCCACCCGGGTGATTTGCTGGGGTGAGTAGTCGCGTGTGCGTGTTAAAAGCAAAGTCGCGCGGCGCTCGGAACGATCTCCGCCCAATACACGGGTGCGGCGAGCCTGACGGTGCGCCGGGTGCTCTTATGCGACCAGGAACAGCCACAAACAGTGTCTCAGGTGCCGCCGACCGCGCCGCGCGAGTGCGGAGCGTCGTCGATCGCCGCGCCGTGACGGCGGCGTTCCAGCCGATCGTCTGTTTGCAGACGGGCGAGGTGGCCGCGTTCGAGGCGTTGTGCCGCCCGAGCCAGGACTCGGGGTACTCGAGCCCATCGGAGTTGTTCCACGACGCCGAGCAATCGGGATTGATCTGGGATTTGGAGATGGTGACGCGGACTACGGCGATCGAGGCGGCGGCGAGCTTTCCTGACGGCGTGCTGTTGTTCATCAACAACGAGCCGGCGACGATCGTCGACGCGCGCTTCGCGGCGCTATTCGAGTCGGCTGTGCGCGAGCACGGGCTGGTGCCGTCGCGGTTTGTGCTTGAGATCACCGAGGCCGCCGACGAGCAACTGGTGGGCGGGCTGATGGAATCGATCCAGCGGCTTCGCGGCAAGGGATTCCAGATCGCCATTGACGACGCCGGCGCGGGGACGAGCGGGCTCAACCGGTTGATGCTGGTGCGGCCGACCTGGCTCAAGCTGGATCGCGAACTGATCGACCGGATCGACACCGACCGCTACAAATACAACCTAGTTCGATTCCTGGTGCACTTCGCGCGGCTATCCGGGGTGAACATCATCGCCGAGGGCATCGAACGCGAGGAAGAACTCTCGGCGCTGATCGGGCTGGGCGTGTCGTACGGGCAAGGCTACTTCTTGGGCAAGCCGATGCCGCGGTACCAACTTCTCAGCGACGAACTGCGGGCCTGGGTGGTCTCGCGTTGGCAAGCGGCCCAATCGGGCCGCCTGAACGACTCGCGGGCGGTGCCCGCTGGCACGATCTGTCGGCCCGCAGAACAGGCCCAAGCGAGCAGCCCGGTTCACGAAATGGCGGCCCGGCTGCTCAAGTCGCTCGAGTGCGGAGGCGTGGTGGTGATGGACGGGCGACGCGTGGTCGGCTGGTGCTCGCGGGAAGCCATCCTGCTGGCCGCCGAAGGGGAACAGGCCGCCGAACCGATCGGCTCGATTACGCCGGCGGCGAGCGGGACGCTGCCGCCGGAGGCGTCGCTGAGCGAGATCCTGGAGTTGGTGAGTGTGCGCGACGACGGCGAACTGACCCAACCGGTGGTCATTGCCAATCGCGAGAAGCTCTTCGGCGTGGTCACGCTGCGCGCGTTGCTCGGAGCCGCGGCCGGCGTGGGCGGGGCCAGCGATGTGCGCGTCGATGGGCTCACCGGCTTCCCGGGCCAAGTGGCGGCGGACCAACGGATAAAGACGCTGGTGAGCGAGGCGGGGCAATCCAGCGGGGCGGGGCAGCACACCGACGCCGCCATCATGGACATCCAAAACTTCCACGACTTCAACGGCGCGTTCGGCTACGAGGCGGGCGATCAACTGATCATCAAGATCGCGCAGCTGATCCGTGAAACGTTCCGCCCCAATGAAACGGGCGTGTTTGCCGCGTGTCTGGGTGGCGACCGGTTCCTGCTGACGGCCCCCGCTGGCGTGCTGGGCGAGAACCTCCCCAAGCTGACCGCGGCCTTCGACAAGTTGAGCTCGCAGAGCGCGCCCGACGCGGGTCAGAAGCTCGCGATCCCGCAGTGTCCCACGGCGTTGCGGGTGCTGTTGATCGAAGAAGCGTTCGCGCGGATCGCCGAGCCGCGGCAGTTGTTCGTGATCGAGCGGCAGCTCCGCCTGAGGGCCAGATCGGAAATGCGACGGGTCGGGCCCGGGCGGTCGCTGGTGATCCGCGACGACCGCCGACTCGATCAACGCGTGCGTCGCCTCTCGGCGTGAGTCCGGGCCGGGGGCCGGGGGGTTGGCGGCGCGGTGCCGCGCTAGTGTTGGCCATGACTATCGCGGCGGACCCGCAGGCACATGAAGTTCAGCGAGCGCCAGTTCCTGTGCGTCGCGGAGCGTCGATGGGGCAACGAGCGTTGGCAGGGTTGATCGCGGTAGGACTGTTGGCCGGGCTGGTCGTCGCACGCGGGCTCGAACCAGCGTCGAGCGGCTTTGGCACGCACCAGCAACTGGGATTGCCGGCCTGCGGGTGGTTGGCGTCGACGGGCTACCCCTGTCCCACCTGCGGGTTCACGACGGCATTCGCCCTGGCCGCACGGGGCCACTTCGTCTTGGCGTGGCAGGCCCAACCGATGGCCCTGGTGGCCGCGGTGGGGGCGGCTTGCGGCTTTTGGGTGGGGCTGCATGTGGCCGTATTCGGGTCCCGCGCGGGGGCTTTGTGCGCTAAACTCCTGACGCCCGGGGTGATATGGTCGGTGGCCCTTGGTTGGGCCGTGGCCTGGGCTTGGAAGAGCTGGACCTGGGCACATTGATGCGTTCGACCGCGTTGCCGGAGATCGTCGCTTTGCCTGCTGATCAACGCACAACAACTCGCCTCGTGTCCCGCGTGGCAACGCTGAGCTTGCTGCTCCTATTGCCGACGCTGCTGAGCGGCTGCATTGTGGGCCAGCTCGTGGGCGGGATGATCGAATCAGAGCGGCGAACCGGCAGCAAGACCGTCGACCGCGAGTACACCGGGCTGGAAGGCAAGACCTTTGCCGTGGTGGTGTCGGCAGACCGGGTGATCCAGGCCGATCATCCGGAGGTGGTGGCACGGCTGTCGCAGGAGATTGCGACACGCTTGGCCAAGCACGCCGGTGCGTCGGGGTTCGTCCCGGGGGCGAGCGTCTTGCAGTATCAGTACAACCACCCGCGCTGGGTGACGATGACGCTGGGCCAGTTGGCCAAGGAACTCGAGGTTGAACGGCTGGTGTTTGTCGATCTGGTTGAGTATCGCCTCAACGACCCTGGCAACGCGTATTTGTGGCAGGGTGCGGCGGCGGGACAGATCGGCGTGGTCGAGGCTGATTCGAGCTTCCCAGATGAGTTCGCGTTCCAGAAGCAGATCCGCGTGGGGTTCCCGGATCAGGAGGGCTTGGGGCCGGGCGACCTGCCCCGGGCCGCTGTGAACACCGCGCTGGCGAACCGGTTCGTAGACCGGGCCGCGTGGCTGTTCTATTCGCACGAAGAGAAGTACTACCCGGACTATTGAACCCATGACGACTAGGCATTGCGGCGGATGGCTGTTAAAGGTGGTGTTGAGCGTCTGTGCGGCTTGGCCGCTGGGCGGCTGCAACATCCTGGGCCCGGCGATCTACTTCGCCGTCGGGCCGGAGAAGGCCCAGGCCGTATACGTATTGGACAAGGACCGCCCGACCGTGTTCTTCATTGACGACCGTGCCAACCGCGTCCCGCAGCGTTCGGTGCGCGAGCTGATCGGCACCGTGGCGGAGAAGACGCTGCTGGATGGCGAGGCCGCCCGCAACGTCATCGAATCTCGGCGCGTGCAGGCGGTCGTGGCGCGGGAGCGTTTCGGGAAGCCGATGGGGATCGCCGAGGTGGGCATGGCGCTGGAGGCCGAGGTGGTGATCTATGCCTGGATCGACGAGTTCTCGCTATCGCCCGACGGGCAGACTTATCTGCCCTCGGCGTCGCTCCGCATGAAGGTTATCGACGCGACCACGAAGGCTCGCCTGTTCCCAGCGGAGGGTGCCGAGCCATGGCACATCGTGACAGTGAAGGTGCCGCTGCAGCAAGGGGCACCGCCCACTACCAACACCGAGCGGGCCCTGGCGGAGGAAAACCTGGCGCGGTGGGTGGGCCGAGCGCTGGGTCGGCAGTTCTTCGAGCACCAGACCGGGCTCGACCCCGCACGGCTTGACGAGAAGGTCCCGTGAAGACCGGACCGCGCGTCGCCCATCTGATCGACCCGGATTTCGGCGGCGAAGCGGCCCTGTGGGCGGCGGCCGCGGCCCAACGCGTCCCAGGGTTTCAGCACCGCGCCTGGCTCATCGGCGGGCAGGCGGCCCGTCATGCGGCGCGTGCGGCCGGGCTGGCGATCGACCGCGAAGCCTGTGCACCGCTTGGGCTCGGAGAGCTGGCGGCCCGATCGGTCAAGCGGTGGATGGCCGAGCCAGGGCCGAGGCCGGATCTATTGATCGCGTGGTCCGAGGCCGCCATGGGTTTGGCGGGGTTCGCGGCCCCCGAGACCAGCGCGATCGGCGTGGTCTGCTCCAGCCCGCAAAGAACCTGGCGCGGCGTCGGGGCGGGGTGGCTTCAACGGCACGCCCTCGCCCGAACGCCCATCATCTGCTGCGGGGCCGGGCTGATCGATTCGTGGGCGGCGATCGGGGCCGCTGCCCATCGGGAGATCCCGCTGCCGGGGCGAGCACCGGGCCGGGATGATCGCGACGCCGTCCGCGCAGCGCTGGGGCTGGAGCGCGACGAGGTCGCGGTACTGCTGCTGGCCGACCCGCCCGACATCGGTGAACCCAAGCGGTTCGCGCACCTCATGGGGATCATGGAAGTGACGGGTCATCCGGCGGTGGGGCTGGTGGGCGATGCCGTGGGGGGCTGGCCGCGAGCGGCCCGGTTTGTCCGGCGTTTCGGGACCGATTGGCCCTTCATCCGCTTCCAAGGGGCGTGGGTTGATGCCCTCGCGGCGGCCGACCTCGTGGTGTGGCAAACGCGAGCGCAGCCCATGGTCGCCGACGCGCCGCGGCGGGGCGGGGCCGCGCTCGCCATGGCGGCCCTGGCAGCTGGAGTTCCCGTGGTAGCCGTTGACGAACCTTTCACGCGGGCGACCATGGCCGGCCTCGCTGCAGCACCAGAGTTGCTGGCCGATGGTCAAGTTGACCATCGATTGGCTTCGGTGCTGCGAGGCTGGGTGGCGGATGCCGACCGGCGCTCCGCATTTGCGGCGGTTGCCCGGGCCTTTGCGGCAGCCCAGCAGGCGGCATTCGAGCGGGCGTTCGCGACGGCCGTCCACGAGTGCGCCGATGTCGCGGCGAAAGTCGCCGCCGACGCCGCACGCTGGCCCGCGCCGGCGGCCGTGTAGTCGAGGGTATCCGCAGCGCTCAATCCTCGAACGCAACCTAGCCTTGAATCATGGGTCGAAGGCCACGCCTGCGACCTTCGGGAGGCTCGATGCCGTCGGATCGCGTGAGATTGCTCTTTGTGTGTCTGGGCAACATCTGCCGCTCGCCGCTGGCCGCGGCGGTCTTCGCCCACTGCGCCGCGGCCCGCGGCGTGAGCGACCGCTTCGAGGTGGAGTCCTGCGGCACCGGGGACTGGCACGTCGGCGGTCCGGCCGACCCGCGGACGATCGCCGTGGCTAGCCGTCACGGGGTTGCCATGACGCACCAGGCTCGACAGTTGACGCCTGCCCGTGACGTGGGGCGGTTCGCGCTGATTCTTGCCATGGATGCTCGCAACCGCCGCGATCTGTTGGCCCTGGGTGCGCCGGCGAACTCGGTCCGGCTCATCCGCGAGTTCGACCCGGCGTTCGCGACGGCGCTCACGGCGCCCGACGTGCCCGATCCTTACTCCAGCCCAGATCAAGCCTTCGAGGACGTCTTCCAGATGCTTATTCCCGCGTGCCAAGGGCTTATCGACGAGATGTTGCCGGGAGCGCCCGTTTGAAGACACACAGACTCACCAATCGCCCGTCCGGGGCCGCGAGCCGCGGCTTCACGTTGATCGAGTTGCTGGTCGTAATCGCCGTGATCGCGCTATTGATGGGCATCCTGTTGCCCACGCTGGCCGGGGCTCGGCAGGCGGCCCGGGCCGTGGTCTGCTCGGCGCGGCTGTCGCAACTGGGGATCGGGCTCAGCCAGTACCGCGATGATTTTCGCGACCAGTTGCCGCAAGTGCGGATCTCCATCGGCACGGGCACGGCCAACATCGGCGCGCTCTTCGGCGGGAAAAAAGGCTCCCTCCCCGCGTTCGGGATCAACCAGTTTGGCCCCGAGCGCCGCCCGCTGAACAGATACGTCGTCGCCGGCGACGTCCCGCCCGACAGCTCCAGCGAACCCTTCGAGCTCGAACCATTCCGCTCACCCAGCGACGTCGGCGGCAACATCCCCGGCATCGGCCCCACCAACTCGATGTACAACCTGCTCGGTTCGAGCTACACCCTCAACGACCACGCCCTCAACGGGGACCAGTTCCCCACGCTCATCCCGACTGAAGGCGGGCGGATGCCGCCGGTGCTGGCGCCGACCAAGACGTGGGTTCTCGGCTCGCACACGATCTTCAACCATCAAGAGAACGGCGACCGCGGGATCCGGTGGTACGGGCGGGCCGGCACGGCCGCGAACCTGCTGTTTCTGGACGGCCACGTCGCCGGGCCGCTCAACGTGCCGCGCGGTGTGGTCAACACTACGGTCGATTACACGTTTCTGCCGCGGCCGGATTGGATCCCGTAGCCAGGGCGCTCACTCCTCGCGTTTCTTATCGCGGCGGTTGGGCTCGCCGCCCCTCTGCGGCGTACGGATCACGCGGAACGTGAGCGCCTGCTCCTGGGCCACGGCCTGGGGCGTGGTGAGCCAACCCCAGAAGGCCGGGGCGGTGGCCGAGACCGAGGTCGGCGGGTGGTACTGGAAGGCGATGGGGATGAGGAAGGCCATCTCGTCGTGGGTGCCGAAATACTTCCACGGGCGGTTGAGCGCCTGAGCCTTGCTGCCTGAGCGGCGCATGCGGTTGACATCGACGGGGATCCAGAACTCTTTGCCGTCGAAGGGATCGACCATGGCGAACTCGATCCACGAGCGGAGGCCGCCGGCACTTTTGGAGTTGCCCTTGCCGCCGAAGCCTTTGCCGCTGTCTTTTTCGGACTGGTCGTAGCCGATGACCGTGCGTGCGGGCAGGCCGGCGGCGCGGAAGATGGCGGCGTGGAAACAGGCGATGTCGTGTGTGCTGCCTCTGGCGTCGCGCGCGACTCCCAAGGCCCCCCTAAGGTCGAAGCCCATCAGTTCGCCGGCTTTGGTGAACACGAGCCCGTTGCCGGAGGGCTGGGCGTATTCGAGCACTTTGCCGGTGAGCACCTTGGCCAGTTGGGCCGGGGGGATGGATTTTGGGTCTTTGCCCTCGGTCCATTGGTTGACGAGTTCCTTGATTTCAGGCGCGTCGCTCTCCACGAAGAGCTGGCGTTGCAGTGACGACGCTGGCACTGCGGGCCAGCTCGCCGGCCAGGGGACGGTCATGGCCAGGTCTTCGTCGTAGACCGAGTTCCACGACGTGAGGAGTTTTTCGATCTTGATCCGGGCCTGCGAACCTTCGACATCGCGGACTTCCCAGCGCGCCAGGCGGGCCCCGGACTGGTAGCCCTCCTGAAAGGTGGGCTCGGCGTCGTAGAGGCGATCGTTCCAGAAGAGCTGGGCCGTGACCCGTTCTTTGTTCTGGGCGTCGAGCTCAATCCTGTGCGTGGCGCTGGAGCGAAGGATCGGGAAGACGAACGCGCCGGTCTTGAACGCGAACTTCTTGGGGTCGGGGAACAGGGCTTTGTCGACAACCTTGTAGTCCCAGCCGGCGGTGATGCGGAGGTCGATATTGAGCGTCCAGTCGCGCGACTGCACCAACTGGAGCACTTTGGGTGCGATCTTTTCTGTCAGTTTGGGTGGCTGGCCGGGCTGCCTTGCCGCTTGTGGGTTGGCGGGGGTGGTTGCCGCAGGCTGGGTAGGCGGCCTCTTATTGTTCTTGTCTTTATCACGCCCGAATTGGGCCCAAGTCGGGCTGCCCGCGACCGCGAGCCCAGCGACCAGGCCCAACATCCAACCCACGCGCGATCGGGAAAGTGGCATCAGGAGGCTCCAGAGGATGGCCGATCAGGACCATTGCGGCCCGCGCGGCACTCGTTGTCCATTCGCCGCCGATCGCTCGGCGGATGCCGCGGGCGCGACGATCAGGCTCTTTCACGGGCTTCGGCCGCAGGGGTTGCAAGGCCTAGATCGCTCAAGGCGGGGAGATCCTTGTTGCTGGCGAGCCCGAAGGCGTCCAAAAACTGCTTGCTGGTGGCGTAGAGCATCGGCCGGCCTAGTTCTTCGGCCCGCCCGGCGATGGCGATGAGCTTCCGTTCCAGCAGCGTCCGCACCACCTCGCCACAGGCCACGCCGCGGATGGCCTCGAGCGTCGCGCGGGTGACGGGTTGCCGATACGCGATGATCGCCAGCGTCTCGACGGCGGCGCGGCTCAACTTGGACTGGCTGGCCGCTCCGTGAAACGCCGCGATGGCGGCCGCATGGTCGGGCAGCGTCATCAAGCGATAGCCACCGACCAGGGGCTCGATGCGGAACGATCGGCCCGTCTCCGCATAGGTCGCGTTCAAGGCTTCGATCGCCCGTTGCACCAGATCACGCCCCGTTGGGCCGGTCTTGGGCTTGCGGCGGCCACGCTTGGGGGCCGCGCTGTCCTCGACGGCGAGTTCGGGTGCCGGCGCCGTGGCGGCAACTTCGGCGGGCGGGGCTTCTAATCCCAACGCCTGGGCCAACCGCGCCAGCGACGCCGCCCGAGGGCTGGAGACGATCATCGCTTCCACCATCGGCGTGATCTTGGCCACGATAGCTTTGGATGCAGCTTCGGCGGCGGCTTCAGGGTCGGGGTCCAACGTTATCGGCCCGTTCTGCGGTGCTTCCATAGCCGCATGGACGGCTTCTTCAACGGCGGCTTGGGCTGGGGCATCCTGCGCGGTCGTCATGGCCTTTGGATCCTTCCAAAGCGGCCGGCGGCCCCCACGGCGGGCTCGCGATCAGGCCTCTTTTCGCATGATACCCGCTGAGCACCATCGAGGGTGTGCGGGCGGGGTTTCGGGAATCTGGCAGTTCACTTCTTCTCGGGTACCGGCGGCGCGGCGGAGTCCGGCCCGAGCAGGCGGTCGATCGCCTCGGTCAGTTCCTTGCTTCCCGGGGCGACCGTCGAGTCGAACCGCTCGACGACTTCGCCCTCGCGGTTGACGAGGTACTTGGTGAAGTTCCACTTGGGCTCGCCGAAGGCCGCGGAGAGCTGCTTGTAGAGCGGGTGCTGGTCAGCCCCTTTGACGCTGATCTTGGCGAACATGGGGAACGTGACGTTGTACTTCGACTGGCAGAACTTCTTGATGTCCTCTTCGCTGCCGGGTTCTTGCCCGCCGAAGTTGTTGGCGGGGATGCCCAGCACGACCAGCCCTTGGCCGATCTTGTCCTTATGGAGCTTCTCGAGCCCTCCGTATTGGGGCGTGAAGCCGCACCGGCTGGCGACGTTGACGATCAGAAGCACCTTGCCCTTATAGCTGGCCAGGTCAACTTCTGTCCCATCGATCGACTTGAGCTTGTGACCGAGCACGAACTTGCTCTCTTTCTTGGCTTCGCCCTTGTTGTCGGGATTCGGAACTGAGGCCGCCGGCTTGGCGGGCGCGTAGCCCGGTTTTGGCGCGGGCTGCGCCTGCAAGAGCGCCGCCGCCAGCACCAGCGAAACAATCGTCAATCCGTTCATCTTCAAGCTCCTCGATCGGGAAGTCCTCTCCCTCACGAGACAGTGTATTCGCCCGTGGGGGGCCGGGAGATGCTCGACGCCGACTATCCTTTGTGAAGTGATGATCACCCTAAGACGGACAGTGCGGATGGCGATCAGCGTCGGGGCCTCGGCACCGGCCCACGCCGCACCCCCCACCGGCCCCAATGGCTACGCCGGCGTCCCCTCGATGCAGGGACTGGGCCGACACTACGAACTCGAGATCGTGTGCCGCGGACCGGTCGATCCGCGTACGGGCTACTTCAAGAACATCCGCGACATCGACTTGGCCGCACGCGCGTCGGCGTGGCCCGTCATGGCCGAGGCCTGCGAGCATCGGCCTCACACCGAACCCGCCGTGATACTCGCGGAGTTCCTTCCCGCACTCAACACGGCCCTGGGCAACTCGCTGGTCGCGGTGCGTTGGCATCTGTCGCCGTACTATTCGGTCGAGATGTCCACCGCTCAACCCCAGGCCGTGCTGTTGCGTCAACGCTTTGAGTTCGCCGCGTCGCACCGGCTTCACACCGCGTCGCTCAGCGACGAGGAAAACCGGCGTATCTTCGGCAAGTGCAACAACCCCGCCGGCCACGGCCACAACTACATTGTCGAACCCTGCGTCGCCCTCACACTGGGGCCCGGCCCCGGTATGACCCTCACCCAACTCGAAGTGATCACCGCCCGAACCGTGATCGACCGCTTCGACCACAAGCACCTCAACGCCGAGACGCATGAGTTTTCGTCAACGCTGCCCGGCGGGGTCAACCCGTCGGTTGAGCACATCGCGCGAGTCTGCTTTGATCTGCTCGCGCCCGAAGTTGCCGCGGCCGGGCCTGGTTGCGCCCTGCGCTCGGTGACGGTCTGGGAAACCGAGAAGACTTCCGCGACATACCCGGCGTGAACGCGAGGGGCCGCGGTCGGGAGGTTTGGGCGGCCGGTTTAGAAGTCGAACATGTCGCGCCAGACGGACTTCTTCTTGTGCTGGTGGCCGTACTTGGAATCCTGATTGGGGTTGTACCCGGGTGGATAGGCCTGGGGTTGGACGGGCATCGGGCCGGGCGGCATCGGACGATCGACCGCACGAGCCGGCCCTGGCCCAGCCGGCGCGTCGGCGGAGGCTCGCTCGATAATCTTGTCCAACTCGCCTCGATCCAGCCAAACCCCCCGACACTTGGGGCAATAGTCGATCTCCACCCCGCCGCGATCGGTCATCTTTAATTCTGAACCGGGACAAACTGGGCAATTCATGATCGGGCTCCTTTGACCAAGCATGGTTGGGACACCAAACTTGGCTGGTCGGTCGATCATGGGTCACCAATCCAGATTCGGTGTTTGTACCTAAGCAAATATACCGGGAGGCGCGTCAGTTCGCACGCGGGCGGGGAAGGTGTTCTAAGATCTGAGGCAGGGCCGACGGGGCCGTGCGGAGCAAAGAAGGAGCCGCGCTGCCCATGTCCGTTTACTACAAGCTTGAGTTCGAGGCGCCGGTAGTAGAGTTGGAGCGTCAGATCGAAGACGCCGAGGGGGCACTGCGGCGGGCTTCCAGTAGCGTGGCTCCGGTTCCTGATTCGCCTCTGACGAGCGACGTTGGCCAGCCGACTGAGCAACTCTCAGAGGGTGAGATCGCCGCGCTGGGACAG
>Ga0105046_10007634_pt1 | contig 17006 bp, 12 predicted proteins | sample MAT03_FD_78385 | JGI IMG/M metagenome (GOLD analysis project Ga0105046, IMG submission 78385) | Freshwater microbial communities from Lake Fryxell liftoff mats and glacier meltwater in Antarctica - MAT-03 (megahit assembly) | ecosystem: Environmental > Aquatic > Freshwater > Ice > Liftoff...
AGCGGCAAGGCCATGACCGCCGTCACTGAGCAGTGGGATCCGATCGCCATCCGCGTGCTACCGCGCGGCAACTGGCAGGATGAGAACGGCGAGGTGGTGAAGCCCGCCGCGCCGCACTTCCTCAACCAAATCACTGCCGACAAACCGCGCGCCAACCGCCTCGACCTCGCCCAATGGCTGACCGGCGCGGAGAATCCGCTGACCGCGCGGGTGTTCGTCAACCGCATGTGGGCGCAATTCATGGGCGTGGGCATCAGCGCCACCGTCGATGACTTGGGATTGCAGGGCGAATGGCCATCGCATCCGGAACTGCTCGACTGGCTCGCCGTGGAGTTCCGTGAAAAAGGTTGGGACATCAAGAAGCTGGTGACGCTCATGGTCTCGTCGAAGGCCTATAAACAGTCAGCGGTGCAGCGTCCCGAACTGCTGGCCAAAGATCCCGCGAATCGCCTGCGAGCGATGCAGTCGCCACGTCGGCTCGACGCCGAATTCGTGCGTGACAACGCGCTGGCAATCAGCGGTCTGTTGGCGCCGGAGCTGGGTGGACCAAGCGTGAAGCCGTACCAGCCGCCCAACTATTACACCAATCTGCAGTTTCCGGATCGTGACTACCACGCCGAGACTGATCGCAACCAATACCGCCGCGGCGTCTACATGCATTGGCAGCGCACCTTCCTGCATCCGATGCTGTCCAACTTCGACGCACCCTCGCGCGATGAATGCGCGGTGTTCCGTACCCAGGCCAACAGTCCGCAGCAGGCGCTGACGCTGCTGAATGATCCGACCTTCGTCGAGGCGGCGCGTGGCTGGGCGGTGACGCTCATCGCCAGCGGTGGTGACGATGCGGCGAAGCTAGAGCGGGCGTTCCGTACGGCGCTCGGTCGTAGCGCGACGGCGGAAGAGAGCGGCCCACTACTCAAACTCCTGACCAAGGCGCGCGCCGCCTACGCCATGCAACCCGACCAGGCAGGCGCGCTGCTGCGCACCGGGCTTGCACCGTTGCCCGCAGAAGATCAGCGCGTCGAGGTCGCCGCCTGGACGCAGCTCTGCCGCGTGATCCTGAACCTGCACGAAACCATTACTCGGCTGTGACTGCCGTCCGATGTCCGATATCCGATGTCGGACAGCCTGCTCACTCCGGAGTTCCCATGCCAACCAATGACGACCGCACCACGATGACATCGGACATCGGACATCGGACATCGGACGTTCTCATGCGCCGCGCCTTCCTTTCCCGTGCCGCCTGCGGATTCGGCGGCCTCGCCCTCGCCGGCCTGTTCGGCGGCACCGCATCTGCTGATGAACGCTGGCGCGGTGTGATCACCAAGCCGCACCATCCGGTGAAGGCCAAACGCATCATCCACCTGTGTATGGCCGGTGGGCCGTCGCACTTGGAAACCTTTGATTTCAAGCAGGCCCTCAAAGACCTGCACGACAAACCATTTCCCGACTCGTTCACCAAAGGTCAGCAGCTTGCGCAGTTGCAGAACACCACGCTGAAAGCCCGCGGGCCGTTCGCCGAGTTCAAGAAGTGGGGCAAGTCCGGGCAGGAGATCTCGACGTTGTTCCCGCACCTGGGCAGCATCGCCGATGAGCTGTGCATCATCCGTTCGATGCACACCGAACAGATCAACCACGACACCGCGCACGCGTTCATGAACACCGGCTCGATCATCAAAGGTCGGCCAAGCTGGGGTTCATGGATGACCTATGGCCTGGGCTCCGAAACGCAGGATCTGCCGGGTTTCGTGGTGATGACCTCGCAGGGCAAGGGCGGTGGCGCACAGCCGGTGTCCGCACGCCAGTGGTCCTCGGGCTTCCTGCCGAGCAAGTTCCAGGGCATCCAGTTCCAGTCGAAGGGCGACGCGGTGCACTACGTCGCCAACCCTGCCGGCGTCGATCACAGCATGCAGCGCGGCGTGATTGATGAGGTCAATCGCCTCAACGGCCTGCTCGACACGCGCATCCACGATCCCGAGATCGCCACGCGCATCAGCCAGTATGAAATGGCCTTCCGCATGCAGACCTCGGTGCCCGACCTCACCGACATAAGCAAGGAACCGAAGGAGGTGCTGGAGCGTTACGGCATCAAAAAACCCGGCGACGGAACCTTCGCCAGCAATTGCCTGCTGGCGCGGCGCATGGCCGAACGCGGCGTGCGTTTCATCCAACTTTACCACCGGGCCTGGGATCACCATGGCAACATCGAGAAGGACATGCCGATCGCCGCGGGGGAGACCGATAAGTCGAGCGCCGCGCTGATCATGGATCTTAAGGAGCGCGGACTGCTCGACGACACCCTGGTGTTGTGGGGCGGTGAGTTCGGTCGCACGCCGATGGGCCAGGGCTCGGGCCGCGATCACCACATTCTGGGTTTTTCCGTCGCGCTCGCTGGCGGCGGCATCAAACCCGGCATCACCTTCGGCGGCACCGACGAACTCGGCTACAAGGCCGTCGATCATCCCGTCAGCGTGCACGACCTACACGCGACCATGATGCATTTGTGCGGCATCGACCACCTGAAGCTGACGTACCGCACGCAGGGCCGTGACTTCCGCCTGACCGACGTGTTCGGAGAAGTGGTGAAGCCGATCTTGGCGTGAATACGGGGATCACTGGTTGTCGCCTCGGTAGCCGCAGAGACGCAGAGGTTGCAAGAGGGCCGCAGAGAGGCGTTGGGGGATCACTGCCCTGTTCGCTGCTGATCGTCCGCTCCGCGGCCCTCTGCGGTGCTCTGCGTCTCTGCTGCTAACGAGTCGTACATCGGGAGCGACCGTGGGAAGCCAGTTGCCTTGGCATTCACTACCTCAGATGACCACGCGCGATGTCCGACCTCATCCGCATCGCGTTGCTCTTCCGCCTGATGCCGGGGTACAACGATGGTGTGGTGCGCGGGCTCGCGACCTACGCGCGTCCGGGCAAGCCGTGGTTGTTCCGCTTGTTCAACCAGCCCGATGCCGCCGAGGTGCGCGCGTTCAAGCCGCACGCAGGCATCTGCAGCTTGGTCGATGAAACCACCGCGACGGCGGTGAAACGGCTGCGTTTCCCGCTGGTGAACCTGGGTGTGCGCGAGTTCGCCCCAGGGCTGGTGCAGGCGGGCAACGATGACCACGCGATCGGCACGATGGCGGCACGGCATTTCCTCGACCGCGGCTTCCGCTCATTCGCGTACTTGGCGCTGCATCGCAACCCTGTGGTCGAACGCCGGGGCGCCGGCTTCCGCGACACCCTCGCTACCGCCGGGTATGCCTGCGCCTGGCACACTGGGCAGGAGTACGACTCATGGTTGCGCGCGCTGCCACGCGGGACGGCGGTGTTCGCCTTCAACGATCACGTCGCCGCACAGCTCGCTGACCGTTGCCGCGTGCTTGGCCGGCGCCTGCCGGAGGACTTGGCGCTTATCGGCGCCGACAACACCGAGAGCGTCTGCCTGCTGGCGTGGCCACCGCTATCAAGCGTCGCGGTTGCCGCCGAACGCATCGGGCAGGCTGCCGGAGCGATGCTCGATGAGTTGCTCGCTGGCCGGAAACCGGCCTCACGTTTTCTGCCGCCGCTCGGCGTCATCACCCGTCAATCGAGCGACCTCATCGCGGTGGAGGAACCCGAGGTCGCCGCCGCGCTGCGCTTCATCACCGAGCATGCGCATGAACCGATCCGTGTCGGCGATATCCTGCGCGCAGTCCCCATCGCCCGACGAACCCTCGAAACACGTTTCCGCGCCCGCCTTGGTCGCAGCCTGCTCGACGAAATCCAACGCGTGCACCTGGAGCGCGCCAAACACCTGCTGCTGACCACCGACTGGCCGATGCCGCGCATCGCCGAGGCCAGCGGTTTCAGCGACGCCAAACGTTTCGCCACGGTGTTCGGACAGGTGGAAAGCACCACGCCGCTGAAATTCCGTCGCGGCACGTGACGCCGAGGCCATGCTGCCTGGGCACCCTGTAAGCCAGAACGCCCCCTGCGCAAAACGAGAAAATGAATCCGCAAAGCGGGGTTGCCGCGCAGCTGCGTCGCGCGCTAGGATGCCCGCTGGTCGGCAGGACTGCCGCCAGCAAAGGACCTCCCGTGGCCAGAACCCTGCTCTTCCTTGCCCTGATCCTGACGACGCTGCCGTGTCCGCAGTTCGCCGCCGATTCCGCGACGACCTCGATGATTCCCGGCGAGCCGGCATTCTTCCTCTTCGGCTGCGGCCCCAGGCAGAAGTTGCTGTACCGCGGTGGTGAATTGCTCGATGCGCGCACGGGCGAGGTGCTCAAGCGCTGGTCGGTAGCCAGCGCCGCCATTCGGCCGGCGGAGTTGACCGTGACCTTAACGCTGACCACCTCCAACCAACCGGTAGTGATCAGCGAGGATGCCGAGGGCGTGTGGTTGGAGGAAAACGGCCGCCGTGCGAGTGTGAGCGCGGCACCGGTGAAGCTGCCGGATTTTATCGACGGAAAACGTGATGCGACCACCGCCGCGCTGCTGCGCATCCTACACCACGAGATCCTGCTCAACGTCGTCGACGGCAAACCGCTGCCCAACTTCATGGTCTACCGCACGCCATGGTACCGCGACGCCGCGATGATGGCGATGGTGCTGGCACGCACCGGCAATGTCGACCTGATCAAGGAGTGGATCCTGGGACTGCGCGAACCCTTCGACCGCAACAACGCCGGGCAACGTGAGCCGGACAACCTGGGACAGGCACTCTATCTGGTGTCCTTGGTTGCCGATGCCAAACATCCGTTGGTGGCAGCCGTGCTGAAAGAAGCTGAATCATTCCGCGTCGGCGATCATCTGACCGGCAACAGCGATTTCGCTCCGCATCCGGTCTATCAGACCAAGTGGATGAAGTTCGGCCTGCGCGCTCTCGGACTGGCGGATGTCTGGAAGATTCCGCTGGTCGAGGACAGCTACTCGCCACTGTTCTGGATGGACTACCGCGACCACCATGTCGGAACGGCGGGCTTCGTCAGCCAGGGCCGACAGGCGTATCCCTACCTGGGCTGGGCCAGCGATCATTTCTACGGCAAGAAACCAACCCTGCCTGCCGTGGCCTTTCCCCTGAGCTGGGAGGCGGAGGCATCCCAGGCGGACTACCGCGGCATGAGTCTGGTCGGAGCGAACTACGTCAGCGCGCGCCTGTGCGCGCCGCATACTTGGCATGCAGCGGAGATGTTTTTGTATTTGAGTGAATGATCGTAACTGCTCACGGCGAAAACTCACCCAACGGAAAACAACCTCGTTTACTGCCGATACCGGCTAGTCACCGGCGTTTGATCGACTTCTTCACTGCCTTCTTGGCCGACGTTGTTGCCGTGCTGCGGATGTTAGCCGGTGGCGTGACGCGGCTTGGCGTTGCGGTTTTTGCCCGCGCTTTGCCCGGCTTCTTAGCACGATCGGGCGCTTCGGCTGGCAGGGGAACACGCTGGTCCATCTCCAAACCGAAGAGTGCGCCCACGTCATCCGCGGCCAAGGTCCGCTCGCTGGCTGGAGTCTTCTCTGCGGTGGCCAAGCCGGTTCCGGCTTTCGCCAGCAGGTCGGTGGCGACGACTTGGCGCAGGGTAAACAGCAGTTCTGGTTGATGATCCAGCCGGGCACCAATGCCATACAACACGGCCGCGAGGTGTTTGCACAGGTAGGCACCGTCCGGACAGCTACAACGCAATTTGATCTGCTTGGACGTGGGAAAGAGCCCGTTGTCCTGCCGGCACAAGCGCTCCATGACGCCGGCGGCAAAACGACCTTGCAGGAGTTCGATCAGCGAGTCGATGCCCCCGGCGCACTCGCCGCAGAGTTTCTGCCACGCTGGTTTCGCCAACGGCGCCACCGTGATGGCGACGCGGTACATCATCGACCCGCTGACGTGCGCGTCGATCTTCCCAGGGGTGATCTGTAGATCGACCACCGATCCGTTGCGGGCGTAGGTCCGTCCACGCGGCAGACGGCTGGCGTAGTCGCTGTAGGCTTCCATTTGCGTGCACCAGGCTTGGCCCCACACGGTGGTGGCGATGGCGCGACCGGTGATCACGACCGGTGAAACCGGATGGCCTTTTTTGGCCAGCTTGGCCATCTCGGCGGCAGCCTTCTTGCGCCGCTCAGCAACCGGGACGTAGGGCGGATAATCATAGAACATGGTTCAGGTCTCAGCGCTGGCGGTGGAAAGATCAAGACGGACGAGTTTGAGCAGGTCGTCGTCCGCGAGGTTGGTGAGGTTGATGGCGTCACCGCCACCGTGGTCATCCAACAGATCGTGGGACAACTGGCGCTTCTCCGCGATCATCGCGTCGATGCGCTCCTCGATGGTGCCGCGGCAGACGAACTTGTGCACCAGCACGTTGCGGGTCTGGCCGATGCGAAAGGCGCGATCGGTGGCCTGGTTCTCGACCGCCGGATTCCACCAGCGATCGAAGTGGATGACGTGGGACGCCGCGGTGAGGTTCAGTCCCGATCCGCCCGCCTTCAGCGACAGAACGAAGAACGGCACGCGCTCATCGTTCTGGAAACGATTGACCAGGTCCTTGCGTTGTTTGACCGGGGTTTCGCCGGTCAGCACCAGCCCAGGACGACCGAAGATGCCGCCCAGGAACGCCGCCAACGGCGCGGTGGTTTCGCGAAATTGCGAGAACACCAGGACCTTCTCCTGCTTTTCCGCGATGACCTCGGTGAGCTCTCGCAAGCGTGCCAGCTTGCCGCTGTCGGCCTCGTCCCACGCGCCGTCGCCCAACCACTGCGAGGGATGATTGCAGATCTGTTTGAAGCGCATGAGGAAGGCCAGCACCAGGCCTTTACGCGCGATGCCGTCCGGGTCCTCCTTGGCCAAGGCCTTGGCCAAGGCATCGACCGTCTGCTGGTAGAGCGCCGCCTGCCGGCGCGACAACGCGCAGAACGCCGTGAGTTCGCTCTTGTCCGGCAGATCGCTGATCACCGACTTGTCGGTTTTGAGACGACGCAGCAGGTACGGCTGCACCAGGGTGCGCAGTGGTGCGTAACCCTGCGGCGAGGTCGCGAGGGTCTTGGTGAATGCGGTAAAGGCCTTGGCGCTGCCCAGCAATCCGGGATTGATGAAATCGATGATCGACCACAGATCACCCAGGCGGTTCTCAATCGGCGTACCGGTCAGCGCGATGCGCGCGTCGGCTTTCAGTTCTTTGACGGCGCGGGTCTGACGCGTACCGGGATTCTTGATCGCCTGCGCCTCATCCACCACCACCAGTCGCCAGGTGATGGCGGTGAGCCACGACAGACGGTGCAGCGCGCCATAGCTGGTGATGACCAGATCGCAGCCGGCCACCCGCGTTGGGTCGAGCTGCTTGACCTCGTCCGCCGGCAACGCGGATGAATGTGCGGTCAGCACGCGCAGCGACGGCGCGAAACGCGCGACCTCTTGCGCCCAGTTGGCGAGCAAGGATGCCGGTGCCACCAGCAAACTGGGGGCGGATCCTTCGGCCTTCCGACGCACCAGGAGCAGCGCGATGATCTGGATGGTTTTCCCCAGCCCCATGTCGTCGGCTAGGCAGGCGCCCAAGCGCAAGCGCGACAACAAGTGCAGCCACTGCACACCGGTCTGCTGATAGGGTCGCAGCGTCGCCCGCAACTCGGCACCCGCAGCGACATCAGCCAAACCCTGCGGGCCGCGTAGACCCTGGAGGGTTTCCGCCAGCCACGGTCCGGCGACTACCTGCGACCATTCGGGTTCGCTGCGGGCGTTGCGCTCGCCGGCCACCGCGCCCGCACCCGCGAGCAGACGCATCGCCGCATGAAAGCCCAATCCCTGGTCGGCGGCCAGTTGTTCGACCTGCTTGAAATGCTCCAGGGTTTTCTGCAGACGATCACGATCGACCTCAACCCAGCGTCCGCGGATCAGCACCAGACCCTGAGTACTGCGCAGCAACTGCTGGGCTTCGCTCGCGCTCAACGGCTCACCATCTAGGGCGAGGTCGATGGAAAAGTCGAGCAACGCGTCCTGCCCAACCTGTGACGGTGCTCGCGTTCCGACGGTGGCTTTGACCTGCGCTCTGGGCGGCCGGTTCGCACGCCACGTCGCCGGCATGCGCACGACCACGCCCGCTTGCTCCAAATGCGGTACGTCGTGCAGGAACTGCAACGCTTCGGCCGGTGACCAGCGCAGCGGATGGAAGATCTCGCGACTGGTGATCAGGTCCTTCAACCAGGAGCAGTGTTCGCCAGCGCGCTGCAACGGCAGCAGCAGCGCCAGCAGGCGTTCCTTGTCTGCCGCTCTGGAAAATTCCTTGAGCGCTTGGCCAAGCGGCAGGTGCTGGGCCGTGGCCTGCGCCGACAGACGCGTGGTGTAGGTCGCCAGGAAAGCGAAAGGCTTGTGCTCATCCTTGCGATTTTCCGCCAGGTGGACGTGCACCCGGCCGACTAGGTTCCAGGCGGGATTGCGCGCCTTCAAGAACTCCTGAACCGACTGGCGTGCTTCGGCACATTCCACCAGGAACGCGCGATCCAGCTCCGTCCACAGCGCCAGCAACACCTCGGCGGTCAGATACTCCGCACCAGCCATCGGCGGCGCGGTCCAGGCCAGCGTTTGCAAATCACCGAGCGCTGGCGCCGGTACGCCGCTAAGGGCACGCTCGGTGACTTCAGGCACCAAGCACCGTGCGGTGACGTAGCGCTCAGCGATCTGACGCCACCAACTGATGACCGGCGGCAACGCGACACCGATGTCATGGGTGCCGAGCGACAACAGTCCGTGGCCCGCGCCGCGGGCGAAGGCCGCCTGGAGACGGGCGCTGGTGGCAACAGCGAGCGCCTGGGCATCCACCGCCGGTGCCAGCAGCAGATGACCATGCGGTGTCAGGAGCAGCGTTGATTGGGATTCACTCACCGGTCGGGTCCTGCATGACCGTGCTCCGGTGGCAGATCGACGACGCTGAGTCCTTGTCCAGCCGCCCACGCCAACAGTGCCCGGCGAGTCGCAAGGTGCTCGACGTGATGCCAACGGTCCAACAACCCACGATGACGCAGCAGGTCCTTGAACGCTCGCCACCCACCGCGGCGGGAAAAACATTGGCGCACGTCGTCATCCAGCTCTGGGCATTCGCTGGCGACGAAGTCCCGCACCAAAGACTGCTTGAGGTCCAGCCCTCGTGCGTCAGGCAGGAGATGCCATCCCGGCTCGTCCTCGGGCGGCGGGCCGCTGTCGACATGATCCTCAAAAGAAAACCGCACCTGACTGGTCTCGGCATGGATCCATGACCGTGCATCCCGCCCCGGATCGCTGGCCAGAAACGCACTTTCCAGATCATTCAAGGTAACCGGCATGGCTCATGATCTCCGATGGTGGTGGGCAGTGGCTGCTCTGAACGCGGAAGGCCCAGGGAGAGCTGGATCCATCGCTCGACCATGGGCGGAAGTATTTGGCGGATGGTCTTCACGCCAGTGAGAGCTGGAACTGCCCGCTCCCAGGGGGATCTATTTACGCTGAGGTGATCGGCAGGTGGAGTCGATCGAGCACCATTCTCCCGAGGTGATCAAGCAAGCTGGCAGCATCCTCACCGGCCACACCATGCACCGACCAGCGCAGACCAGCGCTCACGGTAAGATCCGCTTTGCCCTGCACGATGAGATCACCCGCATCACCACCCTGATCGCCCGGTGGTCGCAGGTAGAGCACCAGGTCGGCACTACGTCGCGCGACTGCGACCAACGCTTGGCCAGCACGTTCCAAGTCATCGCCACCAGCGCGAAGCCCCGCGGAGTCGAGCAGGCGTAGACGCCAGCCATGCACCAGCGTCTGGGCGGCGATGAGATCGCGCGTGGTTCCAGCGATGTCGCTTACCAGCGCGCGTTGATGACCACACCAGGCATTGAGCAGCGTGCTTTTTCCCGCATTGGCCGGACCGGTGATCAGTACCACCGGAACGCGGCTGAGCAAATCGACAGGAAATGGCGGTGCGTCGTCGTGCGCAAGCAACCACTGCACCGCCGCCGGATGTGCCGCGCGGGCGAGCTGCGACCAGCGATCAGTGCCAACGGCTGCGGGCGTCGGTAGCAGGCCGTGGCCGCGCAGCGCCTGTTCGATCGCCGCGCGGATGCCGGGGCCGCCGTGGCAGGCGATCTCGATCTCTGCCTCTGACAAACGGGTGATCACCACTTCATCGACGATCGAACCATCGACGGCACACAGATGCGCAAAGCGCGCGCGACCGGGTTCCGGCAACGAGCGGTCGCAGAGCGCGGCGTGGGCAGGCGCACGCAGCAACGCGATGGCCGCCGGAGCAGGCGGCGTCAGCCAATGCCAACCGTCATTCATTGGCTACCTCCAAGCGTTCGCCGGTCCAATTCACCAGGATGTCGTCACGGCACACTTGTTCCCAAGAGAAGCCGTGTAGCAGGTCCGCAGGCGTACACGGTTCCGCACGTGGACGAAGACCCGCGACCGCACCGAGCCAACCACACAACTGCTGGGCGGAATACGAACGGCGCAATTCCGCCGCTCCGACTGCGCCGTGTAATTTCGCCAGCTTGTGGCCAATGCGTTCGAGCAGCAGCAGGTGATGGCGATAGGTCGGCACTGGCAGGCCGAGCACCTGCCGCAGCGCTACCTGCGTCGCACTGCTGGTGGCCAGGTCGCGTCCGCGCACCACGTGGGTAACGCCGCTCGCATCGTCATCGACCACGCTGGCCAAATGATAGGCGATGGCGCCATCACGCCGGCGCACCACCGGATCGCCGAACGACAGCACCGGATCCTGCGCCAGCTCAAGACCACCGACATCCACCGGCGTCACCACGCCATCCGGCAGACGCACGCGCAGCGGCGCGGAAACCGCACGCCAACCACCCGCCGGCAACGCTGTGCCGCGTTCACGATTGTCATAGGCCCACCCACCATCCGGCGCGCGGCGACCACCGGCCTCGATGTCGCGACGACCGATGGCGCTGGGATAGAGCAGGCCCAAGGCGGCCAGACGATCGAGCGCTGCCACATGGCGCGCGTGATTGGCGCTCTGGTGCTCGACCACATCCCACTCCAGCCCGAGCCATTGTAAATCATTGACCATTGCGTGCGCGAGTTCGGGACGACAGCGTTCGGGATCGAGGTCTTCCAGGCGTAGGACAACGCGAGCGCCACGCGAGCGCGAATCCAACCAACAGAGCAGCGCCGCCAACAGCGTACCTGGATGCGCCGGTCCCGTCGTGCTCGGCGCGAAGCGCCCGGTGCCGACGTTCACCACCGCCGACGCAGGTAAAACGTCACGTCGTCGTTCAGCAGCCGCAGGATCATTTCGCGGAAGCCACCGGCGACGCGGTCGATCTGATAACGGGTGTAGACGGTGTTCGGTTCGCCGGAGAACGGATCGACCACGAAGTAGTCGTTCTCGCGCGCTTCGAACACCGGCCATTCATTGGTGCGCAGCGGCGGATCCGGATTGATCTCGGCTTCGCCCTGCACCAATGCGGCCACCGTCATCGGATGGAGGATGCGATTGGCCACCGAACGCCACTGGTCGTCCTTCGGTTCATTGACGCCCCGGCGCAGCACGCCGAAACCGATCTCTTCATAGAACGCGCGCACTTCGCGCGGGAAGGTGTACCCCAGACGCGCCTCGGCTTCGAGGATCGCGCGGTGCTCCAGTTTGCGGAACCACGTGCCCTTGTCAGAGGGCGCGAGGTCGACCACGTAGGGACGCAGATCGTCGTACAGGCGGACGGAAGACTGCTGGGTGGACATGGATTTCATCGTTGGTGGGGAATGGGGGATTCAAGGTGTTGGTCCGATGTCCGATGTCCGATGTCCGATGTCGAAGACATCCCGATCCCACAAGACATCGGACATCGGACATCGGACATCAGACCTTTCACCGCGTTCGCGGATCACACCACAACAGCCCCAGATCCGCCAACAGGTTGAAGATCACCAGCAACGCGGCGTAGAACAACGCCGCGCCGGTGATGACGGTCCAGTCCTGTTGCAGCGCGCCAGCGACGAAGAAGTAGCCTAGGCCAGGGATGGCGAACAGACTTTCGACCACCATCGAGCCGGTGAGGACACCAGCAGCGGCAGTGGCGAGGTACGCCAGCACCGGACCGAAAGCGGGGCGCAGCGCGTGTTCGAGTACGATGCTGCCCTCGGCCGCGCCCTTGGCGCGGGCGGTGCGCACGAAGTCGGCCTTGAGTTCATCCATCAGGCTGGCGCGCGTCAGCCGGGCGATCTGCGCAGCGAGCGGCAGGGCGAGGGTCAGCACCGGCAATAACAGGGCGCTGGGATTGTCGGCGCCGCCCGCCGGCAACCAGCCGAGCCACAGGCTGAAGATCACCAACAGCACCGGTGCGATGATGAAGTCCGGCGTACTGATGCCGAGCGTGGCAATGGCACGAACGGCTTGATCCGGTCCCTGCCCCGCACGACGTGCCGCGAGCATCCCGGCCCACAATCCCAAGAACACGCCGATGAGCAACGCACCGCAGCCGATCGATATCGATACCGGCGCCGCTGATACCAGCAGGTCGAGCACGTCGTGTCCACGCGCGATTTTGAGGCTCGTACCGAAATCACCGGTGAGTTTGCCGCTGAGGTCATCGACGTACTGCGCCACCACACTGCGCCCGCTGCCCTGGCCGTAGAGTTCCTTGAGCCGTTCGACCGCCGCCGCTGGCAACGTGCGATCACCAGCGATGTCCGCCCACGGGTCACCGGGCATCAGGCGCAGCGCGGCGAACGTCAGCAGGTGGACGAGCCACAACACGGCCAGGCCGGCAAGCAGGCGACTGGTGATCAGGCGGATCATGCCGTCGTCCGGATGGTGATGCGCACCATCATAGGAAGGTCCACCGCGCGAAGGTCGCCGCCTGCCCGACGTGCACGCCGCTGTCATCGCTCAGATTCCACAGCACCACGTCTTCAATGCGGAACCGCCGACCGCTCGCGCTGATACGCACGCCACGGTAATCGTCGATGTAGCCGTGCTGCGCCGCGCGGCGCAGCAATTTTTCACGCTCGGCGTGTTCATCCGGCTCTACCGATTTGCGTGAGGGCATGCGGATGAACTCCGGCCACTCCACCTCCCACAACCGTTGCGCCGTGCGGTTGGCGAACCAGAACACCGGATCGGCTTCGCTACCATGCGACACGATCACCACCGGCGCGTCGTAGAGCGCCTGCGCTAACGCCCGGTCATCCGCGGGCGTTTGCTGCATGTCGGGTAAAAGCGGACGACCCAGCAAGCGCGTGAAGCTGTCGCTGAGGATGCGACAACGCCGCGCCACCTGGTCATCGAGCGGAAAGGATCCCGCAGTGGCGGACATGACAGCCATGGGCGGGCATCCTGGCGGCGGATGGCGCATTCCAAACAGGAGCCGACCGGCCGGAATGCGCTGATCGACGGGGGTTTGCCCGCCAACCACGCCGACGATCAGAACTGGGGTGCAAGAATCTGACGACTCGCGCGTGCCACCAACGGCGCTAGCGTCCGCATCGTCCACGGTCAACGGCGCGGCTGCGTCGCGTGTACCTTCAACGTCCCTTCTGGTGAGTTCCCATGCCCAAGCGCCTGCTCCTGCCGTTGCTCCTCCTTCTGGCCCTACCCGTCGCCCTGATGGCTGATGGCGGGCCGTCGCCGCTCACGCTCTTCAGCCGTGCCCACGTGGTGACGGTGCATTTTCCGGTCGCGCTGCTGATGCTGTTGGCGTTGATCGAAGTGCTGCGCTGGCGGCGCAAGACCGGTTCGATGGACCAGACCGTGGCGCTTATCGCCGTGGTCACTGCGCTGAGTTCGATCGTGGCGATGATCCAGGGTCTGATGCTGGGCGGCGATGATGGCGAGAGCGACTACGCGCGCCTAGTCGCGCTGCACAAGTGGCTTGGCATCGCCACCACCGTGGTCGCCTGTGCGGCAACCATCGTCGCGCTGCGCCGCCAACTCGGGGACACTGTCGGTCTCACGCGCGTCTACCGTGCACTCGTGCTGCCTGGTGCCTTGTTGGTAAGTCTGACCGGCCACTACGGCGGCGCGTTGGTCCACGGTGAAGATCATCTGCGGATCATGCCGTGGGAGATGTGGCAGGACCTGTTCGGTGCCAAGAACACCGAGCCCCTTGATCCCGCGCACGCCGACCTTCCCCAGAAGATCGATTTCTACCGCGACATCGATCCGATCTTCAAGAAGAACTGCTACGAATGCCACGACGCCAAGGAGCAGAAAGCGGAACTGCGCATGGACAGCCGTGAAGCCCAGCTCAAGGGCGGCGAAGGCGGCCCGTCGATCATCCCCGGCGACAGCAAGAAAAGCCTGACGATGATCCGCATCCGTGGCGAAGGCGAGGATCCGCGCATGCCAAAGAAGAAGCCGGCGCTGAGCGCACATGAGATCGCCCTGATCGCCAAATGGATCGACACCGGAGCTGACTGGCCGGCGAAGCTGTAGGGATGTCCGATGTCCGATGTCCGATGTCCGATGTCACTCGCGACCACAAGACATCGGACATCGGACATCGGACATCGGACTTCGTCCCCAAAACGAGCGACCGCACCGCACACCGCGCACGGCGAACGCAGTGAGTCTCCCACAGCCCGGCGCATCCAACCGGTTGACCGTGGCCGAAGCGGGAGGTCCTTGCTAACCTCCACCGTTGTCTGCTTCCGCGCGCGCGCATGCGAGCGGAAGGTCATTGCACCACGGAAGCGCCATGTCGGATCTCGCCTCCCTCATCACCAAAGCCAAGAGCGGACAGGTCGACGCCCTGACCGCCCTGGTCGAGGCCATGGCGCGTGATCTGCGGGCGTTCATTTCCACCTATGCCACCTCGCGAACCATGGTCGAGGACGTGCACACCGCGACCTGGATCCAGGTGCGCAAGGAACTCGGTACCTGTCCGCCGAATTCGCACGGCATCATCTGGGTACGCCAGCGCGCCATCGGCATGTTGCGCAATCAACTGGATGCCGAACGCAGTGCCGCCATCGCTGCGCGCGATGGCCTGCGCCACCTGCTCGCGCAGGACGGTGCCGAGGGCTTAGAGGCCTTGGTGTCGCCCAGCAATGAAGGTGCATCGCTGCTGAATCAACGGTACGCCGCGTTCGACGAGGCCACCCAGCTTTTGATCAGCCGCCGCTACGGCGACGGCGCGACCCTCAGCGAGCTGGCTGGCGAAATGGGCCTAAATGACGGCGAGATCGCCAAGCGCTTGTTCAGTGCGCGCGCGGGACTGCATTGGCGCTCCACCGACGCTGATTGCCGCGCACCGGATGACCCGCATCTCGCCATTGCCATCGACCAATGGCTGGCAGAGACCCTTGAGGCCAACGGCAAACAGAACCTGGGCACCAGCCTGATGAAGGACCTGGGGCGTGCCGCCGCGTTCACCCGCCAGGCGCGCATCAACCTCATGCTGCACGCGGTCTTCGGTCCCTACACCAGCGAGCAGGCCCGCAGCCTTGCCGGCACTTTGGTAAAGATCGAACACAAACGCCGCAATGAGAGCAGCCTGTTGCAAGTCGTCGCGCCGCCACGCGTGCCCGTGGGCAGCGGCACCGAACTGCGCATGACCAACGACCGCATCGCGCACCGTCAGAACGAAACACCCAGCTCCGTGATCATCAGCTCGCCCACGCGTGCAGTCGCGCGTGTCAGCGGCGCAGCCCGGCGACCTGGCCAGGGCAGCAGCGATGAAAACCTGCTCAACCGCGAGCGCCCACGGCGCAAGAGCAACCAGCAGACCTTCATTATCGCCGGTGGGATCGTCGCCGTCGGTCTGATCGCGCTGATCGTGCTGTGGAGCCGCAGCGGTGGACCGGTCGAGGTGGACACTGGCCCATCCGGCACCAGTGGGCCGGTGGCGACGGTGTTGTCGACTGCTGGCGACGCACGGCTCAGCAACGGTAAATCCGTGGTGGTTGGCGCCGCTATCCCCGCCGGCCAAGGCATCACAAATGCGCGCGGTGAAACCACCATTGAAGTGACCAGGTCAGCGCGGGTGGTACTGAGCGCTGGGACGCAGGTGACCTCGTTCGACACGTTACCAGACCACACCGGGCAGGTGCTCCTCAGCAAGGGCACGCTCCAAGTCCAGGTCGGCGTCAGCCCAGGAGTCGAAGTACGCACTACCCACGGTCGCGTGACGTTTGGCATCGGTCGCGGGACCATCACCTGCGAAAGCGACCGCACGTTGGTCCATGCTCAGAGCGGCAGCGTGACGGTGACTGGCGCCGATGGTGCTGGCACCACGCAGGTGCCGCCCGATCAACGGGTGGAGATCCTGGCTGGCGCCACTCCGCGATTAATCCAAGCCGCCTCCTTTGTCCGCGGTATCAATCTTGGTGGAACGCCGGTCACCATTGATCGCCGGCGGTGGCTATCGCATCGCGAGGCACTGAGCGCGGGCTTTTCGCTCGGGGCCGGCACCAGCATCGCACCGCAGTCAATGTTCTCCGGCAGCGGCCTCGACTTCGACCGCAAGACCATGCTCGATACCGGACTGATCGGCTCCGGCGGTCCGGTGCAGTTCACGCAAGTTTTGCCAGACGGCAGCTATGCCCTGACCCTGTGGTTGGCGAACACTGCGAGCCTGGATATCGAGCGCATGGGCATGACCGTCAATGACCAGCCAATCGCCCTTGGTGGTACCCTGCTCAAACGCGACACCTGGGCGCAGCTTGGACCGTTACCGGTGCGCGCGACGTCCGGGCGCATTGCGGTCTCACTCGCTGGCCAGGGCAACGCCCGAGTCGCCGGCATTGCAATCGAAGCACCCGGTGGCGACAAATTAGTCCTGCCCGCTGCGGTGGCGATCATCGGTCCGAGTGATGGTGCCACGTATTACGGCGCAGAGAAAGTCACCATCCGCGCGGAGGTGGTCGGCCTAGTCAAGGCCGTGCAATTCTTTATCGGCGACAAACTGCTGGGAGAAGCGACCAAGGAACCGTTCCTGATCACCACCGAGAAACTCGCCGCGGGCGAACAACGGATCGTCGCCCGGGCGCTCAACCTTACCGGCACGGCCAGCGAGTCGCTTCCGCTCACGATCAGCATCGTCCCATCCTTCGGCAGCGGCACCAT
>Ga0105046_10007636_pt1 | contig 17005 bp, 24 predicted proteins | sample MAT03_FD_78385 | JGI IMG/M metagenome (GOLD analysis project Ga0105046, IMG submission 78385) | Freshwater microbial communities from Lake Fryxell liftoff mats and glacier meltwater in Antarctica - MAT-03 (megahit assembly) | ecosystem: Environmental > Aquatic > Freshwater > Ice > Liftoff...
AGAGGCCAGGCTCGAACCAAAGTACGCCTCCAGTTTCATCAGGTACGGCTACACGGAAAGTCATTGGTCTATGCTCAGACTTGGGGATTTCACGATGTCATCACCGAGAAGCTTGACTGCACTGTCGTTCGTTGCTTTCTTGCTGCTGTTTGAACAGATCATCCTCGATTGCCGCGACGTCTGACAGATAGGCGGCAAATTCATCCATAATCCGATTCTCAAGTGGCCTGAATACTGAATGAGTTCTTGTTTCAACGCCAAGACAACTTCTACCGTCCTCGGGCCTCTCTTTGAGAGGAAACATGCGGCTGTGATGCGGAGCGCCAGACGTTAACAACGTACGGCAAAAAACTCAACAGAATTGAAAAGATCACGAGATAGAACCATATCGTGATTTCGGTTCGGCAGGCCAGCCTGAGTTCGGGGATCGATCCGAACACCGAAAAGCTGCTGGAAGCGTGAAATATTAAGACCAAGATACTGACTACACACAACTTCCGGGTCGACATCTCGTTTTGAATCGACGCGGCGGACCGTCGGTTCTCGTACAATGCGATGGCTAAGCAAATAGGTACGAGTGCGAGTACTAGTAACGGCCAACGGGAGGATTGCGGCTGGGGTTCTGCTGGCCTTTCAGTATTGTTCTGGTTTGCAAATTCGCGTTCTTGCTCGGCCATATTCCTGAAGTGGGGATGAAGTGTCGAAGTCCCAAAAATCGCTTGCATCACCGATTGAGAAGCAATTGGCTCGTCCGTGAAATAATGATCTACCGCAGTTACTGCCATTGCAGGCCGAAGATAGACATGAACCGCAGGAAAGAAAAGACCTACCATCCCAACAACAAGACATGCATAAACATACCACTCGGGAAAGGCAAAAGCGGGTCGGTCAGTCAACTCGTTTCTCGGCTCTACATCGGAGCCACTACGTTCATCGCGCCGACTTCTTCGATCGGTTACGTCTCGTTGGTTCCTTTCTCTCGCCGGCCGCTTCGATCGATATTCCTCCTGCGATGGCTCAGCTTCAGTCGATGCCGAACCATGCTCATTTGCCTTCGCCGCATCCGTTCTTTTGAGTTCAGGAGCACTGACATCGGAATCGTCACTCAAGGAGAAAGGCACCACGAGAGCATTGCCGCATTTCGGACAAGACATGCTCTTGCCACCATTGCGAGTGGAAACATTTAGCTTCGCGTTACATTGGCCGCACGAAAAGGAAATAGGCACGGGCAAACCTCCAGAGGAGCGTCCGGACGAGACTTCCGACAAGAAGCAGTATATTCCGTCATCCGTTCACGGAAAGGCGGGTAGATTAAGCCAGCACTCGCGGCCCTAGACCCTTCGTGTGTATTGACCCAAGCACACTCGCCGCCATGCTGCGAACCGCCAGAAACATTGGTTGGTATTTATCGAGAAGGAAAGATCGGTGCGCCATCTGGCGATGGCGACGGTGACTTCTAGTTATTACATCTATATCGTATCAAGATTAACAAAAACAATGAGAAAATTCCAACACAGGCGGACTGTCCGTTCAGCATCAAGATTAAAACCAACACGATGAATGCAACCCAAGCCATGATTCGTAAAAACCTGCTAATTTCATCCGATTTCTTATCTCTGATCGCAGAGCAATTTTGGCAGAGCGAAACCTTTACGTTCACGCCATTGCCAAGATGCTCGTTCACCCGAGTAATCTGACCATCGGGGATTTTGTTCCCGCAGTCGTAGCAGCGGTCCATTTCGTCAGTCATGCCCAACACTCCTTTACCAGATTCGAGTACGTGTCGTAACGGTGGACATTTCCCCTACTTGTCGCTCTCCGGTCGCATCACGACGAACCTGAAGAAGTTGAGCAACTTCGCGGCCGATTCGAGCAAGGCGACGGTTGGCAGCTAGAACAACTGCAATTCTATTCTGCAATAAATATACAAAACGAAAGCCACCAATCCAAGAAACACCGTTCGAAACACTCGCCCCCACGAGAACGTAGAATTGTATCTATTTCTCGCGCATTTCGAACAAAGAGAAATCTTGGCACGAACACCGTTTCCGAAATATTCCTCGACGCGGACAATTGTTCCTTCCGGAATCCGGCACGCACAATCGTAGCAGCGATCCATCTCATCTGCCATAACCAATGCGCTCCCGCACATGAGGACATCCGCGCCGAAGTACCGCCCGTAGCGAAGCCGGCCGTTGGGTTGAAGATCGACCCTCGAATCCAGATCGGCGTAATTCTCCCCTTCCGCTCCGCGAAAAGCAAATCTTAGGTCATCAGTTCGCCCGGCCTTCATTTCTCAGGGACGCGATTCCCGCATCGGCTGAATCACCGCCCATCAGTTTATGAGCCACGGCACCTTTTTTGAATGGAGCGAGAAGAATCGCTCTAATCAACGTGATAACAATAGTGGTCATTGCCAACATGCAGGAGTGCTGATGGTGCACGTTCCGTAGACGTAGACAGCGTAGACGGCTCGCATTCGCTTTCACCCGCTCGCCGCCCGCACCATCGCCGAAATGTCGGCCTTAACCGCACCCGGCAATCGCTCCCAGGAGTCGATCACGGCTACGAGTTCAGGGGGTAACTGCGCCGCTTTCTGCGCCGCCTGAATGGCAGAGCTGCGTTTTTCTCGGGATTTGCGGGGTTCGTTCGACTCCTGTGGGGCGTACTTTTCCAACTCCATATTTTTCCGGCACTTACGACAAGAGTCTTGAACAAACGATGGTTTGCTAGAGACTTTTTTGTAGCCAATGACGATCATCCGGCGCCGGCGGCCTTCGGACCGTTTGTCTTGCCCTTGCTGTGCAATTGCTGCTCGAACACGTCGGCGGCGGCGTCTTGCTGCGACGTAAAAAGATGGGTGTAGATGCTCAGCGTGGTATCAACCTTTGAATGCCCGAGGCGCTCTTGCACAACCTTTGCCGAGGCCCCCGACTTGATGAGCAATGAGGCCGACGTGTGACGAAGGGAGTGAAGCGTAGTCTCCGGAAGTTTGCTGTTCTGCAGCAGTCGCTCGAACGACTTCAGGATATTTGCCCCGGGCAGGTAGGTTCCCGTCTCGCTGGGGAAGACGAGCGATCCTGTGTACATCCGCTCACGGAGTTTCTGTTGGTGGTCCTTCAGCGCCTGCTGAGCAGAACAAGTAACTCGTCGACGCCGAACGTCAAAACCTCATTCCTTTGCGGCTTCGGTAGCTTCGTCACTGGGTTCACGGTCAGGATCTTGTGCTCGATGGCTTGCTTGCAAACGACGGACAACAGGCGATCCGCTTTAAGTTGGGAGTCTCGCGACTCGTCTAGGCGGTTCATGGCAAGGAAGAGTTGTTGGACGTGGGCGCCATTGAGGACCGAGACTGGCACGCGTCCGATGTGCTGCCGGATGTGGCCGGCCGAATACCGTGCTGGGCGTCCAGCACCGCCATCTTCGGGGACCCGTTCCGCACCACGAGGGCGGCGGCGGGGATGCGGACCGATGGGGATACGCGGCGGAAGACGAACTTCACCTGCAGGTACATGCCCGGTCGCAAGGCGTTGTCCGAGTTGGGGACTTGCACCTCGGTCAGCAGCGTCCGCGTGTTGGGGTCGAGCGCGTCGGCCGTGCGCGTCACCTTGCCCGCGAACTGCGGCGTAGGCTCGTCACGCTGGTAGACGGCCGCGTCCAGGCCGACCTGGATGCCGGTGGCGAAGACCTGCGGCACGTTCACGAACACCCGGAGGATGGACGAGTGCGAGAACTCGCACCCACACTCGGCGCGGGCTACGGTGCCTGACCGGCAACCGTGGCGGGCCGGAAGCCGAGAGCTTTTCAACTGATAGTAAAACGGTATTTAGGATTTGGCTCCCACCGGAACTTGGATGGGTGCCATCAGCATCGCGGCTGACAAGATCATCTTTAAATCGAACGCGAACTCTACAATCTTGTTCGGCCTTGCTCTTCCGTGCCGTTTGATCGCCTCAATGCCCACCCGCCGCATTCCATCTTGGCGGTCCCAACTGCACCCGATGCGGCTTTTGTTGTTCTTGGCGATGGTCGGCAAGCTTGGCCACGTTAAGGTAAAATGCCAGGAATGCCATGACCGCACTCATGAAGTTCTCAACGTATTGCCTTTTAGCCTTCTCTCGTCGGCGATTGAGCCACTAATTCTTGCCGGACACGTGCGCGGCTAAAATGGTCTTTACGAGATCTTTTGGAAGGTCGTCGCATCGAGTTGGCATTGGTTCCGAGTAGGCGGCGCCGCTCGACCGGACGACTTCACGGTAGCTGCTTAGATAGGCGACGCAATCCGGGCACTCGCCGAGGTGCTCTTCAAAGTGCGCCGATTGATCCGCGGCCAATTCGCCGTCGAGATAGGCCATCAAGAATTCAGCAATTTCCCGGCAGGTCATCGTGGGATTCGTTTCTCGATTGAGTCAATCGGCGAGCGAGTTCACTCGACGTTGGCGATAGTAATTCCTGATCAGAATAAGCAATCGAATGAGGCTGAGCGGGCTCTGGCCGCGTTGGCGGTTCTCATGGCCAATGCGGAACAGCAGACTCCATTGGCGAAACAGCGTTGCGTACGCCTTCCAAATCGACCAAGCGGGGTCATAGATATTCGTCGACTCGGACGTGGCCCCGTTCAATTCAACGATGGCGATGTCCCGCCCGGCTTTGAATCGTTCGACGTCGCGATAACGCACGTCGAATCGGCCGATGAAAAAGCCGGGAAACGATTGACAAATCGCATCAATGCGACGCTCGAGAGCAGGCGTGATGAGATGGGCGCCGTCGCGAAATAGCGTCCCCTGGCAGTGGTTGCCGGCAACGGCAAGCGCGAATTCCTCGCCCTTGGCGAGTATACGATCGCACTCGCTGGCGTGTCGGGACAGAAATACAGCCGCTTGCATCCGGTAACGTGGATGGCATCGAATCAATTGCTCCAGTGTCGACTTGCCATCGCCAACGACTACGGGGAAGATCTTGTCGGTAATCGAGAATAGGTGGCCGTGCTCTTCGCTTGGCAGTCGGTAGTAGAAGACGCCCGCTTCGAATGGTCCGGGGTGAAACGGCTGCACGAGAATTGCGCCCGGTTGCTCCAGCGCGTACTTCTGCATCTCGACATCGCCAGCGATCTTCTTCACGCCCGCGCCGCGCTGGGCGGCATCGGGCTTGAGTATCAGCGGATAGTTCCATTCCCGATTTACAAGATCACGGCGAACCTGTCGGATGCGCTCGAACCCCTCGCCCGGTTCGACAAGAAAGCTCGGAATGATGGCATCGGCGGGGAGTTGATCGAGGATGGAGATTTTCGATTCACCGACCACGCCGCCGGCGGGAATGGCCGGGTTGGCCGCGGTCCAGACCGTGAAGCTGCGATAACGCAGGCTCAACCACGCCAACCAAGGGAGCAGCGGCAAATAGAAGAGCCATGCGGGCCAGAACTCGTGGTGACGGCGCCTCACGCGAAGAAGCATCGACACTCCCAGCATGCCCGCGATGGCAACCGCGAGCCATTGGACGCCGAGGAGGTTCTCTCCCAGGTACGCCGTCGAGAGAACCAGCAGTGGCGTCCAAAGCAGAGACGCGACAAACGTCCAGATGATAAAGCGGCCGGGTTTGCGTCCGAGAATGCCGGCCGCGACAAAGAAGGGCAGGCGCGAGCCTGGCACAAACCGCGCCGCCAGCACCGCTTTGCCGCAATTCCGATCGAGCCAGCCACCAATTTCGTCCAAACGTCGGGCCGGCAGCCGACGACTCACCCATCGCCAATTCAGCGCCGGTTTCCCCACGTGCCGGCCGAACAACCATAGGCTCAGATCGCTCAGAATGATACCCAAGAAGCAGCCAACGGTTCCCCAGAACGGATCGGCCTGGCCTGATGCGATCAATAGCCCGACGCCAATGCAGGTCAGGTCCTCAGTGACGAACATCGCCAGGATCGACCCCAGCAACAAGGTGGGAAGTGGGATCATCGAACCACCTCCAACGTCAGTGGGAGTCGAGCAATCAGCGGTACTCCCACGCGATTTGGCGGGCCGGAACGATAAGCCATGGTTGCACCGGAGGCATCGAGATCGATCGTCGTATAGCTCACCGTGCAGGCGTCATCACGGCTCATGCGGACGCTCAGGTGAGTTCGATTCGGCCAGGAATGCCGATGAAAGGCGTCCTGCCGCGATGGCCAGTCGCCATCCGGTGTGAAGAACGATTCGAACAACAGTCGCCGCGGCTCTTCCACCAGCTGATCGCCCAATCCCGACGACGTGAAGAATCGCGGCGAAAGAATGGGTTCGGCCAGTGACTCGCGCATCAAGCGGCCGTCGGAATAAAGCTCGACGAACTGGCCATCGGCGAGAAGGATCAAGCGAAACGGGGGATAGTCCGTTGGCGTCAGGCGCTGGATGCGCTCGACAGCTTTTTCCAGGGTCGTGCAGTCGATCAGATTGGGGATCAAACCACCTCGACTCCGCCGCTTGCGGAGTCGCGCTAGGCACGACGCCGCGAGCGGCGGATTCACGTTCAACACCGCAAACGCCAACCCCGTATCGTTGACGGCGATCCAGGTACCGCCCGAAACAGGGTCGGTCGGCAAAATAGCTCTACGCTCGTCGAACTGCTGGATTCGCGGCGGAAGAGCCGTGGGCCGGCTGCGTTGTTCATCGCGATTGAAGGCGATGCGGCATCGCTCGCCGACTTCAGGAACGATCGTCATCGTACACATTGCTTCGCCTCCCGATGGGCAATTGTCGAAGGGGCGTAGCCGAAGTACTTCGGAATGGTGACGGCCATTAGCTGCGCGATGACACCGATCAGTGAGTTGTGATGGATCGTATGGCTCAGCACGAAGGCCAACTCGCGCTCGACACTGGTCAGTACGAGAACGGGTTGCGCTTGCGGATCGACCAGCATCGACAGCCGCAGGGGATCGCGGACCGCTTCCCAACGGGCCGCGTACAGGCAGGTCTCCAACCGGTCGATCGCCTGCAAGGCGGCCTGGCGGGACGTTCCCACATCGGTGCCGCGTTGACGATCGTCATAGTCGATCAGGCCGCGCTGAATGCCATTCAAAAACGATTCGATGTGATCGAGATTATGCCGAACGTGTCCGCCGATACTACTGGCAACGACGCTGACTGGTTTGCGGGTATATTGCTCGTCAGACAGGCTCTCGATTAGCTCCGCCAGTTGGTGGAGCACCGCGATCAGCGGTTCCAGCGCGGCGGGGAGACACTCGCTGATCTTGTGCCCATGCCCCCTCTCGTTCATCACGGAAATCATTCCAGGCTCCCGCAAGGTTTCGCGAATTTGTTTCACCCTGCCTTCGATGTCGAATTGGGCATGCGGTTACAAGAAACTTTGCTCTCATTCAAAACAGAACATTTCGCGGAAATGGCTGTAACCTCACCGCTTCTCCGTCATCCAACGCACTGTTCAAATAATTCACTTTCTTGGAGCCGGTCAAAATCATGCAAACACACAAAGTGGCCTTGGTTACCGGCAGCGGCAAGCGCCGGGTCTGATCGCATGTCGCGGAGGCCCTCGCCATTGCCTCGAAACTTTCTCGTATATTCAGTACGAACGAGTGCATCGACTTCACGCCGGAGGCGCAAACCCCGTATGGACCTCTTCTCCAATTCCGAAATGCCGTCACTTTGTCTTCGCGACGTCGAGCGAACGCTGGCGTTTCGGGAGGCCATCCATCGAGTCGTGAAACCGGGCGATGTCGTTCTCGATGCTGGGGCTGGCAGCGGCATTTTGTCGTTCTTCGCGGCCGAGGCAGGCGCCAAGAGGGTATTCGCTATCGAATTCGATAAGGCTCTTTCGGACCGGCTGCGGCGGAACGTCGAGTTGAACAAGTTGGGCGCCGTCGTTGAGGTTGTCTGCGCCGATGTCCGATCGTTCAAGCTTCCCATCGCCGTCGATGTTGTGATCGCCGAGATGATCGACACCTGGCTGCTCGACGAACTCCAAATTCCCGCCCTGAATGCGCTACGTGCCAGTGGGACGATCGCGCCCACGACGCGGATGATACCGAATCGTTACACGGCTTACGCGACATGGGGACACGTCGATTTTAATTGCTACGGCTTTCAGATGCCATTCCCAATACACGATTGGCCTAACCTAGGCGAAGGGAGCGGATGGCATCCGTTGCCGTTCCAGGCGCTGACCGAGCCGGTTGTCGTGTTTGATGCGAACTTCAATGATCGGGTCGAACAGCAGTTCCATAAACGTGTAACGGTCACGCCGACGAGAACTGGCAACGCCAATGTCATTCGACTTTCGGGCTTGGCGCATCTTACGGATTCGTTTTCTCTCGCGGACACACTGGCCTTCAACGGCAACAAATTGCTGCCCATCGCGCCGGTGCAATTGACGGCTGGGAGACCGGTCACCTTTCTCATGTCCGGTTACCGAGGAGGAAGAGGCGGGATCGAGCAGACATTGTGTCGGGAGGAAAAAGGAACAGCGGACTGAAGGCGAATGTTAAGATTTAGCTCGAACCGATCCGGGGCATAAGTGAACTCGAATTAGAGCGTCTGCGCCAGGATCGTCGCCACGACGATCTGGGCCGTCCAAAAAAGGTCGCTCGTTGACTAACCCGATAAGGCGTTGTCCTACCGGCAGCGAGTGGTAAAATTGATCCAGGTGCTTCGCGGATGTCGGCGTCGGCGTGAGCCAGAGAACTGGGGAGTTGCAAGATGTCCTTTCAGACTGACGAAAGTCTCGCGCGGGACGTCCGCAAGACGTTCGGCGAGTACATCACGACCTTTACCAGCAGGGGCGGGCAAGTGCGCGCCGACTTTTTCCGGACAGGAAGGGTGGTGGTGGCTCACGTCGCTTTCCCCACCGGACTGGACGCCAGCAACGTCACCGATCCGTATGTGAGCGAGCTGTGGAACTACGCTCGCGAGCGGGGAATCGCCGACAACTTCAAGGTGATTCTTTCTTGATGTCGTTTGGGGTTTCAAGGACATGCCAGCGATTCGCGTGACGATCACGCTCCCCTTACCTGCGGCTTTCGGAGGGTGACTACACCGGGCCTGGCGGGGTCGAGGTCGTGCGTGTGTTGGCTCCGGAGCTTGCCGAGGGGATGCCGCCGAAGACTTCCATGCAAGCGAACTTCGAGAACCTCGAAACCGCGGACCCGGACGAAATCCAACGCGAGAAAGCGCGGAACGCGAGCCAGTTTCTTCAGTGGACGAACCGCTTACTTCGGCAATATCGGGCGGTAACTCGTCGTGCCGATATCATCGAACTGACTCGGGCTCAGGCAAGCCCGTTCCGCTTTGAATCGGTCGGGACAGCGGCTGGACCCGAGTGGAGCACCGCTATTGCGTACGAGGCTACTGGCCCACAGCCGGCGCCTCTCACCGTGGAACAAACAGCAGACGCGGTGCGGGAAGGCCTACTGAGCGGGAACGATCCCAGTGTCGCGGATTTGTTTCTTCTCGATGCGGAACGAGCACTCCACCAGGGGCGTTTCCGCGAGGCGGTGCTGTTCTGCTGGAGCACGATCGACAGCGTGTTCAATCTGAATACAACGCCCTGGTCGACGCTGTCCTCGTGGGGGAGTGGGCCGCTGGCCGAGACTTCTTGAAAAACCACACCTTTGGCATGCGGAACAAGATGAGTGCGGTCATGCACCTCATTGCGAACCGTTCCTTGTTCCGTGAGCCTGGGAACCTCTGGCACGAGATAACGGTAAGCTACAACAAGCGGAACGACATCATCCATCGGGGCGAGAACGCGACGGAAGACGACGCCAATAAGGCGCTCACTGTCGCACGGCGGATCGTGGTGGTGATGAACGCCATTCCTGTCCAGGCTCCGGCCGTTCTTTAGTTGCCGACGGAAGCCTTGCACGCCTTGGCCCAACACACCGCAGCCTACTACACACCCAATCGCCCCATCCCAGGCAACTCCCGCCACCTCATCACCAACACAAACCCCGCCCCCACTGCCACGATCAGCGCCAACCCAAACAACAACCCGCCATCCTTCTCGCCCGTTTCCGGATTGGTAATCTGCACCCCCAGAATGAACAGGTGCGAGAAGATCGCCCCGCCAATGGTGCCGAGCGCCAGAACGGCCCCGATGGCTGCTGTTCGCGGAATTAGCAACAAGACGACGCAGGCGAGTTCGACGATGCCAACCAGCGTGGCCATGGGCCGGCCGCCCAGGTCAGCGAAAATGACTCGCGTTTCCGGAGCGTAAATAAACTTGAAGTAGAGCGTCTGCATCAGAATCGCCGCCACGATGATCTGGGCGATCCAAATGAAGATCATCCGAGTCCGGTTGCGGGGACAGGCGGGAACGGCCGATGGGCGTGGTTCCGTCATCATCAGGGGTTCTTGCGTCATACTGGCCTCTTGGGAAATAGAATGTCTTTCGGCGACTCTCCGCCTTTAGATGCCGATCGAATCGAGCGGTTACTCCTCATGATGCCGAATTCCACGAGCGCGTCGCCGATCGCCGAAATCGAGGCTCTTCGCGCCTTGGTGTCGGGCACCGCTCGCCTGACCGGGGAGCCGTTCTTCCAGTCTCTGGTTCGCCGGCTTGCTGAGGCGCTGCAAGTCGAACACGCCTTTGATGCCGAGTTTGTTGAACGGCCAGTGCGGGTGCGGACGCTCGCCTGGTGGGCCCAAGACAAATTCGCGGACAACATCGAGTTCGACCTGGATGGCACGCCTTGCCAGGAAGTCTATTCGCGAGGCCTCTGTCACTACTCGGATGGCGTTCAATCGCGTTTTCCGCGCGACGCCGGCTTGATCGATCTCGGGATCCAGAGTTATCTGGGCGTGCCGTTGCTCGATGTGGCCGGTGAACCACTGGGGCATCTCGTTGTGTTCGACCCTCGGCCCATGTCAGCGGAGCCTCGCTTTCTCTTCACATTCGAGTTTTGCGCCGCCCGGGCCGCCGCCGAACTGGAGCGTCTGCGCTCGGAGAAGCTCTTGCGTGACAGCGAGCAGCGTTATCGCGACCTGTACAACGAGGCGCCCATCGCCTACGTCCACGAAGACCTCGAATCACGTTTCATCAGCGCCAACCGGGCCGCCTTGAAGATTCTCGGGATCACCCCGGAAGAAGTGCCCGGCACAGTCGGGATGTCCTTTATTCCGGATACGCCCGAAGCCCAGCGCCGAGTCAAAGAGGCGTTCGAGTCGGTCGGAGGGGGCGCCGACACGAGCGGCGTCGTTCTCGAATTGCGCCGTAAAGACAACGGCAAACCGATCTGGATTCAATGGTGGTCCAAGCCCGATCTCGACGGCAAGTCAACGCGCACCGTGTTCGTGGACATCACCGACCGCGTGCTCGCGGAGCAAGAGAAGGCTCGCCTCCAGCAACAGAACATTTACCTTCAGGAGGAAATCAAGGCCGTTCACAATTTCGAGGAGATCATCGGTCAAAGCCCGGCCCTCTCCAGCGTTCTGAAAAACGTGAACCGGGTCGCGGCCACCGACACCACGGTCTTGATCACCGGCGAGACCGGTACGGGCAAGGAACTGATCGCTCGCGCCATCCATTCGACCGGCAAGCGGAAGAACAATCAGTTGCCGGAGCAATATCGGACCGTGTTGGTCATGCGCGACATCGACGGTTTCGACACCGACGAATCCGCTCGACTACTCGACATCAACACTGGGGCCGTCAAGACACGCCTGCACCGAGCCCGCCAAGCGCTGCGGACACTCCTGGCGCCGCATTTTGAGAGCCCAGAAGCGTCCGCCAGGTCCACGATGGCCGACTCAGATTGATCTCTAGCGATGCGATTGAGCGATCCAGGCCTTTCCACATCCAAACTCGGGCCTGCTGGTTCAGTGATGTTGGCCATCGTCAATTGCATGTGTGCTCGCTTCACGTTACGGTCGCCCGCGCAGTTGGTCGTCAATTCGAAGCACTTTCGTAGCTTCTCCATGCGGACCGATTTGGGAAGTCCAGGCGGTACGCAGCGCCCGGTAGGCGAATAGACGACAAGGATTTCGCCGGCCGCTTGCAGCCAATTTTCGCGTTGCATCGCAACCAGCCGGGCCTTCCTTCGCTAGAACAGTTGAAGAGTCATGATCCCCCAGTTACAGTCAGTGGCCAGCATTACACAGGCCGATGGAACGGTCGGAACTCGAATGGGCAATCGTACCGCGGCATGTAGTCGACTGATTTCTCTTGATTCAAGTCGGACATCGATATGACCCAAACGTCCCCATTCGGCCTGACGAGTGCCGAAGCGGCGAGCCGAACACTCCAGGGTTTAGCCAATCGAAGCCGGCGCTCCGCCTGGGCGGATTACGTGCCGATCGTTTCACGGCATCTATTCACGCTGTTCAACTTCATCGTGGCTCCCGCCGCGATCGCCTTGTTCTTTCACGGTGAATGGCAGGCTGGGATTTCCGTTACCGGCACCGCCCTGATCAACACCGTGATTGGCTTGGCCCAGGAATGGCGGGCCAAAAGGCAACTGGATCGATTGGCCATTCTGACGGAAACCAAGGCCCGTGTCATTCGCGACGGCAAACCGGCCGAGATTCCCGTTAGCAGCGTCGTGCAGGGAGATGCGGTTCTGGTGCGTGCCGGCGACGCCGTCATTGCCGACGGGACCATCCTCGAAGCGCATTTTTTGGAAGTCGATGAGGCTCTGCTGACGGGAGAATCGGACCCGGTGCGTCGACAGGTGGGGGATCGCCTTCTTTCCGGAAGCATCTGCGTGACGGGCGACGGCTGCTATCAGGCCGACAAAGTGGGTGATCAAGCCTTCGCCCAGAGCATCTCCTCCGCGGCCCGCCGCTATAGCTATACGTCCAGCCCGATGACGCGCGTCGTCAATTGGATGATCACGATTCTCAGCATAACCGCTCTGATGTTATGCGTTCTTTACTTCACGCTTTATTATCTGAAACTCGTCAACGGCGACCGGCTGGTGCTCATGATTGCCGCCACCATCACGTCGATGGTTCCGCAAGGCCTGGTTTTGACAGCGACCGTTTCGTTCACCATCGGGGCTGTGGTCATCACGCGGCGCGGCGCCCTCGTTCAACGGCTCAATGCCGTCGAGGCAATGGCGGCGGTCGATGTGATCTGCACCGACAAAACGGGTACGTTAACCACCAATCGGCTTTGTCTCAGCCAGTTAAAGAACCTGGCGAACGACTTGCCCGAAGCCGAAGTCAAACGACGGCTGGCCTTATTCGCCACGGCATCGATCGATCAACAGAACAAGAACATCCAGGCACTGCGCGTTGCGTTCGGGGAAGAAAAGGCAGATGTCCTCGACCAAATTCCCTTCAAGTCCCAAAACCGCTTCAGTGCCGTTCGCCTCCGCGCCGCCGACGGCGAGCACGTCCTGGTGCTCGGCGCTCCCGAGGCTCTCTTGACCGCGAGCGTCCCCTGGAGCGGCGACGTGCAAGAGCTTCAGCGTTCAGGGTTGCGCGTTCTGCTATTCGCCGAAGTGCTGAGCGAACAGGCCACGAAGACCTCATTTGAGTCCGGGACACTCCCCGCTCCGCTCCGATTCTTGGCGTCAATCGCACTGGCAGACGAGTTGCGTCCCGACGCAGCGGCTGTTCTCAAGAAGTTGTCGGCTCAGGGCATCGCGTTCAAGGTGATCTCCGGCGACAATCCCGACACGGTGCGGGCCACGGTCGCGCCTCTCGATCTACCGTTGTCACGCGAGCCGGTAGTCAGCGGCAAGGACCTGGCCGAGACGTCCGATCTCGCCCTGTTCGTCGAAACGCATAGCGTGTTCGGACGCGTCGAGCCGCTTCAGAAGGTTCAGATCGTCGAGGCGTTGCGGAAACAAGGAAGGCACGTGGCCATGATCGGCGACGGCGTCAACGACGTGCTGCCAATCAAGCGTGCTGATCTCGGGATCGCCATGGGGGAGGGAAGCCAAGCGGCGAAGTCAGTCTCCAGCCTGGTCTTGGAAAAGAATGACTTCGCAATGCTGCCCGAGACCATTGAGGAAGGCCGAACGATTGTTCGCAACGTGCGCCGGGCCGCCAAGCTGTTTTTGGTGAAGAATGTCTATTCGCTGATCATTATCCTGCTGTTCGCCACCGGTCTGTTCGGCCTGCCGTTTCCCTATTTGCCGCAGCAAGTAAGTCTTTTGAACTGGCTGGTGATCGGCATTCCCGCCTTGCTGATCGCCTTGACCCGCGAACGCTCACAAGTCGCGATTCGAACGTCGTTCCTGCGCGATGCCGGCTGGTTCGCGGTCCGCACCGGCATTGTGTTCGCCTTGGCGGGCATCACGATCCTCATCCTGTCGAAGCATCTCTGGGACTACGATGAGAAAACCCAGCGAACGATGCTGCTCTCGCTGCTGGTCCTCCTGGGAATCACCAATCTCCAGCGGGCGCTCACGGATGGCAATGACCAGAAGCTCGCCGCGGATAAGCGATTGATCAAACTCTCCCTGGCCGTGATTCCGGTCTATCTGATCGCCATGTACTGGCCCTTCTCGGCGAACTTTTTTCGGCTGACGATGTTCAGCGCCATTCAGTGGCTGGAAGTGCTTGCAGTGGCGCTCCCGGCGTATGGACTGTCTCTCTTGAGCGATCGGATTGAGCTACCCTCTGCGGCTCGGATACGTCCGGAGCAATGAACGGCATTCAGTTGAGGAACTCCAACCGCGCCTTGGTAGCCTGACTGTCCGGTTCGCGGAGGTTCGCGTTGACCTTGCGATCCGCGCTGGTTCACGAGGCCTACTTGCGGCTGGTCGGTCAGGGCATCGACTGGAACAGCCGTGGCCACTTCTTCGGCGCGGCTGCGGAGGGTTATTGGGTACGACATCACCGACTCGGGCAACACATTTACGATTGCCGCGACCTTTGCGGCTAGCAACACGCTCACCAAGCTTGGCTCTGGCACACTGGCATTATCGGGTGTCAGTGGAACCATCGGTCTGATCAACATTAATGCAATCGGCACGTTGGACGTCGTTAACACCGCCCTGACGGTGACGCCGGCCACGGCTGGCGGCAACGCCGTTCAGTCCACCACTGGAGGTATAATCAACGGGAATGGTACTGGCACAATCACTCTGACCCAGAATTCGGCAACGGACGGCGGCAACGTCGGCACGGCCGCCGGGACTACCTTAACGATCAACGCCCAGATCATTGGGACCAACGCATTCGAGTTGGCCGGCGGTTCGGCCACGGGCGTGGTTGTGCTGACCAACGACAACACATACACGGGCAACACGCTCATCAATACCGGTATTCTGAGCGTTGCAAAGGTCGGTAGCTCGGGGTCCACCACGAGTAACCTTGGGACAGCGGGTACCATTGCCATCACGATCGATGCCATCCTGCGATACACGGGGACGGGTGAGAGTAGCAACCGCGCGATTACTCTTTCGGCTACCACTACGGGCGGCATCTTGGACATGTCCGGCACCGGGACGTTGACGTTTTCGGCCAACTTTGGAGCACCAGGCGCTGGTGCCAAAGTGCTGACCCTGACAGGCTCCACTGCCGGGAGTGGTGTGATCTCGGGCATCATCAACCAAGGCTCCACGACCAACACGACCGGCGTAACCAAGACCGGCACGGGGACTTGGTCCTTAAGTGGGGCGAACACTTACACAGGTGCGACGACGATCAGCGCCGGGACCTTGGTTATTTCGGGCGGAAGTCTCGCAAACACGGCGGTCAGCATCGCCAATGGCCTACGTTCTCGATCCTGGGCAGCAGGACCATCGGTAACGCGGCCACCGCTTCTGCCGGTGGCTCGGTGACGCTCAACGCCGGCGGCATCCTCAACATGAACGATGCCACGGTCGGAACCTTGACCATCACCCAGAGCGCCACCACCCCTCCCACGGCCCTGACGCTCAGCAGCGGCACCCTCAATTTCGACGTGGCGGGACTCACCAACACCGCGGACCAGATTAACTTGGCGGGTAACGCTGCATACAGGGGGGTGGCCTCCGAGAACGTCACGTTGAATCTCGTCACTACCGGCACGCCAACGCTCAACACAGTGTTTACGTTAATCACGGCAGGGAGCGGGACCAGCACCCTCGGTGGTGCGACTTACTCGCTCGGCGTCGGCACCACGTCGGCTGCTGGGCAAACATACCTGCTCACTCGACTTGAGTTTCACGGGGACAGGCACGCCCGCGGAAACGAACGTCGTGACCATCGGCGGGACGAACACCTTGACACTGCTGGCTGCCAACAGCTTTACCGATTAGAACGCGACTTCTTACGGGGCTGGCATCGGCCTGGTGGTTCAGTCGGGCTCCGCCGCCCATCTCATCAGCGCCCGGGTCGCGCTCGGTAGTAGCCAAACCTGGCAGATCGACAACAGTGCCGGCTTCACCGTGAGCGGCATCGTCAGCGGCGCATTCTCGCTGACCAAAACTGGCACGGGAACGCTGAGTCTTGGAGGGGCGAACACCTTCAACGGCGGCTTGCTGATTAAAGAAGGCACCGTGGTGGGCATCACGGTTGCGGGCGCCTTCGGCACCGGCGCAATCACCATCGGCGACAGCACCGGTTCGGCCAATGCCACCTTGCAGGGCGGCTTCATCGGCACCCACACCAACCTGATCTCAGTGGCTTCCGGAAACTCCGGCGCGGCCACCATCACCAGTAGTGCCGCGGCCATCTTCAGCGGGGCGGTGACGCTCAATACTCACGACCTGATCCTCGCACCTTCCGCGACGGCAGTCACTTTGTCCGGCGGTATCGGTGGCACCGGCGATCTGCTCCTCGGCTCTACGGGCGTCGGAGCAGTCACCGTATCCACGCTTGCCGGAAACGCCCTCGTACTGGGCGGTGCTACGGCCGTCGGATACGTCGCGCCGACGCTGAGCTTCGACATCGGCGGGGCCACGACCTCGGATATCGACCTGCTCAACGTTACCAAGATTGCGTCGGTCGGAACGGGGGGCGCCGTCATCAACGGCTTGGCGTCGGGGCGCTGCCGTCGCCACAGGCTCGACCAGCGCCAGTCCTCGGCCCGCTGCACCAAATTGGCACGCAGGGCGTTGCGTTCGACGTAGCGGACAACTCGGTAGAAA
>Ga0105046_10007641_pt1 | contig 16999 bp, 10 predicted proteins | sample MAT03_FD_78385 | JGI IMG/M metagenome (GOLD analysis project Ga0105046, IMG submission 78385) | Freshwater microbial communities from Lake Fryxell liftoff mats and glacier meltwater in Antarctica - MAT-03 (megahit assembly) | ecosystem: Environmental > Aquatic > Freshwater > Ice > Liftoff...
GATCCTCCCCGACGGGTTCAAGGTGATCCACGACACCCGGACCCATTCGGTCGAGGTCTACGATCTGAACAGCGATCCGGGCGAGCTTACCAACGTCTTCGACGATCGCGACCCGGCCATGCTGGCGCGCGTCCGCCTGCTCCTGGCCTACTTCGCAGTCCACACCCTGCGGCGTCCCGGCTACGACGTCCCGTACCGCAAGTGGTGAGCGAGCGACGCGCGCTCCTGGGCGTGGGCACGGCCGTCGTCGCCTTCGTCGCGCTCGGTCTCGTCGTCTTCGGATCGACCGGTCACGATGACAGCCACATCACGTACTGGGCCGCGCACGCGCTCGCCGACCTCGGCGAGATCGTCAACTACAACGGCGATCGGGTGGAGCAAAGCTCCAGCCTGGCACAGGTCGTCCTCCTCGCCATCGCGTCGAAGCTCCTCGGCGTCGCCCTGCCCACCCTCGGCCCGCTCTCGTCGATCGCATTCGGCGTCCTCTCTATTTTTCTGGCAGCCAAGCTGGCCCGGCGCGCCGTCCCCGAGGGCGGCGCCCTCGTGCCGACGACCGCAGCATGGGTGGCCGCGACCAGCCCGCAGCTCGTTTACTGGGCTTTCGGTGGCCTCGAATCGACGCTGGTCGCAGCGGCCGCCGCCTGGGTCATCCTCGCAATGGCCGACCACCTCCATGCGCCGTCACCGCGCCGCCTCGGCGCCGCCGCCGCCGCCATGGCGCTCCATCTGACGGCGCGTCCGGAGAGCCCCATGGTGCTGGGCTGCGTGCTGCTGGCGGCCGGGGCCTACCAGTGGTTGCGCGCGCCGCGCAGCGCGACCTCCACGCTCCGCCCGGTCCTCGCCCTCATCGTGGTGTTCGTCGTGGAGACCGCCTCGATGGTGGGCTTTCGTCGGATCTACTTCGGTTCGAGCTTCCCGAATCCGGTGACGACGAAGGCCTCGTCGCTCGATCCTGTGGCCGGACTGCGCTACCTGGCGGCGCATACGTTTCCAGCGACGCTATGGCTGTTCGTCGCCATCATAGCCGCCGCCTATCTCGTCGCCCTTCGCCTCCGCTCGCCCGACGGGCCCCGACTCGAGACCGCGCTCGGGTGCGCGTTCGCCACCGCCTACCTCGGATTCATCGTGCTCATCGGCGGCGACTGGATGATGGGCGGCCGCTTCATCTCGCACCTGGTGCCCATTGCCGCGATGCTCCTCGCAGTCGCCGTCTCGCGCGTGCTCGCTCGGCGCCCGCGGCTCGCCGTTGGTACGTTCGGGCTCGTGCTCGTCTCCAATGCCCTCGGCGTGGCGAGCCTGGCGGGCGGCGTGTCATCGGGTCGCCCGATCTGGACGACGCGGTCGGTGCGAAGCGATCTCGACGCACGCCTCGGCGGCACCCCAGGCCGCTTCGGGTGGTTCGAGACGACCAACCTGGTGCATCTGCGCGACGCCCCGGTCGTCGTCGCGATGGAAGAGGTGGTGTCCGCGCTGCGAGCGCAGGACCCGAGCCTTCGCGTCGTCGTGATGTCGACCCAGGCTGGGATGGTGCCTTACTACCTTGCGCGCTCGAGCTTCGGGGACCTGCGCATCATCGACCCCTGCTCGCTCGTCACCCGCGACTTTCTGCCCTGCCTCCCCAAAGAGGAGCTGGTCGATCACCCCGCGTGCCGCATGCTCCCCTACGACAAGTACTTCCGCGAGGCGGCGCGCATCGACTCGACCTGCGGGAGCGAGCGGCCGCACGTGGTCTTCGGGTTGAAGAAGCGGAACATCTCTCGGGTCCTAGAAAATGCTGGGTACGTGGTGGTCTACGAGCAGCACGGCCCCATGCGCCCGGGGCAGGACAACTCCCTCGGGGACGATTACACATTCCGCGCCGACGAGATCGTCGCCGTCGATCGCGAGCTCGCCGCGCGGGCCGGCATCCGTGCAAAGGCACCCTGGGCGTGGGACGTCGGCTACCACCCGCGCGCGCGATAGCGCGGCGCCCAAACCACTGATCAGTTCGCCGCCGGGTCACTCGTCGGGGCCGGGGCCGCGGCCGGGTCGGCCTTGGTCAAGGTCCGTTTCTTCTTCTTCGTTGCCGGGCGCGTCATCGCTTTCCTGTCGACCTCGAAGAGCTTCACTTCGTTGCTGCGAATGGTGAGCTGCCCCGCGGGCTTTGCCGTCCGGTAGAGCTCCGGCCACACCCGCTTGACGATGACGACGGTGTCGTCCTTCTTGTCCTCCATGAAGATGAGGTGCGACGGCTCGAGCGCGACCAGCTTTTCCTTGGTCGAGTTGAAAGTCTTCTTCACGTAGAAATGCGTGCAAGTGGTCTCGAGCACGAGCGGGCCCGACCAAAGACCGATGCACACGGCGTCCGTTCGATCGCCGATTACCTCCTGGATGAGCCGGGAGGCCCCGCGAACCTCGTACGTGAGCTGGGTGAGCGCGTAGCCCCACGCCGCGAGGTGGAGGACGGCATAAGCCCCGACCGCCACCCCGAGCAGGCCGCGCGCAGACGCGCGCGGGTAGCGCCGACGCACCAAGCCGACCGATCGATGAAGGAAGTCCACCGCGAGGACCAGAAGCGGCGGACCCATCAGCAGCACGAAGCGATACGCAAAGAACGTCGCGCCAAAGACGGCGCACGCGAATGCGACGAACATCACCGCTGGCAGGACCTCGCGGGCCGTCGCGCGTCGTCGCAACAGCTCCCAGCCGCGTGCAGCCGCTTCGAGCAGGCCGAGGATGCCCATCACCGAAAACGCGAGCCACCCGAGGCGGAGCCGTGACGGCAGCTGAGCCAGCCCGGGACCGATGTCGTCGGGATCGACCGAATCGAGACCGTAGGCGGTGCCGCCGTCTTGCCCGACCACCATGTGCCGGAAGTTCCAGGTCAGGGTCCGCTGGAAGTCGTCGGTCAGTGCATAAGCGACGAGCAGACCCGCGACGGCGAGACCCACCACGACGAGCCCCAGCCGCCACGCGTTCGGACGGCTCACGCCGGCCGGCCGCCGCAGAACCCAGACGCCATAGAAGAGAAATACCGGCATCGCCGGCAACGCGGCCAGCTTGGTGCCCAGCGCAACGACGGCGAGCAGCATCGTCGCAGCGAGCCAGGCCACGTGATCGAAGGCGCGATCCAGCGTGTAGAGCGCCAGGATGAGCCACGCCGCCACGATGGGCTCGAGAAGCCCCGATCGCCCGAAGGCGATGCCGACATTGTCCATCGCGAAGAACACGCCGGCCAACAGCGCACCGCTCGATCCCCAGCGCCGGTGCGCGATGAGGATCACGCCCACCAGCCCGACCAATCCGACGAACGACGCCGTCATGCGCAGCGTCGCGTAGCTCGTGCCGAACACCCGGAACGCCGCGGCCAGCGGATAGACCCAGAACGGCGCTTGGGGCCTCCAGAATTGATAGTTGTCAGCCGGGTTGGTCTGAAACGACCCGGTCATCGCCCAGTTGCGCGCCTCGTGCGCCTTGGCTGCCGGCTCGACGAGCAACTCGGGGCCGATGGGGCCATGGGCGAGGCGGCGCGGCGCATCGGCGTCGAGGCTGACCGCACGCAGCCCGAGGTAGAGCGCGATGATGGCGCACCAGAAGGCGACGACCACCCAGCGCGCGCGCCGCGCCACGGGCGGCGCAGCGCCCGGCTCGGCGATCGACGGGCTCGGGTCGGGCGAGGCCTCCATCAGGGCTCCTTGTCCGCATCGGCCGGTCGCTTCTTCTTCTTCTTTTTCTTGGGCCCGGGCGCCGGGTCCTTCGGCGTCATGTCACCGACCCGCAGCAGCTCCAGACCGAACGTGCGGATCTCGAAGCGCGCCACCGGGATCGCCGCGGCGAGCAGCTCGGGCCAGCGCCGCTTGAGGGTGAAGAGCGTATCGTCCTTTTCGTCGAGGAAGATGAGGTGGGTCGGCTTGAGCGCGACCAGCTGCTCCTTCGTCGAATTGAAGGTGCTCTTGACGTAGTAATGGGTGCACGTCGTTTCGAAAGCGATCGGCGCCGACCACAGGCCGATGCACACGGCGTCGTCGCGATCGCCAATGGCCGACTGGAGGAGCTGGGCCGCCTCCTGGACCTCATACGTCCTGCGCGAGAGTGAGTAGCCCCACGCTCCGAGGTGCAGCACCGCGTAGAGCCCCGTGGCGGCCAGCAACGACCTTCGCTCCATCACTGCGCCGCGCTTGTCCCGGATGCGCGCGGCCACGCGATGGACCAAATCCACGGCGAGGAGGAGGAGCGGCGGACCGAGCAGGAGCACGAATCGGTAGCCGAACACCGTGCCGCCGTAGATCGCGATCGCAAACGAGAAGAACATGGCAGCCGGCAAGAAGTCTCGCGCGGTGATCCGGCGTCGAAAAAGCTCGCGCACGCGAAGGATTGCTTCGGCGAGCCCCAGGAGGCCCATCGCCGAGAACGCGAACCAGAAGAGCCGCAGGCGCATCGGGATCTGTGCGAGCCCCGGGCCGATCTCGGTGGGGTCCACCGAGTCGAAGTCGAACGCCGTGCCGCCCTCCTGGGCCAGGACCATATGACGAAAGTTCCAGGCGAGGGTCCGCTGGAACTCCGCAGTCGAGGCGTAGGCTGCGAGACCGACACCGATCGACAGCCCGAGAGCGACGAGACCGATGCGCCATGCCCGCGGGCTGCCGACTCCGGCCGGTCGCCGCAGGACCCAGACGCCATAGAAGAGGAACACGGGGAGCGCCGGCAGCGCTGCGAGCTTCGTTCCCAGGGCGAGCACCGTCAGCAGCATCGCGGGTATCAACCAGGCGACGTGATCGAACGCGCGATCGAGCATGTAGAGGGCGACAACCAGCCAGGCCGCGACGATCGGCTCGAGGAGCCCGGAGCGACCAAAGGCGATGCCGACGTTGTCGGTCGCCAGAAAAATGCCCGCCATCACGGCCCCGCTGGGCCCCCACCGCTTGTGAGCGATGAGGATCACGCCGAGGAGCCCGACCAGACCGAACAGCGTCGCGGTCATGCGCAGGGTGGCGTAGGTGGTTCCGAACACCCGGAATGCCCCGGCCAGCGGGTAGACCCAGAACGGCGACTGGGGCCGCCAGAACTGGTAGTTATCGGCAGGGTTCGTCTTGAAGCTCCCCGTCATCGCCCAGTTGCGCGCCTCGTGCGCCTTGGCGACCGGCTCGACGATGAGCTCGGTGTTCAGGTTGCCGTGGGCGAGGCGTCGTGGCGCGTCGGCCTCGAGACACGCTGAACGCAGGCCGACGTAGAGCGCGACGATCCCGATCCAGAACAGCGCGATGCACCACCGCGGCAGAACTTCGCGAGGCCGCGCTTCGGCCGCTGGGCTCGCCGACATCGGGCGTGCGGCTACCATGCCGCGTAGCACGCGCCAAGACGCGCCGGCCGCCGCGTCTGGACCGTGCGCCGCGCTGCGATTGTCGTGACCGGGCGAAAGGAGCGGCACCAAGCAGGCTGCTGAAAAAGTAGCTCGGTCAGCCTCCCGGGCGGGATCGGCCCGCCATCGCCGTCCCGCGACACTTGAAATAGCAGCCGTATTCCAGCGGTCACGAGACGACGATCTCGAGCCCATCGCGCTCCGAGATCCAACCGGCGACTATTTCAGCAGCCTGCTAGGCTCCGCCGCCGTGACGACGGAAACCGGCGCTGCGCTCGGCAAAATCCGCGCGGTGCTGGCGACCGCACGAGCCTGGTTCGTGCTGTTGCCGCTGCTGGGCGCCTTCTACGGCTTCGGCTGGTGGGTCGATCAGCACTACCCCATCAAGGAGTGGCTCTTCTGGCACTACGCGCTCGCCTGGGGTGGCGCGCTGTTCTGGGCCACCGCCTGCGTCTCGATGGGCCACCTCGTCGTCCGTCGCTTCTTACGGATGACGCTCCCCTTGCTCGAGCATTTCTCGACGAGCTTCGCGGTCGGGGCCTTCGCCTTCTACCTGGCGATGAACGTCGTCGGCCATCTGCAGCTCTTCCGCGGCTGGATGTTCTTCGCGCTACCTCTCGCCTTCATCGCGGCGGGCGCGCGCGACGGGGTGCGCACGCTCCGAAGGATCCGTCGCCACCTCGCGCACCGAAGGCGCCTTTCGCATCCCCGCCCGAAGCCCTTCTACTTCTGGCCTGCGGTGGTGTTCGGCGTGATCTCCGCCGCGATGGTCTACTTCGTGATCCTCACGCCGGAGAACATCCAGTTCGACTCGCGGTGGAAGCATTTCGCGCTCGCCGAGGAGTTCGCGGTCACCGGCGGTCTACGCAAGTTCGGCGAGGGTTGGACGGTCGCGACCTATCCGCATCTCGCGAGCTTCCTCTTCGCGTGGCCCTTCCTCTGTCCGAAGGTCGGTCTGTTCGACCACGTCGAGATGGCCGCCCACATCGAGTACGTCACCTTCCTCGCGACACTGGTGGCCACCCCCGCCCTTGTGCGCCTGCTCGTCCCCCGACAGCGCGCTCACCTCTCGTGGGTTGCCCGGTTCCTCTTCCCCGGCGTCTTCCTCTACGACTCGAGCCTCTCCGGCGGCGGCGACCACATCGGCGCATTCTTCGTCATTCCGGTGGCGACCCAGCTCATCCGCGGCTGGCGCGAGCTTTGCTGGCGTCACATGGCCTTGATGGCCGTCCCGCTCTGCGGCGTCGGCCTCACCAAGTACACCTGCACGATGATGATCTTGCCGGTGGTCGGCCTGGCCGTCGCGATTCGCATGCTTTACGCGCTCTACTGTGCATTGCGCAAGCGCGGGCCGGAGCTCTTGCGCAAGAACTGGCTCAAGGGGCCGCTCGCCGCATTCGGCGCCATCGTCCTGCTCACCACCGCCCATTGGGTGAAGAACTGGATCTGGTACGGCGACCCGGCCTATCCGACGCTTTTCAAGACCCTGCCGTTCCACCCGTGGACGAAGGATGCCCAGACGCTCTTCATCTATGGCTATCAGGAGTACCAGTTCTGGCGTCCCGAGCGGACGCTGGACGGCGTATGGGAGACGGTCAAGGCGCTCTTCACCTTCTCGATCATCCCCAACGACTATCCGCGATTCCACGGCAAAGTGCCGACCTTCGGGTCGCTCTTCACGATCCTCCTCCTGGTCCTGCCCTTCCTGAAGAAGGGCGCGCGATTGTGGGGTATCGCCGGCCTCGTCCACGCCGGGATTTTCATCTGGTTCTGGACGCATCACCAGGATCGCTATCTGCAGACGATGCTCCCGTGGATGGCCGCGGTCACCGCGGCGCTCCTCACGAAGCTGTGGTGGGACGCCCGCGAGGGCGCCAAGCTCGGCTGTGCCGCCCGCGGCGCCGCCCGCGTCGCGGTCGGTCTCCTCATTGCGCTGCAAGTGATCTGGGGCGGCGACGTCTGGTTCCTCCCCAATCACGCGATGGCCGGTTCGGTGCCCAAGAAGGTCATCGACATGATCGCTGCGGGCTACAAGAAGGACTACTCGACTCGCTACAAGATCTACGGGCCTTACACCCAGGTCGCCAAGGCCTTGCCGCCCAAGGCCCGCGTCATGCTGCACGACAACCACATTCACCTGGGGATCGGCGCCGAGACGATCAACGACTGGGGCGGCTGGCAGTTCGGCATCAGCTACGCTCGGCTCGGCTCCCCCAAGGCCGTCTGGGAGAAGTATCGGGAGCTCGGCGCCACCCACATACTCTGGGACAACAACGTCTCCAAGGGTTGGGACAGCGTCGGCGGGGATCTCGTCTTCTTCGAGATGGCCACGCGCTACGCCGGCACCGCCAAGGCGATCGGGCGGACGCGGCTCGTCAAGATGCCCAGCGCAGCCCCCGACGAGACAGGTCGCAACGATCTCGCGCTCGTCGTCGGATGTGACAAGCGGAACTACGCGACCGGCCTCTACAAGTTCACCAACTTGACAGTGCCGGTCTTCGGTCCGAAGAAGTTCAAGTTCCCCAAGCCGTCGAAGAGCGGCGAGCCGAGCGACCTCGCGGGCGAGGCCGCAGCCATCGTGCTCGACCCCAAGTGCCCCGAAGCGAAGAAGTTCGGGCACAGCGATTTCCAGCTCGTTGCGAAGCGGAAGCGCATCTACGCGCCGAGGGGCAAGAAGGAGTACGAGCTTTACCTGCGGAAGGCCGGCAGCTCGTCCGAGGGAGGGAGTGGTGAACGCGAGGAGCCGTCGCGTGGCAAGTCGCGAGACGACGACGACGCCGCAGGCAGCGAGGACGACTTCGATCCGAGCGAGGGCGCGCACGGCGGCGACGAGCCAGAGGGCGACGAGCCCGACTGATCCTCGCGATGTGCCGGCCGCGCTCTTGCCGATCACTCGGCAGGGGTCCGGCCCTCGTGCTATCCGGTGTCCCGTGCCGGGTTCTGGCCGAGATTCATCGCCGCCGCCGGGGAAGGCCATGCCTGGTCCACCTGGTGCCGCGGCTGCGCCACGCGCGGCGCCGCGGCCGTCCGCGCCCAAGCCGCTCCCCCGGAGCTTCACGCCCAGGACCGCGCTCAAGCACGAGGTCGAGCAAGCCGCCAAGGAGCTCGTCGTCGACGACTTCGTCGACACCTACTTCCGCGAGCGACCCAAGACGATTCCGGAGCTGCGACTCGACGAGCCACCGCTTCTGGCACCGGTGCCGCCCGCTCCACCCGCCGAGCCGCGTGCGCCTGCCGACGAGGAATCAGGGGTCCGCGTTGCCCTCGCGAACGCGACCCGCGATGACGCGATCGAGGTCTCGATCGCCGAGCACGAAGCCGACCTGGTCGCGCTCGAGGCCCAGCTCGCCGACCGCGACGACCACATCGAGTCGATGCAGGGCGAAATGCTCCGCCTTCACATGGAGCTCGAGGCGCTCCGCCAGGCCCGCGAGGCTCCTCCGCTCCTTGAGGCTCCTTCGCTCCCCGAAGCTCCTCTACTCGCCGATGCTCCGCCGCTCCCTGATGCTCCTCCGCTCCCCAGTGCTCCTCCGCTCCCCGATGCGGGCGACGCGCCGGAACATGTCCCTGGCCATGCGCTTGCCGCGCAGCTTTCGTCCATCGCGGCCGAGCTCCTGGTGCCGACCCCGGAGACGTCACACCGGCGCACCTCCCGAGGCTGGGTCATCGCGGCAACGGCCGTGGCGGTGGCGGCTGCGGCCGCGGTGACGCTGGTGGTCCTGGGTCCGCCACCCGATCCCGAGAGCCCCAAGAGTCCCGAGAGCGGTGGCGGAACAGCCTCCGCGACCCCGAAGACTGCCGGCCCCGTCGAGACCGCCGCGAGCACGCCGCAGCCCAGCCATCCGGCGCCGTTGACCTCGATCGCGCCGCCGAATCCACCGAGCCCGGGCCCCCGCGCGAGCGTGACGACCCCCTTGCCCGACCCGAGCGCCGCGGGTCTCCTCAGCTTCCAGGCTCATCTCACGGTGCGCTCCGACATCGACGCTGAAGTCGTCGTTCAGGGGCAGTCGGTGGGGCAGACCAATCAGCGCCTCCTCGTTCGGTGTGGGCCGCGCAACGTTCGCCTCCGCGACAACCGCGGCTGGCGGAGCCCAGGCGAGCACGTTCAGCTCACCTGCATGCAGGCGATCACCGTCTCGATCGACGCCTCACCCTGAAGCCGCGCGGATTCGACAGACCTTCATCTCCACACCTCTTCGCGCGGCTTGCGCACATTCGCCGCGGACGAGCCCAGCCGGCCGCTGGGCGGGCGCTGGGAAGCTCCTCCCGAATAGGAGGGCGCCTGGGCGAAAACCAGCGCCCTCCTAGGTGGACCGATACCGCGCCATTCGGTACGGTGATGGAAGGATGAGCCCCAGTCCGTCGTCGCGCCGCTACACGCCCATTCTCGAGCTGGGCCGAGGTGGAATGGCCGATGTGAAGCTCGCGGTCGCCCAGGGCCCCGCCGGCTTCAACAAGCTCATCGTGCTCAAGACGCTCCTCGCCGGCATCGAGGAAGATCCCGATTTCGTCGCGATGTTCCTCGACGAGGCGCGCCTCGCCGCGCGCCTGAGTCACCCCAACGTGGTCCAGGTCAACGAGGTCGGCGAAGACGACGGGCGCTACTTCCTCGCGATGGAGTACCTCGACGGCCAACCGCTGCAGCGCGTCCTTGCCCGCGCCGCCAAGCGCGGCGAGCCCTTTCCCCGGGCGATGTGGCTGCGCGTGCTGTGCGACGCCCTCAATGGCCTTCACTACGCCCACGAGCTCAAGGAGTTCGATGGGACCCCATTGAACGTCGTGCACCGCGACGTCACGCCCGAGAACCTCTTCATCACCTATGACGGTGTGGTGAAGCTCGTGGACTTCGGCATCGCCAAAGCCGTCGGCCGCACGGTCGAGACGAAGATGGGCGTCGTCAAAGGCAAGATCGGTTACCTGTCGCCGGAGCAAGCCCGCGCCGGGCACGCCGTCATCGATCGTCGCACCGACATTTTTGCTGCCGGAATCATGATCTGGGAGGCGGCAGCGCTGCGCCGGTTCTGGACGGGGTCGAGCGATCTGGAAGTCCTGCAGCGCCTCAATCAGGGCAGCTACGACCCTTCCCCCCGCCGCTTCGCCCCCGACGTCCCCGACGCCCTCGAAGCCATCTGCCGCAAGGCCCTCGCCCACGAAGCAAGCGAGCGCTACTCGACCGCCGCCGAGCTCCAGAAAGACCTCGACCTCTACCTCACCAGCGGCTCGGAGACCCGCGTCTCGGCGCGCGAAGCGGCCGAGTGGATTGCCGAGCGATTCAAGAACGAGCGCGAAAAAGCGCGCGCCGCCATCGAGGAGGCGATCGACAACCTCAAGCGCGATGCCGGCAAGACCAGCGGTCAGAGCGCCGTTGCCAAGCCGCCACCCGCGGCGAAAGTGAGTCCGCCCGAGGTCATACAGATCAAGCCGAAGGCGCTTCCCGGCGTTCCCCTTCGCGTGCCGCCCAAGGGCGCTCGCTCGTGGACGCAAGGCGTCGGAGCTGCCCTGGCGATCGCCGGCGCGGCGCTCGGCGCCGGCGCGGTGATGCGCTTGCGGGCACCCCCGAGCGAAGCGCCCGGCGGTGACGTCACAGTGCGGCTCGCCGCTCAGCCCAACGACGCCCGCTTCCGCATCGGTGACGGCCCATGGCTTCCCAACCCTCACGCCGGAGCGCTTGCCCGCAGCGAGCGGCCGCAAAAGGTCCGGATCGAAGCGCCAGGATACGAGCCGACCGAGGTAGACGTCGTCTTCGACCGGGACCGCGCCGTCCGGACGGTCCTGGCCAAGACGACCAAAGCGCCATGAGCCGGAGAGCGGGCCGCATCGGCCCCTACCGGCTGATTGCCAAGCTCGAGCAGGGCGGCATGGCCGAGGTCCACCTAGCAGTCGCCGAAGACAAGCTCGGGAGTCTGCCACTGCGCGCCCTCAAGGTGATGCCGAAGCAGCTGATGCAGGATCCACATCTCATCGAGATGTTCCTCGACGAGGCTCGGCTGGCGGTCCGGCTCAATCATCCCAACGTCGTGCAGACGATGGAAGTCGGCGAAGCGGACGGGTCTCACTTCCTCGCCATGGAGCTGCTGGAAGGCGAGACGGTTCACCGCCTCTGCCAGCGCGCCAACCAGCTGGGCGAAGAGCTCCCGCTGCGCGCCGTGCTCGCCATTGCAGTCGGCGTGCTGCAAGGATTGCACTACATCCATACCGTCACCGATCTCGACGGTAGGCCACTCGGGATCGTGCACCGCGATATCACCCCTTCCAATCTCTACATCACGACCGCGGGGACCGTGAAGGTCTGCGACTTCGGGATCGCCAAGACGCAGGTGCAGAATGCGCTGACCGTCGTCGGAATGCGCAAGGGCAAGCTGGGCTATCTGGCGCCCGAGCAACTGGCGGGAATGGCGCCCGATCAGCGAGCCGACGTCTACGCCTGCGGCGTGGTCTTGTGGGAGCTGGTCGCGGGGCAACGTCTCTTTCGCCGTGGTCGGGAGCTGTCCTCGCGCGCCCCTCGCCTGGACGAACACCACCACATCACCTCGCCGGGGCTCGCCGACATCTGCGAACGCGCCCTGGCCCACGATCCCCGCGACCGCTACCCGACCGCGCTCGCCATGTGGACCGATCTCGCCGCCGTGGGCAAGGAACTGGGCGGTCCGCTGCCGGCTCTCGAGCTCGGACAATGGGTCGAGCGGCTGGTCGGCGAAGACGTCAAAAATCTCCGTCGCCTGACCGCCAACGCGCTTCGCGACTGTCGTGCGGTCGACACCCTCGATCGACCAACCCAGGCACCGGAAGCGACGAGCTTCACCGTACGTCCCGGCCAGAGCCGTCCTGGCGGATGGAGCAAGCGACGGACGGTCCTCGTCACGGCGTCGATCGCCCTCGGCATGGTGCTGCTCGGTCGCGAGCTGGGCGCTCCGTCGTCCACACCAACGCCTGCGGGCGCCGCCCGCTCCGCCGTCCCCACCGCCCCTGTGCCGCTCGAGACCGAGACGCTGGAGCCGCAATCGCGGACGAACCTCCCCAGCCGCTCGCTCCTGCGGATCGTTCCGACGCCGGCGAATGCAACGCTGATCCTCGACGGCGTACCGCTATCGGCTCCGTATCGCATCGAGGTCGAGAGTGGCGTCCCCCTCCTCCTGGAGGCGATCGCGCCCGGCTTCGAAAGCCGCACCTTCGAGCTCGATGTGCGCGGTGACGTCCTGATTCAGGCGACCTTGGTGGCCCTGCCTACCCCTTCGCGGACCCAGCCGACGGCCCAGCCAACAGCGCAGCCGACGGCCGCGGGCAGTCGAAATAGGCTGCACGCCCCAGCGCCTGCAAAGTCAGGTGCGGCGGTGTCCGCCTCGTCCGCCTCGCCTCCGTCATCCGACATCTCACGCGCTTCACCACGCCCAGCCCGGACGCTCGATCTTGCCGACCCTTGGTGAGTCGAGGACGAGCCGTGTTAGCCTCGCCAACGCTTGAAGAAGAGCGAGAATCGATTGGGTCATGACGGTCCGGAGGATGCACCCGATGCAACCCGCGAGATCGCTGCGGGCCGCACATTCAATGGCCCAACCGAAGCCACAGCGCTGATCGATGCCGAATCGATGGAGGGCCTGCAGGCAAGCTCGCGCCGCGGCTCCTCCTCGATTCCGCCACCTTCGGACGCTGAGCCCACACGCACGCTCGAGCCCGGCAAGCTGAGCGAGCTCGTCAACGGCGCCTCGATACCGCCGGCACCCACGCGCCTCGACCGCGCACCACCCAGCCCAGCGGTGATGAGCGGGCGCTCGCGGTACACGCCGACCCTGCAGAGCGCGAAGCTTCAGCTCGCCCCGCGCGCTGCGCTGTGGCCACTGCTCGCCGGCACGATCTTTTTTGGTGGTGGTCTGGGCGCCTTCCTCGCCGTCGGCCCCCCGGTGGCCGAGCCCCCCGCGCCGACCGAATCGGTGGAGCTGCACATTCGAGCCAGACCCCAGGTCGCCACCATCACGCTGGACGGCAAGGCCCTCTCCGGCAATCCGGCGCGCGCGGAAGAGAAGCGCGGTGCGGCGCGGCGCACGGTCACGATCGCCGCGACGGGGTACGTATCGCAGACCGTCGAGGTCTCGCTCGACTCCGACAGCATCGTCGACGTCGCGCTCGAGCCAGCACCTTCCCCGCCAGCACCGTCCGACGCACCGAAGGGGCCGTGAACGGGCCATGAACGACTTCGTCTGGATTGGAGCCGCGCTTGTACTTGGTCTGGCAGCCTTCGTCGTCCTGCGCCGCCCGGGCACCGGTGAGCCCGCGAAGGAACTGCCGCCGACTCCAACCGTGGCCTCCGACAACGGAAAGAAGAAGTCGACCAAGTCGCCGCGCGCGCGGACGCCCGAGCCGACCATCGCCAAGCTCACGTTCGAGGAGGATGACGACGAGATCACGCTGCTCAACCCTCAACGCAACCTGATGAGCGGCTTCCTCGAGGAGACAGCGGGAGCGAAGCCCACGACCACGGTATTCGACGAGGATGCGGCTATCGACGAGCCGACCGGGCCGCTTGCCCTGATCCTCGTCCACGCCGCTGGTCAGACCGACAAGGGTCGCGTCCGCAAGCGCAACGAAGACTCTTACCTCGCGCTGCCCAAGCAGAATCTCTACGTGGTCGCCGACGGAATGGGCGGCTACGCCGGTGGCGATGTCGCAAGCCGCGTCGCGGTGGAAACGGTCGAGCAGACGTACGTCTCGGACAAGTTCCCCGGCGAGCCATTCGACAAGCTCCCGAAGCGGGCCAGCGAGCTCATCCAGTCGATCGAAGCCGCCAATGCCGCCATTCACGACCAAGCCTCCAAGGAGCCGACGTACCGCGGGATGGGCACGACGATCGTCGCGGCCCGCTTCTCTCCGCGCAAGCAACGCCTCTGGATCGCCCACGTGGGCGACAGCCGCTGCTACCGGATGCGCGGACGGACCTTGGTGCAGATGACGGTCGACCACACGATGGCTGCGGCCGGCTCCAAGGGCGCCGGTGCGGATCGCCTGATGAGAGCCCTCGGCATCGGCAAGACGGTGGACGTCGACCTCCTCGTCGCCAAGCCGCGGGCGGGCGACATCTACCTCCTATGCACCGATGGCCTTTCCAAGATGCTCTCCTTCGCGGAGCTCTCGGACACCCTCAAGCGGCTGCCCGATCCTCAAGAAGCCGTCGATGAGCTGGTGCGCACCGCCAACGACCACGGCGGCAAGGACAACGTGACCGTCATCGTGGTGCGGATCGACCCGAGCGGCGGGCACAGCTCCTGAGCGGCGTCGGGGGCGTCCCCCTCTCCGATAGAGCAGAAAGCCAAAGGCGACCTCTCCCGGGAGGGAGCGTCGCCTTTCGTGCATTGGGACCGCGGTTCGACCGTCTGGCCGAACCGAACGAGTCAGTTCAAGGGGTCAAAAGGCGCCGGCAAGGTCGAGACCGGTGGGCCGGACTCCCACGCGCACGTACGGCTTCGTCGTCTGAGCCTTGCCTTCGTCGTCGTACGCGCCGGCGATGGTGAAGGCGAGGGTCACCCCGCCCGCAATGATCGCGGCGCCGGTGAGGATGTCCGTGGTGATTGCCAGTGACGAGCGGCTGGACTCCGCGTCGTCGATCGCATTCCGCTTTTCGGCGGCGGTTTGGCCAGCCGACGCAGGGGTTGCGAGCTCGTCGTCACGGTCGCTCGCGGCCGAGAGCGTCGCAATGCCTGCAATGACGGCACCAGCGGTGAACGCGCCGGTCGTGACCCACCCGATCCAGAGGTAGGAGGGCTCCTTCTCCGGCTTGGGCTTGACGGGCGGGGGCGCGGTGGCTCCTGGCCCGGAAGACGCGACCTCCGCGAGCTCGAGCTTGACGTCGATGCTGTCACCACCGGCGAGGGTAAGGACCTGCTCGGTCGGTTGGTAACCAGCCTTGCGCGCGCCGACTTTGCGCACGCCGGCGTTGACCAGCAGCGCCTCGCCCGGCGGCAGGGCGGGTTGCGGGAAGCCGTCGATCAGGATGTCGGCGCCCTCCACGTTGATGGTCACGCGCAAGTTCGCGGTGCGCGCGCGAAGGTTCTGGATCTCCTTCGCGACTTCTTCCTGGCGCTTCTGCGGGACGTCGCCTGAGCCCTCGACGAGGTATCGCTCGAATGCCCGCAGCGCGCCTGCGTAGTTCTGCAGCTGCGCGTTGATCTGAGCGACGTTGTAGAGAAGCTTGTAGCTGGGCGCGAGATCGTAGGCGCGGTTGATCTCGATGAGCGCCAGATCGTAGGCGCCATCGCTGTAGAGCTGCATGCCGCGCTCGTAACGCTGGCGCGCTTCCTCCTTCGGATCGGCAGCCGCGGGCACGGGTGCACCAGGAGGGGGGGGCTGTTGAGCCGACACGATCGACGTGGTCGTCAGAGCTGCGAGGACGAACGCTGCGGTCCACCTCATTGACGCGGTTTTTACCATGGGTCCTCGGGGTCGAGCTCGCGCTTCTTCTTGCCGCTGGGAGTCGGAGCGGGGGGGGGAAAGGGGGCGGCCGGTTCCGCAGAAGCGGGAGCACCAGGCTTGCCGCGACGAGGTCCGGTGATCGGCTTGGCGCCGGGCTTTTTGGGATCGACGTCGGGCTCGCTGCTCGGCGTGGCACTGTCGGCAGGGGGCACCATTTCTGCGACCGGGCTCGGCTTCAGCGTCAGGTCCAGCGTGACGTCGTCCTCGAACCGGACCTCGCGTTCCGCCGCGACGTATCCCTCGGCAGAGGCGCGGATCACGTGCGTCTTGCCATCCCTGCGGACCGAGCCGACGTGCGGATTGTCGAGCTGCTGGTCGGAGTCGAGCGTGATCTTGGCACTGGCCGGCAACGCACGAACGCGGATTTTGACGTCCTGCGATTGCGCCGCCTCCGACGAGGGCGCCGAACGCGTGAGCCCGACATAGGCCCCGCCTCCGGCAAGCAGCAGCAACGCCACTCCGAGGCCGATCTGGGCGGGTGACCGACGCTGCGGCGGAGGGCGCGAGGCCACGATCGGATCGGACGCCGACGCCTTGGGAAAGATAGCTTCCCCGAGCATCGGACTGTCGATGTTCACGGAGAGCGAGCGAAGCGTCGGATTCGACGTGCTCGTTGGATCCAGCTGTGCCAGCGAAATCGAGGATGCGGGCTTTGACTTCAGCTCGGCGAGCTGCTTGTCGATGATCGCCTTCATCTCGTCGCGCCGCTCCTTGAAGAGCCCGGTGACGAACTCGCTGAGCTCGCGTTGCGCGACGTGCTCTCCCGTCGATCGGATGTAGTCCTCCAGCGCGTTCTGAAACTCCTCGGCGTTCGCGTACCGATCCTCAGGCTTGTGGGCGAGCGCCTTCTTGCAGATCTCCTCGAGCGCGTCGGGGACGGAGGGATTCACCGCCTTGGGCGACGTGTTGTACTCGCCGTTGACCAGCCGGCTCACCACCACGAGATCCTGCACGTTCTGCCACATGCGCTGACCCGTGATCGCTTCGAAGAGCATCACGCCAACCGAGAAGAGATCGGCCCTGCGATCGACCACGCCGCCGATGGCTTGCTCGGGCGCCATGTACGTAACTTTGCCCTTGACGACGCCGGTTCGCGTCTCGGCCGAGCGCCCAACGGCTTTGGCAATGCCGAAGTCGACGACCTTCACCTGCCCCGAGTAGGTGATGAAAATGTTGTGCGGCGTCACGTCGCGATGGACC
>Ga0105046_10007642_pt1 | contig 16998 bp, 14 predicted proteins | sample MAT03_FD_78385 | JGI IMG/M metagenome (GOLD analysis project Ga0105046, IMG submission 78385) | Freshwater microbial communities from Lake Fryxell liftoff mats and glacier meltwater in Antarctica - MAT-03 (megahit assembly) | ecosystem: Environmental > Aquatic > Freshwater > Ice > Liftoff...
ACGCTGAATCACCTCGACGCCACGGCCAAGGTCGTGCTGTTCACGTCGATCATGGTCGGCTGCGGCTACCTCTCCGAGTTCTTCATCGCCTGGTTCTCCGGTGTCGCGCCGGAGCAGGAGTACTTCTGGAACCGCGTGTTTGGTCAGTGGTGGTGGAGCGCCTGGATCCTGCTCCTCTGCAACATGATTTTCCCGCTGTCGCTGTTCTCGCAGAAGCTCCGTCGCAATCCCACGTGGCTCTGGATCCTGTCGATCATCATCAACATCGGCATGTGGTACGAGCGCTTTGTGATCGTGGTCCCGTCACTCAGCCACGAGTTTGAACCGTGGCAGTGGACGCACTACGCGCCAAGCTGGATCGACATGTGTTTCCTGGTGGGCTCGTTCGGCTGGTTCTTCATGTGGTTCCTGCTCTTCATCAAGCAGATGCCCGTGATCGCCATCGCTGAAGTGAAGGAAATCGTCCCGCCGAAGATGAAGAACGATCATGGAGGGCATCACTGATGCAGGGCGTCCTGGCAGTATTTCCGAATCTGGATGAAGTGTGCGGCGCGATCCGCGACCTGAAGGAAAAGAAGGTCCCCAAGGTCACCGTCTACTCGCCCACCATCCAGCACGAGATCGACGATGCGATCGATGCGCCGACGAGTGTCGTGCGCGTCTTCACGCTCATCGGTGCGATCTGTGGCGTGACGTTCGGTTACTGGATCTCGATCTGGTGCTCGCAGTACTGGTCGCTGCAGGTGGGCGGCAAGGCAATCGCCAGCTGGATCCCGTACACCATCATGGGCTTCGAAATGTTCGTGATGGTCGGCTGTCTGAGCACTGTGGCCGGCATGTTCATCAACGCCCAGATTCCGCGTCTGGTCACGAACTTCGGTTTCGACAAGCGGTTTACGCACGGCGATTACGGCATCTGGATCGAGACCACGCCAGACAAGTTTGCTGAACTCGAGAGCACGTTGAAGGCCCATGGGGCAGTGGAGGTTCGCGGTGAGCGCTAAGTCGCTTCGCGTGGCTGCGACGGTGTTGATGCCTCTGGCATTCAGCGCCTGTTCGTGGTTCACCGACTTCAGGGATCAGCCTGCCATCCAGCCGTGGGACTCGGTGGCCGATACGATTGCGCCGCGCGGTCAGCCGGTGAATTCGGTTCCGGTCACAGGGTTGCAGACGCCTGGCTACACCTTCAGCTACCGTCCGCTGCCGAACGTCATCGATTCGTTCACGGTGGTGCTGAATCCGAGTGATCCCGCCCGTCTCTCGGCGGCCGAACTCGATTCGTCCCTCCACAACGGGCAGCGCTACTATCAGCAGAACTGCGCGGTGTGTCACGGCGATGCAGGCCTGGGCAACGGCCCCACCACCAAGTACGGGGTGCCGGGGATCAACCTGATGACGGATATGACCAAGGCGCGGTCCGACGGCTACATCTATGGCATGCTGCGGAACGGTCGTGGATCGATGCCCAGCTACAATCGCATCGAGGAGCCGGATCGCTGGGATGTGGTGAACTACGTGCGCGGCCTGCAGGGCAAGCTTGGACGCACTGTTGCAACCGGCCCCTATGGATACCCAGGCCAGCAGGGTTGGACAATTTCGACTTACACCAGGACTGCACCAACGCGACCCTCGCCGATGTGGCGTCCAACCGCGAAGGCTGCAATGGATCCGAAACCCGCCGGTGAGATGTCGCCCGCTGGCAAGCCCGCCGAGAAGGGGACCCACTAGTGAGTATTCACAATCCCACGTACCCGCCGAAGGCGGATCTGCTTGCCGCGTCGCAGAAGCCGGTCGCGTCGTGGATCAAGAGCAGTGCCGCCATTGCGACCGTGGTCGGGCTCGCGCTGTTCGGTTTTGGTGCGGTGACGTCGCCGGATCGTATCTGGCGGGCGTTCCACTACCACTGGCTGTACTTCAGCGCGATCAGCTCTGGCGCCGTGATGTTCGTCGCCATCTTCCGCATCGTGACGGCGCGCTGGTCGCGCTCCATCGCCCGCATGATGGAAGGGTACGCCGCATTCCTGCCTGTGTCGTGGCTCTTCCTCGTGCTCAGCGTCACGATCGGTGGAAAGCACATCTTCCCGTGGGTGGCGGATCCAAATTCCCTGCCGAACTCCGAGCGGATGTTCTGGCTTGGGAACCACGCCTTCTTTGCACTGCGTGAGATCGGCATTCTGACCGTGTTGTACGCGCTGCAGCTCTGGTTCGTCTACAACTCGCTCCGCATCGATGTCGCCCAGCTTCCCGAGTGGGGAGCGAAGTGGGCCGCCGGCCTCCGTGCCGGTATGCGCAGCGGTTGGGGCGAAGAGCGTCGTGAACTGCACAACCAGCATTCGTTGCAGGGGAAGATCGCCGTCGCGATGGCCATCATCTTCGGCTTCGGCTGGATGATGCTGCACTACGATCTGTCGATGGCGCTGGACGTGTTCTTCTTCTCGACGTTGTGGGGCTGGTGGAGCTTCATGTCCGGCATCCTCGGTTTCCTGATGAGCTTCAGCCTGATTTTCTTCATGTGGCGGAAGCATTTCAACAACGCAACGATCAACGAAGTGCTGGGTGATCTGCAGACTCACGATCTCGGAAAGCTGCGTTTCGCGTGGACCGCGTTCTGGGGCTACACGACCTTCGCGCAGCTCCTGATCATCTGGTACGGCAACATCGGGGAAGAGACGCACTTCTTCCGCCTGAGGCTGATCGATCCGTGGCTCCCGGTCACGTTCGCCGTGCTGATGCTGGTGTTCGTGGCGCCGTTTCCAGGTCTGATCTCGAAGGGCGCGAAGATGTTCATTCCGACCAACATCCTCTTCGCCGTCGTCTCACTCACCGGCACCTACCTGCAGCGTTACATAGAGGTCTATCCGTCGCTGTTCGGCGTACCGACCGATGGCGTGCCGTTCGGATGGCAGGAACTCGGCATGCTGTCGCTGTACCTCGGCATCTGGATCACCTGTTACACACAGTTCTTCGAAGCCTTCCCGCGTCTGCGGATCAGCTGGATGACGTCGAAGTATCGCGACGAGGTGCAGATTCCGGTGGATATTCGGACGATGGAGCCGTTGCCCGCGCACGAGTAGTCATTGATGCACGATCGCATCGCGCCGTTCAATGGCGCTTTCACAACGACGACCCTGAATCCGGGGTCGTCGCTGCGTTTTGGGCCTGGTTGTTTTGCTGACGCAGCAGTTCGCGCGTCGATGATTGGGAGAGCGCCGCCGTTCGATTGAGGATCGGACAGCCATTTCGCAGACGCCTTGTTCGACGGTTCAGATCGTCGTAGATTCTTCCCTTGCTGCTGCAGTTCTTTCTGGGGGTCTAGCTCATCTGGTAGAGCAATTGCTTTGCAAGCAATAGGTGCGGGGTTCGAGTCCCCGGACCTCCATGTTGTCCGGGCACGACTTCCTCACCGGAGTCGTGTTTGTTTTTGTGTATAGGACGCTGGTGTATTCCGTACCGTGTTCGGGACGCCACCAGACAGTCTCTCCAGGGCCAAATAGATGAGCTCGTTAGCTAAGCTGCGTTGCCCGCTTGGCGAATAATGTCTGTGTTCGCTCGTCCCGCAACGCCTTCCACGCTCAGGTTCGCGACATCTCGGTTGTCGGCGATTGCAGTTATCTGACTCCGGCGACACGCTTTCGTCATTTCAGTACGGACTTTGCTGGGGCGGAAGAGTTTGCCGGAGCGGACGGTTTTGCCGCCGCGCTCTCACAACATAGCGATGCTCTCGTGCTGCACTCCGACTTGGCGCTCGTGGTACCGCCCCAATGTAACGTGTACTAAGCAATTCTAGTACAACGACTTAGCTCCGACTGCCGTCAGTACACGTGACGGCACGACAATAGCACTCTCAGGCGTCGGACAGCGGACTAATCCGGTCCTCTGCCGCCACCTCCGCTGCGAGCACAGCAACCCATGCGATTGAATTCACTCCCCCGCCTGGTCGGTACCCTGGCATTCTTGGCCGTTCCGGTCGCGAGTCAGGCGCAGTTCACGGTCTTTACGACGTTAGCGTCGTTCCTTGCCGCCACCACGGCACCGGGAACGGACACGTTCACGGGTTTCGACATTACGAATCAAACGCCGGGTCCGCTCACCCGTACCGCTGGTGCGTACTCGTACAGAGCGAGGACGACGCCGACCAATATCTTCTTCGGCGCTGGCACGGCTGCTAATCCGTGGCTGTCGACCAATACTGCGACCGACGCGATGGTATTCGACACGTTCACGTCGGGAGTACGGGGAATCGGCGGCAATTTCTTTGGGTCGAACGTTGTGGGTGCATTCCAGTCCGGCAACATGACGATCTCGGCCACGAATGCCGGCGGCACGACCACTCAGATCATCACTCTTGCCACGACTGCGTCATTCCTCGGTTTCGTGTCGACGGGTGGGGCAATCACCAGCTTCTCGGTGGCGTCGGTCCAGCCTGCCGGCGGTACCGCGTTCCTGTGGCCGACCGTCGACAATTTCGTGCTGGCACAAGCAGGCTCCGCAAGCGTAATTCCGGAGCCGTCAACCTACGCGCTCATGGCCACTGGTCTGATCGGGCTTGGTGCAGCAGCGCGTCGCCGCAAGAACGTCTAACCCTCTGAACGCGGGATCGTTGATCTCGAAGCGGTTCTGTTTCACTCCGAGCGTTGATCAGATCAGCAACGGGACTCCACTCAGTGGGGTCCCGTTGTTGGTTTTGGGTATCGAGATAGCACTCTTCTACCCCAAAGGCGCTGACGCACGTTCAGTCGGCGACTGATTGTCCAGGCGCTGAACGTCAATTCCGTCACACGGCCAACTCGGCGGAAAGCCAGTCATGCTCCGCAGCCCGATGCTTCCCGGCAGGAGAATCAGCAACCCGCGAACATTCGTGATGAACCGTTCAGGGAACACCATGCCGTTGCGTGCGGGAATTGATCACTCAGAGATGTGCCCTCCAGCACTCATGCGGTGTGAAAACCACGTTTTCTCTGATTGGTACCGCAGTGTTCCACCGCCGTGCACTGGACTCCGGAATCTGATTTGGAGGGGCAAGTGAAAACTAGACATCACTGGAGACGTCTGCTCAACGTAGGCTCACGCAGGGTTCCCCTCACCTGTGCCACAGCTCACCGCCGTTCTCTCAAACTCAGGGTCTCAACCTGCGCTTCCGGACCGCTGTCGCCGCCGTTTCGTTGCTTGCGGCAAGCACGTTGTCTGCACAGAGCTTTACAAACGGTTCGTTCACAGCGCCGATCGGGAACGCGGTTGCACCATCAGGTTGGAATCCGGTAGAGACCCCAGACACGATGGATGAGAACAACAACGTCGGCATCCCAGGGACCCTTTTTGGTGCGACGCCATCAGCCAGCCCGAACGGAGGAACATGGGTCGGTAACGATCGGGATGGTAATTTTAGCGAATGAATCGTGCAGACCGTTGCGGGATTTGCGGCGGGGCGGACCTATACCATTTCATGGTATGTGTCGAACTTTGGTAACCCAGAGTTCGGCTAATTGCAGCCAAACATGGTCCAGCTATTTGTGGGGAGCACGGCGATCGGAACCGGCGCGATGCGATCGATGTCGGCAGGCTGGGCCTTGGAGTCGCCGAGTTTCGCCGCGAGCGCAGCTTCTCAGTCAATCTTCTTTCGACTGGGGAACCGCGACAACAAGAGCTGCACGGGTATCGACGGCGCCTTGATCTCCTCGACAAGCGTTGTACCGGAGCCGGGTACGTTTGCTTTCATGGTGATCGATCTGGTTGGACTTGGTATCGCGGACCGCCGCCGCCGCATCAACAGCTGAAACATCGGTGGACGAATGCGGCGCAGAGAGATGTCTCTCCGTGCCGCATTTTTCGTTTCCATGCCGGGAGTTGAGTGCAGGTGCAAAATCCCGTTGCAACCGTCAGGTCTTGATAGCTCCGGGAACCGTGTCACCGTCGAGACCATCCGTCGTGGCGCAGCCGCGCATGCGCAGTGGCTCTGATAATCGCCGCCCTTACCGCCAATCCCGCGACACCGTCCACTCCGCCGACCGCGTCAGTTCGTCCCCGGGCGTGCCCCCTTTGCGCCTCCGCCGCAGTGCCGCCGTCACTGCGCGACCCGCCAGCACTCCCGCGGCCAGCGATACACCGATCAGCACCACCTTGAACGCGGTCTCCACTCCGGTGACCACCCTCTGCTGCGAAAAGCTCGTCACGCTCCGCAGCCCGATGCTCCCGGGTACCAGAATCAGCAATCCCGGAACGATGGTCACGATCGGCGTGGTGTCCCGACGGCGCGCGATGAACGTGCTCCCGGCGCTCACCATCAGTGCGCCCAGAAACGCGCCCAGCTCTTCACCCAGCGCGCGCCCGGCAAATCGTGAGGTGAGGTACGCCGTCGAGGCGGCGAGCACGATCCACGGCGCCTCTTTCGCATCCGCCTGCAGCAGCACCGTAAAGCAGAGCGGCGCGAGCAACACACCCAAGCCCTCCACCCACCAGGGCAGCGCAGTGTTGGCGATCTGCAGCGCAACATGATGCAGCACCAACCAGTCGCCCACCGCTGCGCCGAGCTTGGTGCCGAGCGCCACACCGAAGCCCAGACCGAGGAAGGTGACCAGCGCACCACTCAACCGCGCGGTACCGCTGGCCAGATGCCGGGTGGAGAGCTCGATCAGCCCGGTCGTAAACGTCATCCCGGGCAGCAGCACCACCAATCCGGCAACGGTCATCGCGTAGCCGGCGCCGCTGTCGATCATCGCGGCGAAGATCTGCGCCACCGTCGCGATCACGAATGCGCTCAACGGCTCTACGATGTCGGCCCAGTCATTCTGCTTCCGACTGCGCGTGACGATCAACCCACACAGCAGGCCGAGCAACGCCGCCCCCACCAGATCGCCCAGCCCGACGTGCAGGAAGCTCGACACCGACACTGACACCATCACGAACGCCGCCAGCACATTCTTCATCCCCCAGCGCGGCGGCTCGCTCAGCAGCGCATCGATCTTCAGCGACCCTTCCACCGGGCCCAGCGTTCCATACATCACATCGCGGGCGATTCGATCGAGACCCGACAGGTGGCTCAGGTTCGTGGAGCCAGGCTCGGCGCGGATGAGATGAGTGCGCTGCGAATCCGGCGGACCAAATGCGGCCATGATCGAGGTCGGCGTCGAGAAGAACTGCGCCTCCAGCCCCAGCTTCCGCGACACATCCGACAGCGTCGCCTCCAGCCGATGCGCGGAGAACCCTGCGTTGTGCAACGCTCGACCCAGATGCAGAATGAAGCCGACCGCTGCTGTGCTTCCCACGGCGGGTGCATGGGGCGGTGTGACCGGCGGCGTGTGAGCAGGCGTCGTCATGGTGCAAGGCAGTGTACCCGCACCGCTACTGCGTGGGGAGTGCCACAGACTCCCGTTTCAGCGCTGGCATGACATCTTTGATCTTCCGCAACCGCTGGTTGCCATCGGAATGGCTTCACCTTCCATCCTGTCCCCAGAGTCTCTTATGCCCGTCCCAGCCGTCGGCTCCGCCGCCCCGGATTTCACCCTGAATTCCACCAGCGGTCAGCCGGTTTCGCTCTCGCAGTTCAAGGGCACCGATCGCGTGCTCCTCGCCTTCTTCCCGCTCGCCTTCACCAGCACGTGCACCGACGAAATGTGCGCATTCACTGCCGACTACGACGCGTTTTTGACGGCGGGCGTGACGGTGTTGCCAATCAGCGTGGACAGCGTTCCCACACTCAAGGAATTCAAGGCCAAGCACACCATGCGCGTCGATCTGTTGAGCGACTTCAAGCGCGAGGCAAGCCGCGCTTACGGCACGCTGCTGGAGGAGCCGTTCCTGTCCAATCGTGCATACTTTCTGATCGATACCGATGGCGTGGTGCGGTGGGCGCACGTGGAAGAGAACCCGGGAAAGAGCCGGACCAACGCCGAGATCCTCGCTGCCATCGCCGCGGCGTAGGGGGCTGTTAGGGCGCCGAGGTGTGTCCTGGCTGACGTTTCGGCCCGGGCGTGCGCATCGGATGCGTTGGAGCGATGACGGCGGCACGAATGCTCGTCGCGGCTTCGGAGGCTGGCCTGTAGCGTTGCGGCATGAGTCCGAGAGAAGTGGTCGTTTCGGCGGTCCTGCGCACGCTTCTTCGCGCCACCGCCGATCGGCGCACCCCCGTGGTGTTGCGCAGCGGGCGCGCAGCCCAGGGGGAGGCGCTCGCACTGTGGCTGGGCCGGGCGCACGGATCGCCACGGAACGTCGTGGTATCGCATACCGGCCCCGCTGAGATCGAGGTCCGCCTGCCCGCAAAAATGGTCTGGCCGCCGACGTCGGCGTACAACGTCCGTGCACCGGGCAGCGGCGCCCTTAACCGATGGAATTCGTGACGGGCCCTCGACGCCGTCGCCTCCACCGCTCACCTTTCAGCATGTCTCATTCTCCAACCGTCGCCAGGCGGCGCTGATGCGCATCCTTGTCATCGAAGACGATCCCATCGTCGGCCAGTTCGTCAAGCGCGGGCTCGAGGAGCAGCAGTGGACGGTGGATCTCGAGTCGGACGGTGAATCGGGCGAACGGGCGGCGGGGGCCGGCGATCCGTACGACCTCGTGATCCTCGATATGCGCCTGCCGGGAAAGGATGGGCTCTCGGTGCTGCGAACACTGCGCTCGAGGGGCTATCAGCGCCCGGTACTGGTGCTCACCGCGCAGGATGCGGTGGATGCCAAGGTGCAGACGCTGCGCGCCGGCGCCGACGATTACGTCACGAAACCGTTCGCGTTCGAGGAGCTGCTGGCGCGGATCGAGGCGCTCTCACGTCGTCCGCGGCAGCTCGCGTCGCAGCGACTGGAGATCGGCGACCTGGTGGTGGACCTCGACACCCGCGAGGTGCTCCGAGGCGGCATACGCATCGAGCTCACCCCGAAGGAGTTCAAGGTGCTGGAGTATCTGATGCGGCATCCGGGCCGTGTCATGAGCCGCACCCTGATCACGGAGTATGCGTGGGGGTATCACTTCGATCCGGGGACCAATATCGTCGACGTCGTGATCACGCACCTGCGCAAGAAGGTCGACGCCAGCCACGATCAGAAGCTGATCGGCACCGTGCGCGGCGTGGGATACGTGATCAAGGAGTGACGCGGTGATTCGTTCGATCCGCACCCGGGTAACCCTTCTCTTTCTGTTGGCGCTGCTGCTGGCCGTGGTGGTGTTCGGCGGTGGCATCTGGCTTGGCCGCAAGGACGCCTCGTATTACCGCGAACTGCAGCGCTACGTGCAGTCGCAGGCCGAACTGGCGATCCGCATCATCATGCAGGCCGAGACGCGCGGGCCCGTGACCGTCACACACGACGCGCTGGTGGGTGAGAAGCTGACCCCCGAGTTGGCGAGCGCGATGGAGGTGATTCCGGACTATCTGATCGTGCTCGATGCGACGGGTCGCTCCCTGTACGTCTCGGAGAAGGCGCGCGCGCTGCCGGAGGATGATCTCACCGCGCTGGTCTCGCGGGCACTGAACATCGAAACCGGCACCACCGCCGCGACGCTGCTCACGCTCCGCACCGATCAGATCTTTCTCTCCGCGCGTGTCGAAAGCGATTCGCGGACACCGATCGAGCGGATCGTGGCGGGGAGTTCGACCCGCGTTACCGAAGAGCTCTGGCGCGACCTGCTGCGGTCGATGCTGATCCTGGCGCCGCTGGTATTGATCATCGGCGGCACGGCGGCGTATGTGATCGGCGGTGTCGCGGTGCGGCCGATCACGATGATCATCACTGAGCTGGAAGCAATCACCGACGGTCGGTCGCTGCACAAGCGCCTCGGCGGAGCTGATGCTCAGGGGGATGAGCTGGCACGCCTCACCAGCACACTCAACGCAATGATCGGACGTCTCGAAAACAGCTTCGGTGGTTTGCGGCGTTTCACGGCCGATGCGAGTCACGAGTTGAAGACGCCGTTGACGGTGCTGCGTGCGAGCATCGAACGGGCGATGATGGCGCGGCGCGGTTCGATGGAGCAGATGGAGTTTCTCGAACAGGCGCTGAACGAGGTCACGCGGATGGCAGATCTGGTGAACAGTCTGCTCAGCCTGGCTCGCGCCGATGAAGGGCGATTCGATCTGGTGCGCGACGTGGTGCTGCTCGATTCGGTGCTGCGGGACATTGCCGAGACGGCGACGATCCTCGGCGAGCCGAACGGAATTGCGGTGGTCGTCTCGGAGTGCGAGCCGCTGGCGGTGGAGGGGGATGCGTCGCGTCTGAGACAGCTGTTGCTGAATCTGGTCGAAAACGCGATCAAGTACACCACGGTCGGTGGCAGCGTGGAACTCTCGCTGGCGTCGGAGCAGGGGGCGGCGGTACTGACGGTGAAGGACACCGGGATGGGCATCGCCGCCGCCGATCTGCCGTTCATTTTCGAGCGCTTCTGGCGCGCCGATCGTGCCCGCTCGCGCGGCATTGGGCGAGGGGGAACCGGGCTCGGTCTCGCCATCAGTCAGTACATCGCACAATCGCACGGCGGCACGTTGACAGCCCAGAGCAGGCTCGGTCGTGGCAGCACGTTCACTCTCACGCTCCCCGGTGCCGTGCGGCGGAGTGAGGCAGCACGCGCAGACGAAAGCCCAACCCGCGTGGCCTGAATGAAAACGATCGGGTCGGTAATGGCGGCATCTCGCGACCGCAAGTGCTCCGGGGTTCCTTGTCCGACACGCACATTGCGTGACATTCACAGACGCTTAAGCAAATCGTAATCCGCAACCAGTCGCGCCGGTGTGACACTCTGACGACTATTGCGGAGTCCCGTTCGACCATCATCCGGAACCGTGGAGAGGGTGGATGTTCGATCAATTGCTTGAAACGAAGGCAAAGAAGCAGCGCAGCACCGGTGGTACGGTCATTTCGATCATACTGCACACGGTGTTGCTCGCGGCAGCGGTCGTGCTGACGAAACAGACAGCCGATGCGCTCGAGAAGCCGAAGGAGGAGAAGGTCGTCCTCACCGAGACCAAGAAGGAGCCAGAGCCTGAAAAGCCAAAGGAGCAGCCCAAGCCGCAGGAAGTCGTGGCACAGGTCGCTCCGCCCAAGGGCTTCCAGGTCCTGACACCACCGATCGATGTGCCGGACGTGATTCCGGATGTCGATCTGAGTCGGAAAGCGACAGATGCCGCGGACTTCAGCGGCAAGGGCGTGCAGGGCGGTATTGCCAAGGGTGTGGAAGGCGGCACCGGCCCGGTCATCAGCGACCAGCCGTATTTCGACTTCCAGGTTGAAAAGGCCGCTGCATCGATCGCAGGCACCGGCAACCCGGCGTACCCCGAAATGCTGAAGAGCTCGGGTGTGGAAGGTGAAGCGTTGGTGCAGTTCATCGTGGACACCACCGGTCGAGCCGAACTCGGGTCGTTCAAGGTGCTGCGTGCCTCGCATGACGCGTTCGGTCAGGCAGTGAAGGCGTCGTTGCCGCGCATGCGGTTCCTGCCTGCCGAAATTGGCGGCCGCAAGGTTCGCATGCTCGTGCAGCAGCCGTTCGCGTTCGCGCTCAACAAGTAGTTCCAGGCCACAGCAGGCTCGTTCTCAATTTTCTCAGCGCAAGGAGATTCCGATGGATCTGTCAATGACCGAGCTGTTCAACTCGATGGGCGTCTTCGCGAAGGGGATCGTCGCCACCCTGTTCGCGATGTCCATCTGGTCGCTCACCGTGATGTTCTCGAAGTGGTGGACGCTCCGCGCCGCCAAGGCCGAGACGCTCAAGTTCGCCCCGGAGTTCTCGCAGTTCCTCGAGGAGGACAATCTCGGCGAAGCGATCAAGCTGGCTGAGACGTACAAGAAGTCGCACGTCGCTCGTGTGCTGGGTGGCGCACTCGGTGAAATCCGCCCGCTGATCCAGGACGGCTCGGTGACGGTGTCGGACATCAACACCGCAGAGCGCGCTGTTGAGCGTGAGATGCTGATGACGATCGTCGGGCTGAAGCGAGGTAATGCGGTCCTCGCGACGGTAGGCGCCACGGCACCGTTCGTCGGTCTGCTCGGCACCACGATGGGCATCGTGAACGCCTTCACGGGCATGGCCGCCTCCGGTTCGGGTGGTATCGCCTCGATCTCGGCCGGTGTCGCAGAAGCGCTCATCACGACGGCTTTCGGTTTGATCGTGGCCATTCCTGCGGTGTGGGCCTACAACTACTTCCAGACCAAGATCGACAACCTCACCGCGGAAATGACGTACACCTCGAAGGAGATGATCGACTATCTCATCAAGGGCGTCTCGGGAGAGTTCGGTCGCTCCCGCTTCACGCGCGAGTTCAACACCACGGCTGGCGGCCAGAAGCCGATCACCTGAGCTTGACTCACTGATAAACGGGGAGCGACTTCCATGGGGATGTCTGCAGGCGGCGGGGGGTCGGTCAAGGCCGAGCCCAACGTCACGCCCATGATCGACGTCATGCTCGTGCTCCTGATCATTTTCATGATCGTGGTGCCGCAGATTGCTGCTGGCTTCAAGGCGACTCCGCCAAAGGGCCAGAACATCACGGCGCATCCGGAAGATGAGAACGCTGATCAGGTGCTGGGTATCGACGCGGATGGTAACTATTACCTGAACAAGAGGCCGATCAACAACGCCGATCTCGAGAAGTTGGTGAAGGGTATCTACGATGCGCGAACGATCGACAAGATCATGTACCTGAAGGCGGATGCCGGGCTGGCGTACCACAAGGTGCAGACGGCGCTCGATGTCATCGCCAAGGGTGGTGTGCGCGTGTCGGGGCTGATTGCAGATCAGACGCCGAACACGCAATCCACCGTGCCCGGTGACTCGCCCAATACCGGCACCAATCCTCTCGACCTGAGCGGAGGCAAGAAGCCCTAATGGCGATGAGTGCTGGAGATTCCGAAGGCGGGCTGACGAATGACATCAACGTCACGCCCATGATCGACGTATTGCTCGTGTTGCTGATCATCTTCATGGTCATCGTGCCGATAGCCCGAAAGACGATCGATGTGCAGCTTCCCGATCCAACACCGCAGCCGCAGCCGCCTGGCCCGCCGCCGCAGAACATCGTATTGCAGGTGATGGAGGGCGGAAAGTTCAAGATCAACTCGGAAGAGCAGCCGCGGGCGAATCTCGCCAAGCGTCTCAAGGAGATCTACGATCCGCGTCCGGACAAGCTGATATTCGTCAAGGGCGATTCGCTTGCGATGTATCAGGACGTCATCTTTGCAATGGACGTGGCACGCGGAGCCGGTGTGAAGGTCATCGGCCATATGCCGGGATCGGCGCCGTAATCGGCGTCCACCCTGACGCAGCTTCAGAGGGCGACCGGCTTCCTGCCCGGTCGCCCTTTCTGGTGTTCGTGTCAATCGACGAACCTTTCTGCGCACGTTGCGCGTACAATCGGAGCGTTCCACACCTATGAGCCCTGGCGATGCACGATAGCAGCCTCCCCGAATCCGCAGACGTCACACCGCGCCATCCGGGTGCCCGGCCCAAACTCCGTCCGCTCATCGGCGTTCCGGAGGGTGCGCTCAAGGAGAATCGGAGGCGCGGCGCAGTGGTCGCAGTGCTGTCGCACCTCCTGATTGTCGTTCTGCTCATTCTTCCCGCCTTCTTCCACCGTGAAATCACCGCCGCTCTCACCGATGGCGCCGGCGGGCCGGGCGCCGCAGGTGGCGGTGGAGGTGGGCGCGGGGGCGTGATCATTCCGGAGCGGATCCAACGCTTTCAGATGGCGACCCCTCCCGCGGCGCCGTCCACCCCGAGCGTGCTTCCGCCAATCATACCGGTGCCGCCGGAGGTCAAGAAGCCCGTTGAGACACCCAAGGTCGAGCCGACACCAGCCTCCCAGGCCGCTACAGAGACGGCGCCTACGACAACCGCGAGCCCTGCCGCCGCTCCCGCACCTGGAGCGGGTGCAGGGGCCGGCGCAGGGACGGAAGCCGGCCCCGGCAACGGGCCAGGCACGGGAGGCGGGAATGGCTCCGGCATCGGCACTGGGACCGGCACTGCGATCGGTTCGGGAACGGGCGGCGGCAACGCAACCATCTACCCGCCCACGCCGCGGGCGCTGTTCGTGCCGCCCAACGGAATCCCTCGTCGTCTGCGCGGAAAAACGATCGTGATCGAACTGGAAGTCGATGAAACGGGCAAGGTGCTGACCGCTGAATTTTCTCCGCGATCGGGGGATGGCGGATTTGACGAGCAGTTTCTGAGCAGTCTGCGCGAGCAACGATTTCGACCGGCGGTACGCGCCAACGGTCAGCCGGTGCGCTTTACATACCGGTACGAGATTCTCCTCTAGGGCGGGCCAGTCGGTCGGCCCTTTTTTGTCGCTGCGCAACACCGGCAATCCCGATCGTCACGATCCGGCTGCGCACCGCTGGTTCCCAGCCGATCCCGTGCATAGCTTGCCGCATTCTTACGCCAGTGTAACATCGGCGATTTTTCTGGTTACCCCTCCGCCCAGACCGCATGCCGCCAGCCCGCGAGACCTCAACGGTCTCCCAGAGTTCGCGTGAGGCTGGCGAGGTCGCCTCCAGCGAGCGAGGGTTTGTTGCAGCGCTGACGCTGACCGATGCCGCGATGCTCGTCGCGGGTTCAATGATCGGCTCCGGCATCTTCATCGTTTCGGCAGATATTGCGCGCGCAGTCTCCTCGCCGTTCTGGCTGCTGATGGCGTGGGTGCTCACCGGCGCGATCACATTGGCGGGCGCGCTCTCGATCGCCGAGCTGGCGGCGATGTTTCCGCGTGCCGGTGGTCAGTATGTGTTCCTGAAGGAGGCGATGGGTCCGCTGATGGGTTTCCTGTTCGGCTGGACGCTCTTCGTGGTGATTCAGACGGGCACGATCGCCGCCGTCGCGGTTGCATTCGGCAAGTTTCTCGGCGTACTCTGGCCGGCGATCACGCCCGGGCGATTCGCCTGGTTTCCGCAGGCCGACATGTGCGTGCAGCTTCTCGGCTGCAAGGATCCATCGCAAGCCATTCAGCTTGGCCTCTCGCCGCAGCGATTGATCGCATTGCTGAGCGTCTGGTTGCTCACCTGGATCAACCTGCGCGGCGTGCGGCAGGGCAAGACGGTGCAAACGCTGCTTACCGCCGCCAAGGCACTTGGCCTCGCGCTGCTGGTGGTGCTCGGGGTGGTGATCGGTCGCAACAGTGATGCAATCAGCGCCAACTTCTCCAACGGAAACTTCTTCGGTGACGTCGAAATCACATCGGCCTTTGTGCTCGCCTTCGGCGCCGCAATGGTCGGTTCGCTGTTCTCGAGCGACGCGTGGCTCGGTGTGACGTTCGCGGCCAGTGAAGTGCAGAATCCTCGCAAGAATCTGCCGCGTGCGCTGTTGATCGGCACCGGCATGGTGACACTCCTCTACGTGTTGTGCAACCTCGCCTATCTGTTGGTCCTCCCGATTGGTGGGTCCGCTGACGGGATGACGGTGATCGCGCGCGGGATCTCACATGCCACGCAGGACCGCGTGGGTGTCGCGGCGGCCGAGATGATCTTTGGGGCCAGCGCCGGTACGCTGATGGCGTGCCTGATTCTGATCTCCACGTTCGGGTGCAACAATGGGCTCATTCTTGCGGGGTCGCGTGTGTTCTATGCGATGGCGAAGGATGGGCTCTTCTTTCGCAGCGCGGGCACCCTGAATGCGAATGGCGTTCCTGCGCGCGCCATGCTCATGCAGGGTGCGTGGACATCGCTGCTCTGCCTCAGCGGCACCTATGGACAGTTGCTGGATTACGTGATCTTCGCGGCGTTGACGTTTTATGCATTGACCACCATCGGTCTCTTCGTTCTGCGGAGGACGAGGCCCGATGCCGAACGGCCGTACAAGGCGTTTGCCTATCCTGTGTTGCCGGCGCTGTACATCGCGGCCTGCGTCGGCGTGGCGGTGATTCTCCTCGTTGCGGACAAGACGCGCGCGCAAGCCGTCTCGGGACTGGTGTTGGTGTTGCTCGGCGTGCCGGTGTACCAGCTTACCCGTCGCAGTGCTGGTACTGCGGCCGTTTGATCTCTCCTCAAACTCAGAATCTGTCATGAACGCTTCGCAGTCCTCTCTGCTCGGCATCATCATCGGTGGCAGTGTGATCGCCCTGGTGTTTGCCGGGTTCCTTGCGCGTTGGGTGCTGGCGCGAAGCACTGGAACCGACGCCATGCGGGCGATTTCCGACGCGATTCAGGAAGGCGCCGAGGCATATCTGTCGCGCCAGAACAAAACGATTTCGGTGCTGGCCGTGGCGGTCGCCGCACTGCTGTTCGTTGGCTACGGGCTGCTCCGGAGCACCACACCGTCGGATCCAGTCTCAGATCCCAAGGTGCTTGCGCTGTTCGTCACGCTCTCGTTCTTCCTCGGTGCATTGAGCTCCGGCATCGCCGGCTACATGGGTATGTGGGTGTCCATCCGCACGAATATCCGGGTTGCGAGTGCGGCGATGCAGTCCCTCAACGCCGCGCTGCAGACGGCATTGCGCGGTGGTGCGGTGTCCGGGCTCTTCACCGTGTCGATGTCACTTCTCGGCGTCGGCGGCCTGTTCGCGATCATCACGCTGCTGGCACCGGAGGGAGTCACGGCCGAGCAGTGGGCGCCGAAGATTCCGTTCCTGATCGTCGGCTACGGATTCGGTGCCAGCTTCGTCGCGCTCTTCGCGCAGCTCGGCGGTGGCATCTACACCAAGGCCGCCGACGTCGGCGCCGACCTGGTGGGCAAGGTCGAAGCCGGTATTCCGGAAGATGATCCGCGCAATCCGGCGGTGATCGCCGACCTCGTTGGTGACAATGTCGGAGACTGCGCCGGTCGCGGCGCAGACCTCTTCGAAAGTACGGCTGCCGAGAACCTCGGTGCGATGATCCTCGGCGTGGCGCTGTTCAAGTTTTTCGGGATCAACGGCATCCTCTTCCCGCTCGTGATCGGTGCACTTGGCCTGCTCTGCTCGATCGTCGGCGTGATGGCCGTGAGCACGAAGGAGGATGCCGATCCGATGGCGGCGCTGAATCGTGGCTACTACATCACTGCGGCGCTGGTCGCCGTGATGTTCTTTTTCGTCTCGCGCTGGCTGCTGGCGACGCC
>Ga0105046_10007643_pt1 | contig 16995 bp, 18 predicted proteins | sample MAT03_FD_78385 | JGI IMG/M metagenome (GOLD analysis project Ga0105046, IMG submission 78385) | Freshwater microbial communities from Lake Fryxell liftoff mats and glacier meltwater in Antarctica - MAT-03 (megahit assembly) | ecosystem: Environmental > Aquatic > Freshwater > Ice > Liftoff...
AAAATAACTAATAGCGCTCCTTCTCCTAAATTTTTGATGACCGTTTTGATAGTAGCATTGACCAATTTTGTGCGATTTATCACGGCCTTTGCTTCGACGTCGGGTGGCAGAGTTTGATTGATTTCTTGCAGTTTTCTATCTACTTCTTGTGCGACTGTCCGACTATTGGCTCCTATAAGCATCAAAGCTGTGCCAACGACCACTTCATGTCCATCTTTCGAAGCACTCCCGGTGCGCATTTCTTTGCCAATTCTAACTTCGGCAATATCGCTCACTCGAATTGGGATACCCTCTCTGGTGGATATCACAATATTTTGAATTTGATTCATGGAAGTCAATCGTTCATCGGATTTAATGAGGAAAGCCTCTCCCCCTTTTTCAATATAACCAGGACCAATACTTGTATTATTTTTTTTCAAAGACTCAATAATCTCTCCATAACTCAATCCTAATGCGATCATGCGCTCAATATTAGGCTCAACATGATATTGACGCACATATCCGCCAATAGAATCAATGCCGGCTAAGCCGCGCACCTCTTTTAATTGAGGTTTAATGACCCAGTCTTGAACAATCCTTAAATAGGATAGTTTTTCAGCACTTGTTTTTAAAGTTTGCCCATCCTCAGTTAAGTAAGATCCATCTTGCTGCCACCCAGGTTCACCGTTTGCAAATGTGGTCTTGTGAGAATTTTTAAAGTCTACTGTCCACATATAGACCTCCCCCAAACCAGTCGACACAGGCCCCATCCTGATTTCTGCGTCTTTTGGAAGGCCTTCTTTAATTTCACTTAATCGCTCATTAATTTGCTGCCTGGCAAAATAAATGCTCACGTTATCATCAAAAACGGCCGTGACTTGCGAAAAGGCATTTCTTGTTAAAGATCGGGTCATTTGCAAACCAGGGATACCTGCTAAAGCGGTTTCAATGACATAAGTGACCTGTTGTTCCATTTGCAAAGGTGAATACCCTGGCAAAACTGTATTAATTTGAACTTGATTATTAGTAATATCAGGAACCGCATCTACCGGCAGCTGGGTAAAGCAATAAAGGCCGTACAGAGCTACGCCTAATACTAGCAAAGCAATGGCTGTCGGATAGCGTAGAGAAGTTTTTAAGATCTTTTGAATCATTAGTGCTGGTGCTCCGCTTCAGATTTACCCATTTCTGCTTTTAACAGAAAAGTTTGCGAAGCCGCAAATTTTTCTCCTGCCTTAAGGCCTTGCACTATCTCAATATTGTTCTGATCACTTTTACCTAAACTTACCTCCCTTTTTTCAAAGCCATCGGGAGTTCGCAGGAAGACATAGTCTTTGCCTTCGATGTTTTGGATGACATCCTTTGCAATTACTACTGGTGCCTTGACTTCCTCTGTTCCTATATTAACCGTTATAAAGGTTCCTGGCCGCCATTCGTTTTGCATGTTTTTTAATTCAGCAATCGCTTTGGCAGTAATCGTTTCTTCTCCTATGATCGGGCTTAAGTAGACAAGAGTTGCCAGCCCTTTTTGATTTTGCAAAGGAACACTGATTTCAATCGTTTGACCTTCATGCACTTTGTACAAATCTTTGGGATAAATTCCGATTTCAACCCATACTGTGGATAGATCTGCAATTTCATAAATGATCGCATTGCTATCAATGAACTCTCCTTTGGTGATGTGTCGACTTAATACCGTGCCATTGATAGGTGCGACGATCGTGTAGAGCCTGAGATTAGGACTTTCGGCTGTCAAATTGGCAAGCGATGCTTCCTCAAGGCCTAGTGCAAGAAGTTTTTGTTTAGCCAGCTCTAGTTGAATTTTGGCTTCTTCATAAGTCGATTTGGCATTTAGGTAATCTTGTTCAGATGAAACGTGCTTATTATATAACTTAAATTCTCTCTGATATAGCCCTTCAGTCAATTTAACTTTCTCTAAAGCGGCTAAATAATTAGCACTGATTTCTGCCATTTCACGGCTTTCAATGATCGCCAAAGGCTCACCTTGTTTTACTCGATCCCCTACATTTTTCTTAGCTTCTAAAGCACCCCCTGAAATTTTTGGTAACACATGCGCAAATTGATCTGGATGCAGGATAATCTTACCTCTGGCAGCAATTTGAAGGCTTAATGTCCCAGGCTGAGCCGTAGCGATGGTAATGCCCAAATCTTTAATTTCTGTTGGTGATAACTTAAGTTTATTTTCATCTGCAGGCTCATGATGGTGCTCTTCTTCATTTGCATGCACATCGGCTTTAGGGGGATTTTTTTTCAAAGTAGAGAGACCTAGGAGCAAAGCCAAGGCTAAGAGAATGCTGCTAAAGAAATAATAATTTCGGCCCTTCATGCGTTATCCTGTGTAGTTAAAAATTTAAGCTGTGCTTGCCTAAAATGAAAATTTTTCAGTGATTCAATGTAGTTTTCTTTTACCTCGAACAAAGTCCTTTGAGCATCTAGCATATCCAAATATTCAAATTTACCTTCCCGGTAGCCCTCTTGAGCAAGTAAAAATGACTGAGTAGCAGACTCTACTAAGGTCGTTTTTAGGCGCAGCGACTCTCGATAGCTTTGAATCAATTGCCGATACACCACATAGATTTTGTTTTCCAAAGTAGCTTCTAGAAGAGTGACTGTCTCCAAGCCCTTTGTGAGCTCCGCTCTGGCTTTTTCAATATTTCCTTGATTTTGATTGAAAAGTGGCAGCGGTAAAGAAGCTCCAAAAATCATCCCTTTATCATGTCTTTCTTGATCGGTTTTATACCCAACAGTTAAAGTGAGATCCGGGATAACTTGGGCTCTTTCTAAAGATAAATTGAAGCGCAGGGCACGGTATTCATATTGAGATTTGGCAAGTTCAGGATGAGAGGCTAAGCCACAAAGATATGAGGCTATATCTGGCGGAGATTCCATTTCATAAAAAGGATAAAGGGCTGTTTCGAAATCGATGCAACTGGTTCCCCATAATAATGCCAGATTCTGTTTAGCCGAATAGATCGCCGACCGTTGTTTTTCGAGTTGGATTTCTGCTTTTGCCAGGGCTATTTTGGCTTTATGCTGCTGAATTAAGGAAACTTTGCCAGCTTCCACCTTAGCGCTGACAATTTCTAGCATTTTGAAAGCAATCTTCTTCTGTTCAAGGGCAATTTGGTGCTGTTCTTGAGCAGCGATTAAGGTAATAAACGCACGGCTGGATGCGTTTAATACCTGTAGTTTTATTCCATCAAAACCCGCTAGGGCGCCAAAAAATTGATAGGTGGCGTCTTGAGAACGAAAGTAGCGCTTCCATCCTGTTTCAATTAACTGAGCTAATTCATAGCGAGATTCAGCAGCTTGCCAACCGCGCCAGTTAGTATTTCCCAATACATTTTCTACACTATAGGAAACCAAGGGGTTCGGATACAACTCGGTCTGAATATGCTGCCCCTGTTTGGCATGAACCTCGGCTTCGGCAATTTTTAAACGAGGAGAATAGGCTAAAATGCGCGGAATGACTTCTTCCCAGGTTAATTCATTAGCTTCGCCACTTTTAAAAAAACAAAATAAAACTAAAAAAAGGGTTTGAATCCGGCGCATGAAATCCTCGGTTGATCTTATTCTTTATGTACCTTTAAAGAAAATCAGAAGCAAGCAATATAGAACGCTAAAGAAATTATCGCTTGATTGTAAGCTCTTTAAAATGTTATCCTTGCTAAAAACAAAAAAATATTTTAAAATAGTTCTTATTCATATTTTATTTAGGGGAATCCATGTCCAATCAAACGCCCGCCACATGGAATAAACAATCTGGTTATGTCTGGTCCTTAATCGGTTCTGCTGTTGGATTTGCTAACGTCCTCGCTTTCAGCGCTCAAGTCTATAAAAATGGTGGCGGAGCTTTCCTAATTCCCTATATGCTCGCTTTATTTGCCCTAGGGGTTCCAATGCTTTTGTTGGAAGGCTTAATTGGCTATCAATGGAAGCTTCCTATTGTGAGTGCCTATGGAAAAGTTCTAGGAACCAAAGGCAGAGTCTTAGGTTGGCTGGCGATTTTAAGCTGCACCACTATCGGTGGATTTTATGTTGTTTTAACAGGTTATACAGTAGCGTATACGTATTTTTCTGCTACCAATCAAATTCCCGCTGATTCCCAATACTTTTTCCTCCATACGTTTTTAAACATCACCCCTTCCATTGCTGAAATGGGCACCATTTCATGGACCATTCTTATTTCCACCTTGGCGGTTTGCGCCACGACTTGGTTTGTACTGGTTCGGAATGTGAAAGACGGGATTGAACGCATTTGTACGATGTTTATGCCTTTAATGGCGTTTATAATGACTGTACTGGCCATCGTAATGATCTGCTTACCTGGCGGATTTGATGGACTGCTTTTTTATCTTAAACCTGACTTTTCGCGGCTGTCTGATCCTACTCTGTGGCGCGATGTCTTCGGCCAGCTTTTCTTTAGCCTTTCCTTAGGATTGGGAATTATTGTTGGCTACTCTAGACACACAGGTCAAAATACCAATATTTCACGAGCGATGATTTGGGTGGCGTTGGGAGATTTCGCCGTTTCATTTATTTCCGGCCTAGCTATCTTTGGCTGCTTAGCCCACGTCAGTTATACGCAAAATATCCCTTTTGATTCGATTTTGACGACTGACTCTACTTTTGATATTGGCTTCATTTTATTTCCGCAAATGCTCAAATTCTTTGGAACGACTCTCTCGTGTATCATCGGAGTGTTTTTCTTTAGCTGCATCTTTATTGCAGGAATCACAGGAGTTTTTTCGATTGTGGAAAGCATTGCAGGCAACGTGGAAGTCGAATTTTCACTCTCCCGCAAAGCCGCTGTTTCTATCTCAACCCTTGTTTTAAGTGCTTTCAGCGTCTTATTTTGCATGGGAAATGCCTCCCACATTATCGATGCCTTAGCCCCAATGGTTTTAGGAATCAATATGTTGATTGGCGGATTGGGCCTCATTATCACTTTTCAGTATGTTTCAACCACAACGAAGCAAGACCCGCTTTGGTACAAAGGCTCTAGACTCACTTTCTTCGCCTTTTGCCTACGTTATTTTGCGCCGGTTATCTTAATGATCATCTTGATGAGTAATCTGTTTCAAGAAGTTAATGGCTTTGATTTAGCAAAAGGTATCCGTTGGCTGTGGTTTGGATCAGCCCTTGGAATTTCCGCCTTTCTAGCAAAAGTCCCAGATTTCGACTGGTTTCAAAATCGTAAGAAAGCAAAAATCAATGCTTGCGATGCCAAAAGATTGATGGAAGTTTAGTCAAAAAAAGAAGCGATCCAAATTGCTTGGATCGCTTTAAAATCATGTTTTTTTTACTAACTGCTAAAGTTTTGTTCTTACCATCCGATGAGCTTGATCCATAATCCCTCTCCTACTCTCCGAATATCATATTATCAGAAATGTTGAAATGCCTCTATAAATGCATTATCTTTGACAGATATACCTAAATGCATATTAGATGTTCTGTTAATGAATTTAGGGGCTACAGAAAAAAATTTAAATTTACCTTGCAAACAAAAAAACTTTTTTTTAGCCTGTAGCAGATTTAGAAATCCAAAACTTATGCAACTTTTCAAAATGTGAGGTGTGAAAATGATTACTAAATTTATGCAGCTATGTTTACTACTGTTAGGTTTAAGCTGTACAGCCCAGGCCTTTGAAACCTTTGATGAACGTGGGTTTAAAAACACTTTTGTTGACTGCGTTACCATGAATGAAGAGGGGGTGTTTTTAAAAATAAATGATTCATGGATACGAGTAGATGCTATGAAATCCTCTCAAGAGGGTGTTTCAGTACTTGACAATGGAAATTGGGTGTCACTTTCTGATTTTATGAGCAGTAATTATTTCATATGGACATGCCAAATATGTGGTACAAATAACCCGCAAGGTGTATCTCGCTGCAGAAACTATCAAAATCATTAAATGAAACAAATTATTTTTTTTTTTCATTTTCTTTTATTAACCACTTCTCTTTACGGAGGACTGGTCAGCGAAGGTTTAAGACAGATCCCTGAAAGGGACATCATTTTGATGAAAGAATTTGTCAAACTTAATTTTAAATGGAATCAAGCTGCACATGTTATTTTTTTCCATAATAAACCTAGTTGTCTTGCCACAGCATTCATCAAGTCACCGGATAAAGACTTTCAAAATCTTTTATGGGTAAGGGGATGGGAGACTTTTAAAAAACATGAGCACTTATTTCCTCACCCAAATTTCCTATTTATGTCTCATTTGTGGGACGAAGATGAAGACGGTTATCAATCACTAAGTTTATTTATTCTGAATAAACGAGCATTGATGAAATGCTTTAATTCCTGTAAGACTATTTTTCAGGCTGTGATCGGAGAGCATTTTTGTTACGAATGGTTTATTGCAGAATTGGAAAAAGGAAAAAACATAGAAGAAATTATTAAAAACGACCAGGTATTGCTTGGAATCCTATTAGGTTATGGAAAAGAATCTGCTAAAACTTTTAACGATCATCAAGCAAAGAGATTGCAACACTTTTTTTTAAGAGAAGAAATTTATTGTGGAAATAGCCCAGAAGCGCCTGATAAATGTGATTGTTTTCCCGTAGCTTTTATGGGTAATCCTCGCTCAAAAGAAGTGCAAAACATATTATCAGAGTACAAGAGGGAACTAGAAATCTTTTGGAATATGTATCAAAAAAAAAATCCTTTAGTGCTATTTTTAGAAGGAATTTGTGAAAATGACAGTGATGTTTTACAAAGCACTTTTAAAACTCAAAAAAAGTTAGCCTCAGAATTTGCATTTTATGTAATGCTCAATCCATTTTCTGTAGATTACTAAGCAGTTTTTTTAAGAAATTCAATTTGTTTGGAATATAAAATTTTCAGTGGTTTGGATCAGCACTTGGCATTTCGGCCTTTCTAGCAAAAGCTCCAGATTTCGGCTGGTTACAGAATCGTAAGAAAACAGAAATCAATTCTTGCAATGCCAAAAGATTGATGGAAGTTTAGTCAAAAAAAAGAGCGATCCAAATAGCTTTTGGATCGCCTTAAAATCATGTTTTTTTACTAACTGCTAAAGTTTTGTTCTGACTTATTTTTTCTTTTCCAAATTCCAAAAAATAGGCTATTTTCTCTTTATTTTTCATGCCTTTGGCTATTTCGACTACAAAATCTTCGTAATCGTCTTCAGAAAAAGCTATCTTTATTCCATTTTCTTCAAGAAATAAAATGGTCGTTAATGCGCCTGTCCTTTTGTTACCGTCACAGAATGGATGGTTTTGAACGATATGAAACAGGTAAGCTGCAGCTTTGTCATAGATAGTTTCGTGTAAATAATTACCGCCCGACAGCAGACATTAGAAGTTTTTTATCACGAATACCAGTTAAACCTCCATGATCTTCTAGAAAAGCATCATGGATTGCAATAACCTGTTCGAAAGTTAAAAATTTAATCATCTTTTAGAGAGATTTTTTGCAAGTTGATAACGTTCTTTTTGTATTCTTTTTAAGGCTTTTCTAAAGATTGTATTATCCATTTCGATATCATGATTTTCTTCAGCAGCTTCTTTGAAAGCTAATGCTTCCAAAATGTATTCGCGCATAGAAACTCCTTTCTTGGTTGCTAACATTTTCAAATGGATATGCTGATCTGCAGGAATATCCAAACTTAGCCGCACCATGCGATGAGCTTGATCCATAATTTTTCTCCTTATTTTATTAACACCCACATTAACTGAAATGTTGAAATGTGTCAAGGTTATCAAGCTCTCCTCTTTCATCCTTACTTTTTGACACATTTCCGCAAACCGCATATACTCTGTAGCAAAAAAGGATTGATATGGATATTCCCAAGCCTCCCGGCGTTTTCGATATACTTCCGCGTGGAACAGAAGAACAATGGCAGCTTTCCCACTTGTGGAATCATGTCGAAGCCACAATTAGAAAAATAGCCTCAGATTATGGCTTCGAAGAAATTCGCACTCCCATTTTTGAGCGCACAGATCTTTTTAAGCGAGGTGTTGGAGAAGGCACTGATGTCGTTTCAAAGGAGATGTACACCTTCGAAGATCGCGGCGGACGTTCGATGTCGCTGCGTCCAGAAGGCACAGCTCCAGTTGTGCGCGCCTTCGTCGAAAACAACCTCGACACTGAAGCACGTACGCATAAGTTTTTTTACATCGGACCAATGTTTCGCTACGAACGTTCTCAGGCTGGTCGCTATCGGCAGCATCATCAATTTGGCGTTGAAGTAATCGGTACGGATGCTCCTGAACAAGATGCTGAAGTCATCGACTTACTTTATTCCCTGTATCGTCGTCTTGGCTTAACAAATTTAAAAGTCTATGTAAACTCCATTGGCAAACCAGAATGCCGGACGACTTTTAAAGCAGCTCTTCAAGCCTATCTTAAAGAACATTTTTCCGATCTTTCAGCTGAGAGTAAAATTCGTTTCGAAACGAATCCACTGCGTATTTTAGACTCAAAAGACCCTCAAGATCAGAAAATTGTCGCCAATGCCCCTTCTATTCTCGATTTTCTCGACGCTCAAGATCAAGAACATTTCGAAAGGGTCAAATTTCTGTTAAATCAGTTGAAAATTCCTTTCGAGGTTAATTCAAACCTGGTGCGTGGATTAGATTATTACAATAAAACTGTTTTTGAAATTGTTTCAGGGCAGCTAGGCGCTCAAAATAGCATTGGGGGCGGCGGCCGCTATGATGGCTTAATCAAAACTCTTGGCGGACCAGACCTTCCTGCATTAGGTTTTGGGACAGGCATTGAAAGAATTCTACAAACAATGCTGAAACAAGATGTCCACGCACCGCTCTCTTATCAACCGACTTTATTCTTCATACCTCTTGGTAAAGAAGCTGAAGAAATCTGTTTTACACTGGCTCACGAACTACGAGATAAAGGAATTTCCACTCAAATCGATTATTCCAGAAAAAAAATAGGAAAAGCCATGCAATTGGCAAATCAAATGAAAGCGCGTTTTGTTGCTGTCGTGGGTGACAATGAACTGAAAAAAAGAGAAGTAGAGCTCAAGGAAATGTCAACGGGTGAAACCTACACTGCCCCGCTATTCCATTTAAGCCGCATTCTGGAAATTGAAACGAATGGCGATGATATCTTAAAGGTTTGGCAGCAGATGAATAAGCCGTTTAAAGAGCCTGGTGAAGCTGAATTTTTTATGAAAAAAATCAATCAATCCATCGAACAAACAAAAACATTAACGCAGCAACTTCAAAATGCAATGGAAGAGATCCAGGACATCATTGAATAAAACTCATAGCAATAAGCTTCTTTTTGCTCCACAGGAGATCTATGTCTAATTTCGTCAGAACCCATGATTGCGGCCTTTTGCGCAAAAAAGATATTGGGACTTCAGTGATTTTGTCAGGATGGGTTCATCGCCGTCGAGATCATGGCGGCCTTGTTTTTATTGATCTAAGAGATCGTTTTGGCCTAACCCAATTAGTTTTTAATCCTAAAAATAATCCTGCTTGCCATCTGCTAAGTGAAAAATTGCGTTCTGAATGGGTCATTACAGTTCAGGGTAAAGTCATCCCAAGAACGGCTGGGATGGAAAACCTAAAGTTGGCAACGGGTGAAATTGAAGTTGATATTTCGGAAATGGAGATTCTTTCAACAGCTAAAACTCCACCCTTCTCAATCTGCGATGACTCTATCGAAGTGAATGAAGAGCTGCGTCTCAAATATCGCTATTTAGATATTCGCAGGGGTGATGTAGCCAAAAAACTCTTGATCCGACACCAAGCGATGTTGGCGGCACGCAATTATTTAAGCTCTGAAGGGTTTATTGAAATTTCCACACCTATTCTCGGAAAATCTACTCCTGAAGGTGCACGTGATTACCTTGTTCCTTCGCGTGTGTACCCTGGTAATTTTTATGCCTTGCCGCAATCTCCCCAGATCTTTAAGCAGCTTTTAATGGTAGCTGGCATGGATCGTTACTTCCAAATCGCGCAATGCTTTCGCGATGAAGATTTACGCGCCGATAGACAGCCTGAATTTACCCAAATCGATCTGGAAATGAGTTTTGCAACACCTGAAATCCTCATTTCCATTATCGAGAAACTCGTCAAAAAGCTTTTTTATGAATGCTGTCAATTAGAGATCTCTACCCCTTTTCCTACGCTTTCGCATGCGGAATGCATGGAAAAATATGGATGCGACAGGCCGGATCTGCGTTTTGAAATGCCTCTTTTTGCTCTCGATGACATTGCTAAAGACTCAAGTTTTACTGTTTTCTTAGAGCAACTCAAGGAAGGCGGCATTGTCAAAGGACTATGTGTCAAAGACGGTGCTGATATGACTCGCAAAAGCATCGAAGGTTACACAGAATTTGTAGGCCGTTTCGGTATTCAGGGACTTGCCTGGATGAAAATGCAAGATCAGGCACTGACCTCTAACATCGTGAAATTCTTCGCACCCGAGGTGCAAAAACGTCTCATTGAGCTCATGAAAATCGAAAACGGAGATTTAATCTTCATGGTTGCCGATCTAAAACCGCGTACAAACCAAGCTTTAGATCATCTAAGAAGAAAAATTGCACGTGATAGAGCTCTTATTCCGGACAATTCCTATCAATTTGTCTGGGTCCAAGAGTTTCCTCTTTTCAGTTGGAATGCCGAAGAACAGCGTTTAGATAGCGAACACCATCCCTTTACCTCGCCCCATCCAGACGATCTTGCATTAATGGAAACTGATCCATTAAAAATGCGTTCTTCTGGATATGACCTTGTGCTAAATGGCTATGAAATTGGAGGAGGATCTCAACGTATCCACAATGGAGAACTCCAACAAAAAATCTTTGAAAAGCTTCAATTAACACCTGAAGAACTCCAAAAGAAATTTGGCTTCTTTATTGAAGCATTAAGCTACGGCACTCCTCCTCACTTGGGAATCGCTTTAGGGTTGGACCGCCTGGTCATGCTTCTCACTGGTACCGAAAATATACGCGATGTGATTGCCTTTCCAAAGACCCAAAAAGCCAGTGATTTAATGCTTGAATGTCCTTCATTTGTCGCAAAAAAACAATTAAGTGAACTAAAAATTTCAGTTGAAGATGAGCTCGGACACTGATTTTTTTGGACAGAATTTATCAGATATCCTAAAGTACAGGATTGATTTTATTTCCAATCAGGAGGAGATTTTTATTTATGAGTAAGAAAAGTCATTTAGGTGCTCTTGTAACTGCAATGGTTTTATTTGTTCAATCCTTTGCATTTTCGGCAACAGCTACTATGAGCCCACAGCAAGTATCGCCAAAACAAGATGCTCCTCAAGAAATTGACATCGTGAAACTTTCAGAAGCCTTCGGAAATTTTATTGGACGCAATTTGAATGCTCCAGGAATTAAATTCGATCTCGAAAGTATTATTAAAGGGATCCGAGATGGAGCTAACAATAAACCCTCTCCTCTTACCGATCAAGAATATGAGTCTATGATGACTCAGCTGCAAGCTAGAGCTTATACAGAGTTAGCAAGTGAGAATTTAAAAGCTGCGACTCAGTATTTAAAAGATAATCTTAAAGCAGCTAAAGTTGTTGAATTAGATCCAGGTAAACTTCAGTATACCATTGTAGAAGCAGGCAACGGACCTATCGTTTCTGAACATGCTTCTCCTTTAGTAAAATACACTGGAAAGTATATCGACGGTACAGTTTTCGGAAGTTCAGATGATACTGGCGGACCGATTACAGTTCCATTAGATCAAACAATTCCAGGCTTTAGCAAAGGCATTTTAGGCATGAGAGAAGGGGAAAAAAGGAAACTTTTTGTTCACCCAGATCTTGGTTATGGCACTACAGGGCATCTTCCTCCAAACGCCCTGTTGATTTTTGATGTTGAAGTCATCAAAGCTGACAATAGTTCAGAAGATAAGTCACAACCGCTCCCAAAATTCTCGGATGATTCTCACAGCCAAGAATAATATCTTTAATACGAGACGATGTTTATCGTCTCGTATTTCCTAACTTTCAAGTCTCTGAGTTTTCGTGAAAATTGTTCTATACCAGCCTCAAATCCCCCAAAATACCGGCAACATTGTACGCACCTGCGCTGTGACTGGATGTGGTTTAATTTTAATCAAGCCGCTTGGTTTTTCCATCACGGATCGCTGGCTGAAACGTGCAGGCTTGGATTATTGGGAAGGTGTAGAGATGCAGATTTTTGAAAATTTTGAAGAGTACCTTTCAAGTACTTCAGAACCATTCTATTTCTTTTCTAGCCATGCGGCAACTCTCTACACTGATTTTAAGTATGAAGCCAATGCGCATCTTGTTTTTGGAGCCGAGACCCACGGACTGCCACAAGCCGTGCATGACAAGTGGCCGGAACGGTGTGCCAAAATCCCCATGATCACAGGCTTGCGTTGTTTGAATTTGGCCACTTCAGTGGGTATTGCAACCTATGAAGCCTGGCGTCAGCAAGGTTTTGCTAACGTTTAACAGCCTTTAAAGGATCTGTGCTGTACTTTCCGTTAAAACTCCATCGGTTCCAATGATGCCTGCAACTTATACACACCCCATTTACCTTCTGATACAGGGACTAAGTTTCCGAAAGTACTTACTTCAAAAAGGCCTGGACTCCCATCAATTTTTCGATAAAGTTTAACCCCAAGAGTGCTTATTAAAGATTGTTCTTCTACGGCATGGCATAGAGTTGAACGATCGTTAATGATGTCAAGTTCTATAGCAGATATCCTATCTAACTGAGATCTGGTAAAAGTTAGATAACTCCACTTCCCTGTTTCTGTCAATATATGAAAATTCTCAGGTTGTTTAGAATTTTTGGTCACTATTTGATAAGTGGGGGCTGAAGAGCCTAATTGATCTTGTACCGCATCTAATTTTCGCGAATGGACTTCGTCAAGCGAGAATATAGCGTCTAAAGTTCGATGATCATTTGCTACAAGTAGCCGAGAGGAAGGGGGTCGAGCAGTATCTCTCGTTAAATCCGGGACTAGTTGAGATTGCTCATTACGAATTGCTCCCGAAAATAGATGGTCAAATGAGAACTGTTCTTTTAAGGTTTGATCATTTGATATAGGGGGTGGGGGCGGAGAAGAATCTTGTCTCGCGATAACATCCTTTTCTGAATCTGTAGAGACTAATGGATTTTTTGCCTTGTCTAAATCTAATTTTCGCGAATGGAATAGGCCAGGTGAAAATATGTCGTATATAGTTCGATGATCATTCTCTAAAAGATTGTCTAGCAAAGAGATATCCTGCGTTGAATCTGGAAGGGACACTTGACCTTGCTCATTACGAATTGCTTCCGAAAATAGATGGTCAAATGAGAGCTGTTCTTTTAAGGCTTGATCATTTGATATAGGGGGTGGGGGCGGAGAAGAATCTTGTCTAGCGATAACATCCTTCTCTGAATCGGTAGAGACTAATGGACTTTTTGCCTTGTCTAAATCTAATTTTCGCGAATGGAATAGGCCAGGTGAAAATATGTCGTATATAGTTCGATGATCATTCTCTAAAAGATTGTCCTGCAAAGAGGAAGGTGGTTGCGCGTTAATATTTTGCGTTGAATCTGGAGGGGACACTTGACTTTGCTCTGTACCCAATATTCGCTCATAGACTTGGCCGGGTGAGGGCATGCTGTCTGCAGTCAGATCAATTATTATGCGGGGTGAGAGCTGAGAAGAACTAGAAGTACTCTCCTGAAGGTCTAGACAAGATATAAGGGCAGAAAGATTGGTTTTATTTTCAATTTCGTAAACAGGGTTATTGCTATGATAAGTTGATTGTGCTGGATTGTTCGCTGCTTGGGACCCATCTCCTGACGTGCTTTCAAATAGTGCATTAATATAAATCATTTAGGACCTCACTAATTATTTACTATGATTCATAACAAATTTTAATTTTTGATAATTAAATCACAGACACTTAAAAATTTTATCAAAGTTAAATTATAGCAGATTTCGTGCAATTAATCAATTTTTAAATTAACTAATAGTTTGCGCCTATTTAGAAAATAAAAAATGAAGGTGGGATATTCCGTTAAAAATTATACAGTTTTAGCTGTAATTAATGCGGCTGTTTGTAATGCATTTTCTAGAAATTCAAACAACGCATTCATATGTACAGTCCTTTTCTTTCTTTCTTCATTGCTGACAGCATCTATAAAATTGATTCTTTCTCGGCCTCTTGCATTGAAATCAGATTCGTATGGGATGTTTAAGTGATCAAAAATATTTTTAAAAGTGACCCCAGTGTTGATTAATTCAATGGTGTTTTCCATCCCTTTCGGGGATAATTTTATTTTTAAATACCCATTTAATATACCGCTCGTCGTGGACCTAATAAACTCCATATCGTTTCGATCATTCTCTATGTGTATTTGATTCAGATGAAAAGCTAGATATCTCTGAAGACTCGAGCATTCAGCTACTAATTTCTTATCTTTACAAGCGAAGGTTTCCTCTTTACTAGGTAAAGCAGCTTTTAGAGCAATTTCGATTCGACTCACTCGCTCATCGCTATCGGCAAGCAACTTTCGGGTAGTTTTATTATTTAACCATTGATGATCATAAAGTAACGTATTTATAAAACTAATGAATCGATAAAAATATTTACTTGTTCCTTGATTGATTGAGCAATTTTTAATAGTTTTACCGCTAACTTTAATATTAAAACGGATTTTTTCGAATTCTAATTTAGTTTCTTGAAGTTTATTAATATTCAAAATAAGACCTTTGTTTACTTATTATCAAAAATGCATTTTACATTATTTACTTATAATAAAAAAGTGTTTTTAATTTTCTATCCACTCGCAAGTTTCATTAGAACTTGCTCTAAGAAATCGGGCTGTTGATAAATTTTATCGATTTCGAGCCTTTCTTTTTCGTAGGCCTTTCTTAATGAATTAGTTTCTTTTGAAGCCCTAATAACTTTAAAACACGGCCTTAACACATGCAAAGAGTCTTGAGGATCTGAAAAAGGAAAAAATTTTTGCATGCTTTTTCTTTTTGAATCATCCATAAACTCCCAGGCATTATTTCGACCAAATCCAAGTAATGTTCCAAATAGCCCATCATGCATCCGAATCTTGTAAAATACTTCACCTTGTCCTTTAACATATTCCTGTAAGATAGCCTCAGGGGATAATTCAAGACCTAAAACTTCATGAAAATCTGTCAAATGCTGTGCAACCGTCTTTAAAAAATTTTTGTGATTAATAATAGCCACTTCTACGAAATCTGGACTCAAAGGAAACTCATAACTCACAAAACTAAATCCTTTTAAAGAGAATAAATGGGAATACCTCTGCCAGGTCTTCCAACATTTTTTATGTTTATAGCGATCAAATATATGAAAAATGTCCATATAATCAGCCCCTTCCTCAATAGGCAAATGATGTTTGAGATTTACTGTATCAAAACTCATGGGCTTGCTTCCAAAAATCGTATAACCGAAAGACGATAAAAAAAAAGTATACCTATAGAAATTTGTTAAATATATTTTCTCTGCTGGGGGAATCTCTAAAATTTTTTCAGAAAGACTTTTTTTCGGAGTGAAAGAATTATAAGAGTTTATAAAAAAAAAGATTGTCATAAAAAAAATAACTATATAAAAAGGAGCGTATTTCTTTAAAAAAGAGGATTTTCCTATGAAGCTACAAATTTTATGTATTGTTATACTTTTCATGGCTTACCCTTTCTACAATGCTAATGCTTGTTACCTTGCTTACTTACATGATGATCAATTGATTTATATCACACCCGAAGAAATTAATCAGATTCTAAAAAATTATCATTCTTGTGGCGAAGGATGGCTCAATTGGACATGTTGTAAATGCGATTATTTAAATGGTTACGCTTTTCAAACCTGTCAGTTTTGCAAACAGAGAAGATGTGGCGCATGAAAACCTAAAGACCTCAATGAAAGCAAAAAAAGTTACATCTTGACATCGACTAGATTCCTACTTTCTTCTGGTTAAAAACAGACGTTAACGCGCAAACAATTGATATAACGCTTGCAAGATCTGTTGAAATAAGAGGGCTTTTAGAGCCATTGCTAACCCTTTCCAGCCAGTTTTTGAATAAAGGGTAAAAAAAGCGTCTACTCCCTTTAATACGTCTCCTTTAGCGCTTAAAACGTACAGTTGTTCCATCGTTTGCTGATAACTTAAATTCTGGAATTTCTCAGGCTGGTAGTCTTTTGTAGCAATATCAACATATTGCACTTTGGCATCCGGGCTACGCGATTGCAACAAATGAACTTCACGTGAACAGAGTGGGCATTCTCCATCGTACACCATGGCTACATGTTTGGGTATCTTTGGATTCATGTTCAATTAATGCAGCTGTATACTTTAAAGATTTATTAATCGCTACAATAGCATCCATAAAAGCAATCCACAATAGTGCTAAAAACGTGTATGCAAGTAGAAAGTCTTCAGGAAATGTACAGGCACCTAGACGATTGCCTGCCAGATAGCTGAAGGGAGCAATTAATCCACATATAAGTGGAAAGGCTCTATGGGTGTTGACTAGGGCTAAAGAGTGGTTCAAAGTGGTAGAAAACAACAGATATAGGCTCAATATCCAAAGTGGAGGAAAATGTGTGGTCTCAGAAGTGTACAAACGCCGCTGTTCACGGTTAGGACCTCCATTCCAAATCCCATTAAAAAAGCATAGAAGCCTAGAAAACAGTCTACCCAACGAAGGGGCAACTTGGCATAAAAGAAGAGCGTTATTTGGAAGAGATAAGGGAAGAAAGCTCCCAAAAAAGCCAGTTTGGCTCTTCCTAAAGCGGCTAGCCAAATGCTGCTAAACCAGCCAGCTGTATAAAGCAAACCATTCCATAGACTAAACATGCAATCTCCTGTAAATTTCCTCTAAGTAATTCAGTAACTGTTGATCTACTTCACTCACCTTACGCAAGTAGGGATCTGTATGAGACTCTAAAGTTCAAAAACGCATCATTCTATCAACTCCAGTATCGAATTTAAATTTTTCAAGTTCTAAAAATGCTACGCGGTTTGCACG
>Ga0105046_10007644_pt1 | contig 16994 bp, 17 predicted proteins | sample MAT03_FD_78385 | JGI IMG/M metagenome (GOLD analysis project Ga0105046, IMG submission 78385) | Freshwater microbial communities from Lake Fryxell liftoff mats and glacier meltwater in Antarctica - MAT-03 (megahit assembly) | ecosystem: Environmental > Aquatic > Freshwater > Ice > Liftoff...
CGGTCACGTCCTGCTGTCGCTCGCCTCTGCGAACCGCGACGACGCGACATTCGCGGAACCCGACCGGCTCGACGTCGCCCGCGCCAACGCCCGCCAGCATGTCTCGTTCGGCTACGGCATGCATGTCTGCATCGGCGCGCCGCTCGCCCGGCTTCAGCTGCGGCTGATCCTCGACGTGCTTACCCGGCGCTTCCCCGACATGGCGCTGCCGGAGGGCCAGCGCATTGACTGGCTGCGTACGCTCTGCTTCCGCGGGCCGCTTTCGCTCGAAGTCGCGCCCGAGGGGCTCGCCTCCGCCCGCCAGATTCAAGAGGTCAGGTCGCTCGTCGCATGACGCGACGGCGCCGCGGGCGGCCTTGACATCGCACGCCAAGCGGCGCCCTGTCCCTCCGAACCAGAGCTTCGGGGGAGACCGATCATGATCCGCGCCCTTGCCCTCATCGCCGGAGCCGTCCTCGCCTTCGCTCCCGCCTTCGCCCAACCCCGCGACGGCTCGTTCGAATCGGGCGGCGATCTGTTCCGTGGCGGCTCGGTCGTCATCGTCGATGCGCCCGGCCTGCGCGACGTTTTCTCCGCCGGCGGGCGCATCGACCTCGCGAGCCCGATCGCGGGCGCCGCCCATCTTGCCGGCCGCCGCATCGAAACCCGGGCCGAGATCGGCGGATCGCTGTACGCTTTCGGCCAGGACATCCGCGTCGATGCGCCCGTCGCCGCTTCGGCCTCGCTCGCAGGGTACGACGTGACGATTCTCGGCGCCATCGGCGGCAACCTGCGCGTGGCTGGCCGCACCGTCGCGCTGCGCGCGCCCGTTGCCGGGTCAGCGCTGATCGCCGGCGACACTGTCGAGCTTGCCGCCGCGATCGCCGGCGACGCCTCGATCGCCGCGGAAACGCTGACCTTCGGGGAGGGCGCCGCCATCGGCGGGCGCCTCACACTCTACTCCGACCCGGACTCCCCGATCGCGGTCCCCGCATCCGTCATCCCCGCCGAGCGCATCGACAGCCGCCCGCTCGAAGACCGGCCGATGTTCGAACACATGACCGGTCCCGGCCCCGCCGCTCTGTTGCTCGGGTTCACCGTCGGCGTGCTGATCCTCGCCGCCTTCGCCACGCTCGCCGGCGCGCTCGCCCCCCGCGGCATGGCGCGGCTTTCGGCGATCATCAACGAGGGCCGATTCCGCGCGTTGGGCTACGGGTTTCTCACCCAGGCGACGCTGATCGGCGGCGCGATCCTGCTCGTCGTGACGATCATCGGCGTGTTCCTGTCGCCCTTCGTGCTTCTCGCCTCGCTGCTGCTCGGGGCCGTCGGCTACGTAGCCGCGGTCTACCTGCTCGGCGAATGGGTCGTCACCCGCTTCGGCGCGCTAGAAGCCGACACGCTCCCCGAGCACGCGCTCGCCGCTCTCGCCGGCGCATTGCTGGCCAGCCTCCTCGTGCTCATCCCGTTCCTCGGCTGGTTCGTGTTCGTAGCCCTCAGCCTCACCGGCGTCGGCGCCATCGCCATCGCTCGCCTCCGCCCCCGCTACGGCGTCTGACCGGGAGACCGCCACCCCGACCTTGCCCTTGGCGCAAGCACGCCCCGTGGCGTCATCGGCAAGGGCGCTACACTGTCGCCCTAACGAAGCGATCCGCGGCGCAGAATGCAGGCCCCGTTCCGCCGAACGGTTTCGCTGATACCGCGCGGAACGCCGGCCCGACCGCCGCCGCCATGCGCTTCAGCGCAGGCGCAGCTCCGTCGCCGGGTCAAAGAAGAACGCCCGCCCCGGTTCCACCGCGACCCCCACCGTCGCGCCGGTGCGGCCGCCGCGCATGTTGCGCGCCTCGGCGATCAGCCGCTGACCGTCGCCGGTCACGAGGTGGACGTAACTGACGCCCCCCAGATGCTCCAGCAGATCGACCCGCAGCGCATCGCCTTCCACCAGATGAAGATGTTCGGGCCGCACCCCCACCCGCACCCGGCCCGGCGCGTTCCTCCCCGGCACGACCAGCCCACCCAGAGCCGCCACGCGCACGCCGCCCTCGACCGCCTCGCCGTCGAGGAAATTCATCCGCGGCGAGCCGATGAACCCCGCGACGAATTCGTTGTCCGGGTCATCGTACAGCGTCAGCGGCGCGCCCACCTGTTCGATCCGTCCCGCCCGCAGCACCACGATCTTGTCGGCCAGCGTCATCGCCTCGATCTGATCATGGGTGACATAGATCATCGTCGCCCCGATCTCGGTGTGCAGCCGCGCGATCTCCACACGCATCTCGACGCGCAACTCCGCGTCGAGATTGGACAAGGGCTCGTCGAACAAGAACACCTCCGGCCCCCGCACGATGGCCCGCCCGATCGCCACGCGCTGCCGCTGCCCCCCCGACAGCGCCTTGGGCTTGCGGTCGAGATACGGCTCGAGCTTCAGGATCGCCGCCGCCGCGCCGACCTTCTTCGCGATCTCGGCCTTCGGCGACCCTTTCATCCGCAGCCCGAACCCCATGTTCTCGGCCACCGTCATGTGCGGATAGAGCGCGTAGGTCTGGAACACCATCGCCACCCCGCGGTCCGCCGGATCGAGCCGCGTCACGTCACGCGCGCCGATGCCGATGCGCCCGTCCGTGGTCTCCTCGAGCCCCGCGATCATCCGCAGCAACGTCGACTTGCCGCAACCCGACGGCCCGACGAACACGCAGAATTCGCCGTTATCGACGGTCAGATCGACGCCGTGGATCACCTTCGTCTCGCCATAGCTCTTGCGGACGCGAGACAGCGCTACGCCGGACATGGGGCGGCCTCCTTCTGGGGTTCGGACTTCGGTGCGTCGGGAAAAAGCCACGCCTCCGCATCGCGGGCGATCGCCGCCGCGGCGGCCGCGAGGTCGGGGGCGTAGGCGCCGAGCTCGTCGAGCCGATGGCGCTTGGTCGTCGATGTGACCGAGAGCCCGCCGAGCGCCCGGCCCCGCGCGCTCACGATCGGCACGGCCATGCAGATGATCCCTGGCTCGTGCTCCTCGCGGTCGAACGCGAGCCCGTTCGCCCGGATATCCGCCAGCTCCACCCGCAACGCCGCCGCATCGGTCAGCGTCGCGGGCGTGAAGCGATGGAACGCCTGACGGCTCAGCGCCGCGTCCAGTGCGCCCGGGTCGAGAAAAGCCAGCATCGCCTTGCCCACCCCGGTGCAATAGGCCGGTCCGATCTTGCCCGCCTGGCTGAACATGTCGACGGGCCGCGCCGCGTTGCGCTTGTCGACATAGAGCACATGGCCGTTGTCGAGCTGCGCGAGATGAACTGTCTCGCCCAGCCGCGCCGCCAGCCCGTCGAGATGCGGTCGCGCGATCGGCGCCAGCGAGGACTGCGCCCAGGCGGCATGGGCCAGCCGGACGAGGCGCAAACCGGGACGATAGCTGTGCTCGACCGGATCATGCTCCAGCATGCCCTGGTTCGTCAGGGTCTGGAGCAGGCGATGAAGCGTCGCCTTCGGATAGGGATTGCGCGCAAGCAGATCGGAAAACCGCACCGGCAGGCCGATCGACGCGATGTCGTCGAGCAGATCGAGGGCCTTGCCCACCGTGCCGTCGCTGTGACCCCGACCGGTCATCCGACCCCTCCCCCGCGCCCGGCCGTCCCGCCGGATCTCGTTCGCCCTGTTGACAAGCCATAGCACGTCGGGCATGGTTTTCAATAATCAAAACGTGGTTCCGAATAGCGGAACAAGTCAAGGGAGAAATCGCATGTCAGTCGTCACGCGGACGAGCCTGGCCCTACTTATGGCGGGCGCCGCACTTACCGCCCCGGCCGCAGCCCAGCAACGCACGCTGGTTTTCAACACCGACGCCTCCGACCCGGCGCCGAAGGCGGCCTTCGACCAGCTCGTCGCCGATTTCGAGGCGGCCAATCCCGACGTGAAGGTCACGATCAACACCTTCGACCACGAAGGCTACAAGACCGCGATCCGCAACTTCCTGACCGCCGACGCGCCTGATCTCGCCAACTGGTACGCTGGCAACCGCATGGCGCCGTTCGTCGAGGCCGGCCAGTTCGAGGACATCTCCGACATCTGGGCGTCGGAAAACATGTCCGAGACGCTGAAATCCGCCGAAGCTTCGATGACGATCGACGGCAAGCAATGGGGCGTCCCGTACACCTACTATCAATGGGGCATCTACTACAACAAATCGCTGTTCGCCGAACATGGCGTCGAGGTCCCGACGACCTGGGAGCAATTCATCGCCGCCTGCGCCAAGTTCAAGGCCGCCGAGATCGACTGCACGACCACCGGCACCTCGCAGCTCTGGCCCGGCGCCGGCTGGTTCGACTACATGAACCTGCGGACCAACGGCTACGACTTCCATATGGCGCTGACGAACGGCGAGATCCCCTGGACCGATGACCGCGTGAGGGCGACCTTCACCGAATGGGCCAAGCTGATCGAGCCGGGGTATCTGACCGCGAACCACGCCGCGCTCGACTGGCAGGACGCGATGCCGCTGCTCGTCCAGGGCAAGGCCGCGACATACCTGATGGGCAACTTCATCGTCGCGCCGCTGAAGGAAGCGGGCATGACCGACGAGACGCTCGGCTTCTTTCCCTTCCCCGAGATCACGCCCGGCGTGCCGCGCGCCGAGGATGCGCCGACCGACACCGTCCACATTCCGATCGGCGCGAAGAACAAGGAGGACGCGAGAAAGTTCCTCGCCTTCATGGCCTCGGCCGAAGCCCAGACGAAAATCAACGCGATCCTGCTGCAACTGCCGGTGAACAACCAGTCCGAGGTCGTCGCCGACCCGTTCCTCCAGCAGGGCTTCGAGATGTTGTCGACGGCTTCGGCGCTGGCGCAGTTCTTCGACCGCGACGCCCCGCCCGAGATGGCCAAGGCAGGCATGGAAGGCTTCCAGGAATTCATGGTCAAGCCCGAGAACGTCGACCGCATTCTCGAACGGCTCGAAACGGCGCGCGCCCGCATCTACAACTGACGCAACCGCGACGGCCGGCTCCGCTGGCCGTCTCCCCGCCCCCGACCCGAGGCCCGCCATGGCTCCGAGAACCGACGCACCGCGCCGTTCGTGGTGGCGGCAGAACCAGCAGCGGGTCGCGCCCTGGCTGTTCCTCGCGCCGGGCATCCTGATGTTCACCGTCTACGTGCTGTGGCCGATCGTCGATTCGCTGTGGCTCAGCTTCTTCGACTGGGACGGCCTCGGGACGCGCGAGTGGGTCGGCACGGCGAACTACGCCGAGCTGTTCGACGACGACGCGTTCTATACCTCGCTGAAGAACAACGTCATCTGGCTCGTGCTCTACATGCTGGCGCCGCCGGCGGGCCTCGCCATCGCGATATTCCTCAACCAGAACGTCACCGGCATCCGCATCTACAAGTCGCTGTTCTTTTTCCCGTTCGTCATCAGCCAGGTCGTCGTCGGCCTGATGTTTTCCTGGTTCTACGCCCCGAACTTCGGGCTTTTTTACAATCTGATCGAGTGGCTGACCGGGACCGGCGTCGCCGTCCTCGCCGACGAGCGCTTCGTCACCTACGGCATCATCGTCGCCGGGCTCTGGCCGCAGATCGCCTACTGCATGATCCTCTACTTGACCGGCCTGAACAACATCGCGCCCGAGCAGGTCGAGGCGGCGCGGCTCGACGGCGCCCGCGGCTGGCGCATGCTCTGGCACGTCATCCTGCCGCAGTTGCGCCCCGCCACGTTCATCGCCGTGGTGGTGACGGTGATCGGCGCGCTCCGGTCGTTCGACCTCGTCTCGATCATGACCAACGGCGGCCCCTACGGCACGTCCCGCGTGCTCAGCTTTTACATGTACGAACAGGCGCTCAGCGAATACGGCTACCGGATGGGGTACGGCGCCGCGATCGCCGCCGTGCTCTTTGCGATCATGATGATCTTCATCTCGGGCTTCATCTGGAAGATGGTCCGCGACGAGCGCGAGGGCTACTGAGATGTTCCCCCGCCCGATCGAGCGGACCAGCCCGACCACGCAATGGCTTTATGCGGCAGCACTGCCGGTCGCGCTGATCCTGTGGCTCCTGCCGTTGCTCGGCGTCGCGCTGACGTCGGTGCGCCCCGCCGGCGATCTCGCGGCCGGCAACTATTTCGGCTGGCCGAGTTCCTTCGCCTGGTCGAACTACATCGACGTCTTCCGCAACTCGCCGATCGCGCAATACATCCTCAATTCGTTCAAGGTGACGATCCCGACGGTGATCGGCGTCGTGGCGCTGTCGACGATGACCGGCTTCGCGCTCGGGGTGTACAAGTTCCGCTCCAACCTGCTGATCTTCTTCCTGTTCGTCGCCGGTAACTTCGTGCCGTTCCAGATCCTGATGATCCCGGTGCGCGACCTCACGCTGAACCTCGGGCTCTACAACACCACCGCCGGCCTCGCGCTTTTCCATATCGCGTTCCAGACAGGCTTCTGCACGCTGTTCATGCGCAACTTCATCCGTGCGTTGCCGCGCGAGCTGATCGAGGCCGCCCGCGTCGAGGGCGTCACGGAAGTCCGCATCTTCTGGTTCGTCGTGCTGCCGCTGATGCGCCCCGCCATCGCGGCGCTGTCGGTGCTGGTCTTCACCTTCATCTGGAACGACTACTTCTGGGCCACCGTGCTGACGCAGGGCGCCGCGACCCAGCCGGTCACCGCCGGCCTCTACTCGCTCAACGGTCAGTGGGTCGCCGCGTGGCATCTCGTCTCGGCCGGCTCGATCGTCGCCGCACTGCCGCCCGTGCTGATGTTCTTTCTGATGCAGCGCCACTTCATCGCCGGGCTGACCCTCGGCGCCGTAAAGTAGAGACCCCATGGATCGCTTCGCCACCTTTCACGACCTCGCCGGCCGATCGGTGTTCATCACCGGCGGCGGCTCAGGGATCGGCGCCGCCCTGACCGAAGGTTTCGTCGCCCAGGGCGCGCAGGTCGCCTTCGTGCAACGCTCCGACGCCTCCGACTTTGCAGCCGGGATCGGCGCGCGGCACGGCTTGACCCCGCTTTTCATTGCGTGCGACCTGACCGACGTCGCCGCGCTGCGCACCGCGATGGCCCAGGCGGCGCAAGCCCACGGCCCGATCACCGTCCTCGTCAACAACGCCGCCAACGACCAGCGCCATGCGATCGAAGGCTATACGGTCGCCGACTGGGACCGTTCGCAGGCGATCAACCTGCGCCCGCATTTCTTCACCGCCCAGGCGGCGCTTCCCGGCATGCGTTCGGCGGGCGGCGGCTCGATCGTCAACTTCTCCTCGGTCTCCTACATGATGGGCAACGGCGGCTATGCGTCCTACGTCGCCGCGAAGGCCGGCATCACCGGGCTGACGCGCGGCCTTGCCCGCGACCTCGGCCCCGACAACATCCGCGTCAACGCCCTGATGCCCGGCTGGGTCCTCACGCCAAGGCAGCTCGACAAATGGGCGACGCCCGAAGCGCTGAAGGCCCATCTCGACCGCCAGTGCCTGAAGGAGCATCTGGTGGAGCGCGACATCGTCGATGCGACGTTGTTTCTCGCCTCGAACACCTCGCGCATGATGACCGGGCAGGCGCTCGTCGTGGACGGGGGCGTCGTGGTCAGCGGATGAGCGCGAGCCCCGCAGACCGGAGTCCCCCCGACTGCATCGCCCCCGACTGGATCGCCGTCGATTGGGGCACGTCGAACCTGCGCGTCTGGGCGATGACCGGCGGCGCCCCCGTCGCCGAGGCGCATTCGCAAGCCGGCATGGCGAGCCTTTCCCGCGACGAATTCGAGCCCGCCCTGCTCGCGCTGATCGAGCCCTGGCTCGCCGAGGGGCGCATCACCGACGCGCTCGCCTGCGGCATGGTCGGCTCGCGCCAGGGCTGGGTCGAGGCGCCCTACGCCACCGTCCCCTGCGCCCCGCGCAACAGCTTCGCGCAGCCGCCCGTCACCGACCCGCGCCTCTGCGTCCACGTGCTGCCGGGCCTGCGCCAGGATCGGCCCTTCGACGTCATCCGCGGCGAGGAGACCCAGATCGCCGGTCTCCTGATGCGCGAGCCGGCGTTCGACGGCGTCGCCTGCCTGCCCGGAACCCACACCAAATGGGCGCATGTCAGCGCCGGCGAGGTCGTCAGCTTCGCCACCTTCATGACCGGCGAGATTTTCGCCCTGCTTTCCACCGTGTCGGTCCTGCGCCACTCGGTCGCCGCAAGCGGCTGGTCCGACCCGGATTTCGCCGAGGCGGTCGAAGAAACCCTCGCCCACCCCGAACGCCTCGCCGCGCGGCTGTTCGGCCTGCGCGCCGAGCATCTGCTTGCGGGCCCCGCACCGGAACGCGCCCGCGCCCGCCTCTCCGGCCTGCTGATCGGGGCCGAGCTCGCCGGGGCGAAACCGTACTGGCTCGGCCGCGACGTCGTTCTCCTCGGCGCCCCCGCGTTGACATCCGCCTACGCCGCCGCGCTCGCGGTCACCGGCCTTCACGCCCGCAGCCTCGACGCCACCGCGATGACGCTCAACGGCCTCGCCGCCGCCCACACACACCTGCTGGCCCGGAAGGCCCTGCAATGACCCGCCGCCTCATCGCCATCCTGCGCGGCATTTCCCCCGATGAGGCCGTCGCCACCGCGACGGCCCTCGTCGACGCCGGGATCACGTGGATCGAGGCGCCCCTGAACTCGCCCGACCCGCTCCGCAGCATCGCCCTGATGCAGGATGCGCTCGGCGACCGCGCGCATATCGGCGCCGGCACCGTGCTCACCCCGGACGAAGTCGATGCCGTTGCAGCCACCGGCGCCAGCTTCATCGTCTCGCCGAACGCCGACCCCCTCGTGATCGAACGCACCAAGGAGCTCGGCCTGCGTTCCTACCCGGGCGTCTTCACCCCGACCGAATGTTTCGCCGCCCTCGCCGCCGGCGCCGACGCGCTGAAAGTCTTCCCCGCGGGCCTGATGGGCGTCGCGGGCCTCCAGGCCATCCGCGCCGTTCTGCCGCCCGAAACGCATGTCTACGCCGTCGGCGGCGTCGGCCCCGACAATTTCGCCGAGTGGCGCGACGCGGGTGCGGTCGGCTTCGGCCTCGGCGCCTCGCTCTACAGCCCCGGCCGCGAGCTCGTTACCGTAGTACTGCGGGCGGAGGCGGCCGTGCGCGCCTACGACCGCATCTTCGGAGCTCCCGCATGACCATCCGCCGCGCGCTGGGCGTCTGCTATTACCCCGAGCACTGGCCCTCATCCCAGTGGTCCGGCGACGCCGCGCGTATGGCCGCCGCCGGCCTCACCTGGGTGCGCATCGGCGAATTCGCGTGGTCCCGGCTGGAACCCGGCTACGGCGACCTCCGCCTCGACTGGCTCGACCGCGCCATCGACACGCTCGGGTCGGCCGGCCTCGCGGTCGTACTCGGCACCCCAACCGCGACCCCGCCGCGCTGGATGCTCGGCCGCCATCCCGACATGCTCGCGTGGGACCGCGAGGGCCGCCCGCGCAAGTTCGGCTCGCGGCGCCACTACTGCTTCAGCCATCCCGGCTACCGCGCGGAATGCGCGCGCATCACCGGCATCCTCGCGCTGCGCTACGGCCAGAACCCGCATGTCGCCGCCTGGCAGACCGACAACGAATACGCGTGCCACGACACCGCCCATTCGTACAGCCCCGCAGCGACCGCCGCCTTCCGCGACTGGCTCGCCGCGAAATACGGCGACGCCGCCGCGCTGAACGCCGGATGGGGCAACGCCTTCTGGTCGATGGACTACGCGTCCTTCGACCAGATTGACCTGCCCAATCTGACGGTGACCGAGGCAAACCCCGCGCACTGGCTCGACTTCCGCCGCTTCTCGTCGGACCAGATCGTCGCCTTCAACCGCGTCCAGACCGACGTCATCCGCCAGCACTCCTCCGCGCCGATCTTGCACAACTACATGGGCAAGACCACCGAGTTCGACCACTTCGCCACCGGCGCCGACCTCGACGCCGCGAGCTGGGACAGCTACCCGCTCGGCTTTCTCGAGGACCGCGTCGCCGAAGACGACGGTTGGAAATCCGCGTTCCTGCGCCAGGGCGACCCCGACAACCAGGCGTTCCACCACGACCTCTATCGTGCGGTCGGGCGCGGCCGCTGGTGGGTGATGGAACAGCAGCCCGGCCCAGTGAACTGGGCCCCCTACAACCCGGCGCCGCTGCCCGGCATGGTCCGCCTCTGGACCTGGGAGGCATTCGCCCACGGCGCCGAAGTGGTCAGCTATTTCCGCTGGCGCCAGGCGCCGTTCGCCCAGGAACAGATGCACGCGGGGCTGCTCACGCCCGACAGCCAGGACACCCCCGCGCTCGCGGAAATCGCACAGGTCGCCCGCGAACTCGGCAACCGGCCCGAGGTCGACGCGCACCCCCCCGCCCGCGTCGGCCTCGTCTTTGACTACGCCTCCGCATGGGCCTGGGCCACGCAGCCGCAGGGTCGCGACTTCGACTACTTCCGCCTCGTGTTCGAGGCCTATCGCGGCCTGCGCCTCAACGGCCTGACCATTGACATCCTGCCCACCGACACCGCCGACCTTGCGCCTTACGCTCTCGTCGTGATCCCCGGCCTCGCCGCCTGGACCGACCCGCTGCGCGCGGCCCTCGCGGCCCATCGGGGCACGGCCGTCATCGGCCCCCGGTCCGGCGCCAAGACCGCGGCCATGGCCATCCCCGCCGCGATGCCCCCCGACTTCGGCGCGCTCGAAACGCGCGTCGCCCGCGTCGAGAGCCTGCGGCCCACCGGCCCCGTCCCGCTGCAACGTGGCGGCGCCTTCCAAATCTGGCGCGAGATCACCGACGGCGCCTCCGAAATCCTCGAACGCACCGCCGACGGCGAGGCCGCGCTGCGCCGCGCGGGAAACCTCCGCTACCTGTGCGGCTGGCCCGACCGCCCGGCCATGCGCCGCATCCTCGGCGACGCCGCCCGCGCCGCCGGGCTCGCGACCATCGACCTCCCCGACGGCCTGCGCCGCACCGAAACTGCCGGGGAAATCTTCTGGTTCAACTACGGGGCCGACCCCGCGCCGCTCGCCGAAATCGCCGGCGATCCGACGCTGCCCACAACGCTCGCCGCCGCGGACCTCCACCGCCGCCCGAAGCGCTGATCCGCCGCAATCGGACAGAGAGCACCGAGGACCCCATGAAGATCGCCTCGCTGAACTCGATCCGCGTCCACTACGCGGACGAGGGCGACCCGACCGGCCTTCCGCTGGTGTTCGCCAATTCGCTCGGCACGGATTTCCGCATCTGGGACCCGCTTCTGCCCCATCTGCCCGGCGGCCTGCGGCACATCCGCTACGACATGCGCGGCCACGGCCTCAGCGACGCGCCCGCCGGCGACTACTTCATGGGCGACCTCGTGGCCGACGCCGCCGCCCTGATCGACCACCTCGGCGTCACCGGCGCCGTGTTCGTCGGCCTGTCCATCGGAGGCATGGTCGCGCAGGGCCTCGCGGCGGAGCGTCCCGACCTACTGCGCGCCGTCGTGCTCTCCAACACCGCGGCCAAGATCGGCGTCGAGGCGATGTGGGCCGACCGGATCGCCGCCGTCCGCGCCGGCGGGATCGCCGCGCTCGAGGCCGCGATCCTCGAGCGCTGGTTCTCACGACGTTTCCGCACCGGGCGCGCCGACGAACTCGCCGGCTGGCGCCACATGCTGACGCGAACCCCGCTCGACGGCTACGTCGGCTGTTGCGCCGCCATCGCCGCGACCGACCTGCGCCTGTCGACCGCGGCGCTCCGTCTGCCGGTGCTCGTCATTGCGGGCGCCGAGGACGGCGCCACCCCGCCCGACCTTGTGCGCGAAACCGCCGAGAGCATCCCCGGCGCCCGCTTCGACATGATCCGCGGCGCCGGCCACATTCCTTGCGTCGAAGCGCCGGACGCGATGGCCCGGCTCATCGGCGACTTCCTTTTCGACACCGGCCTTCTTCCCGCGACTTGACGCCCGCATGGCCGCCCGGTGCGTTTTTGACCGTGCCACGCGGCTATATGGCGCGGGCCGCGGAAGGGGGTCTCGAGGTTGTAGATGGTGTTGGCGTCGGCCTCGATCAGCGACGCCATCCGCGCTCCGATCGCGTCGTTGATCCGGTCGAGGTCGGGCCGGGCCGGGCCGCCGCGGGGCTGGCGTCATCCGGGACCAAGGCCATCAATGCGCCATCAGCACCGGAACCCTGCTCGCCCGCAACGTCGATGTCGTCGTGCCGCCGAAGATGCGCTGGCGCAGGCGCGAGTGCCCGAAGCCGCCCATCACCATCAGGTCGGCGTCGAGGTCGATCGCGGTGCGTTGCAGCAGATCCGCCACGTCGCGACCCTCGCGCGGCAGGCGGTGGATCGTCGCCGATATCCCGTGGCGCCCCAGATAGGTCGCGAGATCGGCGCCCGGCTCCGGCCCGTGGCCCTCGAAACTCGGGACCGGATCGATCAGCACCGCATGAACCTCGTCCGCCGTCTTCATCAGCCCCACCGCGTCGCGCACTGCCTTGGACGCCTCGACGCTGGCGTCCCAGGCGATCATCACGCGGCTCACGTTCGGAAACTGGGTGTCGGCGCTCGGCAACAAAACCACCGGGCGCCCCGATTCGAACAGCGCGCCGTTGGTGACCCAGGCCTGCAGCAGGTCCACGCCTTCGGCTTCGGGCGTGATCAGCGTGACGTCGGCGTAGCGCGCCGACCTGGCGACGATGGTCGCCACCGTCGCCCGGTCGATGTACTGCGACATCACCGAGGAGGAGAGGCCCCGCGCCCGCAGACGCGACGCGACCCCGGTCGCGAAATCCTGTGCTGCGCCCTGCCCGTCCTGGATCTCGCTGGCCCAGATATCGTTGGACACGACGCCGTACGGCGAGGACGGCGGCGGCGGGGCGATCCCGAGCGTGAGCACGCTCAGATGCGCGCCGAGCGCCTCGGCGATCTTCGCGGCGCGGTCGATCTCGCGGTCGTCCTGTCCGACGCCCACGGCGAGAAGCACGGTCTTGAACGACATGATGTTGCGATCCCTTCCGGAGCTGCGCCTGACCATAGCATAACGCGCGTTCGCGGCCTTGCGATAGATCAACACCTGCGGCCCTGCGCATGTTACGCTGCGTCCGCACCGAAGGGGAGATGGACCGATGGCGTTCGAAGCGCTGCGCGCGCAGATCGCGATGCTGATGGACGAGATCGCGGGTCAGCCCAGCGACGAGCACGCGCTTCAGGAATCGCTGCGCGAAAAGCTCGGCGAGATGAAGGCGCTCGGACTGCCGCTGCCCGACGATCTGGTCGAGCTCGAACGGGCGCTGGAAGACCGGCTCGAAGAAGGCGTCCCACCGGATCGCCGCCCACCCGCCGCCTCCCGCGGATAGCCGCCGCCCACCTGCCGCCCCCGACGGCAAGGCGGCACTAACGCCTCTGTCGCGTCACCCTGTCAGCCGGGCTTCCGCCGCCGCACGGCCGCCGCGCCGAGGTTGGCCGCAACCAGCGCCAGCATCGCCGCGACGACCATCGACGGGCCGGTGGGCGTGTCGAAGCGCCAGGACCCCGCAAGACCCGCCAGCGCCGCGCCGGCGCCGATCCCGACCGCATGGAGCGCCATCGCCTCGGGCGTGCGGGCGAAGGCGCGCGCAGCGGCGGCGGGCACGATCAGCATCGCGGTGATCAACAGCACGCCGACGACCTTGAGCGCCACCGCGACCAGGATCGCCAGCGCCACCGTCAGGATCAGCCGCTCGCGATCCGCGTCGACGCCTGCGGCCGCGGCGAGATCGGCGTTGAGCGTCGAAAGGATCAGCCGCCCCCAACGCCAGACGAGCAGCGCGATCACCGCCGCAGCGCCCCCCCAGATCACCGCGAGATCGGTGCGCGTCACCGCGAGGATGTCGCCGAACAGATACCCCATCAGATCGACCCGGACCCCGGTCAGGAAGCTGACCGAAACCAGCCCGACCGCCAGCGCCCCGTGCGAGGCGACGCCGAGCATCGTGTCCATCGCATAGGTCCGACCCGTCGCCGCCGAGACGGTGAGCGCCATCGCCAGCGCCGCGATGGCCACGCCGAGCGCCACCGGCAACTCCAGCGCGATCGCCAGCGTCACGCCGAGCAGAGCGGCATGCGCGGTGGCGTCGCCGAAATAGGCCATCCGGCGCCAGACCACGAAACACCCCAGCGGTCCCGCCGCCACCGCGACGCCGAGCCCCGCAAGCCCGGCGCGCACGAGGAAATCGCCGAGAACGCTCACGCGCCGCTCCGTTGGCGACCGTGCCCGCGATGCGCGGCGTCGTCGGGCGCACGCTCGCGGCCAGCGGCGCCGGGCACCTCCCCGAAGCCGGCGTCGAGCCCGTCGCCATGACCATGCGCATGATCGTGCTCGTGCCGATAGAGCGCCAGCGCGCCCTGCGTCCCGAGCCCGAACAGCGCGCGATACTCGGGCGCGGCCGACACCACCGTCGGCGCCCCTTCGCAACACACGTGCCCGTTCAGGCAGATCACGCGGTCCGAGGCCGCCATCACCACATGCAGGTCGTGGCTCACCATCAGCACCGCGCAGCCAAGCTCGGAGCGCAGCTCCTCGATCAGCCGGTAGAATCGCCCGACGCCCGGCTGGTCCAGTCCCTGGGCCGCCTCGTCGAGCACGAGGACGTCGGGCCGGCGCAGCAACGCCTGCGCGAGCAGCGCGCGCTGGAACTGCCCGCCCGACAGGTCGATCATCTGGCGATCCCCGAGGCCCTGCGCGCCCACCCGCATCAACGCGGCGCGGCGCGCGCCCGCATCCGCTTCCGCCAGCGCAAGAAACCGATTGACCGTCATCGGCATCGTGTGATCGATCGCGAGGCGCTGCGGCACATAGCCGATCCGGAGCCCCGGCCGCCGGATCACCGCGCCCGCGTCCGCGCGCTCGGCGCCGATCAGCAGCCGCAGCAGGCTCGACTTGCCCGAGCCGTTGGGGCCGACGACGGTGACGATTTCCCCGGCCCCGATGCGAAAATCGACGCGCGCAAGAATGGGCTGACCCCCACGGACGAACCCGAGCCCCCGCGCCTCGATCAGCGGCGCATCGGCCGCGCTCACGCCGCCTCCCGGCAGCGGGCGCAGACGCCCTCCGCCTCGACCACGACGCGCTCGAGCGTGAAGCCCGCGCGCGCCGCATCGGCCGCAAGCTCGGGCGCCGGCGCGGAAAACGCGGTCTCGGCGACCCGACGACACATCCGGCAGATCAAGAACGCCGCCGCGTGTCCGCCCGCGCCGCGCGTGCAGGCGACATAGGCGGCGAGGCGCTCGATCCGATGCGCGAAACCGTGTTCGACGAGGAACTCCAGCGCGCGGTAGGCGACCGGGGGCTGGCCGCCGAGGCCAGCGGCGCGCAACCGGTCCAGCAACTCGTAGGCGGTCATGGCGCGATGCGATTCGAGCAGCGTCTCCAGCGCGAAGGCCCGCGCCGGCGTCAGGCGCAAGCCGCGGACCCGGCAGCGCTCGCGCGCGGCCACCAGCGCCGCGCCCTGGCAGCGCCCGTGATCGTGTGGCTGGAACGCTGCGAGCGGAATGGCGCTTGACGTCATCATTGTTACCTTATAACAATCCTGTCGATGTTACCTTGTAACATTTCATTCGATCGGCTCGCAAGGATTTTCGCGCCGGTCCAACTCCTCGAGGGCCGCGCCGGTGGTCCGAAACCAAGGTTCCCGCCCATGCCCCCTCGATCCTTCGCCCGCCTCGCCATGGCGTCCTTCGCCACCGCGGCCTTCGCTTCCTCCGGCCTTGCGGCGCCGCGCGTCGCCGTGGACATCGCGCCGATCCATTCCATCGCCGCCGCGGTGATGGCCGGGGTGGGAGCGCCGGACCTGATCGTGCCGCCGGGCGCGTCCGAACATGACCACGCGTTGCGCCCGTCCGAAGCTGCGGCGCTGGCGGCGGCCGATCTGGTGATCTGGGTCGGACCGACGCTGACCCCGTGGCTTGCGGATCCGATCGCGGCGCTCGCCGGCGACGCGGCGTTGCTCGAGGTGCTGGACGCGCCGGGCCTGCGCGTTCTCCCCGTGCGCGTCGGCGGACCGTTCGCGCCGCATCGCCACGAGGACGCAGCGCATGACGACCACGCCGAGGCGGAAAGCGACCACGCGCACGACGACGCACACGAGGACCACGCGCACGACGCCGGGACAGCGGCGGAGCACGATCGCGATCCGGCGGAAGCGACGGCGATCGACCCGCATCTGTGGCTCGACCCCGCCAACGCGGCGGCCGCGGCCACGGCGATGGCGGACGCGCTCGGCGCGCTGGACCCCGCCAACGCCGGCGCCTATGCCGCCAACGCCGTCGCCTTCACCGCCGCGACGCAAGCGCTCGGCGCGGAGATCGACGCGCGGCTCGCACCGCATCGGGGGCGCGCCTTCTTCGTGTTCCACGACGCCTACCAGTATTTCGAGACCCGGTTCGCGCTGCCCGCCGCCGGATCGCTCGCGCTGAACTCGGCGGACGCGCCGCGCGCGTCACGGGTGGCCGAGGTCCGGGCGCGGCTGGCCGACGAGACGATCGACTGCATCTTCACCGAACCGCAGTTCGAGCCCAAGCTGATCGCCACGTTGATAGAGGGCACGCCGACGCGCACCGGCGCGCTCGACCCGCTGGGCGCGGATCTCCCGCTCGGCCCCGCGCTCTACCCCGCTCTGCTGCGCGGTCTCGCCGAAGACCTCGCCGTCTGTCTCGAAGCGCGGTCCTGACGCCGCGCGCGGCGCCGATCACCGGGTTTTTGGGCCATGCCGGGGCCCTTGCCGCGTCGGCAGGTGACAAACGCTCGCCGCTCGCGTATCACGGCGTCCGGGCGGCTCCGCCCGGATCGGTGGGTCGCGCCGACCCGTCGCCGCCACGAACCGCGCAGGAGCGCCGTCATGAACCTGCCGACCCCGCCCGAGCGCATCCCCGTCACCGTTCTGACCGGGTTCCTCGGGGCCGGCAAGACCACGGTGCTCAACCGGCTCCTCGCCGACCCGGATTTCCGGGATACGGCGGTGATCGTCAATGAATTCGGCGCAGTGGGCATCGACGCCGATCTGATCGAGACCGCCGACACGCGCGCGTTCGCGATGACCACCG
>Ga0105046_10007645_pt1 | contig 16993 bp, 12 predicted proteins | sample MAT03_FD_78385 | JGI IMG/M metagenome (GOLD analysis project Ga0105046, IMG submission 78385) | Freshwater microbial communities from Lake Fryxell liftoff mats and glacier meltwater in Antarctica - MAT-03 (megahit assembly) | ecosystem: Environmental > Aquatic > Freshwater > Ice > Liftoff...
GTTCGCCGTGATCCTGCAGGTCACGCCCGTCGTCGCCATCGCCCCCCTGATCCTGATCTATGTCGACTCGACCTTCGCAGCGCTGCTGATCTGCGCCTGGATCGTCGCGTTCTTCCCGATCCTGTCGGGCGTCGTCATCGGATTGCGGTCGGCCGATCACAACCTGCGCGACCTGTTCACGCTCTACCGCGCGACGCCGTGGCAACGCCTGCGCTTTCTGCTCGCGCCCTCCGCGCTGCCGTTCTTCATGGCCTCGCTCAAGGTCGCGGGCGGGCTCGCGCTGATCGGCGCCGTGGTCGCCGAGTTCGTCGCGGGCACCACGGGGCGCAACACCGGCCTCGCGTCGCGCATCATCGAATCGAGCTTTCGCAACGAGATCCCGCGGATGTTCGCGGCGCTGGTGCTGGTATCGCTGCTCGGCATCGTGATCTTCGCGCTCACGTCGTGGCTCAGCCGTCGCGTACTCGGCCACTGGCACGAAAGCGAGATCCGTCGTGAGACGTGAAACGCTTACGGCGGTCTCGCTCGGCGGCGTCACCGTCGATCTGACGATCGAGGGGCGCCGGATCGCGCGCGTCGCGCCGAACCCCGGTCCCGCCCGCGCGCTGATCCTGCCGCCGCTGATCGATGCGCACGTCCATCTCGACAAGACCCACGCCGTCGACCGTGTCCCCGCCCGCCCGAGCAGCTTGCACGACGCGATCGACCTCGCCGCCGCCGACAAGGTCCACTGGACCACCGCCGACATCGACGCCCGCGCAACCCGCGCGCTGACCGAGGCCGAGGCGGCGGGCATCGCCGCGCTGCGCACCCATATCGACTGGTCCGACCCGGCGCGGCCGCAGGCGTGGGACGTGATCGGCGATCTCGCCGCCGGATGGCGCGACCGCGTCCACGTCCAGCGCGCCGCTCTCGTCCCGCTCGACCTGCTCGGCGACGCCGACCTCGGCCCGGCCATCGCGGCGGACGTCGCCTCCACCGGCGGCGTCCTCGGCGCGTTCGTCTATCGCAACGACGATCTGCCCACCAAACTCGCCCACGTCTTCGCTCTTGCCAAGAAACACGACCTGCTTCTCGATTTCCATGTCGACGAGGGCCTCGACGCACGCGCACGCGGCTTTGACGACATCGTCGCGCTCACCGCCCGCCACCGCCTTGCAGGCCGCGTCCTGTGCGGCCACGGCTGCGCGCTCGCCATCCGTCCGGAAGCCGAGGTCGCCGTCCTCCTCGACCGCGCCGCCGAGGCCGGCGTCGCCCTCACCGTGCTGCCCATGACCAACGGCTATCTCCAGGACGCGAGGCCTGGCCGCACGCCGCGGCTGCGCGGCCTCGCCCCGATGCAGGAGGCGCGCAACGCCGGCATGGATATCCTCATCGCCCTCGACAACGTCCGCGACGCCTTCTACCCCTATGGAGAATACGACCTCCTCGATGCATGGCGCGTCGCCGTGATGCAGGCGCATCTGAACCCCGAACTGTGGATCGACGCCATCACAACCCTCCCCGCCCGCGCCCTCGGCCTGCCGGACCGCACGCTCGCTCCCGGCGATCCCGCCGACTTCGTGCTGCTCGACGCGCCGAACCTCACCGGCCTCATCGACCGGGCCCGTCTCCGACCGACGGTCTGGCGCGCGGGCCGCCCCCTGACCGCCCCCGAGCCCGCGCGCGAGATCGCATGAAACCAGGCGCCGCCGCCCTCGCCGCCTTCCGCCGGGACGTCGCGGGCGTTCCTCTTCACGACGACCCGAGCTACGTCGCCGCCAAATCCCGCGACTATTTCTGGTATTCCCCGATCCTCGCCGAGCAACTGGACGGCCAGACCGCCGATCTCGTCGCCATCCCGGCCACGACAGCCGACGTCCACCGCATCGCGAGCGCCGCCGCGCGCCACCGCATTCCGCTGACCGTCCGCGGCGGCGGCACCGGCAACTACGGCCAATGCGTCCCGTTGCAGCGCGGCGTGGTTCTGGACGTCACCAAACTCGACCGGATTCTCGAGATCACGTCCGACGCCATCCGCACCGAGGCCGGCGCCCGGATCCTCGCCGTCGACGAGGCGGCGGGCGAAACCGGGCAGATGCTCAACATGTGGCCCTCCACGCGGCGCCTCGCGACAATCGGCGGGTTCATCGCCGGCGGCTCGGGCGGCATCGGCAGCCTGCGCCACGGCATGCTCCGCGACGGCGGCAACGTGCGCTCGCTAACCGTCGTCACGCTCGAGCCCGAACCCCGGACCGTCACCCTCGACGGCTCCGACATTCAATGGGTCCACCACGCCTACGGCACGAACGGGATCATCACGGAGTTGACCCTCGCGCTGTCGCCGCGCACCGAATGGACCCATACCGTCGCGCTCTTTGACGGCTACGATGCGGCACTTCGCTTCGCCATGCAGACGCAGACCGAGCTTGACGCCTTCCTCCTCACCCCGGTCGAGCGCCGGTTCGCGCCCTTCTACCGGCGCATGGCCGCCTTCTTCCCCGCCGATCGCGACGCGGTCTTCGCCATGATCGCGCCGAACGAAACCGCGCGTTTCGCCACGCTCGCGGCGGCGCATGGCGGCACGGTCAGCCTTTCGAAGACGCTTGCCGAGATCGAAGCGGAAAACCTGACGCCCGCCTACGAATGCGGCTGGAACCACACGACCTTGCAGGCCCTGAAGCACGACAAGGGGTGGACATATCTTCAGACCGCGTATCCCCGCCCGTTCGACCCCGCGCTCGTCATGCGCCAGATGGCGCGCTACGGCGACGAAGTGCTGATGCACCACGAGATGGCCCGCATGGACGGGACCGTGCAAGTCCTCGCCCTCCCGCTCGTCCGCTGGACCACGCGGCGGCGGATGTACGCGATCATCGCCGAAATGGAGGCCGACGGCTGCACCGTCTTCGACCCGCACGCCGTCACCATCGAGGACGGCGGGATGAAGACCATCGACGCCGCGCAGATCGACTTCAAGAAACGGGCTGACCCCTACGGCCTGATGAACCCGGGCAAAACCCGGGGCTGGACGCCGGAAATGGCCGAGACATGACCCCAACAGGAACCACGCCGATGAAATCACTGGTACTTTTCCTCGCCACCCTCGCCGCGTCTCCCGTTGCGGCGCAGGATCTCGACAAGGTCAGCTTCGGGACCAACTGGTTCGCCCAGGGCGGTCACGGCGGCTGGTATCAGGCGGTGGCTGACGGCACGTTCGAGAAATACGGCATCGAACTCGAGATCCGATCCGGCGGCCCGCAGGTGAACAACCGGCCCATGCTGCCCGCCGGTCAGCTCGACTTCCTGATGGCGGGCAACCTGCTCCTCAGCTTTGACAACGTTCGCAACGACATCCCCACGATCGTCGTCGCCGCGTTCTTCCAGAAGGACCCGCAGATCCTGATGGCGCACAAGGGGGCCTACGAGGACTTCGCTGATCTCGTCAATGCCCCTAAGGTGCTGGTCAGCCGCGACGGCCAGATCAGCTACTGGCAATGGCTCGTCAAGGAGCACGGCTTCAAGGAGGAGCAGGTCCGGCCCTATTCCTACAACCTCGCCGAATTCCTGACCGACCAGACCATCGTCCAGCAGGGTTACGGCACGTCCGAACCGCTCTACGCGGCGAAGGAGGGCGCCGACCCCGAGAGCTACCTGCTCGCCGACTACGGCTGGAACACCTATTCGACCACCGTCGAGGCCCGCACCGAGATGGTCGCCGAGAACCCCGACCTCGTGCAGCGCTTCGTCGACGCCTCGATCATCGGCTGGTACAACTACCTGTACGGCGACGCAACGCTCGGCAACGAGGCGATCATCGCGGCGAACCCCGAATACACGATTGACCTGCTGAACGAAGAAATCGAGGCCATGAAGGTGCTGGGTATCGTCGATGCGGGCTACTCTCTTGAAAAAGGCATCGGCGCCATCGATCCCGCGCAGGTGGCGGCCTTTTACGACCTTGCGGTGAACGCCGGCATCCTCGAGGCGGGCTCGGTCGATCCGTCCCTCGTCGCCACCGACCAGTTCGTCAACAAGGGCGTCGGCCTCGACCTGCGCAAGACGCTCACCGGGGAATAATGCGCCTGCTGGTGGTCACGGCCCATCCCAGCCGCGAAAGCTACGGCGCGAAGCTCCAGAAAACCACCGTCGAAACCCTCGCGGCGGGCGGCCACGACCTCCGTATCCGCGACCTCTATGCCGAAAACTTCGACCCGGTGATGCGCGAGGAGGAATGGCGCGCCTATTTCGAGAGCCCCACCGCGAGCGAGACAGTTTTCGCCGATCACATCGCCGATATCCGCTGGGCCGAGGGTCTGGTGTTCGTGTATCCCACCTGGTGGTACGGCCCGCCCGCGATCCTCAAGGGCTGGTTCGAACGCGTCTGGCTGCCCGGCGTCACGTTCGAAGTGCCCAAGACCCGGATCGGCCGCGTCACCCGCAAGCTCGACAACATCCGGCTTTTCGTCGTCGTCACCACCTCCGGCTCGCCCTGGTGGTGGCTCCGGCTCATTCGCGATCCGGGCCGCAACCTGTTCATGCGCGGCATCCGGCCGCTGCTGCATCCGCGCTGCCGCTTTGTCTGGCGCCAACTGCACGCGATGAACCACGTGACGCCCGCCGATCGCGACCGTCACATGGCGCGCGTCGCCGATACGCTGCGCAAACTCCCGGCATGACCGGCGCGGTTCCCCTCGCCCGCTACAGCCCCTGGACGCGCCGCGGCGATTTCATCTTTCTCTCGGGCGTCATCGCAGTGGACGCGGCGGCGGGCCGAATCGTCCGCGGTTTCCCCGACTTGCCCGCGGGCGTTCCGGAAACCATCGGGGCTACCGGCGAATTCTCCGCCGATTTCAAGGACGGCCCGATCCTTGCCCAGAGCTGGTACGTGCTCGACCGGATCCGCGCGACGTTGGAGGACGCCGGCGGCGGCATGTCCGACGTCTTCAAGCTTGTCCAGTACTTCACTGATCTCGATCAGTTTCCCCGCTACAACGCAGTTCGCCGACTGTTCTTTCCCGAGGCGCCGCCGGTCTCGACCGTGGTCGAGGTATCCGGGCTGATGCCGTCACGCGCGATCCTGATCGAGGTCGAGGCCACGGCCTGGTTGCCGCACCCGCGCCGGTGACGCTGCATCCGCGCACGGGTGGCGCGTGACGCGACAGACTTTCGCCATTACTTGTCGCCCGTGGGTTGAAATCGTTTAACCAGTTGGCGCTTTTTCGCCGAACTGAAAAACTTGGCGACCGATTTCACTATACCCGCCAAGCATTTCGCCATAGCGTGCGACCTCGTTGAGACAATCGAAACAGGCTTCTCTGGATGACCAATGTACCTGCCAGAAAACGATGCACAGATGTTTGAGATCCTGTCTGATTTGCGCGTTTACGCTAATCTCAACGCGATGCCTGCCCTTGCCGAACAGATCGACGACGCACTGATCGTCCTTACGATCGAGGCGCTGCGAAATCAATCGCGCCGCGCGGCCGCCGACGACGCCCGGTGACGCGCATCGACCATCCACAACCCTCGACGCGTCATCGGGCTCGCAGGCGAACGCCGGGCTCTCCCCCCACCGAACGTGTCACGCGGCAACCGTCGCTCGGCCCGGTGCGTCGCCGGTAGCCGACGACGGACGATGCCCAGCGTCGGGCCGCGATCAGCTCGCTAACCGCCGTCCGCCCCCGTCTCCCCGGCCCAGCGCCATGGCGTAAGGTATCCGCCGAGAACGATCCGGACCGCCGCGGCGTCGGCGGCGCTGTCCCCCCCCGGCGTGAGCACCGCCACCAGCCCGAGCCGCTTGTCCTCGATGATGTCGAGCACCGTCGCATCCAGGCCCGCCTCCCGCAGCGCCGCGTCATACACCCGCCGGATGGCCATTCGGCGCAACTCGGGCTTGTAGATCTTGCCGACCGCCGTCTTCGGCAACTCCGCAAGCACCTCCAGATGCTTGGGCGTCGCGGCTTGCTCCCCGATGACGCCGGCGAGATGGGCGCTCAGGCTCGCCACATCCACTTGCGCACCGGCGATCAGCTCCACATAGGCGGCCGGCGTCTCGCCCGCATGCGCGTCGGGTTGACCGATCGCCCCGGCGAATGCGACGGCGGGATGCGAGATCAGCGCCTCCTCGATCAGCGCGGGGTCGATGTTGTGACCGCCCCGGATGATCAGGTCCTTGGCCCGCCCGGTGATCCACAGATATCCATCAGCGTCGAGCCGGCCGAGATCGCCGGTCCGCAGATAGCCGGTGTCGGTCATCACGCCGCGGTTCTTCGCGGCCTCGGTGTAGATCGGCGCGACCGTTCCGGGGTTGCGCACGCAGATCTCGCCAATTTCGTCGACCGCGCATTCGCGCAAGACGTCGCCCTCCGGTCCGCAGACAAGGATCCGAACGTCGCAATACGGAAACGGCAGGCCGACGCTGCCGATCCTGCGCTCGCCGTTCGGCGGGTTGATCGAGACGAGGCAGGTCGCTTCGGTCATGCCGTATCCTTCGAGGATCTTCACGCCCGTCGCCGCCTCGAACCGGTTGAACAGCTCGACCGGCATCGCCGCCGATCCCGAGATCGCCAGCCGCAACGTCGAGACATCCGCATCGACCGGCTGCTGCATCAACCGCGCGGCGGCGGTCGGGACGGTGATGAAGAACGTCACCTTGTGGCGGGCGATCAGTTTCCAGAAATTCGACATCACCCCTTCGCCGCGATACCCCTGGGGCGTCGGCATTACGAGTTCCGCCCCGGACATCAGGCAGGACATGAACACCGGATAGGCCGCGAGCACGTGAAACATCGGCAGCGGGCACATCAGCACGTCGTTTTCGGTGAACATGCAGGCCCGGCCGCACCAGCCATTATAGAGAACGCCGTGGGCGCGGTGCTGCGCCACCTTCGGCATCCCCGTCGTCCCGCCGGTGTGGAAATAGGCGCAGGGCCGGTCCGGATCGGCTTCGGCGAAATCGAGCGCGTCCGCCCGCTCCGCCGCCGTCGCCGTATGGAAATCGATCACACGCGCCCGGTGCCGCACCTCGACCTTCGGCCGCAGGAACGGCGCCACCCAGGCGAGCGGCGGAGCGAGATAGCGCGCCAGATCGACCTGCAACACCGCCCCGACGCCGGGCGCAAAGGCGAGCGCCGCCGCAACCTTCTGCGCCAGATCGGTTTTCGGAAACGGCGCGAGCGTCACCACGACCTTCGCCCCGGTCTCGGTCAGCAGCGCGGCAATCTGTTCGGGCGCGAGCGTCGGATTGATCGGCGCGACGATCCCCGCCGTCGCGCCCGCGAGCAGCGCGATCGGCGCCTCCAGCCCGTTCGGCAGGATATAGGCCACCGCATCGCCGGGCCCGACGCCGAGCCGGCGCAGCAGATTCGCCGTCCCGGTCACGCGCCCGAGCAATTCGGCCCAGCTCAGCGTCACCACCTTGTCCCTCGGGCCGGACTTCAGCTGAAACGTGACCGCCTTGCGCGTCGGGAACCGCCCGGCGGTCTCCTGCAACTGCTGGTAAAGCGTGCGCGCGGTCCACATCGCCTCGACCGGCGCCACCGCTTCCGCGTCCCGCTTGTCCGCCAGCGTGGCGATATGCAGCATCGGTCCCCTCCCTGGCGGACGCACGCGCCCACGGCTCGGCCCGCGGCTCGTTTCGCGCGATAGTGCCCATCATCACCTCTCGCCGCAAGACGCGCCGCGATGTCGGTGCGGGGCAACGCGACCGCTCCGCGGCCGGGCGACCCGGCGTCAGAGCTCGAGCGTCGACATCACGACGCCCGGCTCGTCGGGCATCGCCGCCACGCGAAAACCCAGCCCGGTCACCAGACCGCGCATGGGCCGGTTTTCCGCGAGAACCATCCCTTCGAGCCGCGCGATCCCGTCTGACCGGGCATATTCGATCAGTGCGCCCATCAGCGCCGAGCCGAGTCCGCGCCCGGCAAGATCCGAACGGACCACCAGCGAATACTCGGCCGCTTGCCGGTCGGGATCGCGCGACAGCCGCGACACCCCCGCCAGCGCGCCATCAGGTGTCAGCGCCACGAAGGCCATGTCCCGGTCGTAGTCGAGCTGCGTCAGCCGCAGCGCCATCTGCTCGGGCATGTCGCGGCGCGGCGCCATGAAGCGCATCCGCATGTCCTCTTTGTCGAGCTTCTCGAAGAACGCCGGATAGAGCAGCACGTCGAGCGGCAGGATCGGCCGGATCGCGTAGGTCCCGTCCTTCAGCGCCGCCTCGCGGCGCCATTCCGACGGATACGGCCGGATAGCGAGATGCGGGTTCGGCGGGGCCAGATCCAGCTCCGTCGGATCGATTTCGATTGTCGCATCGAGCGCGAGGACGCCCGCGGCGTCCGCCAGCAGCGGATTGACGTCGACCGCGCGCAGCGCCGGAAAATCCTCGATCATGTGCGAAAGCGCCACCAGCGCGCCGTAGAGCGCCGCGGCGTCCGCCGGCGCGCGGCCGCGAAATCCCGCCAGCATCCGCCCGATCCGCGTGCGCGCCACCAGATCGGCCGCGAGGCCCGCGTCGAGCGGCGGCAGGGCGATGGCCGTGTCGCCGAGGAACTCCACCGCGACGCCCCCCGCCCCGAACACGATCACCGGCCCGAAGACCGGATCGCGCCCGACCCCGAGGATCAGCTCCTGCGCCTCGGGCCTGCGGATCATCGGCTGCAGCGCGAAGCCGTCGATCCGTGCTTCGGGCGCGTGCTCGCGCACCCGCGCCTCGATCGCGAACGCCGCGTCCTCTGCCGCCTGCGGCGTGTCGATATCAAGCGCTACGCCGCCCACCTCGGACTTGTGGATCACGTCGCGCGACAGCAGCTTGACCACCAGCGCGCCGCCGTCCCGCAGCATGTCGCTGGCCAGATCGCCGACCTCCTCGGGCGTGTCCGCGACGCGCAGCGGCGGCGCAGGCACCCCGTACGCCGACAGCACGCCCATTGCCTCGGGTTCGGTCAGGTAGCTTCGCCCCTCCGCGGCGACCTCACGAAAGATCGCCTGCGCCCGGGCACGAGCGTCGCCCGGAGCGCCGGCCAGCGCCTCCTCGATCCGCCGGTCGGGGACCCGCACCAGCGCCGACTGCGCCCGGCCCCAGTTCGTCAGATGGCCCACCGCCGCAGCCGCCGCCGACGGATTGTCGTAACTCGCCACGCCGCCGTCGCGCAGCGTCCTTCGCGCCTCGCGCGCCGCAACCCCGCCAAGCCAGCAGGCGAGCACGGGCTTTTTCCCCAGCAGACCCTTCGTCGTCAGCCCCAGCACCGCCTGCGCCGCGGCGCCGGAATTCGCCACGCCCATCGGACAGTTCATAACCAGTGTCACGTCCACGCCCGGATCCGCCGCCACCGCTTCCAGCGCCGCGGCGTAGCGCTCGGGCGGCGCATCGCCGAGGATGTCGATCGGGTTCGCCCCGCTCCACCCCTCCGGCAACACTGCGTCCAGCGCGGCGATCGTCTCGGACCCGAGCGCCGCAAGCTCGCCGCCGCCGTCGGCCAGCCAGTCGACCGCCAGCACACCCGCGCCGCCGCCGTTGGTCACGATCCCGAGCCGGGCGCGCTTCAGCGGGCGGAACCGCGCGACGGTTTCCGCCGCCGAAAACATTTCCGCAAGCCCTTGCACCCGCAACACGCCCGCGCGCAGCAGCGCGGCCTCCGTCACGTCGTCGGCGCCCGACAACATGCCGGTATGCGTCGCCGAGGCCCGCGCCGCCGCCGCCGAGCGTCCCGCCTTCAGCGCGATCACCGGCTTCAGCCGCGCCGCCGCCCGCGCCGCGGACAGGAACTTCCGCGCCGACGTTATCGTTTCGATGTAGAGCAGGATGGCCCGCGTCCGACCGTCGCCGGCCAGCAGATCAAGATAGTCGCCCAGATCCACGTCCGCCATGTCGCCCAGACAGACGACATGGCTGAACCCGACGCCCCGCTCCGCCGCCCAGTCGATCAGCGTCGTCGTGATCGCCCCCGACTGCGACACCAGCGCCAGCGCACCAGGCGCCGCCGGCAGATGCGCCACGCTCGCGTTCAGCCCCAGCGCGGGGATCATCAGCCCGACCGTATCGGTTCCGATGATGCGCAGCAGATGCGGCCGCGCCGCATCGAGCATCGCCTGCCGCAGCTCGCTCTTCGCCCCGAGACCGGCGCTCAGCACGATCGCCGCCTTCCCGCCCCGCGCGCCCAGGTCCGCGATCACCTCGGGCACGATGGCCGCCGGCGTCGCGATCAGCGCCAGATCCGGCGCCTCGGGCAAGTCGGCGGCCCCCGCCAGGCAGGGCAGGCCCATCACGGCGCGGTGCCGTGGATTGACCGGCCAGATCGGTCCGGCGAAGCCGCCGGCGACGAGGTTGCGCATCAGCGCCTCCCCCAGCGAGCCCGGCCGCTCGGACGCCCCGAACACCGCGACCGAACTCGGGCGCAGCGCATGGGACAGATTTCGGATGCTCATGCGGCTCCTCCTTGCGAAACGGCGCGTCCGCGGCTTTCGACCGCCGCCCGGAGCAGACCATATCCCGCGTCTGCTCGGGATGCACGGCCCCGCCTTGCGCCGCCGCCCCGATCCGGGCAGCATGGGGGTCGCCGGTGAGCCGCGCCCCGCGCGTGCGGCGCAAGGCAACGGGCTGCGGGGAGGGATCCTGAAGCATGAAATGGTCGGCGAAGCTCGGACGGTTCGCCGGGATCGACGTCTACGTCCATGTCACGTTCCTCGCACTGCTCGCCTATTTCGCCGTCGTCTACTGGAGCCGGACGGGAACGGTCGCGGGCGTGCTCGCGGGCCTCACGCTGATTGCGGCGCTGTTTCTCTGCGTTCTCCTGCACGAATACGGCCACGCGCTTACGGCCCGGCGCTACGGGATCGCCACGAAATACATAACGCTTTTGCCGATCGGCGGGCTCGCCATGCTTGCGAGCATGCCGCGTGACCCACGCCAGGAAATCCTCGTGGCGCTGGCGGGACCCGCAGTGAACCTCGCCATCGCCGCCGTCGTTTATGGACTGATCGGCCTCACCGGCCAGGCGGGCGCGCTGCTCGGGATCGAGCCGACGCGAATGGGATTTCTCCCGACCCTTCTCGCCGCCAACCTGATGCTCGCCGTCTTCAACCTGCTGCCCGCTTTCCCGATGGACGGCGGCCGCGTGCTGCGCGCCCTCCTCAGCCTCCGTATGGACCGCGTCCGCGCGACCCGCGTCGCCGCGACCGTCGGCCAGGCCCTCGCCGTCGGCCTCGGCCTGCTCGGCCTCGCCGGCAACCCGTTCCTGATCCTTATCGCCGTCTTCGTCTGGATCGGGGCCGGGGCGGAGGCTACCGCCGTCGCCGTCGATGAACGGCTGGCGCATCGACCCGCGAGCTGCGCGATGATCACCCGGTTCGAGGCGCTCGGGCCGCGCGACCCGCTCGCGCGGGCCATCGACCTGACGCTCGCGGGCGCGCAGAAGGACTTCCCCGTGCTCGACGGCCCGCGCGTCGTCGGTGTGCTCACCCAGATCGCCGTGCTGCGCGGCCTGCGCGACCTCGGACCGGACGGCCTCGTGGCCGACGCGATGGGACCAGCCCGAACCGCCAACATCACCGCCACGCTCGACGACCTGCTGCGCGACATCGAGGCGACCGACGGCGGCCTCGTCTGCATCCTGCAGGGCGGGCGGCTCGCCGGGCTCGTCGATCTCGACAACATCAAGGAATATCTGCGCATCCAGGCCGCGCTCGACGAGCGCGGCGCATGATCGAACTCCTCACCGCAGCGGAAATGGCCCGCGCCGACGCCGCCGCGATCGCAATGGGAATTCCCGGCATCGCGCTGATGGAGTCCGCCGGCCGCGCCGTCGCCGAAACCGCCGCCGCCCTCGCGCCCGACGGCCCGGTGCTCGTTCTCGCCGGACCCGGCAACAACGGCGGCGACGGCTATGTCGCCGCCAGGATTCTCGCGGAAGCGGGTCGCGCCGTCACCGTCGCCGCCCTTGGCGACCCCGCCCGCCTGACCGGCGACGCGGCGACGGCTCACAACCGCTGGACCGGCCCCGTCGTTCGCGCAGCGCTTCCGCTCCCGCCCACAGCCCTCGTCATCGACGCGCTGTTCGGCGCGGGGCTCGACCGGCCCATCGCTGGCGACGCCGCCAGGCTTGTCGACGCCGCCAATGCCCTGGCCGCGCCGATCCTGGCCGTGGATGTGCCCAGTGGCCTTTGCGCCGACACCGGCGTCCCGCTCGGCCCCTGCATCGAAGCGGCCGCGACCGTCACATTCTTCCGCAAGAAGCCGGGCCATCTGCTCTACCCCGGCCGCGCCCTGTGCGGAGCGCTGCATCTCGCCGACATCGGCATCCCCGTCACGGTCCTCGACGCGATCGATCCTGACGCCTTCGAGAACGACCCCGCCCTCTGGCTCTCGGCTTTACCCCATCCGACCTGGGACGCGCACAAGTACCGCCGTGGCCATGCGCTCGTCGTGTCCGGCCCGATGACGCGCACCGGGGCCGCCCGGCTCGCCGCCGGCGCCGCCCTGCGCGCCGGCGCGGGCCTCGTCACCCTCGCGAGCCCCCCGAACGCGCTCGCGGTCAACGCCGCCCATCTGACCGCCGTCATGCTGCGCCGCACCGACGGCGCGACGGGTCTCGCGGAAATCCTTGCCGACGCCCGTATCACCGCCGTCGCGCTCGGCCCCGGTCTCGGTACGGGCGCCCCCGAACGCGCGCTGATCGTCGCCGCTCTCGCCGCCCCCACCGCCGCGATCCTCGACGCCGACGCCCTGACAGCCTTCGCGCCCGATCCCGACACGCTCTTCGCCATGATCGCCGCACGCCCTGCGCCGACGATCCTGACGCCCCACAGCGGCGAATTCGCCCGGCTCTTTCCCGATCTCGCGGGCCCGCGCATCGTCCGCGCCCGGGCCGCCGCCGCCCGCTCCGGCGCTATCGTGGTGCTCAAGGGCGCCGACACCATCGTCGCCGCTCCCGACGGTCGTGTCGCGATCAACGCCAACGCCCCGCCCTGGCTCGCCACCGCGGGCTCCGGCGACGTGCTCGCCGGCATCGTCGCCGGCCTCGCCGCGCAAGGCGTTCCAGCCTGGCAGGCGGCCTGCGCCGCCGTCTGGCTCCATGGCGCGGCGGGCGTCGAGGCGGGCCCCGGCCTGACCGCCGAAGACCTCGCGCCGGCCCTGCGCCCCGTCCTCGCGCGCCTGACGGCCGGGCCGGCGATGCGTTGACTCACGCGGGCCGACGGTCGTTTCTCGTCCCGGTAGATCCCGGTCCATCGCGAAACCGAAGGCGACGAGCGAACGCGCCGCCCGTTTCCCGAAGCCCTACCGAATGCGAGGAAGCACTCGGCATCTCCGCGCATCCTGTCTCAAAGACTGCCGGACATCGGCTTTGCCCAGCCGCGTCGTGCCGCATGACCGGCCATGGCGCAACGGACGAACAGGCTACTCTTTGGTTTCAGTCAGGTTTGAAGCCTGGAGAGCAGGCGGCGTGCGCGAACGCGCGCACACCAAGAACGAAGATCGGATGCGCGCACCCGCGCGCTCGTTGTGGCCGCAAAGGCGGCCGCGCAGCGCCCGCCGCGCCCCCGGCCGTCAGAGATACCCGCGACCTTCCAGTAAAGCGCCGTCACGCCGCACCGTCGGTGAACTGCAGTCGTGCGAGGCGCGCGTAGAGACCGCCCTCCGCGACCAGCGCGCCATGGGCGCCTTCGGCGACGATGCGGCCCTCCTCGAACACCAGGATACGATCCGCGCGCTTCACGGTGGCGAGCCGGTGGGCGATGATCAGCGTCGTGCGCCCCTCCGCCAGCCGGTCGACGGCGGCCTGCACCGCGCGCTCGCTCTCGGCGTCTAGCGAACTCGTCGCCTCGTCGAGCAGCAGGATCGGCGCGTCCCGCAGGATCGCGCGCGCGATCGCGATGCGCTGGCGTTGCCCGCCCGACAGCATCACGCCGCGTTCGCCGACATAGGTGTCGTAGCCCTGCGGCAGCCGACTCAGGAACTCGTGCGCGGCGGCGGCTTTCGCGGCCTCCGCGATCTCGGCGTCGCTTGCCCCGGGGCGCCCGAACCGGATGTTCTCGCGCGCCGTCGTCGCGAAGATCACCGGGTCCTGCGGCACCAGCGCCAACTGCCGCCGCAGGTCCTCGCGCCGCATGTCGCGCAGATCGACGCCGTCGAGCGTCACCCGCCCCGCATCGGGGTCGAAGAACCGCAGCAGCAACTGGAAAATCGTCGTCTTGCCCGCCCCCGACGGCCCGACCAGTGCCACCGTCTCGCCCGGCCGCACGACGAACGCGAGGTCGCTCAAGGCCGCCGTCTCGGGCCGCGCCGGATAGCGGAACGTCACGCCCTCGAAGACCAGCGCCCCTTGCACCCGCGCCGGCAACGCCACCGGGATCGCCGGATCATGGATCGTGTCCGCCGCCTCCAGCAGCTCGACCATCCGCTCGGTCGCCCCCGCCGCCCGCAGCAGCTCGCTCCAGATCTCGCTGAGCGCCGCCGCAGACCCCGCCACCATCACCGCGTAGATGACGAACTGCACCAGCTCGCCGGGCGTCATCGCCCCGTCGCGCACGTCCCGCGCGCCCATCCACATCACCGCCACGACCGAGGCGAACACCAGAAAGATCACGATCGCCGTCAGCACCGACCGCGCCACGATCCGCCGCCGCGCCGTCTCGAACCCCGCCTCGGCGAGATCGGCATAGCGCGCGCGGCTCGGCCCCTCGTGGGTGTAGGCCTGCACCGTCTGCGCGGCGAGCAGGGTCTCGGAGGCGAGCGCGCTGCCCTCGGCGATCTTGTCCTGGCTCTCCCGGCTCAGCGCGCGCAGCTTCCGCCCCAGCGCCAGGATCGGCACGATCACCAGCGGCACGCCGATCAGCACCATGCCCGTCAGCACCGGACTGGTGATGAACAGCAGGATCAACCCGCCGAGCAACGTCAGGATGTTGCGCAGCGCGATGGAGACCGACGAGCCGATCACCGACAACACCACCGTCGTGTCGGTCGTAAGCCGCGACAGCACCTCGCCGGTCATGATCCGCTCGTAAAATCCGGGGCTCATGCCGATGACCTTGTCGTAGATCGCGCGGCGGATGTCGAAGACCACGCGCTCGCCGAGCCGCGTCACCAGATAGAAGCGCAGCGCGGTCCCGAGCGCGAGCATGCCTGCCACGCCCATGGCCGCGCCGAAATAGGCGTCCATCAGCGCCAGATCCTCGACCGCGAATCCGTCCACCACCCGGCGCACCGCCAGCGGCAGCGCCAGCGACAGCATCGCAGTGACGAATAGCGCCGCCAGCGCGCCCCAGACCATCCCGCGATAGGGCCGCAAGAACCGCGTCAACGCGCGCAACGGACCGACCGCCGTCGCCTTCCCCCGGTCCAGACCGACAACCTCAACCATACGCGTCATCTCCGCAGACATCCCGGGGAGCGGAGTAGCAAGCGCGCCCGCCTCCATCAAGCAGCCCTTGGCCGCATGTCCAGTCGCAGCGACCCCCGAGCCGAAAGTGACGATTTGATTCCGGCGCCCGCCAGAAGCCGCGGAGCACCTCCCCCGTCTGCGCCCACCTCAGGTCCAAAGCCGACACTTGCCGAATGCCCCGCGTCCGCCACATCGGCCCGCTGAATTCGCTTGACTGGAACCGCTTTCCTTGATGGCGTTCCTTTCGTTCGCCTTGCAACGAGTTTCGGCACGTCCGTCGGAGGATCGTCGCCCTCGGACAGTCGAAGAACGCAGCGACCGAACGTGCGTCTTGGCGTTCGGATGGAGGCCAGACGACAAAAGCGGCCCGGAGACCGGGCCAATCCTGGGGAGGAACTGATGAAACGGACATGGTCGGCTATGCTGACGCGCGCGGCCTTGGCGGCGTTCGCCGGGGCGGCGTTCGTCGCGACGGCGCAGGCGCAGGACGCGCCCACGATGGGCGTCGTCGTCAAGATCGGCGGCATTCCGTGGTTCAACGCCATGGAGATGGGGATCGAGGAGAAGGGCGCCGAACTGGGCGTCGAGGCGGAGATGATCGGACCGACCAGCGCCGACCCGGCGCTGCAGGTCCGCGCCATCGAGGATCTGATCGCGCGTGGCGTCGATGTGATCGGCGTGGTTCCGAACGACGAAGCGGCGCTGGAGCCGGTGCTCCAGAAGGCGCGCGACGCGGGGATCATCGTTATTTCGCACGAAGGGCCGGGAATCGAGAACGTCGACTGGAACTTCGAGATGGCGTCGGCGGACGGTTTCGGCGAGACCCACGCCAAGCTGCTGGCCGAGAAGATGGGCGAAAAGGGCGAGTACGCGGTGTTCGTCGGCTCGCTCACCGTTCCGCTGCATAACGCCTGGGCGGATGCGGCCATCGCCTATATCGGCGCGAACTATCCCGACATGACCCTGATCGGCGAACGCTACGGCGTCGCGGAGAGCGTCGACGACAGCCGCAAGACCGCGCTCGATCTGATGGCGGCCAACCCCGACCTCGGCGGGTTCCTCGCGTTCGGCAGCCAGGGCCCGATCGGCGCCGGCCGCGCCATCGAGGAGCGGCGCGCTGTGGGCAATGTCCATGTGCTGGGGCCATTCTCGCCAGGGCAGGGCCGCGAACTCGTGAAGTCGGGTGCGATCAGCGGCGGGTTCATGTGGAACCCGGCGGAAGCGGGGCGCGTCTTCGTGACCATGGGCAAGATGCTGCTGGACGGGAACGAGATCACCGCCGGCACCGAAATCCCCGGGCTTGGAGTGGTCGAACCCGACGTCGCGAACCATGACATCGTCACGGACAACCTGATCCCGATCAATTCGGAAACCGTGGACGGCCTGGCCGACCTCGGGCTCTGACGCGCCGCCCGGCCGGGCGGCGCGAGGCGCCCGGCCGGTCGGGGAGTGTCTCCGTATGACGACGCCGATCACGCGGCCCGAGACCGGCGCGCCCGCAGCGATCAGGCTCGCACATGTCGGCAAGGTCTTCGACGGGGTGCGCGCGCTCGACGATGTGGCCTTCGACGTGGCGCGCGGCGAGGTGCATTGCCTCGCCGGCGAGAACGGCTCCGGCAAGAGCACGCTGATCAAGA
>Ga0105046_10007646_pt1 | contig 16992 bp, 16 predicted proteins | sample MAT03_FD_78385 | JGI IMG/M metagenome (GOLD analysis project Ga0105046, IMG submission 78385) | Freshwater microbial communities from Lake Fryxell liftoff mats and glacier meltwater in Antarctica - MAT-03 (megahit assembly) | ecosystem: Environmental > Aquatic > Freshwater > Ice > Liftoff...
AGTCGAGCGATTACGGCGTCCAGCGCGACGCGGTCGAGACCCTCGACCATAGACAGCCGAACCACAAGTTCTGGGCCCGCCAGCCGCGAGCCGGGATCGCCGGGAGCCAGTTGCACCGCCACGACGCTTGGCTCGGGCTCTGCGGCATCCATGAACGCCGACAGCACCTCGGTATCACGGTAGCTGGGCTGCCACGACGCGCCCTGAGCTATCGCCCATAGCGCGGGTCGCCGGATGACGAACTCGGTCGAGCTGGTCGGGTCGAGCACCACAAGGTCGGTGCCCTCAGCCGCGGCCGCCAGTGCCACTCGCGGCGCGGTCACTGGCACCGGCCGGGCGCTCGGGTTCCACGCCGACATCGCCGTCACGGAGGTGAACGCGGGCAGCACCGTGCGACCGTCGGGACCCGTGACCGTCACGATCGCGAGCTCCTGGCTCTTGTCGACAAGCAGGCCGTGATCGTTAGACCCGCTCTCGCCCAGGTGCGCGACCAGGGGCACCAACAGTCGCGAGTCACGAAGCGCGTCGACGACATCGACTTCGCCGAGGTCTCCCGTGCGGAATCGCCGGATGGCCTCTACGAGCTTCTCCGGCGCCGACCCGTCATCGTCGCTCGAAGTGTTGTGCTCGAAGTGGCGCCCCTCCCAGGGAACGCCAGCGCTATCGCTCAATCGCTCGCGACGTCGAGCGCCTCGGCGAGAGTAAAAGCCTTGGCATACAACGCCTTACCGACGATGGCGCCTTCGATGCCGTACGGAACCAGTTGGCGCAGATCGGCGATGTCGTCGAGAGTGGCAATCCCGCCCGACGCGATCACCGGGCGTTCTGTGCGATCGGCGACCTGTCGCAACAGCTCCAGGTTAGGGCCGTTGAGCATGCCGTCCTTGGTGACGTCGGTGACCACGTAACGACAGCACCCGGCGCTCTCGAGGCGGTCGAAGACGGTCCAGAGGTCACCGCCCTCCTTCGTCCATCCGCGAGCCGCGAGCGTCGTGCCGCGAACGTCGAGCCCCACGGCGATGGCCTCGCCATACTCGGCGATCACGTGTGCCGCCCACTCGGGGTTCTCGAGCGCGGCGGTGCCCAGGTTGATACGTTTGGCACCCGTTGACAGGGCGGCCTCGAGGCTCGCGTCATCCCGAATTCCCCCCGACAGCTCGATGTTCACCTTGCGCGGGGTGTTCTTGATGACCTTCTTGATTGCGGCGTGATTATTGCCACGGCCGAATGCCGCATCGAGGTCCACGAGGTGGATCCACTCCGCGCCCTCACTCACCCACTGCTGGGCGGCATCCACGGGGTCGCCATAGCTTGTTTCGGTTCCGGCGGCGCCCTGCGTCAGGCGCACGGCCTTACCGCCAGCGACATCGACAGCGGGAAGAAGGATCAGCGCCGGCGTCGTGGCGAACTCACTCATAGTGTCTCCAGCCAGTTACGCAGAAGGCGGATGCCCGCTTCGCCTGACTTCTCGGGATGGAATTGTGTTGCGGTCAGTGGGCCGTTCTCCACGGCAGCAAGAAATCGCGAGCCGTGTTGCGCCCATGTGAGCTTAGGCTGCGGAAAAGGGTCGTGCACTTCCAGCGTCCAGTCCTGGGCGGCATAGCTGTGCACGAAATAGAAACGCTCGTCTGCTATTCCTGCGAACAACCGCGAACCCTCGGGTGCCTCAACGGTGTTCCACCCCATGTGCGGCAGGATCGGCGCCTCGAGCTCTGTCACTACCCCGGGCCATTCGCCGAGCCCCGGGATGTCATTCCCGCGCTCGACGCCGTGCTCGAACAGCACCTGCATGCCGACGCAGATACCGAGCACCGGGCGACTGCCGGTCAAACGCTTCTCGACGATCGCCCCCCCGCGCACCGCACTGAGCTGCTGCATTACCGCCGCGAAGGCGCCCACCCCCGGAACCACGAGGCCATCGGCCGCCTCGGCCACGGAACGATCGGAACTCAGGGTGACTCGGGCACCGGCCAACTCCAGCGCCTTCGCCGCCGAGTGGATGTTGCCTGAGCCGTAGTCGAGAACAACAACGGAAGGTGCGATCACGGTCAGAGTGCACCCTTGGTCGACGGGATGCCCGTGATTCGGGCATCCGGTTCGATGGCGGCCCGGAGCGCGCGCGCGAAAGCCTTGAACTCTGCCTCTGCGATGTGGTGCGGATCCCGGCCACCGATCACCGTGATGTGCACAGTGAGGGCAGCGTTGTAGGCGATCGCCTCGAAAACGTGACGCACCATGGAGCCGGTGAAGTGGCCGCCGATGAGGTGGTGTTCGAAGCCCACGGGCTCACCGGAGTGAACGAGATAGGGGCGGCCCGAGACATCCACGACCGCCTGAACGAGCGCCTCATCGAGCGGAACTAAGGCGTCGCCGTAGCGCTTGATTCCCGCCTTGTCACCCAGCGCCTGCTTGAGCGCAACACCCAGGGCGATGCCGATGTCTTCGACGGTGTGGTGCACGTCAATGTGCGTGTCACCGGTCGCTTTCACCGTCAGGTCGATCAGCGAGTGCTTCGACAAGGCGGTGAGCAGGTGGTCGTAGAACGGCACGCTCGAGTCGATGGATGATGCACCCGTGCCGTCGAGGTCGATCGAGAGTTGGATCGACGACTCGCTCGTCTGTCGGGTGATGGTGGCCGTGCGCTTTCCGGTCATTGTGCAATCCTACCGAGCGTCGATTCGGGCGAGCGCATCCAGGAAGATAGTCGTTTCTGCTTCGCTGCCAGCGGTGACCCGCAGGTGATTCGGTATGCCCACTTCGCGAATTATCACGTCGTTGGCCAGCAGTTGTTCAAAGACGGCGTGCGGGTCGTCGACCCCGCCGAAGAGCACGAAGTTGGATGCGCTCGGCAGCGGCGTGTAGCCCTGAGCAGCCAGTTGAAGAACGAGGCGATCGCGCTGGGCTTTGATGTCATCGACCATCGCCAGCATCTCGGGTGCGTGGGCGAGCGCCGCTATCGCCGCAGCCTGCGTTAAGGCGGACAAGTGGTAGGGCAAACGCACGAGACGCATGGCATCGGCGATCGCGGGATCCGCGGCCAAATAGCCCACCCTGGCCCCGGCGAACGCGAACGCCTTGCTCATGGTGCGGCTGACAAGCAGGCGCGGGCGTCCCTCCAGCAGGGTGAGCGCGGTGTCGCCGGCACCGAATTCGCTGTACGCCTCGTCAACGAGAAGGATGCCCGGAGTCGCGTCGTACGCGGCCGCAATGGTCTCGATGCTGAGCGCGGTGCCGGTGGGGTTATTGGGCGAGCAGAGGAATACCACATCCGGCCGCTCGCGCTCGATGGCAGCAACCACGGTCTGCGGGCTGAGCTCGTAGTCGGCATCGCGCGCGGCGGTAACCCACCGCGTTCCCGTGCCGCTCGCGATAATCGAGTGCATGGAATACGTGGGAGGGAACCCCAGCACGCTGCGTCCCGGGCCACCGAAGGCCTGCAACACGTGCTGCAGCACCTCGTTGGACCCGTTGGCCGCCCAGATGTTGTTGGCCGCGAGTCCGTGACCGAGGTAGGCGGCTAGTGCTTCCCGCAGCTCGGTGAACTCGCGGTCGGGGTAGCGGTTCACCCCCATCACCGCCTGGGCTAGCGCGGTGACGATGTCGGTGGCGACGCCCTCGGGAATCGCATGCGTGTTCTCGTTGACGTTGAGCCGCACGCGCACGTGCTCCTGCGGGGCACCGTATGGTGCGACCCCGCGCAGGTCATCACGGATGGGAAGGTCGTCGAGGCTTGTCACCGCTCAAGCCTATGTGTGCCGCGCGGGCCTGATCGCGCTCGGCCGTCGCGGCACCAGGGCTAGTGCGCGTATGCGGCCGGGATCGCCAGCTGCTGGCCCGCAAACACGTCTGCGCTCTCGAGCTGGTTGAGCTGCACGATCTGCGCGATCACATCACGCGGGTCGGCGGTGGGAGCCAGCTCTTCCGCGACCTGCCAGAGCGTCTGGCCGGTATCGACCGTGACGTACTGGAACGCGGCATCCGACCCCTCGAGCGTGGCGGTCGCTACACCGCCGTTGAGCCCGAAGAAGAGTGCCGCGATGACAAGTGGTGTGGCCGCGATCGTTACCAGGACGCCGCGGCCACGCTGGGTGAGGCGCAGACGGGGCTGCGTGGCAGTCGATGAACGCTGTGCAGTGCTGCGGGACGTGACACCGGTGGCCCTGGCGTTTCCGGTCCCGGTTCCAATTGGCTCAAAACCAATGCTCGCGGTGCTCATCATGTGCTCCTCAAGAGTTTTCGTATCCGGCACCTCGGCCGGGAGGGCCGGATACGAAGTCTGTAGTAGTTATGTTCCGAACATACATTCGAAACGGGATCATTTCAAGTAGATCTTCGAACAAGCGACCGACATTGCCCACGACTCACTCGAACAGGTGTTTGTTTTCTGCCCCTAATCTGGATACAGTTTCGAATGAGCCACCGACATTGGGGCGAGAATCGAGGAAACGTGGACGACAGCACCGAACGTCCGGCTACACGCCGACGCACGAGTCTCAGCGACAAGCAGCTCGCCATTCTCGATGTCATTCAGCGCTCAGTCTCGGCCAGGGGGTATCCGCCGAGCATGCGTGAGATCGGAGACGCCGTCGGCCTCGCCTCGCTGTCGAGCGTGACCCACCAGTTGGGCCAGCTCGAGCTGAGTGGCTACCTGCGGCGAGACCCCAACCGCCCGCGCGCAATGGAGGTTCTCATCGATCTGCCTTCGATTGACGAGGATGCACCGGAGTCAACCGTCAGCGTCGGCGACGCCGTGATGGTTCCGCTTGTGGGTCGCATCGCTGCGGGCATCCCGATCACCGCCGACCAGCAGATTGACGAAGTCTTTCCGCTCCCCCGCCAGCTCACCGGTAAGGGCGAGCTCTTCATGCTGAAGGTCGTCGGCGAATCAATGATCGACGCGGCGATCTGCGACGGCGACTGGGTCGTTGTGCGCCAGCAGAAGACCGCCGAAAACGGCGACATCGTTGCGGCAATGCTCGACAACGAGGCGACTGTGAAGGTCTTCCGGCAGCGCGACGGCCACACCTGGCTGCTCCCCCGCAACTCCAACTTCGAGCCCATCCTGGGTGACCACGCCGAGGTGCTCGGCAAGGTCGTTACGGTACTGCGTTCCCTGTAGTTCGGGCGCTCGCAGGGCTGCTTAGCACTTCTCTGAGTGGTGCTGTGTTGCGCCGCACTGTGCACGGCTCAGCCCCGCGCCGCCCCGCCCCGCGCCGCGCCGCCCCGCGCGCCCCGCGCGCGAGGTGACTCAGAGTGCTGCTGTGCGGGCGTTTCAGCAGCACTCTGAGTCACCTCGCGGGCGTCAGGGCATGCCCGCGACACCTCGCGCGCACGGAGCAGCCCGTGACGCGCGACTACACGCCCGCGTTCGCGCGCGCAGCACGCGTTGCCGCAAGGATGTTCGTCAGTGATTGGACGGTCTCGTCGTATCCGCGCGTCTTAAGACCGCAGTCGGGGTTCACCCAGACCTGACGGTCCGGGATCGATCCGAGCGCGATTTCGATGAGGTCGCGCACCTCGTCCACCGACGGCACGCGCGGTGAGTGGATGTCGTAGACACCCGGACCAATGCCCCGCTCGAAGCCACTGCGCTGGATATCGGGAACAACCTCCATCTTCGAGCGCGCCGCTTCAATCGAGGTGACATCCGCGTCGAGGCGGTCGATCGCGTCGATGACTACGCCGAACTCCGAGTAGCAGAGGTGGGTGTGGATCTGGGTTTTGTCGTCAACACCCGCAGTGGCCAGACGGAATGACCCGACCGACCAGTCGAGGTAGTCCGCGTGGTCTTTCTTCTTGAGCGGCAGCAGCTCGCGCAGCGCGGGCTCGTCCACCTGGATGATCCCGATGCCGGCACTCTCGAGGTCTTCGATTTCGTCGCGCAGGGCCAATGCAACCTGATTCGCGGTGTCACGCAAGGGCTGATCATCCCGAACGAACGACCACGCGAGGATCGTGACTGGCCCCGTCAGCATGCCCTTGACGGGCTTCTCAGTGAGCGACTGGGTGTACGTCGACCACTCGACCGTGATCGGCGCCGGGCGCGACACGTCACCCCACAGAATCGACGGTCGCGTGCAGCGCGAGCCATACGACTGCACCCAGCCGTTCTGCGTCACCGCGAAACCGTCCATGTTCTCCGCAAAGTACTGCACCATGTCGTTGCGCTCTGGCTCGCCGTGAACGAGCACGTCGAGTCCGATCTCTTCCTGCAGGTCGACGACACGCTTGATCTCATCACGCATGGCCTGCTTGTACTGCTCCTCGGTGATCTCGCCCTTGGCCGCCGCGGCACGCGACTTGCGAATGTCACCGGTTTGCGGAAAAGAGCCGATCGTCGTCGTCGGCAGAAACGGCAGGCCGAGCGCCACGTCTTGCGCGGCGAGGCGCGTTGCGTAGTCGCCTCGGGAGAAGTCTGCGGAAGTCAGCTTCTCGGCACGGGCGCGCACGGCACCGTCGCGCACGCCGGCCGCCTGGTGACGGTCTTCGAGGGCCACGGATGCCGCATCCAGTTCATCTCGGATCGCACCCTTGCCCTCGGCCAATCCCTTAGCCAGCGTGGCGACTTGCGCCACCTTCTGGTCGGCGAACGCCAGCCAGTTCTTCAGCTGGCCTGAAAGCAGGGGCTCGTCTTCGACGTCGTGGGGGGTATGGAACAGCGACGTGGAAGACGATACTGCAACGTTGGGCGAGAGACCCTTGAGCGACTCGAGGGATGCGAACGCTCCCGCCAGATCACCGCGCCAGATGTTGTGGCCGTCGATCACACCGCCCACGAGCACCTTGTCAGTGGAGATGCCGCTCGGCAGGTCGCCCTTGACGAGATCGAGACCGACCGCCTCGATGGGGGTAGCCAGCAGCACGGGCAGCGCGTCATCGAGCGAGCCGTAGGGTGCTGCGACAAAGATCGACGGTCGCACCGCAGCCGTGCCGAGCAGTTCGTAGGCGCGTGCGGTGGCAGCCAGCACAGTCACACGATCCACCTCGATGCTCTCGCTGACCAGCGCCGGCTCGTCGAGCTGCACCCACTCGGCGCCGACGGCCGTGAGGGCGGCGAGCAGTTCCGCATACACCGGCAACAGGTCATCCAGGCGGTCGAGCGGCTGGTACCCGTCGGGGGCACCCTCCGAAGGCTTCGATAGCAGCAGGAAAGTCACGGGCCCAACGATCACGGGTCGCGTGCGGAAACCACTCGTGGTCGCCTCGGCGACCTCCCGCACGAGTCGGTCGGAAGCCAGGTGCAGATGGGTCTCTGGCCCGATCTCGGGCACGAGGTAGTGGTAGTTGGAGTCGAACCACTTGGTCATCTCGGCCGGAGTATCCTGACCTTCGCCGCGGGCGATAGTGAAGTAGCCCGCAAGGTCGACCGTTCCGTCGGCGCCGACGACGCGCTCGAACCGGGTGGGCACAGCCCCGACCGTTACAGCGGCGTCGAGCACCTGGTCGTAGTAAGAGAACGCTTCGGGAATCGAGGAGTCAATGCGCCCCAGCCCCAGCCCCGCGAGCCGCTCCCGCGTGACGGCGCGCAGCTCGACAGCCGTTGCCTCCAGTTGCTCGGCCGTGATCGTGCCGGCCCAGAAGGCCTCGACGGCCTTCTTCAACTCGCGACGTCGCCCGATGCGCGGGTAACCCAGGATCGTGCCGGTCGGGAATGTGCTCGTCATGCTGGTTCCTTTTGTTGTGAGCTCGCAAGGCCAGTGCCTTCGAGTACCGACAGCACCGCCTCATGCTGGTTAAAAGTGTAGAGATGAAGGCCGGATGCCCCTCCATCGAGCAGCTCGTTGCCGAGGACGACGGCGTGGTCGATGCCGACCCGTGCCTGCGCCGCGCTGTCGGCCGCGCCGTCGAGCGAACTCGCAAGCTCGACGGGGGTTGGTTCATCCGTCAATTCGAGGATGCGGGACAGCCGCTTCCTGCTCAGCACGGGCATGATGCCCGGAAGGATGCGCATCGTGACGCCGGCATCGCGGGCTTTGCGCTCGAATTCGAGAAAGTCATCGGCGTGAAAGAACAGTTGTGTGATGGCAAGGTTCGCGCCCGCCGCCTCCTTGGCAAGCAACGTGTCGAGATCCTGTTCGACCGACCGCGAGCGAGGGTGGCCGTTGGGGAAAGCTGCGACCGCGATGGTGACTTTCTCGCCGCTGGACAGTCGCTTCGCCCCCGGGAATCCCGGCACATCGTGAAACGCGAACGGCGCCCGCTCGGCCTGTACGCGATGGATGAGCTGAACGAGCTCGCCGGCACTGCGCAGGTCGCCGAGGAAGTTGTCGCCCTCCGTCGCGCCCTGCGGCGGGTCGCCACGCAGCGCGAGGAAGCTGGTGATGCCAGCATCCAAAAACTGTCGGATCAGCTGGCTCGCTTCGGCGTAGGACGACCCCACGCAGGTGAGATGCGCCATCGGCTTGACCGAGGTGTTCTCAAGAAGGCGCGTGAGCACAGCCAACGACGGGTCGCGTGAACTGCCGTTGGCGCCGTAGGTCACCGAGATGAAGTCGGGGCGGGCCGCGACGAGGTGAGGCAGCGATTCGAAGAGTGCCGCCTGGGACTGCTCAGAGCGAGGTGGGTACACCTCGAAAGAGAACGTGCGGTCAGCGCGACAGTCGGGCTCTCCAGACACAATTCACCCCTTCGGCGGCAACGATTCTCCGAGTGGGCGGGTGCCGGGCTCGGCTGTCGCTCCGTGCGGGGCGGTGCCCCGACCATTTCAGTCTAAGCACCGCCCACGGCAGGTTTCGGAGTGTTACGCGACGAACGGCTGCAGTTCGCTGACGCGCGCGGGATGAACCATCGCCCTGACCAGGGTGCCGTCTTCGCGGTAGTCGGTCGAGATGACTCGTCCCTGCACGTGCAGGCGCGAGATGATCTCGCCCCGGTCGTACGGAACGAGCAGCGTGAGTTCGACCTCCGGCGCGGGGAGCACCTCCGCGATCCGCTCCAGAAGTTCGTCAATGCCCTCACCGGTTCGCGCGGACACGAAGACGCCCGTCGGCTCAAGACCGCGAATCAGCATTCTCTGATCGTCATCCGCAAGATCGCTCTTATTGAACACGACGATCTCGGGGATGTCGCGTGCCTCGAGTTCTCCGATAACATCGCGCACCGTCGCCAGCTGGGCCGCGGGGTCGGGGTGCGAGGCGTCGACCACGTGCACGATGACGTCAGATTGGCCGACCTCTTCGAGCGTCGAGCGGAACGCCTCAACCAGCTGATGCGGAAGATTTCGAACAAAGCCAACCGTGTCCGTGTACGTGTACGGCCTGCCGTCTGCCGTCACCGATTTGCGCACCGTGGCATCGAGGGTCGCGAACAGTGCGTTCTCGACCAGCACACCGGCCTTGGTGAGACGGTTCAACAGGCTCGACTTGCCGGCGTTGGTGTACCCCGTGATCGCGACGCTCGGCACTTCGAAGCGGTTGCGGTTAGCCCGTTTGGCCTCTCGCGCGGGACCGAAACCCTTGATCTTCTTGCGCAGCAGCGCCATTCGCGTGTGGATGCGACGCCGGTCGAGTTCGATCTTCGTCTCACCCGGTCCACGGCTACCCATACCCGCACCCGCGCCACCCACCTGGCCACCGGCCTGGCGAGACATCGACTCACCCCATCCCCGCAGACGCGGAAGGAGGTACTCGAGTTGCGCAAGTTCCACCTGTGCGCGACCCTCGCGACTCTTAGCGTGCTGGCTGAATATGTCGAGGATCACGGCGGTACGGTCGATCACCTTCACCCCGACGATGTCTTCAAGCGCGCGGCGCTGACTGGGGGCGAGCTCGGTGTCTGCGATCACCGTGTCTGCACCCGTCGCGGCCACGACATCCCGAAGCTCTTGTGCCTTGCCCTTACCGAAGTAGGTGCTGGGATCTGGATGCGGTCGGCGCTGCAGCAGCCCGTCGAGCACCACTGCACCCGCCGTCTCGGCGAGGGCAAAGAGTTCGCGCAGCGAGTTTTCTGCCTCCTGAAGGTTGCCCTGGTTGTAGATACCGATGAGCACCACGTTCTCGATGCGCAGCTGACGGTACTCAACTTCGGTGACGTCTTCGAGTTCGGTCGACATTCCTGCGACGCGTCGAAGCGCCTGGCGATCTTCCCGGTCGAACTGATCACCGTCGCGGTCGCCCTCATAGTGCGAGTCGGTCTGTAGCGCTTGAGCTGCACCCGATCCGAAGAGTGTGTAGCCGGCGGATCGTGTTTCGTCCGTTGCAAGAACGCGGTCGACGGCGTCGCGTTCAGCGTTGTCAGTGTTCGTATCAGTCATTGTGGTTAACCCTACTTTCGAAGTCTTCGGTAAGTTCTCTGCATGGCCAATGAGCACTACTTCTCATCAACGCCGCAGAGTGAGCTCAGAACACGTACGATCCACGCCCGCCTGGCTGGGCAGGACTACGAAGTTCTGACTGCCAACGGGGTGTTTAGTCCTGAGCATGTGGACACCGGAACGCAGGTGCTGTTGGCGAATGTTCCGACTCCGCCACCGGGAGGCAACCTGCTTGATCTCGGTTGCGGTTGGGGTCCGATCGCCCTCACGCTCGCGTTGGAATCACCGCGAGCGACGGTGTGGGCTGTGGACGTCAACGAACGCGCACTGGATCTGGTGCGCGCCAACGCTCAGAAAATGAACATACTCAACATTAACGCGCTGACCCCCGAGAATGTTCCCGCCGACGTAACGTTTACGACGATCTGGTCGAATCCGCCGATTCGGGTGGGCAAGAACGAGTTGCACGGGATGCTCGCACACTGGCTTCCCCGTGTGGAGAACGGCTCAGACGCCTGGCTCGTGGTGCAACGCAATCTCGGCTCGGACTCCCTGCACCGTTGGCTGCAGGCAACGCTGCCAGAGGACTTCAGCTGTGTTCGCGCGGCCACAAATAAGGGCTATCGCGTATTGCGGGCACGCAAGCGCTAAACGGTCAGGTCGCCTTCGAACACCAGCTCGGCCGGCCCGCTGAGCGAGACGTGCTCCCCGTCTTCGGTGGGGAACATTCGCACTGCGACGGTACCGCCGGTGACATCCACCCGCCACTGGTTCGGGGCTCCTTGGCCGGCCCAGTACCGGGTGGCGAGGGCGGCCGCGACTGCACCCGTGCCGCACGACAGTGTTTCGCCGCTGCCACGTTCGTGAACGCGCATGCGGATGCGCCCCACGCCATCGTGCACGAGCGGGTCGGCGGCGACCACGAACTCGACGTTCGCACCGTCTGCCGGCTCGGGTTCTATCACGGGGATGTAGGTGAGGTCGGCGCCGTCGAGCTCGTCGTCGCTGGCGAGAGCCACCACGATGTGGGGGTTACCGACATTGATTCCGAGGCCCGGGCGGGCAACCGACAGTTCTTTGGCGCGCACGAGCGGCTCACCGCCCTCGAGCGACCAGCGACCCAGGTCTGCCTGGAACCCGGTCGCGTTGCGTTGAACGTCACGCACCCCATTCCTGGTGCCAATCGGCAGCGTGCCGCCGGGTTCAAGCTGGGCGAGCTCATTTTCGATGAGGTACTTTGCGAACACACGGATGCCGTTGCCACACATCTCGGCGACGGACCCGTCGGCGTTGCGGTAGTCCATAAACCACTCGGCAGCATCGTCTTCGGCGAGAGCGGCTGCGCCCTCAGGAAGATTTTCGGACCGCACCGCCCTCAGCACGCCGTCGGCACCGACACCGAAGTGGCGGTCGCAGATCGCGGCGACCTGGTCTGCGGTGAGATCGATCGTGCCGTCGGGGTCGGCATAGAGCACGAAGTCGTTGCCGGTTCCGTGACCCTTGGTGAAATGAAGCGTTGGCATGGACTAATCCTCCCCCATTGCCAACGCTGTCGCGGTCGCCACGAGGTCGGATGCGTCGTAGTCGAGCCACGTCGCCGTACGGTAGCGGCGAAACCACCCGACCTGACGACGGGCGTACTTCCTGGTCAGGGCTGCCGTCTGCTCGATCGCCTGCTGCTCGACGAGTTCGCCGTCGAGTTGCGCGATGGCCTGCGCGTACCCGATCGCCCTGCTCGCGGTGACCCCGAGTCCCCGTGGCATGAGGCCACGCACTTCGTCGAGCAAGCCGTGCTGCCACATCGCCGCGGCCCGCGCGTCGAGACGCAGCACCAGTTCGTCCCGTGGCGCCTGAAGCCCCATGATGATGGTGTCCCGCCAGGGCTCCTTGTCTTCTGGCAGGCCCGAGCCGAACTCCTCGCCGGTGATCTCTATTACTTCGAGGGCGCGCACGAGGCGTCTGCCATTGCTCGGGCCGATCGAGGCCGCCGCTGACGGGTCTCTCTGCTTGAGTCGCGCATAAAGCTGCCCGGGCCCCAACACAGCTAGTTCGGCTTCCAGACGTGCACGAACGCCTGGGTCCGTACCGGGAAAGCGGAAGTCGTGGATGACACTCGAGACGTAGAGACCCGACCCGCCCACGAGAATCGGCACGGCTCGGCGCCGTTCGATTTCTTCGATCGCGGCCCGGGCATCCGTCTGATAGTCGGCGACACTGGCCTCGTCGGTGGGGTCGAGCACATCAAGCAGGTGGTGCGGGATGCCGCGGCGCTCGTCAACGCTCAGCTTCGCGGTGCCCACGTTCATGCCGCGGTACAGCTGCATCGCGTCGGCGTTGACGATCTCGGCGCTGACCCCACGGGCGAACAGGCCCTCGGCAACCCCGAGTGACAACTCCGACTTGCCGGTTCCCGTCGCACCGACAATAACGACGAGGGTCACACCTACCGCTGACCGTCTGAGACGTCGTAGATCGGGATTGTCGAAACCCGCAGGGTCGGAAGCCCCAACGAGATACGGCCGGGTTCGGATGCCCCCGCCGCCGGAACCTCGCACGACTCGGCCTCGGCGCGATCCCATGCGTCGCCCGCGCGGGTACGACGAATTCTCAGCGGAGCCGCGTCGATCGAGTCAGCAACGAGGTGGAACGTGGCGGCCTGAGTAATCTCCACACTCACGATGTCGCCCGGGCGAGGAATCGCGTTGCCTTCGGGTACCTCGAAGTGCACAAGACGCGAGTCTTCGGCGCGGCCGGAGAGGCGGTGGGTTTCCGTGTGCTTGCGGCCTTCGGCAGCAGTGACGAGCACTTCGACGCGCCGGCCAACAAGCTTCTCATTCTCTTCGCGGGAGATGCGATCTTGCAGGGCAGCAAGGCGCTCGTAGCGCTCCTGAACGATCGCCTTCGGCACCTGGTCGTGCATGGTTGCCGCTGGTGTCCCCTCGCGAATCGAGTACTGGAACGTGTAGGCCGACGCGAATCGCGCAAGTTCAACCACCCGCAGTGTCTCTTGGAAGTCGTCCTCGGTTTCGCCGGGGAATCCGACGATGATGTCGGTGCTGATGGCGGCGTGAGGGATCTTCGCTCGCACCCGCTCGAGGATGCCCAGGAATTTCTCCGAGCGATAGCTGCGCTTCATCGCCTTGAGGATCCGGTCGGAACCCGACTGCAGCGGCATGTGCAACTGCGGCATCACGGTGGGCGTTTCGGCCATAGCGTCGATCACGTCGTCGGTGAACGCCGCGGGGTGCGGACTGGTGAATCGGATGCGTTCAAGTCCGTCGACGGTGCCCGCGGCCCGCAGAAGTTTTGCGAACGCCTGACGATCGCCGAACTCGACGCCGTAAGAGTTGACGTTCTGCCCGAGCAACGTGACCTCGATGGCCCCGTCGTCGACGATCGCCTGCACCTCCGCGAGGATGTCTCCGGGGCGGCGGTCTTTCTCTTTGCCGCGCAGGGCGGGCACGATGCAGAACGTGCACGTGTTGTTGCAGCCGACGGAGATTGAAACCCACGCGCTATGGGTCGATTCGCGCCGGGCGGGGAGGGTTGACGGGAACACATCGAGGGACTCGAGGATCTCGAGCTGCGCCTCCCCATTGTGACGGGCTCGCTCGAGAAGCGTCGGAAGTGCGCCCATGTTGTGGGTACCGAAGACGACATCAACCCACGGCGCCTTCTCGAGGATCTTCGCCTTGTCTTTCTGGGCGAGGCATCCACCGACCGCGATCTGCATCCCGTCGTGCACGCGCTTGGTGCTCGCCAACATTCCGAGGTTGCCGTAAAGCTTGTTGTCAGCGTTCTCGCGAACGGCGCAGGTGTTGATAACCACGACATCCGGATGCCCGTCGACGGCCTTCACGTAGCCGGCGGCTTCGAGGGAGCCGCTGAGTCGCTCCGAGTCGTGCACGTTCATCTGGCAGCCGTAAGTGCGCACTTCGTAGGTGCGGGGCGGGGCCAGGGTGTCGATCATGCTCTCAAGCTTAAGTGTTCAGCGGAACACCGGCCCGCTAGGCGTCAGGGCGGCGGCCACGGCTGCCTGAACCACGGAACCGTTGTACCCCTTGCGCATGAGGAACGCGCCCAGGCGCCGCTTCGCCGTCTGGGAATCGAGGCCCCTCAACTGGGGAGCGCGCTTGACTGCGATCTCGGTGGCTCGGAGCAATTCGTCGTCACCCGCCGATTCCATCGCCGCCTCGATCGCCGTCGAGTCGAGGTTGCGGCGCCGCAACTCGGCAGTCAGGGCACCCCGCCCCAGACCCTTGCGGTCACGCAGCGTACGCACGAGCGTCTCGGCAAGCGCGCCGTCGTCGATCAGCGCAACGCCTTCCAGTCGCGCGACTTCGATCTCGATCTCGTCGGCATCAAATTCTCGAGTGGAGAGGTAGTCGCGCATCTCACGCGATGACATCCCTCGGCGGGCAAGGGCATACATACTCACGTTACTGATGCGCTCAAATTTGCCCTCCCCGCGCGCGGCAAGCTTGGGCTGCCGCGGGGGGTCTGCCTCGAACCCAGGCTCTGTCTCCACCCGCGGTTCGACCTCGGGCAGCCTTTCGGGACGAAGCTTTTCCGACGGCGAGACGCTCTCGGCCCGCGGTGCAGGGGTCGCTGCTCCAAAGAGGTGGGTGACCGGCGCGAGGCGCTCGCGGTCGGATGAGCTCACGTGCTACTCGCCTACCGCTGCCTGAAACTGCGGCTCGTCGACCCCAGCAGGTGCGACCGCGAGAACCGGGGCGCCCTTGGCGGCCTTCGCATCCGCGGTCTCCTTCGATGCCGCGGCGACCGCAGCGTCTGCTGCCGCTTTCGCATCTTTGGCCTTGGCTGCCTTTGCCTCTGCTCCAACGCCGAGCTTGAACATGATCTTCTGCTCGATCTCGGCTGCCATCTTGGGATTCTCAAGAAGGAATTTGCGCGAATTCTCTTTGCCCTGGCCGAGTTGGTCACCGTCGTACGTGTACCAGGCACCCGACTTGCGAACAATTTCGTGCTCGACACCGAAGTCGATCAGGCTGCCCTCACGAGAGATGCCCGTTCCATACAGGATGTCGAATTCGGCCTGCTTGAAGGGCGGAGCCATCTTGTTCTTGACGACCTTGACGCGTGTGCGGTTGCCCACGGCATCCGTGCCATCTTTGAGCGTCTCGATTCGGCGAATGTCGAGCCGAACCGACGCGTAGAACTTGAGCGCCTTACCACCAGCGGTGGTCTCTGGGCTTCCGAAGAAGACACCGATCTTCTCGCGCAGTTGGTTGATAAAGATCATCGTGGTGTTGGTCTGACTAAGCCCGCCGGTGAGCTTGCGCAGTGCCTGGGACATCAGACGGGCCTGGAGACCGACGTGCGAGTCACCCATTTCACCCTCGATCTCGGCGCGTGGCACGAGCGCCGCCACCGAGTCGATGACGATCAGGTCAATGGAGCCGGAGCGCACGAGCATGTCCGCGATCTCGAGGGCCTGCTCACCCGTGTCGGGCTGGGACACCAGAAGTGCGTCGATATCGACACCCAGCTTCGCCGCATACTCCGGGTCGAGGGCGTGCTCGGCGTCGATGAATGCAGCAATACCACCGGCGCGCTGGGCATTCGCAATCGCGTGAAGCGTGAGGGTGGTCTTACCTGAGGACTCAGGTCCGTAGATCTCGACGATGCGGCCTCGGGGCAGACCCCCGATGCCGAGCGCGACGTCAAGAGCGATGGACCCCGTGGGAATGACCTCGACCGGAGCACGGTCGTCGCTGCCGAGGCGCATAACTGAGCCCTTACCGAACTGGCGGTCGATCTGCGCTAGTGCTGTCTCAAGGGACTTTTCGCGGTCTGCTGCTGATGGCATTGCTGTTTCTCCTTCGGCTCTTTCGAACCCGGTCGTAGGTTGCTGCCCATAGGCTGTCGATCTTCTGGGGGCCGATAGTGCAAGGCCCCCAGCCTTCCGACAAAGGCTGGTCGATCTGCTAGCCACGCTACGCTCGTGCACCGACATTCAGCCGGAGCATGCAGCGTGTTGTGGGTAAAACCCGTCTTCGACTAGACGTTACGGAGGAGACTAGCAAGATACGAACACATGTTCGATACGAGCGCGGCGTGTCTTGGATCCGAACGAGCGGAGCGGGTACACACCGCATTACCTCCCGTTCACATTTCTCTACTCACTCAGGCGGAACGGTGTCGCCATCAGGGTCGCCACCAAGAGCATCTATTACGCCCAGGTCGGGTATCCGTTCGCTCCTCTAGCTCTTCTTCGGCAGTCGCTGCCCCACCCCGTAACGCCGACCGTGCGGAACGTCTGTCGCCTCGCAGAGCGCCTCCCAGACGTCGCGGGCATTGCGCCCGGCCTTGAGTGCCTCCTGCGCGGTGAAACCGCCGACCGCTGCCAGCACGAGATCCTGCGTGAGCACGCGGCCGTACGCGGCACCAAACTCGTCGTCGACGGCTGTCCAAAATTCACTCACGCGCATGGTGTCAAAAGTACTCGTTAACGCAGAACGCCCCGGTCACCGACCGGGGCGCAGAGCGTGAATGACTACCTCGAAACGAGATCACCGTCGAATTCGGCGACAAGCTCGTCGGGCAGGGTGTCGGGAATACGATTGAGGCCTTCTATGACAGCGAGGCGGTCTCCGACCTCACGCATGATGACAGAGATCGGAGTTTCGAGTGCGTCTGCCACCGACGCGAGGATCTCGGAACTGGCCTCTTTCTGGCCTCGCTCCACCTCGCTCAGGTAACCGAGTGCAACACTCGCC
>Ga0105046_10007648_pt1 | contig 16992 bp, 15 predicted proteins | sample MAT03_FD_78385 | JGI IMG/M metagenome (GOLD analysis project Ga0105046, IMG submission 78385) | Freshwater microbial communities from Lake Fryxell liftoff mats and glacier meltwater in Antarctica - MAT-03 (megahit assembly) | ecosystem: Environmental > Aquatic > Freshwater > Ice > Liftoff...
CCGCCGGCACAACGGGCAAGTCGCGGTGCTGCTGATGATCGGCTACGCCTGCCACCGGTTCTTGAATGAGGCCATCCGCATCGAGCCGACCTACGCGCTCGGCCTGACGCTGTCGCAGTGGATTAGCTTGGCCACCCTGGGGCTGGCCGTGGTGCTGGAGATTTACCTCCGGGTGACGCAGCCGAAGTTGCCGGCCGGCCCGCAGCCGTTGGGGGCGTGAGGCCGGCCCGTCACCACACGTTCAGCTCCTGTTCCAGCACCAGCCCGGAATGGGCTTTCACCCTGGCCCGCACGGCGTCGATCAGGTGCAGGATGTCCTTGGCCGTGGTGCCGGGGTGGGCGACGGCGTAGTTGCCGTTGCGGTCGCTCACCTCGGCCCCGCCGGCGCGGAACTTGGCCAGCCCGGCGGCGTCGATGGCCTTGGCGGCGGTCGCCCCCGGCGGGTCGCGGAACATCCGCACGGCCGACTGGAAGCTGAGCGGTTCGGCCGCCTTCCGCAGCACCCAGGCCCGCGTCATCCGCTTGAGCAGCGCCTCCGGCGCGGCCGGGTTGAGCTCGAATTCCACCCACAGAATCACCGGCTCGTCGATGTCGCTGCGGTGGTCGCCGAACGTCAGTTCTTCGCGGGCGCGGACGTGTTCGGCGGCGTCGTCGTTCAGCACCGCCACCCGGCGGACGGCCTGGCCGATCTCGCCGGAGCGGTCGCCCACGTTGCACCGCACGCTGCCGCCGACGGTGCCGCGGATGCCGACGAGCGTCTCCAACCCGCCCAGCCCGGCCGCGACCGCGTGCGCGATCAGGTCGTACAGGCCGGCCCCGCCGGCCGCGCGGACGGCGGTCGGGCCGGTGGTCTCGATGGCGGTAAACGCCGGGCCGGACAGCCGCATTACCGCACCCGGCACCGGGTCGTCGGGGACGAGCAGGTTGAACCCGCCGCCGAGCATCCGCGGCTTGACGGCGTTCGTCTGGCAGAACCGCAAGACCGCGCGGAGTTCCTCGACCGTCCGCGGTTGGACGAGGAACTCGGCCGGCCCGCCGATCCGCAGGTGCGTGTACGGGGCGAGCGGCTCCCGCCGCTTGGTGATGTCCGGGAATGCGTCGGCCAGTGTCATCGCGTAGTCCTCCCAGCGGTCAGCATACGGCGCGGCGGCGGGCGGGAAAACGAACGCGGGGAGCCGAACGGCTCCCCGCGTTCGTTTTCTCGGGAGGGCGAGTTCCCGTCGAGAAGCCGCACGGCTTCTCGACGGGAACTCGCCCTCCCAAAGTATTCGGGTCACTTGGTCACGGTGGCGGACACCGGGACGATGACCGACGGCATTTCCTTGTTGTCGGTCACGATCTCGATGTCGCGGAGGAATTCGCCGGCCTGAGTCGGGGCCAGTTCCAGTTCCACCACATGGCTGGCGCGGGCGTCGTCGTAGATGATTTTGGCCGAAATCTGCTTGTCGCCGACGTTCACTTTCAGGACGCGGAACGGCGACAGGCCGTTGATGGTGATCCGCGGACGGGGGCCGACGACCGGGCCGGCGGCGGGCAACTTCAACTCGCCCAGATTGAGCGCGCCCGGCTCGACGGCGATGGCCGGCACCACGTTCACCGTCACCGGGATGCGGAACTTCTCCAGGCCGGGGGTGGCCGACTTCAGGTAGATGTCCGACATCCAGTTGCCGGGCGGGCACTTCGGGTCCACCGTGGCGGTCACCTCGTACACGGTGCGGCCCAGTTGCCCGGCGACCGCTTTCACCTCGGCCTTGACGAACTGGCCGGTGCTCTTCGCCTCCGTCACCTGCCACACGACGTTCGAGAACAGGGTGACGGACATCTTGGCGGTGCCGCTCGCCCCCTTCTTGACGGTGCCCAAGGCGAGCACGTCCGGGGACATGGACAGGTCCTCGCGGCCGACGCAACTGACATCCACCCTCGTCTCGCGGAGCGGCTGGCCGGGGACGATGAACGGCACATGCACCGACACCGACTTGAAGTTGTTTCGCTGTTGGGTCGGGATCTTCTTGGTGTCCAGGGTGGTGGCCAGGAAGGTCTTCTCGCCGGGGGCCAACTCGCCCTTCAGCACGTTCGCCGACACGCACCCGCAGCCGATCCGCGGGGCACCGATGCGGACGGTCGCCTTGGTGTTGTTTTCGATCGGGAAGTAGTGGGTCAGCACCGGGCCGATGGACGACGGGCCGAAGTCCTTCGCCTTGTCCGGCATCTCCGGGATTTGTGCGAACCCCGCCGTCGCGACCGAGGCCGCCACCGCCACCGCAAGTACATACCGCGTCATGATGTCCTTTCTCCCAGGCCGGACGGTCGGGGCTGTTGTTGAGACCGCTTCCGGTTTGAATGTAATGTAACAAGAGTCGCGGGGGTTCAGCATTAGCAAATCGCCGCGTTTCGCGGATCGAGCGGGTCCCCGCCCCCGCCGCGGTCGGCCGGATTCCACCGACCGCGACAGCCTCCCCACTTTCCCAGAGTGGCGTCCGCTCCCCGGACTAACGACGAGCGAGGACGGCCACGGTCACTTGCGCCGCCCCGCCCGCCAAGATCGCCCGGCTTGCGGCCGACGCGGTTGCCCCGGTCGTCAAAACGTCGTCGATCAGCAGAACCCGCGCATCCGGAAGCGGGTCGGCCGGCAAGAACGCCCCCGCCACGTTCCGCAACCGTTCCGCACGACTCGTGCCGGTTTGCTTCGGCGTCGGCCGCACCCGGCGCACGGCGAACGCGCGCAGGGGCAGCCGAAGGACTTCCGCCACCCCCCGCGCGACCGCTTCCGCCTGATTAAACCCGCGACCCCACCGCCGCCGCCAGTGTAGCGGTATTGGCACAATCGCGTCCGCCCGCAAAGCGAGCAGTTGGTCCCGTTGGGCGGTCGCCCACACCCGACCGAGGGTCTCGGCGATCCCCTCCCCGCCGGGTTGTTTCGCCCGCAAAATGGCCTCCCGCAGGCGTCCGTCATACGGTCCCAAGCGAACGGCCGCGCCGAATGGGAACTTCGCTTCCCGACAGGCGGGGCAGCCGTCGCTGGTGTCGGTGTGCGGGCCGACGGTGGCGGCGCAGCGGGGGCAGGTGTCGTGCGAGTCGGCGAGGATCGCAGTGAGGCAGGCGGGGCAAAAGCAGTCCGGCGTCGGCTCCTCCGTCAGCGGCTCGGCGCACAGGTGACACCGCCGGGGCCAGAACAGGTCCGAGACCGCATAAGCGAGTTGGCCGAAGGGTGAGTGGGGCGCGGGCATGGGCAACAGATATTCCGAGGCGGCAAACAGCTACCGTTTGTCGATCTCCAAATCACCGTACAGCAAAAGGTCGGTGAAGTACACTTTTGCCCGCTCGTAGTTCTCGTCGAGTGGGCTGAGGGGCGCATCAAACACCCAAGCCTCCCAACTGGCGGGATCGACTTTCGACAACTTCGCGTGCCACTCCTTTAGCTCCGACATCTCAAACGGGTCGGCCAAGGCCCGATCCATCAGGGCGTAGCGGGTCGTATCGCTCTCCACGTCTCCCCACTTCTCGTAGAGTGCGACGAACGGTCGTAGCGACTCTGGAAGTTTGGCCGGGTCCATGAGCCTTTTCGTACCGCTTTCCCCGCTTCTCGGACTGACGGCCTCATCGTCAAATGGCTCGACACCCCGCTCACCCAACTGCTGGAACAGGCACAACAGCCCGTACACCGGCCAACTCGTTTCCGGCGGAGAGTCGCTCCAATGAGCTTGGTGCCAGCCGGTGATGAGAACAGCGTGGCCCCGATCACGGATATCAACGTAAAGCTGTCGGAGCGGTTCGATCTCTTCCGCCGAGAGTCGCTCGCCGTAGAACACGCGCCGCCCCAGCGCCGGGTCGTAGCCGACGATGCGCGCCTCCGAGCCGTGCAACTCGGCGAGCGGAATGATGTAATGCAGTTCGCTCGGCAGATACTCAGGCGTGATCGGCATGTGTCACCATTTTGTTCTGGCGAATTGATTCTCGCAACACCCTGATTTCCCTACCCCTACGCGATCGCTTCCAGCCAGCCGACGAGCGCCCGGTTGAACGCCACGTCCGCTTCCAAGTTCGACAGGTGGCCGGCCCCGTACAGCGGCAGTTCGGTCGCGTCGGGCAGCTTCTCGACCATCGCGGCGGCCAGCGCCGGCGGAGTAATGGTGACTTCGCGGCCGACGATCACCAGCGTCGGGAAATTGAAGCCGCTCAGGCTGGCGGTCGAGTCCGGCCGGTCGCGCAAAGCCCTCCGCGCCGCCACCACGCCGGGCACCGATTGCGCCGACCCCATCCGCGTCACCTCGGCCACCACGTCCGGCCGATGCTCGCGGGTGTTCGAGCACAGCATCGCGGGCAGCATCTTCTCGATCTGCGCGGCGGCGGAGTTCTGTTCGACGAACGTGATGGTCTCGTCCCGTTTGGCCTTCGTCTCGGCGGTGTCGGCGTCCGCGCGGGTGTCGGCCAGGATCAACCCTTTCACCAACTCCGGATGCCGGCGGGCGAAGGCGAGGGCGACGTACCCACCCATCGACAGCCCGCCCATCACCACCGGCCCGGCGACCCCGATCCCGGCCAGCCACGCGGCGAGCGTGTCCGCGAAGCCGTCCATCGTCCAGCCGTCGGCCGGCAACTCACTGTCGCCAAACCCGAACACGTCGGGCGTCAGCAGGCGGAAGGACTTGGCCATCGCGCCCCGTTGAGGTGCCCACATTTCCCGGCACAGCGGGAAGGCGTGAATCAGCACCACCGGCGGGCCGGACCCGGTGTCGTCGTAGGCGAGGCGGCAACCGGTCGTCGGGTCGGTCCAGGCGTTCATGGGGAGATCCGGGGGATGGGGCAATAGGTCGTGGGGTTCGCGGAGGTGGCGAAGACCTCACCCCCCTTCTCCGTCCCGGAGAGGGGGTGTTCAAAACGAAAACGTCGCAGTTCAATCGCGTTGCGATCTTGGTTTTCCGGGGCGGTTCGCTACCTTCCGCCGGTCGCCGTTCCGCCGGTGTGGGTTGAACACCCCCTCTCTATTCATGGAGAGGGGGCCGGGGCTGTCAAGGGTAGGTCTACTCGCGGGCGTCGAAGTCGGCTTCGGTGATCCGGGGGATGCGTACCATGCCCGGTCACGGTTCCGGCACGAAGCGGCCGATCCGCAACTCCTCGTTCAGCAACCCGGCCAGGATCTCCGCCAGGCCCCGCGTCCACACCCGCACCCAACGAAACCGGTCTCGGCCTTCACCCGCAGGAGCGGATGACACCCGCCCGTCGTCGCCGAGAGCCTCCCGCAGCCGTTGGACGAGGGCGGCCAGGAGAAGGGTGACGGCGACCAGTCGGACGCCGCGTGCGAGGATCAGTCCGTAACTCCACTCGGCCAACAGGCGGGCGTGGGCGGGCGGCAAGTCGGGGAAGGCGGTGGGTCCAGTCGGACAGTGGGGTGTGGCGGGGCATGGGGGTCAGCCAGGGCGGAAAGTGTGGTGACTCTCAGTCTAGCAGACACTTGTGCCCCGCCACTTCCCGACCTACCCCTGACAGCCCCCGACCCCTCTCCCTCGGACGTTCCGCGCGGGAACTGGGGAGAGGGGAGGAAGACAAAACCCTTCTCCCGCCTGCCCGCCAGGGCAGGGATTCAGGGAGAGGGTGGCCGCGCAGCGGCCGGGTGAGGACCAAACCTCCGACCACCCCGACGCCAAAATCAATCGCCACGCTCCGCCCTCTTCCTCCCCCGTTGGGTTCCGTCATGGCCGCGCTTCCCGAAACCGTCCTGCAATTCGGCTCCGGCCGGTTCCTCCGCGCGTTCGCGGACCTGTTCATCAGCCACGGCAACGCCGAAGGCCAGAACGTCGGCAAGGTCGTGATCGTGCAATCCACCGGCACCGAACGGGCCGGCGGGCTGAACCAGCAGGGCGGCAAATATCACGTCGTCGTGCGCGGGTACGAGAACGGCCAGGTGGTGGACCGGGTGGAGTCGTGCGACAGCGTCAGCCGGGCCATCCACGCCGGGTCGCAGTGGGAGGAAGTGCTTCAAGTCGCCCGCTCCCCGCAACTGCATACGATCCTGTCGAACACCACCGAGGCCGGGTACAAGCTGGAAGGCGACAGCCCGAACGACGTGGTGCCGCGCAGCTTCCCAGGGAAGTTGCTGGCGGTGCTGCACGCCCGGTGGGAGGCGAATCAACCGCCGCCCACCATCGTCCCGTGCGAACTGATCGAGGGCAACGCGCAGATCCTGAAGGACGCGCTGCTGGCCCTGGCGATGGGCTGGAAGTGGCCGGGCGGGTTCGTTCAGTGGCTCAACGGCGAATGCATCTTCCTGCACACGCTGGTGGACCGCATCGTCACCGGCACGCCCGCCGAACACCCGCTGCTGGCCACCGACCCGATGGTCGTGGTGGCCGAGCCGTTCGCCTTCTGGGCGCTGGAAGATCACCCGAAGTCGGCCTTCACCCTGACGCACCCGGCGATCACCCGCACGGCCGACGTGCGGCCGTACTTCCTGCGGAAGGTTCGCATCCTGAACGCGGCGCATACCGCCCTACTCATCAAGGCGAAGGCGAAAGGGCACGCCATCGTCCGCGACGCGGTGAACGACCCGGCGTTGGGCGCGTGGCTGGAAAGGTTGCTGAACGAGGAGATCGTGCCAACGCTGGAAGGGCGGGTGGAGGACGGGGCACGGTTCGCCGCGCAGACCATCGAGCGGTTCAAGAACCCGTTCCTGGATCACAAGTTCGCCGACATCGCGCTGCATCATGAGTCGAAGATGAACGTCCGGCTGGTGCCCACCCGCGACGAATTCGCGGCCAAGTTCGGCAAGCCGCCTCCGCTGCTCACGGAAGTGATTGACGAGGGGCTGAAGCAGTTGGCTGGCAGTTGATGTTGGTAACGGGGTGGTCGGAAGTGTCCGGCCCTCACCCGGTTGCTGCGCAACCACCCTCTCCCTGAATCCCTGCCCTGGCGAGCAGGCGGGTGAGGGCCAAACTTCGGCACTGCTGAACGCCAAAACCGATAGTCACACCCCGAACGGCGAACGCGCGACCGAAAGCCCCAACTTGCCGGCGAATCAGTACGCTAACCCCACCTCCGGAGGTTTCCCAACTTGAGTCCGCGGCTCGTCCTCGCTCTGGTCGTCGGCGTGATCCTCGCGGGCATCGGGCTGACGCTCGGCCTCGGCGGGGCCGGGTTCTCGTCCGAACTGACGTGGGGCGAGAAGGGCGTGCAGCCGGGGATGGTCTCGCGGCCGCGGGCCATCGCCATCGACCCGGACGGGCATTTATTCCTCGTCGATTTCACCGCCCGCATCCAGACCTACGACCTCGACGGCCACCACCTCGGCCACACCTGGACGACGCCGGACTTCCGCAACGGCCGGCCGAGCGGCCTGAGCATCAACCGCGACGGCAACTTGATCGTGTCGGATTCGCACTACCACTGCGTCCGGATTTACTCGTTCGACGGGAAGGAACTGAAAGTCCTCGGCGGGCAAGGCGGCAGCGGGCCGGGGCAACTCGGCTACGTGTCAGATTGCGTGCAGGACGCGGACGGGTTCTACTATGTGGCGGAGTTCGGCGAGAACGCCCGCATCAGCAAGTTCGACGTGAACGGCACCTTCGTGAAATGCTGGGGCAGCCTGGGGCAAGGGCCGTTGCAGTTCAACCGGGCGCGGGGGTTAGCGATCGGCCCCGATGGGCTACTGTACACGGCCGATGCGTGTAACCATCGCATTCAGGTGATGACCCGCGACGGCGAATTCGTCCGCGAGTTCGGCGGGGCGGGCCGCGAGCCGGGGAAGTTCAACTTGCCGTATGACCTGGCCTTCGGGCCGAGTGGGGACTTGTACGTCGTGGAGCGCGGCAACAACCGCGTGCAGAAGTTGACGGCGGACGGCGTGCCGCTGGCGACGTGGGGCGAAGCCGGTCGCGGGCCGGGGCAACTCGCCGACCCGTGGGCCGTCGCGGTGGACAAGTACGGCCGCGTGCATGTGGTGGACACCGAGAACCATCGAGTCCAGCGGGTGAAGTTTTGATTTCTCCGAGCCGGAAGCGTGAGCGACGGTTCTGAAGAAGCCCGTCGCTCACGCTTGTGGCCTCGACCGACCGTCGCTCACGCTTCCGGCTCCGACAGCATTCCATTCGGGCTTCCCCATGACCCGCCTCCTTCCCCTGCTGCAACCCCACTGGCTGACGATCGCGCTGCTCGTCGCGGTGGCGGTGTTGGCGGGGCGTGCCGTCGTGCGTGGGCGGTTCGGCGTGGGCGGCTGGCTCGCCGGCGGGTTCGCGCTGTTCGCACTCGGCACGCTCTTCCTAACAGGTTGGAAGTACCGCCTCGTCGAAGACGGCGAAACGCGCACCGTCGCGGTGGCCGTGGTCGCACTCCCATTGGCCGTTTTGCTGTTCGCCTTGCTTTTGCTGCTGCTCACTCGCGTCTGGTCGTTCATCCTTGGCGTCATCCTCGGCGGCGTGCTGCTGGCCGGCCTCGGCGGGTGGGCGGGCCGCGACATCTCGTCCGGAGTCGCTTACGCCGGGCGGTCGCTGCTGTACCTGAACTTCATCCGCCCGTGGTGGCTGGTGCTGCTGGTGTTCGTGCCGGTCGTGTTCCTGATGAGCCGGGGCAGCCTGTCCGGGTTGGGGCCGTGGCGGAAGTGGATGGCCGTCGGCGGGCGGGCGACGGGCGTGGCCGCGATCGCCCTGGCGCTGGCCGAACCCCGGCTATTGCGGCCGAGCGAGAACGTCACCGTGCTATTCCTCGTGGACCGGTCGTTCAGCATTCCGCAGGAGCCGTACCAGGAAAAACCCGGCGGCCCGACGCTGGACATGCGGTGGGAGCGGACGCGGGCACTCATCGAAAAATCGGTGGACTTGCAATTCACTCGTAGCAAGGAAGACCGGTTCGGGGTGATGCTGTTCGGCAAGCGGCCGAAGCTGCTGCTGCCCGCCGCGCCGGTGTTCACGACCCCGCTGAAGCCCGAAGCCGCCGGCCCGGTGGACGGCGAGTACACCGACATCGCCGCCGCGTTCAAGCTGGCCCTCGCGTCCTTCCCCGAAGGGACCGGCAAGCGGGTCGTGCTGGTGTCCGACGGCAACCCGAACCGGGGCGTGCTGGCCGAGCAACTCGACTTGGCCGTGAAGAACAAAGTTGAAGTCGATACCGTCGCGCTCGCGCCGGGCATTCGCAACGAGAACGAAGTGCGGGTCGAATCGGTGGACGCGCCGGCGCTGACCGCCGAGGGCGAGCGGCGGACCCTGCGCGTCGTGGTGCGGAACGAACACCCGACGCGAATCGTGGACGGGACGCTGGAACTGCTCCGCATCGGGGCGTCGGTGGCCGACGGGCAAGCGGACAAGCGCGACCCGGTGCGGATCGTCGATTCGGAACAAGTGCTGGACTCCACCAAGCGGCCGCCCATCGTCCGCCTGATGCCCAGCAAGGTGCGGCAGAACGTGTTCGAGTTCGTGGACACGCCGGGCAAGGGGCGGTCGTCGTACACCTACCGGGCGACGTTCACCCCGATTCGGTCGAAGGAGCCGGAGGCGGCCGACTGGACGCCGGGCCTCGCGGGGGACCGCCCGGCGAATAACGCGGCCAGTACAGTCGTGGTGGCGAAGGGCAAGCAGAAGATGCTGTTCCTCGACCCGAAGGACGCGGCCGAAGCCACCTCCCCGCACCGCTTCCTCATCCGCACGCTGCGGAAGGCGAACTTCACGCTGGACTACCTGTCCGTCGGGCAACTGCCGAAGAAGAAGGACCAACTGTCGGTGTTCCTGCTGGATTACGATTGCATCGTGCTGGCCGACGTGCCGGCCGACGTATTCGAAGGCGACCAGATGGAGGTGATCCGCCAGCAGGTCCACGACCAGGGGTGCGGGCTGGTGATGGTCGGCGGACCGGACGCCTACGGCCCCGGCGGGTATCAGGGCACGCCGGTGGAAGCCGCACTGCCGGTCGATTGCGAGGTGAAGGCGAAGAAGGCGGCCGGCAAGGGCGGGTTGGTCCTCATCATGCACGCCTCCGAGATGGCCGACGGCAACCAGTGGCAGAAGGTGATCGCCAAGTTGGCCGTGCAGCGGCTCGGCGCGGGCGACATGATCGGCGTCACGGATTACGGGTTCGGGGCGGGCGGGGTCAACTGGCCGATCCCGTTCCAGGAAGTGGGGGAGGATAAGTCCGTTCATTACGCGAAGATCGACCGCATGACGCCCGGCGACATGCCCGACTTCGACCCGTTCCTGACAGCCGCCGCCAACACCCTCTCGGACCCGAAGCACAACCTCGCGGTCAAGCACGTCATCCTGATTTCCGACGGCGACCCGCAGTATTCCCCCATCGGTCAGGCGGCCATTGCCAAGATGGCCGCGAACAACATCACTTGCACCACCATCGGCGTCGCCACCCACGGGGTCAACGAAGACAAGAAGATGGCGAGCATCGCCAGCGGCACCAAGGACGGCAGCGACAGGCCGGGCAACTTCCACAAGGTCACGAACCCGAACCAACTGCCGGCCATTTACATCCGCGAGACCCGGCGGATCAGTCAGTCGTTCATTTATGACAAGCCGTTCGACCCGCAGTTGATCCTGCGCGACGGGCCGACGGTGACGCTCAACCCGCCGCTGCCAAAGTTGCGCGGCATGGTCCGCACCACGAAGAAGGAGAACGTCCTCGCCGACATGCTCATCGAGGGACCGATGGACGAGCAGTCCGGGCAGCGGTTCCCGGTGCTGGCCAAGTGGCGGTACGGGCTGGGCAAATCCGTGGCGTACACGTCCGACGCGCGGAGCCAGCCGGACGGGGTGAGCGGGTGGGATCGCGAGTGGGTCGGGTCGGACCTGTACACCAAGTTTTGGACGGACACCATCCGCTGGGCCATGCGGGACGAGGAGAAAGGACAACTCGTCGTGAGTACCGAGATCCGCAACGGGCGGGTGCAAGTGACGGTGTCCGCGCAAAAGACTGACCCGACGACCAACAAGAAGAGGCCGGTGTCCGGCCTCAGCCTGGAAGGGATGGTGTCCTTACCGAACCCGCCGCTGCCGGGGCAGCCGACGCCGAAGTTGACCTTCCGCCCGAAAGCCGGCAGTCCCGGTCAGTACGTCGCCGAGTTCACCGCCGACGACGCCGGCTCGTACTTCGTCACCGTGAACGCCAGCGAGCCGAAGATCGGGTCCGACGGCAAGCAGGTGCGGGACGCGAAGGGGCCGGTGATTCAGGCGTTCGACTCCGCCCGCACCGGCACGACCGTGCCCTACTCGCCCGAATACGCCGACCTGGAGACCGACACCGGCCGCATGAAACGCATCGCGGAGGAGGGCGGCGGCAACTACCACGAGGAGCCGGCGACGGTCGCGGACGCGGCGAAGTTGGCGGCCGCCGCCGACTTCTTCCGCCGGCCCAAGCAGGGCAGCGAGAGCCAGTCGCCGTTCTGGTATTGGCTGGTGTTCGCCGCCGCCGTGCTGCTGCTGTTCGACGTGGCCGTGCGGCGGATCAGCTTTGAATACGCCGAGACCCGGCGGGCGCTGGCGGGCGCGTGGGGCCGACTCCGCGCGACGAATTTCGTGGACGAACCCGAAGACGGCGGCATGTTGGGTGCGTTGAAAAAGAGCAAGAAGACGGTCGCGGACACGCTGGCGAAGAAGAAAGCCGGCCGGCGGTTCGACCCCGGCGAGGGAGATGGGGACGTGGTCGCGCCCGGCGGGGCGGACGACTTCGGCGGCGGGCCTGGGAAACCGCCGCCCCCGCCGCCGGCCGGCAAACCCGCGCCGAAAGCCGACGAGGACGCCGGCGACGACTTCATGACGCGCATGAAGAAGGCCCGCGACCGTGGGCGTCGCGGGCCGGACCCGAAGTAAATCTGTTCGCGGGTCACGGATTTACTGGCGATTGACCACCCCCGAGGGCAACCCGTACATGTTCGGTATCGAACTGGTCGTCATGGCGGCCATGATCTGCGTCAACAGCGTGTTCGCGGCCTACGAGATCGCCCTCGCGTCCGTCGCCGTCGCACGGCTGAAGCGACTCGCCGACGAGAAGCGGAGTGGGGCGGAAGTCGCGCTGTACATGAAGCGGAACGTGGAAGCCAGTCTCGCGGTCGTCCAGTTGGGCATCACCCTCGTCGGGGCCGTCGCGGCGGCGGTCGGCGGGGCCGGGGCGGAAGAGGTGCTGGCCCCCGTGTTCGCGGAGCGGCTGGGGGTGTCGGCGGCCGTGGCGGAAGTGCTGGCCATCGGCACCGTCGTGGTCCCGCTCATCGTCGTCACCATCATCTTCGGGGAACTGATCCCGAAGGTGTACGCCCTGCGGCACGCCGAACGGGTTTGCCTGACGCTGTCCCCGTTCATGCGATGGTTCTCGTTCAGCGTCTGGCCGGCGGTCTGGCTGTTCGAGAAGAGCGTCATGACGGTCATGGGATGGGCCGAGCGGCGCGCCTCCCCCGGCTCGCCCTTGAAACCGGAGATGGCGGAACTGCAGGAGATCCGCTCCGGCGCGGCGGTCGCCCGTGCCGCCCGGCTGATCGGCCACCGGGAAGAGGGGATCATCCTGGCCGCCACGCAACTCCAAACCCGGCGGGTCCGCGACAGCATGTTGCCGGCCGAACACGTGAACGCCCTGGACGCCAATGTCGGGCTGGCCGAGAACCTGATCGCCGCCCACCTGAACATGCACACGCGGTTCCCGGTCGTGGAGCGGGCGGGCGACCTGCAATCGGTGATCGGGTATGTGAACGTCAAGGACATCATCGCCACACTCCGACTCAGCCCGAATGAGCCGACACTCCGGGCCATCACCCGTTCCGTCACCGAATTCCGCGCGGACCAATCCCTCGCCGACTGCCTGGAGTCGTTCATGCGGGAGCGGTCTCACATCGCCACGGTTCGTGACGGCGACGGGCGGGTCGTGGGGATGATTACCTTGGAGGACGTGATCGAAGAACTCGTCGGAGAGATCGAAGACGAGTACGACCGCCTGCCCGTGTACCTGACCCCGTCCGGATCCGCGTGGGTGGCGGGCGGTGGCGTATCGCTCGCCCGGCTCAAGGCGGTCACCGGCATCGAGTTGCCCGCGGACCCAGGAACCGCGACGGCCTCGTGCCTGAGTGAGTGGGTGGAGGCGCGGGTCGGGCGACCGCCGGCGGGCGGCGAGGTGATCGAGCGGGACGGGGTGCGGGTGGTCGTCCGGAAGGTGCGGCGGAATCGGGTGCAGGAAGCCCAGTTGGGCCGAAACGAACGTCCCACGCCGGCAACGACTTCCTGACGCGCATGAAGAAGGCCCGCGACCGTGGGCGTCGCGGGCCGGACCCGAAGTAGCAGGCGAGCCGCCCCAGTGATGGGGCGGGTTCCTCTTTTACCCGCCCCATCACTGGGGCGGCTCGCCAATAGCGCCGTTCGCCACCGATCAGTTCGCGGTCGGGGCCATGCGGCCGGTGATGATGCGGGCCACCTCGGCCACCGGCGTCTCCGGGGTGACGTACCCGGCCGCCCCGGCGAACAGCGCGAACCGCTCGTTCTCTTCGCTGTCCGGGCCGACCAGCACCACCCGCGCCTTCGACAGGCCGAGGACCAGTTTGGCGCACGCCAGGAACCCGCTCTCGGCGAACGACTCCACCGGCAGGATGACGGCGTACGCTCGGCAGGCGGCCGCCGCCCGGCGGGCGTCGTCCGAGTTGGCGGCGGTTTTGGTCCGCCAGCCGCGCCGGGCGAAGTGCGCGGCCAAATCGCTGGCCAGCGGCTCGCCGACGTCGCCGAGGATCACTTTCGGGGTGCGTTTGACTTCCGTTTCCGTCGTCAGGCGGGAAGGGACCAAGCCGTGAACTCCGTGGGGAGAGGATAAGTGAGTCTTCATGATGTCCAGTGTCCAACGAGGTAGGGCCAGCGACACGCGGGTGATACCCGATGTTCGCGGCAACATGACGAAACTTGCGCCGGGGTGGGAAAAATTCGCGACCCTTTTCCGAGGATCGACCACATTCGATCGGACGCATCGGCCCCAACTGTCGGCCAGAACGGGTGTTCCGACGGGATAGCGGATGCGGCGTCGGCGGGGGCGCGGGGAAAAGCTACCCTGACCAAGAAGCATCCGTCAAAGTACGTTAAACCGGGCACGGCGGGAAGAGCAGATTCCCCGCCACTCCCTCCCGACCGCGAAGGACGTTCCCACCATGAAGGCGAAGATTTCCATCGGCACCTGGGCCTACCTGTTCAACCAGACGGAGCCGACCAACGACTTCCATGTGATCCTGCACAAGCTGCAAGACCTCGGGTACGACGGGGTGGAACTGGGCAGCTTCGGCCCGCACCCGTCGCCTGCCACCCACCCCACCAAGAAGAGCCGCGAGAAGCTGAAGAAGGAGATCGCCGACCACGGGCTGGCGCTGTCCGGCATCGCCGTGGACCTGTGGGCGTTCAAGACGCCGGGCGTCAGCATCCTGGACGAAATTCCGGCCGCGTACACCACCGCGTTCCTCGGCTGGTGCAACTTCGCGTCCGACCTGGACGCCAAGACCATCCGCGTCGATACCGTCCTCGCGCCGGACTACTTCGACACCGACGAGGGCAAGAAGATCGGGGCGAAGGCCGGTATGGAGCGGTTCGTCAAGGTGTGGGACACCTGCGCCAAGATCGCCGCCGACTTCGGGCTGAACGTGTGCTGGGAGTTCGAGCCGGGGTTCGTGTTCAACAAGCCGAGCGAAATCCTGGAACTGGTCGGGGCGGTGCGGGCCAAGGGCAACCCGAACTTCGGCGTCCTGTACGACACCTGCCACGCCCACATGTGCGCGGCCGTCGGGGCCAACCACCAGGGCGGGAAGGAACTGCTGGCCGGCGGGGCGATGGAGTTGTTGACGAAGTTGAAGGGCAGCATCACGCACGTCCACGTCATCGACAGCGACGGCAGCCTGAATGAACATAACACCAGCACGCACAACCCGTTCGGCACCGGCGTGTTGAACTTCGACGAACTGATCCCCGCCATTCAGGCGGCGGCCGTGCCGGGCGGCTGGTGGAGCGTGGACCTGTGTTTCTGGCCGGACGCCTGGGCCGTTACCGCCGACAGCAAGAAGTACCTGGACAAGCTGCGGGCCAAGTACGCCGCCGCGTGAGGTCATTCTTGGGAGGGCGAGGCCAGCCCCTTGGCCTCCGCCAAGTACCCCTTCGCCACCCCGATCGGGTTGGACAACGGCAGGCGAAACGACGCCGGGAACGCCGTCGCCTCGGGACTCGACCCGATGTCCCGCGACTCGCGAACCCGGCCACCGCCGCCGGTGTCGGGAGTCATCCGCCTTTTTCCGGAGGCCACCGTGATTCGCCCCGCCGCACCCGACGATATCCCCGCCCTGCTCGCACTCGCCGAGCGCGCTCTTCCAACCGGACGAATTGGCGTTCGTCGCCCAGATGCTCCGGGACCATCTGGGCGGAACCGAGGGCGACCACCGCTGGGTAGTAGACGACGACGCGGGCACGCTGGTCGGGCTGGCCTATTTCGCGCTCGAACGGATGACGGACGGGACATGGAACCTGTACCTGATCGCTGTCCACCCAAGCCGTCAGCGGCAGGGGCATGGGACGGCGCTGGTCCGGCACGTCGAGGCGGCGCTCACCACAACGGGCGTACGGATCGTGCTGGTGGAAACGTCGGGCCAGGAGTCGTTCGAGCCGACGCGAGAGTTCTACCGGCGGTGCGGGTACGCGGAGGAGGCCCGCATTCGGGGCTTCTACAAAGCGGGGGACGACAAGATCGTCTTCCGCAAGCCACTCCCGGCGGGCCGGTGACGGGATTCCCACTTCACTCCTTCCACTTCGGTTGCTTCTTCTCCGTCGCCCACTTACGGGCGGCGGCGAGTTGCTCGGTCGTGTACGTCGGCCCGCTCTCGGACTTAACCGGGAACCCCTCAACGCTCTCAGCCAGCACGGTGAGGGCGCGGTACGACACCGGACTGCCCGGAACGTTCGGCTTCAAAGCGGGCAGCAACTCCTCGGATCGCAACTGTTCGATTAACCCTTTCAGCGCGACCTCCTGCCGGATGTAGACTAACTCCTCGAAGTGGCGGGTTCGCTGCCCCGTGTCCTTCTCCCCCGCGATGGTCGCCACGCAATGTTTGGCCGCGTCGGCATCGCCCAGCCGCGCGAGGGCCAAGTTCGCCGACCACTGCGGGTTCAGGAACGGGGACTGCCCGGCGACCGGTGCCGCCAACCGCTTCAAGTTGTCGGTGACATCCTTCACGTCGAGCAACCCGGCCAGGATGAGCGCGGCGTTCGGCGGGTCGATCTCGCGGACGAACTTCGCCACCGCTTCCCCGGCCTTCGGCGGGAAGTCGGCCTTGCGAAACTTGGTGAGGGCGTGCAGCGCGCTGGCGACCTCTCGTTTCTCCGCCCCCGATTTGTTGACGGCGTGCTTGAGCAGGGCTTCGGCTGCCAACCGCCGGGCGGCGGGGTCCTTCGCCCGATGCCCCCGCATTTGCGTCACTTCGATGGCCAACCCTCTTCGCCGGGCGTTCTCGCTGGCGAAATGGCTGGTCAACTCCCGGATCACGTCCACCTCCGGCAAGTACCAGAACACGGACGTGTTGCCGCCTTTTCCCTTCTCGACCGCGTTAAAGAACTGGTTGGCGGCGTCCTTCGCCGTCCGCTTCGGCACGGGCGCGGCGAGGGACAACAGGGGGAGCGACAGGGCGAACGCGACGGCGAGGTGGCCGAGCTTCATGGCACCGACTCCGGGAGTGGCGAGATAGCGGGAAGTATACCCGCTCCGGTGTCTCACGGTCGTAACGGCCGTCGCCGCGCGCACTTTCCCCCACGGGTCTGGCAAAAGTTTCTGTCAGGGCGGAAGACCTCACCCCCCGGCCCCCTCTCCGTCCCGGAGAGGGGGTGTTCAACCCGCACCGGTGGAACGGTCTCCGGCGTGGGAAGCGGAGCCACTCAGGAAAACCAAGCCCGAAATGCGGAGGATCGGCAACTTACCCCTTTTGAGCACCCCCTCTCCGGGACGGAGAGGGGGCCGGGGGGTGAGGTCTTCCGCCCTGACAGAAACTTTTGCCAGACCCGTGGGGGAAAGTGC
>Ga0105046_10007651_pt1 | contig 16990 bp, 15 predicted proteins | sample MAT03_FD_78385 | JGI IMG/M metagenome (GOLD analysis project Ga0105046, IMG submission 78385) | Freshwater microbial communities from Lake Fryxell liftoff mats and glacier meltwater in Antarctica - MAT-03 (megahit assembly) | ecosystem: Environmental > Aquatic > Freshwater > Ice > Liftoff...
ACCGCATTGCAGAGCTTTTCAAAGCCGCCGCGCTGATACTGTACGCTCAGCAGGCGCGCCCAGCGATCAGCAAAATCATGCGTGCTGGGATCGGCATCGAAGGTCATAGAGGTCAAAACCGCCGCGCGCTGGCCCGACAACACCGCCTCCAATGCCGCGCCTTCAACGACGGTCGGCACGCCAGCTTGCGCGCCCTCGGTGGGTAAAATCTCAGCCTTTGTGACTACCTCGCGTAGCGTCGGCAGGCCTTTGCGGCTGCGCAAAAATGGTGATTGACCCAGCTCAAACAGCGCGGAAGCTAGGCTCTGGCCGCCCTTATCGCCCAGTGGCAAAAACAAGCCGCGTTGCGCGAGCGTCTTGCTCAGTGCGGTAACGGTCGCCGCCGCGCCGACCTGCACTTGCTGCGCGAAAACCTTGATTTGATCGAATTTCTCCATGCTCAGCAAAAGCCCAGGCGCGCGGGTTCGATCACTGCTCGAATTCTGGTTGCCACTGCGCACAAAAAGGGTCTGGCCCAAAGCCTGCGCTAGCTGCAGTGCATGCTTCACGCCGTCAATAGTTTCCGGGATCAGCACTGCCGGTTTGCCGCGAAATTCCTGGTGCGCTGAGTGCGCGGCGCTGATCGCACCCTGAAAACTTTCCTGCAATTTCCGCGCAGCTAACAAACTTAATGGCTTTAGCATGGGTGAAATCCCTTCCTAGGCTGGGGCAGTCTCAACTGCCGCTGTGACCATAATTTCCACGCGATAGCCGGGCTTGGCGAGCTTGCCTTCTACCGTGGCGCGCGGCGGTGTGTGGTCAGCAGGTACCCACGCATCCCAAACGGCATTCATACCGGCAAACTCGTTGATGTCTGCCAGAAATATCTGCGCACGCAAAATTTTGCTCTTGTCCGTACCCGCACGCGCCAAGAGCGCATCAATCTCGGCCAAAACTTGGCTGGTCTGGCCGGCTACATCCAAACTCATATCGCCAGCCACTTGGCCGGCTAGGTAGGCGACGCCGTTATAAACAGCCATCTCGGACATGCGGACGCCGACATCAAATCTTTTTATCATTGCTTCGTACTCTAGATAGTTAGAACCGCTAGTTTCGCAGTGGGCGAGAGAAAGTGCCAGCTGGCGGGAGGGCCATTGTCGGCCCCAACTGATTGGGGCGACGTTATCCATAAGGGTGCTGTCAAATGCGGCATTGCGCGCGGCCAAGCCGTTGACAGCTTAATTCTCAAATTTTCCAAAAATGATTGGCCTATTGCAAGTAGGTTTTGGAGTCTGGCCTTTTGAATGCGCCTTGAAAAAAGCTCAGCACGGTCGTGTTGACCAGATTCGGACTCTGCGTCGGCATGAAGTGCGTCGCACCTGGAAAAATGGCGAGCTGCGCATTGGGAATTCCTTCGAATATCTGAACGGTATGCTCAGTGCGAATAATGTCCTTGTCGCCAGCCATGACGAGCGTTGGCGCAGAGATCGTCTTGAGATCAGACGGACGAATATCCGGTTGAGTGAGCAACAAATTTAGGATCTGCTGGTATTGTTTCCATGACCGGCTGGTGTCCCCACTCTTGATCATGCTGTCAATCTTTTTGTTCTCGCGATTAACCCAAGCAAAGGCCCAATCGTGTGCACCAGGCGGGTTCAGTGAAGCGCCGAACACGGCCAACTTCACTACTTTTGCCGGGTGCTTGATGGCTAGAAGCAAACCCACGATACCGCCATCACTCCACCCGAGCACATACGCAGAATTGAGATTGAGTTCGTCTAGCAATTGGCTGCAGTCCTCTGCCATTTGCACATAGGTCAGTACGCCTTTCCCCATGCCGCTCTTGCCATGTCCCCGGCTATCCACCGCGATCACTCGGAAGTGCTGAGACAGGGCGCTAATCTGGCTCGACATCGCTTCAATGCTTTGATCATTGCCATGCAAAACGAGCACGGGCGGGCCGCTACCGTACTCTTCATAGTAGAGGCTAATGCCATTTACCTTCGCGAAGGCGCCACTGTCACGGTTATCGCCGAATGGGATTGAGCCGGATTGTGCAGTTGCCTCAAGTGACTGCTCCTGTGCAAGAGCGGCAACTGAAGCAATTGCAGCAAACAGCAATGAAATTACGAATGCTCTAAACATTGGCATACCCTCAATAAAATTAACCGCTGCGCCCGCGAATTTGATAAACCCGGCTGGTCGCTAAAGGTTCGATATCAATCGCTATGCAATCCCAGTCACCTTTGCCCATGACCGCCTGCGCGAATGCTTCAGTGACTAACGTTTCACCCTTTTTGGCGCGATCTTCGCCCAACTTGCAGGCGCTATTAACTTCCGAGCCAAACACGTCGACATCGTCTATTTTTAAAACTTGACCCCATCCTAAGCCCACGCATAGATCAACTCGATTTTCCTCAAGCTTGTCCAGACTGAAATTTTCTGACGCTTGATGCATCGCTAGCGCCGCCTGCAACGCCGCCACCGGATCCCGGAATATCATCAGCAAGCTGTCGCCTTCTTCTTTCAGTATTTGTCCGCCAAACTGCGCCGCTATCGGTTCGAACATCTGCCGCGATTGATAAATAATCTGCAAAAAATGCACGATGCCAAAGCATTCAACTTTGCGCGAAAAACCAACCAAGTCGGTATAAAGAATCGCCCATTGTTCGCCAAAGAGCTGCCACATTTGGGCGTCGATCGCAGCGATATCGGCGTTCGGCAATAGGCGTTGTTGAATCAATTGTTCAATGACCGCGCGTGAAGCTTGGGGATGCAAGTTGGCCATAATCTCGATTGTTCTAAGGCAAGCCGATAGTATGTGCCGGATTCAGACTAAACCCAATGACCCAATTGCCTCTGCCCCAGCCCCCCGATGAACTGATCAAACACAGCGACCGGCTTAGCGCGCTTATTCGTGAAGAAATTGCCGCATCAGGCGGTGCGATCGGCTTTGATCGTTATTTTGAACTTTGCCAATATGCCCCAGGTTTGGGCTATTACAGCGCAGGCTTAAGCAAATTTGGCGCCGGCGGCGATTTTGTAACGGCACCCACTTTGGGTGATCTTTTTGCGCGCTGCATTGCAACGACGCTAGTGCCGACGCTGAGCGCTATGCCTGGGGCCAGTATTTTGGAGGTTGGCTGCGGCACGGGTGCAATGGCAGCGGATATTTTGCGCACGCTAAAAGGTCTGGGTGCGCTGCCGTATCGCTACTGGCTACTGGAGCGCTCGGCAGATTTAAGGCAGCGTCAACGTGAAGCGATTACAAAGCAAGTGCCGGAACTGCTGGGGATAGTCGAGTGGCTGGACGCGCCACCCAGCACACCTTGGCATGGCATTGTGCTGGGCAATGAAATTGTCGACGCGCTGCCGACGAAGCGCTTTGAAATCAGCGCCGATGGCGCACGCGAGCTGTGCGTTTGCACGCTTGGTAAAAGTTTCGATTACACGCTAGGCGCAACCATGCCGAGCATTTTGACCAGACTAGGCCCAGATTTGCTTCAACTGTTGCCGCTTGGCTATCGCTCAGAAATACAGCCACAGCTTGAGCCATGGCTGGCGGGCTTAACCGCGTCGATGCAGCACGGCTTAGTTTTTTTGTTTGACTATGGCTACCCACGGCATGAGTTTTATTTGCCCGAACGCAGCGCGGGCACCCTGGTATGCCACTACCAGCAGCGTATGTTTGACGCACCTTTTTGGTATCCAGGCCTGGTGGACTTAAGCAGCTCGGTCGAATTCACCGCCCTTGCTGAAGCCGGCGCGGGCTGCGGATTAGAGCTAGCGGCGTATATGAGCCAAGCTGAATTCTTGATTCAAGGTGCATTGGCGCAGGCATTAGAAAATCTGAACACCGTTTCAGAGCGCGCACGCATGGCGTTAAGCCAACAAGTGCGGGTTCTGACCTTACCCAGCGAGATGGGCGACAGAATAAAGTTAATGGCATTTGCGCGCGAATTGCCAGAATCTGCCCGCGCGCCAATATTGAACAGACTGGGCCTGCGTAGCAGTCTTTGAGCGCATGGCTACACGGTTAAAATGGACCATAAATGCGCGAATTGAAACTTAAAACACTTTGGTGGGCGATGGCCTGGGCTTTACTGGCCTTTGTTTTTATCGCCTCCCTAATTCCAATGCCGACGCCACCGGTGCAGTTACCGGAGGGCTTTGACAAGTATGAGCACATTGCCGCTTATGGCAGCATGAGCTTTTACTTTGGTCAACTATTTAGTCGCTTCACGTTGCACCTACGCTATGCAGTTGCGCTGTTTTGCATGGGCGCGCTGCTTGAGGTACTGCAAGGTTTAACGTGGTATCGCAGCCCGGACTTATACGATCTTGCAGCCAATAGCGTCGGTGTGGTGCTGGGCCTTTTGCTTTGTCTGACGCCATTGAAGAGTTTAGTGGCTACGCTGGATGCAAAGCTGAAACCTGTTCGCTAACGTCGCGTTGCAGTGAGAAGCGACGTTAGCGTTTTTTGCGAAACTATTCCGACAACAACGCGTTCACCGCTTTCAAATCGTCGAGCGTAATCGTGCCCGCAGATGATTTTAGCCGCAGGCCATTCACTAGAAAATTATGTCGTGCTTGCGAATAATCGCGTTGCGCTTGGAACAGTACTTGTTGGCTCAACAGCACATCGACAATCGTGCGCGTACCAACTTCAAAACCAGCCTCGGTTGCTTCCAGCGCGCTATTGGCACTGACTAAGGCCTGTTTGCGCGCGCCTACTTCGCTGACGCCGGCAATGACTGAGCGATAAGCGTTGCGCGTGGCGCGCGTAATCGCACGGCGCTCTTGTTCTAAGCGATCTTTGGAAACCTCCGAATCAAGCACGGCTTGGCGGATACGCGAGCTGGTATTGAAACCTGAAAATAGCGGGAAGTTGACATTGATACCGATCGTCGAGCCATCGTTATCATCAGTAGAACTGACGCTACGCCCCGGCATGTTGCTAAAGCTTAAATCAGAACTGGATCGACTGCCGTTGTTAGAGTAATTCACGGTGCTAGAAATTGTGGGATATCGGGCCGCTTTCGCCGTCGCGATTTGCTGTTCGCTCGCTTTCGCATCAGCCGCGCGCGCTGCAAGCGTAGGGCTAAATTTCATCGCGCTTTCCACCCACGTTTGCCAATCGGCAGGGCTGGGTGGTACCAGCGGTATTTCTGCACGCACGGTTACCACCGAATCAATGGTTTTTCCGGTTAGCTCAGTCAGCGCCGCTTTTGCATCGTCCAAAGCATTTTCCGACAAAATCGCCGCCGCAACTGCGCCGTCATGGCGTGCCCGTGCTTCGTGCACGTCGGTAATCGCGGTCAAACCGACGTTGTAGCGCTGTTCGGCTTGTTCAAGCTGACGTCCAACCGCTTTTTCCTCGGCTTGGGAGCTAGTAAGCGAGTCTTGCGCGGTAAGCACTTGAAAATACGCCGTCGCTACCCGCACCAGCAAGGCTTGCTGCGCCGCACGAAAGGAGGCTTCAGCACTTTCTGCCTGGGATTTTGCCGCCTTTAGCCGGGTGTAATTGGCATGATCATAAATGGTCTGATTCAGCTGCGCGCCGTAATTATTTGCATTAGTTGTTCCCGTACCGGAGCCGACGACGACCCGAGAAACGGAATCTTTCAACGGGAAATTGTTTTTTGAATGCTGATAGCCCGCCGATGCATTGAGTTGCGGCAGTAATGCGCTGCGCGCTTGCACGATGCCTTCAGCGGCCAGGTCACGCGCGGCCTCAGCGATTTGCAGCTGCGGATCACTCGCGCGCGCAAGTTCATAGGACTGCAGCAAATCTTCCGCATGCAGCTGCGGCGCAGTGGCGAGGGTAGCAATAAATCCAGCAGCGAGGGCGGTTAGTCGAGTGCGCATAGTCAGTCCTATCAAATTCGTCAAAAATTAGGTTGCAAAAAATTCGGGGCAATGGGGGGAGTTAATGGCGCGTAATTTGTTTTGCCTTGGCAAAACGATAAACAAAAACTTCTAAAATATGCCGTCTGCTACAGCACAAACGGCCTTGCGGCTGGCTCTCCACCGTGCAAATAGGGCAAATCGGTCTCAAATAGCGAGGATGTTTTTGGCAGTTTCGCGGTGCCGCTAAGTACCACCGCATCCATCACCGGGCTTAAACCACGTACCGCAAAAATGCGTCCGTTCGGATTGAGCATTTGCCAAAGCACCTCTGGCAATTCCGCTACGGCACCGCCTAAGACGATCACATCAAACTTGTATGCGGGCGCATAGCCGTTGAATGCATCCGCACATTCAAGCCTTTGATTGAAAATCCCTAAGGCTTTGAGTCGAGCTGCTGCCAGTTCGGCAAAATCGGCGCGCCGATCAATGCTGGTCACCCGGCGCGCTAGCTTTGCCAAACATGCGGTGGTGTAGCCGCTTCCGGTGCCAATTTCTAATACTTCCTCATCGCCGGTCAGCGCGATTGATTGCAAAATACGACCGTCAATTACGGGTTTGAAAAGCTTCTCAACAGCGCCGCCCACATGACTGCCTTGCACGGGCAGTTCCACGTCCGCATACGCCATAGCGCGGTGTTCGGGGCGGACAAAATCTTCCCGAGGTATGGCGTGCAGCACCTCAAGCACCCGATGATCCAACACGTCCCATGTTCGGATTTGCTGTTCAACCATGTTGAAGCGTGCTTGAGCTTGCTGTGCGGGCGTATTTTGAACGGACATAAAAGGTAACTCATTGATTAATTAAGGGGGAACACATTGCGCGACGATGTCGTTTTGCCGTGACAGATGCACTAGCGAAACGCTTTTACCGAAACCGGCGTTTCCCGCGCGCATCCCTAAGAATAGTGCTTCGCACTGAGAGCGGACAAGGTAAAGCTTGTTTGCAATGCCCTATGCAACGTTAGTGCCAATTGTCATGGCAATATCGCGCCATAAGTCATTTTGACGCTTTGTGACAATAGCTAACACCGCGCGCGAAGCCAGCAATGGCGGCAATTTAGGGCTAAAATCGTCAAGCTAAAGCTCCGGTCTTTGCAACACACCCGCGTTTTTAGATGTTTTATTGCGCGCTGAACGAGTATCTTTCGGCGTCCAAGTTGCGCAATTGTCACACGCACCACACTCACCACATTGAGGAAAACCGCATGTCTCAGCCTTTTCAACTGACCGACCCGAACACGGGTAAATCCTTAGCCCTTCCGCTGATTTCAGGCACGCAAGGTGACCCAGCCCTCGATATTGGGAAACTTAACAAGGATTTAGGTGTTTTCACGTTTGACCCAGGTTTCATATCGACGTGCTCGACTAAGTCTGCAATCACCTTTATTGACGGTGACAAAGGCATTTTGCAGTATCGCGGCTACCCCATTGAGCAGTTGGCCGCGCACTCGAACTTCCTAGAAGTCGCCTATTTACTCATTAAAGGTGAGTTGCCTAACGCTAAAGAAGCGCACGAATTTACAAACCATGTGACCCACCACACGATGGTGCATGAGTCATTAAAAACCTTCATGAACGGCTTTCACCACAACGCGCATCCGATGGCGATGATGTGCGGCATGGTCGGATCCTTAGCCGCGTTCTATCACGACTCGCTTGACCCAAATAACCCTGAGCACCGCATGATCACTGCGATTCGTTTGATCGCAAAAATGCCGACGGTCGCGGCTGCTTGCTACAAACATATGGTTGGGCAACCCAGCGTGTATCCGAAAAATTCTTTGGATTATTGCAGCCGCTTTTTAGACATGATGTTCGCGGTGCCCTCGGAAAACTATCAAGTCGATCCGATTGCCGCGAAAGCGCTGGATTTGCTGTTTATTTTGCACGCCGATCACGAGCAAAACGCATCGACCTCGACGGTACGTTTGGTCGGATCCACCGGCGCTAACCCGATTGCATGCATTGCCGCAGGTGTTGCTGCACTTTGGGGGCCAGCACACGGCGGCGCGAATGAAGCGGTGTTAGAAATGTTGTCAGAAATTGGCACTAAGGAAAACGTAGCAAAAGCCATCGCGCGCGCAAAAGATAAAAACGATGATTTCCGCTTAATGGGTTTCGGCCATCGCGTGTATAAAAATTTCGATCCGCGGGCCACTATCATTCGCAAAATGACGCACGAAGTTCTGGAAAAATTGGGCGTACAAGACCCAATGCTGGAAGTAGCGTTGGAATTGGAGCAAGCGGCGCTAAAGGACGACTATTTTGTTGAGCGCAAGCTTTATCCAAACGTCGATTTTTATTCCGGCGTGATTTATAAAGCCCTCAATATCCCGGTGGAAATGTTCACGGTGATGTTCGCACTTGGCCGCACGGCAGGCTGGATTGCCCATTGGCTCGAGCAAAATGCGGCCGGTGACGTGAAAATTGGCCGCCCACGGCAAATCTACACCGGGGCGATGCAGCGCGATTATGTGCCACTCGCCAAGCGCTAGTTCAAACTAAAATTGTTGATTGCGCCGCCTTAAATAGAAACCTTTTCATCGAAACCTCAATCTCGAACGAACTCGCCCATGCCGCAAGCATGGGCGATTCCGCTGCACTTACGACACTACTAACGCAACTGCGCAGCACTGTTGCGCAAAATCCAGGCTTGCTCGACGACGCGGAATTTATCTATTGGGAGGCTGTGCTCGCCGCGCGTGAAAAACGCACCGACGAGGCCATTGTCACTCTTGAACGCTGCATTTTAATCGCACCCAATGCACCTGCGCCGCAGTTCACCTTAGCCAAACTGTTGGCGCAAAATGGCGAACTGGCACGTGCGTGTCAGCATTTTGAAGCCAGCATTCAAGCTGCGCCGGACAATGCGCAGGCCTGGTTAGCATTAGCCAACACGCGCCTGCGTCTGGGCCATGCGCAACGCGCCGAGCGCGCTTTTACCGCAGCACTTGAACTGGGCGCGCCGCAAGCCGAGGCTTTGATTGGATTGGCACACTCGCTGGAAGCACAAACGCGGTGGCAAGAGGCGTTTGCGCTGCTCAAACCCCATTTTAGCGACCCGAGCATTGACTCACAACTGATCCGCCTCATGGTGCAGCACGCCACCCCAGATCAAACAAGAGCGTATTTGACGCAGGTACTGATTCGCACGCCCGAGCATGTGCAAGCCGCACATTTGCTCGGCGGCCTTGATCTAAGTGCGCAGACTGCCCGCGCCAGCGACGCCTACGTGCGGGCGCTTTTTGACGGCTATGCCAGCCGCTACGATGTACACATGACTGAGCAAATGGGCTATGTCGTCCACAAATTACTCGCGCAGCGTGTAATCGCGATCTGCCCGCTCAGCGCAGCAAGATTAGCGCCGACGAGCGTGCTCGATTTAGGGTGTGGCACGGGGCTTTTAGGCCCCGAACTTGCAGGCTACGCGTTAACCGGAGTCGATCTATCGCAACCCATGTTGGAGCTTGCAAAGGGTCGCAACTACCAGAGTTTGGTGTGCGCCGAATTAGGCAGCTTTCTCAGCGAATGTGCGCCCAGTGAGTTCGACGTCATCGTCGCTGCGGATACCATCATCTATTTCGGTGATGTCAGTGAAATCATGCGGCAATCCGCGCGCGTGCTTCGGCCCGGCGGCTGGCTAATTTTCAACGTCGAAACACCTAGTTCGCCGACAAAAAACGGCTTTGAACAAACGCCGGTCGGGCGCTATGGGCACGAAAGCAGTTATTTAGAGCAACTAGCGCGCGAATTCGCTTTCGTCGAAATTAGTACGCAAGCGATCATGCCTAGGCGTGAGGCGGGTTTGGCAATGTCGGGAATTATGTTTTCAGCGCAGCGGAACCAATAAAATGCTGAGGTTTAGAGCGATTTACCATGTTGAAAGTGATTAACCGATCTTGGTGACTTCCAAGTGTCATCCCGGCGCAGGCCGGGATCCATTGGCTTTGCAGGTGATCGGTGTTCGGCGCGAATTATCGCAGGTTTCAAAATGGTTCCCGGCCTGCGCCGGGATGACGGACGGTTGAAGGTCGGGCGCGGTATTGGGCACAGAGTTAGAGTCAACTTCATTGTCCTATACGCCGCTCACTCTATAAAAGTAGCCAGATCAAGCCACAACCCCGTCATACATTTGCGCCAGGGTAATCACGCCTGCCGGGCAATCTAGCGCGATCTCGCCCTGATCAATAAAACTTTCATATCGCCACGTTAGCCCGTTACGACGATAAAGTTCCACGCGACGGGCGTCTTGCGCGACCAAAAGATAGCTTTTCAAGGTCGGAATCGTTTGATACGCCTGTAGTTTCTCAATGCGATCAGAGCGCTCAGTCGATTCGCTCAACACTTCAATAATTAAACAGGGGGCCGACTTAATCAGCGGATCCGTATCCTTGCTTTCGCAAAGCACCATAAGGTCAGGGTAGTAAACGCTCTCACGGACGCGCAGCTTCATATCAGCCATAAAACTCATGCCGCCAGAAGCTAGCGCCATCGGCTGCAACGCCATGAGCGCGCGGATGCAAATGCGATTGTGGTTAGCGCTTGCGCCTGCCATTGCAAATACTTGGCCGTCAACGAACTCATGCCGCAGCTTTGCTTGCTGCTCGCCCTGCAGGTAATCATCAATGCTATAGAGCTGGGGTTTTCTAAGTCCGGTCATGATTAACGGCCTGTTTTTCTCACGATGTGTGCTTTCGATACCTGACGCGAACTCTACACCGAACAATCCAATTCAACGTCATCCCAGCACAGGCCGGGATGAAAATTAAAAGTTCAAAACCCTTGCCCTGGTTGCAGGCTTAACTTTCCTTCGCCACCAATTCTCGATACGCCGCCAGGGTCAAGAAATTCGGGAATTCAGCCCCAAATATCAAAGTCGTCAACATTGCTTGCGCCTGCGTCAAATCTGCCGCCGGGATTTTTAGCACATTGGCACTGTCTACGGCTGCGCGCTCGGCAACCAGCAAGTCTTCAATCAAAGCGCGGTCAACGGTGCGGCCATCGTCTAGTTTCGCCTGATGTCTGTGCCAGTGCCAAAGCTGGGCGCGGCTGATTTCTGCGGTGGCGGCGTCTTCCATCAAATTATGGATTGGCACGCAGCCAGAGCCACCGAGCCACGCGGCCAAATATTGCAGCCCGACATTGATGTTATTGCGCAATCCTACTTCGGTAATGCTGCCCAATGGCGCTGCCAGCAGGTCGCTGCGGCTGACCTTTACTTCTTCACGCAATCTGTTGAGCTGGTTTGGCCCTGGCATGTACTTGTCAAAGACTTCTAGCGCTAACGGCACTAATGCCGGGTGCGCGACCCACGTACCGTCGTGGCCATCACTGGCTTCGCGTTCTTTGTCGGCACGCACTTTGTTCAAGGCAATGGTGTTGGCATCTTCGTTGTTTTTAATCGGGATTTGCGCGGCCATGCCGCCCATCGCGAACGCGCCACGGCGGTGGCAGGTTTGAATCAGCAATTGCGAATAGGCGCGTAAAAAGCCGTCGGCCATCGTCACCTGCGCGCGCTCGGGCAAAACCCGGCTGGCATCATTTTGGAAAGCGCGGATGTAGCTAAAGATATAGTCCCAGCGGCCGCAATTTAGGCCCACGATATGATCTTTGAGCTCAAACAAAATTTCGTCCATCTCAAATGCCGCCAGGATGGTTTCAATCAACACCGTGCACTTGGTGGAACCGTGCGGTAAGCCTAAATAACTTTCGGAAAAATCAATCACCTGATTCCATAGTCGTGCTTCCAAATGCGATTCGAGTTTTGGTAGATAAAAATACGCTCCGGTGCCGCGCGCCAAGGCTTCTTTGGCGTTGTGGAATAAGAAAAGCCCAAAATCAAACAGCGCGCCGCTAATCGGTTGGCCTTGATACGTGATGTGCGCCTCGTCCAAATGCCAGCCGCGCGGGCGCACCATGAGCGTAGCGATGCTTGGATTCAATTGATAACTCTTGCCTTCTGGGCTTTGGTAGCTAATCGTGCGGCGCACCGCTGCAATCATATTGATCTGGCCTTCGATGACATTGCGCCAACTTGGCGCGTTCGAGTCTTCAAAGTCCGCCATGAACACTTTTGCGCCGGAATTCAGCGCATTAATCACCATTTTGCGATCCACCGGGCCGGTAATTTCGACGCGCCGGTCGGCTAGATCAGCGGGAATATCCCGCACTTTCCAGTCGCCTGCGCGAATTTCAGCGGTTTCGCTCAAGAAATCCGGCAGCTCACCGGCGTTTAAGCGCTGCTGACGTACCTGCCTTCGTGCCAACAAGACGCCGCGTTCCGCTTCGAATTTCGCGATCAAAGCGCTTAAAAAATCCAGCGCGGTGGGCGTCAAGATTGTGGCGGTGCCTTCGATTTCCGGGGCATTGATGCTTAATTGACCGTGATTTAGCTGCATAGCGATGCCTTTGAGCGGGGAATATAGCGCACAGCGTAGCCGCAAAATTCTGGAGCGAACAAGCTTATTGGGCTGCTATTTCTTGCGCGCCCATCTCGTCAAAATCGTCCTGAACTAACATTTGACCCCGAATGGGGTCGCAGAAAGTCTCATTGCGCATCTTGTGCGAATCAAGTTGGTCGTGCATACCGACTATCTCGGCGAAGTGGCTTTTTGAAGAGGCGTAGAACTTTTCTAAATGGCAGCTGTCATTACGTGGGTTTAACTTGCAAAAAAACTCGCGCTGCATAAGCTGCGCAGCTATTTTTTTACCTTTAGTTTTACCTTCCCTTCCACCTTCACAATTTGGAAATGCTGACCCATGAAAGAGATAAGTCAATGATAGAGATAAGTCAATGATCGAGATCCAAAATCTAACCAAACGCTACGGCGGTTTTCTGGCCGTGGACGATTTAAGTTTTAGTGTTGCAGCAGGCGAGGTGCTGGGTTTTCTGGGCCCAAACGGCGCTGGCAAGTCCACCACGATGAAAATGATTGCCGGGTTTTTGTCCCCCACAAGCGGTAGCGTCAAAGTGGCAGGGTTCGATATCGAACAAGCACCGATGCAGGCCAAGCAAGCGCTGGGTTATTTGCCGGAAGGCGCACCCGCATACGGTGAAATGACGCCGAACCGCTTTCTAAATTTCATTGGCGATTTGCGGCAAATGGACGCCAGCGTAAAACGCTCGCGGATCGGTACCGTGATCGAACAATTGGGCCTGCAAAAAGTGCTTGAGCAACCGATTGAAACGCTATCAAAAGGCTTTAAGCGCCGCGTCGGCATCGCGCAAGCCATTTTGCACGACCCTAAGGTGTTGATTTTGGATGAGCCTACCGACGGTTTGGATCCGAATCAGAAAGATGAAGTGCGCAATTTGATCAGCGGCATGGCGAAGGACAAACTTATTATCGTTTCCACGCACATATTGGAAGAAGTGCACGCGGTATGCACGCGCGCGATCATTATCGCGGGCGGCAAACTGCTCGCCGATGAAACGCCAGAGAAACTTGAGGCGCGTTCGCGCTATCACGGCGCAGTCAGCTTGCGCGCGGATAACAGCGAGGTGGTGAAAGCGGCGCTGGAAAAACTGAGCGGCGTGCTAGCGGTAGAAACCGGGCGTGATGGCAGCTTAACCGCGATTGCCAAACTTGGCGCATCGATCTTTACACCGATCAATGCCTTGATTCAAAGCCAAAACTTTGTCGTACACGACTTAGCGTTGGAGCGCGGACGTATGGATGAGGTGTTCCGCACGATTACCAATTTTAGTGGCGTTACCACAGCGAAGTCAGGAGCCCGCTCATGAGCGCGATAAAAACCATTTTTAAGCGCGAATTGTCCAGCTATTTCGCAACACCGGTAGCCTATGTATTTCTGGTGATTTTCCTACTGCTATCCGGTCTGTTGACATTTTGGATCGGCCGTTGGTTTGAATCGGGCCAAGCCACCTTGATGGGCTTTTTCAGTTTTCACCCGTGGCTCTATTTGGTATTGATGCCCGCCATTGCGATGCGCATGTGGGCAGAAGAGCGTAATACCGGCTCGATCGAGCTATTGCTGACCTTACCCGTGACATTGCGCGATGCAGTGATTGCCAAATTCCTAGCGGCCTGGGTGTTTGCTGGCGTCGCCCTGATTTTGACTTTCCCAATGTGGTTTTTAGTGAATTATTTGGGCGAGCCTGATAACGGCGTGATTTTCGCGAGCTATATCGGCTCTTGGCTAATGGCGGGTGCGTTTTTGTCGATTGGTGCGTGCATGAGTGCGGCGACGCGTTCACAGGTAATCGCCTTTGTTCTAACCGTTGTGGTTGGGCTCTTTTTCCTGTTTTTTGGATTGATTCAAGTGTTTGGTGGCGAAGGTTGGCTAGTCGATACCGCAGCGGGCCTTGGCTTTATTACGCACTTCAACTCGATTGCTAAAGGTGTATTGGATTTACGCGACATCATATTTTTCTTGGCCGTGATAGCTGTGTTTCTGGCCGCCACTATGGTCGTTATTGAATTGAAAAAGGCAGACTAATTCATGAGTACAGTAAATAAAAAGTCAGCCGGTGCCGCAGGCTTAGTGGTACTCGCCGCGATTTTCCTCGGCGTTATCTTGCTCAGTCAAATGTTGTTTCGGGGCGCGCGCATAGATTTGACCAATAACAAGCAATACACCTTGAGTGAAGGTACCAAATCCATTCTGAAAAAAATCCCAGAACCGATCAATCTGTACTTCTTTTTCACCCAAAAAGGCACGGCTGGATTGCCGCAATATCAAGCCTACGCAACCCGCGTGCGCGAACTTTTGGAAGAGATGGCGGAGCGCTCAAAAGGCAATATCAAGCTCACCGTGATTGATCCACAGCCCTTCAGCGAAGAAGAAGAACGTGCGGTTGGTTATGGTTTGCAGCAGGTGCCCTACGGCGGCGGCAATCAAATCACTTTTGGGTTGGTCGGCACCAGCGCGACCGGTCAGCAGGGCGTTGTGCCGTTTTTCCAGGTCGAAAAAGAAAGCTTTATGGAATATGACATCGCCAAGATGATCCAAAGCCTGATCGTGGACAACAAACCGGTGATCGGTGTGATGTCGAGCCTGCCGATGGCGGGCGGCTTTGATCCCGCGACACGTCAAACCAGCCAGCCGTGGGTGGTTTACGGGCAACTCGGCGAGCGCTTTGAGATGCGCCAATTGGGCATGGACATCAAAGCCGTTGACGCGGAAATCAAGGTGTTAATGTTGGTGCAGCCCAAAGAAGTGTCGGCTGAAACCCAATTCGCGCTCGACCAATTCGTTGTCAAGGGTGGGCGCTTGATGGTGTTCGTCGATCCTAACGCGACGCTCGATAATTCAGGCGCGGATCCCAATAATCCAGATTCCGCGATGTTTGCGAACAAAAGCTCTGATCTGCCAAAGCTTTTCCAAGCATGGGGCGTTAGCTATGACCCTAAGAAAATTGTTGCCGACCGCACTTTGGGCGTACCGATCAAACTTGATGAGGCGGGTCAACCGATCAAGCATCCAGCGATCATTGGTTTAGAAGCTGGGAATATGAATCAAAAAGACATCGCTTCCGCCGATCTTGAATCGATCAATTTAGACGGTGCGGGCAGTTTTTCGGTGGACGAAAAAGCGCCGCTCAAGCTCGAGGCGCTGCTGCAATCCAGTGACGATGCCATGCTGATGGACGCTGACCGATTGAAATTCACGCGCGATCCGAATGAGCTTTTAAAAGGCTTCACACCAACCAATGTCCGCTATATTTTGGTCGGTAATTTGATCGGCAAGTTCAAGTCAGCATTTCCAGAGAAAAGTGCTGAAGTGGGTTTTGTCGGCGAATCGAAAGAAGCGAACACCGTGTTTTTGGCCGCTGATACCGACATGCTCAGCGACCGCGTTTGGGTGACGCTGCAGGCATTTATGAATCAGCAAATCGCCAACTCCTTTGCCAATAATGGCGATTTCATTGTCAACACGGTCGATAAATTGACCGGCGACAACGATCTTATTTCGATTCGTTCGCGCGGAAAACTTAAAACCACTTTCACCACGGTCGACAAGATGCGCTTAGACGCGGATGCCGCCCTGCGTGACACCGAACAAAAATTGCAGGAAGAGCTGGAAGAAACCAACCGTAAGCTTTCTGAGCTGCAGCAAGCCAAGAGCGCGGATGCACAAATGATTGTGAGCCCAGAGCAGCAATCAGAGCTAGCAAGCTTTCAGCAAAAGCGCGTGGATGTCAGCCGCCGCTTGCGCGAAGTGCGCCGTAGTTTGGATACTAAAATTGAAGGTTTAGGGCGCTGGGTGAAATTCTTTGGCACCTTCCTGGCACCGATTTTGGTGGTGCTATTTGCCATCGGTTTCTATCGTCGTCGATCCGCTTTGCGCCGATCTGTCGCGAACGCGGCCTAAGGAAAAATTATGAAAAATTCAACCTTGACTAAAATGGCGCTACTCTCAGGCGGCTTGCTGCTTGCGGTAATGCTGATGAAAAATAAGGGCGGCTCATCCGAAGTCGCGCTGAGCAACGATGCGCCAGTGGTGCCCGGTTTAAGTGCCGAGCTCAATAGCGTAAGCGGCATCAAATTGACCGGCGCGAGCAACACGCCGATTATTACGCTTAAGCGCACCGACAAGGGCTGGGTTGCCTCCAGCATTGATGGCTATGGCGCGGATGTCAGTAAAATTCGTGACTATCTAATCAAGCTTTCGGAAGCAAAAATTCGCGAAGCAAAAACAGCCAATCCGGCAAGTTACGGCAAACTGGGCGTAGAAGATTTAACTGCGGCCGATGCCAAGGGCATTATGTTGGAACTGGAGGGCACCAAGACGCCAGTTAAGCTGATTTTAGGCGTAATCGCGGGTTCCGGCGGCCAGGGCGTCTACGTACGCAAGCCCGGCGAAAAGCAAAGCTATTTGGCGTCAGGCCAAATTCGCCCAGAAGCCAGCGTGAACTCGTGGATTCAAGCCGAAATCACTAATATTCCAGTGAATCGAGTTCAAGAAGTCAGCATTACGCCACCTACCGGCGACAAACTGGTGGTGCGTAAAACCAAAGCGGAAGACGCCGATTGGACGGTGCTAAATGTACCGAAAGGCAAAGAGCTATCGTCGCCTTCCATTGGCAACCAATTGGCGGGCACGCTGGATACGTTGCGCTTAGAAAGCGTGCTGCCTGC
>Ga0105046_10007653_pt1 | contig 16988 bp, 7 predicted proteins | sample MAT03_FD_78385 | JGI IMG/M metagenome (GOLD analysis project Ga0105046, IMG submission 78385) | Freshwater microbial communities from Lake Fryxell liftoff mats and glacier meltwater in Antarctica - MAT-03 (megahit assembly) | ecosystem: Environmental > Aquatic > Freshwater > Ice > Liftoff...
CGCTGTGTGCACTGGCTCGATTGGCCGCCACAGTCGAAGGCACGGAACGTGCGCACGATCGTTCCCCGGTTACAAACCGTGTCGAACAGGTTGTAGTTATTCGAAGTGGTTATGGTATCCACGCAGCAATTATCAACCACATTAACTGCGCCATATACCCACAGGCTCGGATCGAAGTTTTCGCAGGATACCGTTACGTTTGCCGGCGGCGTACAAACGGGTTTGATTTTATCCTCGACCAATACCTGCACCATACAATCATTATAGTGTCCTTCCTGATAACTGTCGGAGACCTGACCCAATGTAACGGGCACGTCGTACACGCGCAAGACGACGAGAATGATGTTGTTTATATCAGAACACGTGAATTTAACGTCATCGTCGAAACTGCCGCCGCTCATGCGTTTTACTTTAAAACTAACCGCCGAACAATTGTCATAAGAACCGTCGTCGAAGGTCGTCGCATTCACAAAAGCCATACCGTTGGAAGACAGGGCGACCTGTGTAAATTCATCGCATACGGCTACGGGCGGAATTTGATCCTCTACTTTCAACCTGAACGTACAGGTTCTTGTATTGCCGCAATCGTCCTGCGCCTGATACAGCACGGTATGTGTACCCACAGGCAAACAAGCCGTCAAGCCGAAAGAGGCCAGCGTATCGCGATCCCAGAAATTGTTGCCCGGGAAACTCGTCAACTGCCCCCCGATGACATACATGCCGGTTTGCACACTCGGGAAATAGGGATCGAAAGTAGTCACCATGCCGCTGATATTGTTGATCCGCGAACAATTGTCGCTGATAATGATATCCGGAAGGTTGACGGTAGCGCAGCAGTTGAAAGGATCTGTTGAAACGGTCATGTTCGCCGGGCAGGACATGATCGGGCCAGTATTGTCCATCACGGTAATCACCTGGACATAGTACAGGGGATTCTGGTTCGGCGGGAACGGCGAGGTGGGCATGCACCAGTCGATTACCGTCCAGGTCCGAATGATTTTATACGTTCCGTCGCAGACCGGCAGGATCTGATCTACATACGCCGCCTGCATTTCGCACCAGGTATTGTTTGGGTACAGGGGAATATTTAGTCCAAACGTATTGAAATAGGGCGCACCCGTGTTGGATGGGTCGGTGTTTACGTTGGCATCGCAGGAAATGATCAGGTCACCCGGGAAAAGAATGTCCCCGATATGAAGGCGTTGGAAGTAAATGTACTGGGTACAAATATCGGTATTGTTCCAGGCGTCTTTTACCGTCCATTTGCGTACCACATAGGCGCTCAGGTCGGGATGGCCGTTGAAGCCCTGCCCGCAGTTCAGGTCGTGCCAGGTATCAACATACGTCAGGGTAGTAGCCGAGCAGTCGAACACATCCGGATAGGCGGCGCCGATTCCCAGCACGTTCTGCAAATAATTCGGATCGTACGTCGTGATCGCACAGGACAATGTAATGTCTTCGCAATCGATCGTCGGGTTCAGTTTGTCTTCTAACTTGAGGTTACCCCAGCAATGATTACCGCTCACAAGGTGGGTCACCCGGTATTGGTAGCTGAGTCCTAAGTCGCTGACACCCAGGACTGCCGGCGCCCAGGGACCGTTTCCGTAAGGCAGGGTGCGGTCGATTTCCACTGTGTAGTCGTCGAAACAGCCGTAGGTGCCTTCGAGCACGTCGTCCGGCAGAACCTCATTCACACAGTCGATGTCGAGCGACACGTACAGCAGGTCGTTGCAGACTAACTGGCTTGGCGTCACCACGACATTTACATATTGGGACACAGATTGAATACAACCGGGATCGTTCGGACCGAAAGCCTTGGGCACGCCGCCGTTTACCGTATAAGTAATCAGGTATTGACCCGTACCGGCCGAAGGATCGAATTGTGTAGCCGGCACGCCGTTTACGGTGAAACCCTGGCTGATGATATTTGCATCGCCGGGCGTACCCGTCAAAGCCACGGGATCGGAGAAAAGGCAAAATTCCCCGTTCAAATCGGAAGTGATGGTCGGATTGGGGTATTGGCAGGAGTTATTGATCGTCAATAATTCGCCCTGCTGGCTGACCACCATCATCGAGTAGCCGATTGCATCAATATGAATACCGGTCAGGTAATAATCGCCGCTGCCGACCGGTATTTCAGTAAACGTTGTAGTGCCGGCCAGGGGAATAGGCGCTGCAGGCGGCGCAGGACTTCCGGCCTGGTAGAAGCCGCTCGACACCGTAACCGTCCAGATTTTACCGGTGAGCGATTCGATCTTGATGGTTTCTCCAAACTGGCCGTTGAACAGCGTCGTGGCGTTGTTTTTACACACACAAGGGTCGGAGACCAGTATTTTCGGCGTGCAACGCGGAAATGGGTTAATGGTAACTGAAGTCGTACAAGTGCCGATATTGCCGCATTGATCCTTAACGCTCAGGACAAAAGGTTGCGTGGTGCCTTCCTGTGCGCAGGTGTACGTGGCTGAATTAGGCAAAGGCATCAGGGCAGTACTGGCCGAACAATTATCGGTAGCAGTAAAGCTGATATTTGATTGAGTGACCGTTACGGTTCCGTTTATTCCAAGGGTGACGGTCAATGGCTGGCAAGTCACAGTGGGTGGCGTAACATCCTGTACTGTAATGGTTTGCGTATAAACTACCGTATTCGCACAGGCATCCGAAGCCGACCAGGTGCGCGTAATGGTAAAAGCGAAGGGACAAGTCGGCGATGGTAGCGAGGTCACCTGGTTGAAGCTCACCGGCAAGCCGACCGGCGGCTGGACGGGGAAGGTTTGACCCTGATTTACTTGTCCGGGGGTGGCCGGATTGGCCGCAGAGGGGCCGTTCCAGGTAAAAGCGGCATACGTAGCGCCGTTGCCGGAAAGCCGCAGGGACTGCCCGGGGGCTTCCGAACCGGTTTCAGACACGCCGATATCCGTGGAAACCATGCCGTTAGCAGGGCCGCCAATTGCAGTCATTACCCCTTCGTAGCTCAAAAACTGGATTATTGTTGCGCCTTTTACAAAAGCAATACCGTCGGAAGGCCCATTTTGGATGCCGTTGGACGGTAAGAAGAATACCAGTATCCCAAAACCGTTGCTCTGGTTGGGGATAATCCCAGAAAGCGGCAGGTTATCGTAGGTTCCCCCCATCATACCCGTAGAGCCGTTGTAAAAGAACAAATCGTACCCGCTCAGGTTTGTGCCCGCGCGGCCTGCGATTTCAACGAATTCATTGACGTCGTTACCGACGTTGTCGTAGTGAAGTTCGTTGATCCATACCGGACCGTTGACAATACCGGCCGGGTCGCAGCCGTCGGTAGCCACCACTGCCGGAACGGGAGGAATAGGATCACTACAGGAAATGGTAACATTAGGCGGTTTGGGGGTCAGCACGGGCGCATCCGTATCGCCTACGCTAATCGTTTGGGTATGAACGGTTTGGTTGTTGCAGGCATCCGTCAAAGTCCACTTACGCGTCACAATACGCGATCCCGCGCAGGCGCCCGGCACTTCCGTTTGCATAAATACCGCAGCAATCGAAGAAGGCAAGGGGTTGATGGTTTGTCCGGCATTCAGCGTACCCGGCGATTGGGCAATCGGCCCAACCCAGGTAAAGTTCGTGGCGATCTGGCCGGTTCCGGTTAGTTGAAGCGAAAGACCCGCAGCTTCTGTTCCCAATTCCAACACGCCCACGTCGGTGGAAAAAATGCCATTGGCGGGACCGTCTGTAGCCTGAAAAATGCCTTCGTAGCTCAAAAACTGGATCACCATATTGGTCGATACCTGGTACAGCGCAACGCCGTCGGGCGCGCCATTCTGGATGCCGTTGGACGGATAGGAAAATGAAACTGCCCCAAAACCGCTTCCTTCATTATCGATGACCCCGGTCAAAGGCGTCGTGGTGTACACCACGCCGCCGTTGCCATTGTATAAAATGATCTGGTAATCCGACAGGTTGATACCCGCCGTTCCGGCCACTTCCACAAATTCCCCGACATCGACTCCGGTATTATCATAGTGAAATTCATTGATCCAGATGACATTGGGGACTGCGCCCACGCCGCCGCAGGCATCCGAACCCGTCAGCATCGGCGCGATCGGGAGGCTGGCAGTACAGGAAATACTAATATTCCCGGGTAGCGGCGACTGGTTAAAAGTCGGAGATGTCACGTCATTTACCGTGATTATTTGCGCGCAGGTATTCGTATTTCCGCAGGCATCCGTCGCTTTGTAGGTCCGGGTCAGCGTGTATTTATTGGCACAGGTCTGGCCGGAAATGACATCGGAAACAAAAGCGACCACTGGCGTGCCTGTGCAGTTATCGGAAAGGCCGGTAACCAGTCCTGTATTTGGCGCGGGCACCTGAAAAGTGCAGGATACGGTAAGCGGGCCCGGACAAGTCAGGGAAGGCGGTGTCTGATCCGGTGAATAGGTATAAACAAGGGTACAGGTAGCAAAATTTTCATTGCCGTCGCGAATTCCGTTGAACGGGGACAGGTCGTCGAATATGGTATAGGTACGTGTCACCGACGTCGAGGAGCAATTGTTCAGAGCCGTCGTTGTGGAGGTGATGGTCAGCGTACCGCAGAAAGTTCCGCTGATCGAACCGCCAAGCGCTAAAAATCCCGCTTGGGTAGTGACTGCCGGCGGAATTGGGTTGTTGCAACTGAATATACCAGCAGGATTTGGCGGGCAGCTTACCATTAACGAACATAGTGGCGCCGAGCAGGAACCTGGATCGGTAATCAGAACAGACAAAACACAATCCGGATCATTTCCATCGGCAATAAATACGGTCACGTTGCCCAGGCCGGCCGAACCGTTTTGCAGGCGGAATTGGGTAGGAGCGCCATAAAAAATGCCCGTAGCCGGACCGCCGCCGAACAGGGTAACCGTGCCGCTGCTCACCGTGAGGCTGTATGTAGCACCTAAATTATCACCTGTCGGATTTAAAAAAAACGAGATATAATCGTCAGCGGCGTTGGGGACTGTACCATTATTGTTACAGGCCACCCCGCTCAAACCGCTGCCTGTCAGGGAGCAGGGGGGCGGACCAGAGCAACTTCCCGGATCTATAATCGTCACGCTGAGCGAACAGGGTACGCCTGTTACAGCGTCGGTCACTGTGACAAGCACGTTCCCGCCACCGGCTGAGCCTGCCTGAAGCCGGAAAAAATTGGAAGAGCCGTAAGGTACGTTGGTAGCGGCGGCATTTCCGTTTAACAGCACGCTGCCCGTATTCACCGTCACGTTGTAGCCGGTACCAAGGCCCGTGCCGGTTGGATTGAGTTGAAACCAGATGTAGTCGTCAGACGGATCGCTGCTTTCATTATTGTCTTCACAGTGAACGTTGGTAAGTCCGGTGCTCGTAAAGCTACAAGACGATATGGGAGCAGTCGTACCGCTGATAATCAAATCATTATCGAGTGCAACAACAGAAGTGCCGATTCGCATAGTACCGCTGGCGGCGGGTGTGCCGGTTACGCCCGTACCATACCCATAGAAACGAAACGTAAGGGTACCTGTTTGGTTGGTTAAACTAACCGGTATCGTGTTTAAGACAGCAGATGCAGTAATGGACACAGTGCCCAAATTGCTTGCAAAACCATCCGCACTACTGCGCAGCGTACCCGTATTAGGGCCTGTGTTCGAAGCGCGCAGCACTAAACCGACGCTTGTGATGGAAGCGCTAAACCCTCCATTTATCGGCAGGGTAAACTCATAATAATCATTATTGGCAATGGCATCAGCGAGCGTAGTCGGAACAGCGCCGGCAAACCACGCGGAGGAAGATATACAGCCTCCAGCTGCGGATGGCGTTAGGCCAGCGCCACGTTGCAGGACTCCAATTCCGATATTTGCAGCTGAAAAATTGGGAGCACTTGATGCCTGATTACCCGGAGCGGCGCTCAATTCCCAGGTTTCCAGTTGGCCAAAGGCGGCGATTTGCGCGAGGAGCGCAAACGCAAAGAGTAAATTTCTTTTCATGATGATTATTATTACTAAAAGACCGGATTAAAGATAAACATCGGCAAAAGTAAACATTGGCGCTCAATTTTTGCGGTAAAGACCGCTTTTTTATGAAAACTTAATACAATACTTTCGCTTTAAATATTGGCCCGAAATTCGCCATACTTCGCCAGGGGTTTATCCCTGAAAAAATCGTACCATTGCCGCGTATTGTCGCGTATTATCGTTTTTTTGTAAAAAAATAATCTTTCTGTTTAATTTCATCAACCTTTTAGAAACTTTCTGCGTCATATACGTTTTATACGGGTGGCTGTTGAAGGTATAAAAGATGAACCTGCCCCACCTGAAATGCGCCGACCCTTAAAACGGTCATTCCCAACTGAAAATAACCAACTAAAAACCAAGAACACATACCACTATGCGCCAGTTAAAAATTGCTCATAAAATTACCAGCCGCGAGAGCCTCGCGCTGGACAAATATCTCAACGACATCGGTAAAATTCCGATGTTGACCCCGGAAGAAGAGGTCAAACTGGCGCAACGCATCCGCGAAGGCGACCAGAACGCGCTCGACAACATGACCCGCGCCAACCTGCGCTTCGTGGTCTCCGTGGCTAAACAATACCAGAACCAGGGCCTTTCGCTCTCGGATCTGATCAATGAAGGTAATGTGGGCCTCATCAAAGCGGCCAAACGTTTCGACGAAACCAAAGGATTCAAATTCATTTCCTACGCCGTCTGGTGGATTCGCCAAAGTATCCTGCAGGCCATCGTGGAAAACAGCCGGATTGTGCGCATGCCGCTCAATAAAGTCGGCTCGTACAATAAAGTGAACGACGCCTACATCACTTTTGTGCAGGAATTCGAACGCGACCCCTCCGACGAAGAACTGGCCGACCTGCTCGGGATCACCCCCCGCGAAGTACAGTCCATGCTGCGCGGCAGCAACCGCCACGTATCGCTCGACGCCCCCCTGGCCGGCAGCGAAGACGGCGACGCGACCATGCTCGACGTGATGGTGCCCGAAGAATCCGGCGAACCCGATCTGCACCTCATGGCCGAATCGCTGCGCGAAGAAGTAGCCCTCGGCCTCAACATCCTTTCGCCCCGCGAAATGGAAGTGATCGCCTCCTACTACGGCCTCAACGGCTATCAGCCGCTCACGCTCGACGAAATCGGCGAACTCTACGGCCTCACCCGCGAACGGGTGCGCCAGATCAAGGAACGCGCCCTGCGCCGGCTCCGGAAATCGCATAGCAGCGAATTGAAGGCGTATCTGGGGTGAAAGAGGATAGAACCTGAAATTATCCGACTATTTGCCTAAATTTGTATAAAAATATCCGTATATGACTGTTACACAGGCCTTTGACGGTGTGGCCGAGATGCTCGCCAAACTAGACCCAGCTAAAATAGTGGAATTATATGCTACGCCGGAAATGTCGAATCAGGTTGAAGAATTAGTAAACAAGAAAAAAGCAGGCGACATTAGTTTTGAAGAAATACTCGAACTGGAGCGTTATCTTGCCTTGGATATGCTCATCAGTATGGCCAAGGCCAGGGCGCGCCATTTGTTGGCTGCATGAATACTTAACTTTCTGAGCAAAAAAGACTATTCGTCGCTGAGAGGGCTGGTTACCGTTGTGAATACTGCAAAGTCCGGCAATCTGATACTTTCATTGCATTTCAGGTTGATCATATTATTAGCCTGAAACATGGAGGCGGAAGCGAAGATGACAACTTTGCGCTCGCATGTCCTCATTGTAATAGCCACAAAGGCTCTGATCTTACCACTTTCTTAGAATCCTATCAAGATATTGTTACGACTTTCAATCCGCGTTGGCAACGTTGGGAAGACCATTTCAATGCTGAAAATGGAGTAATGGTAGCAAGTACCAGGATTGGCCAAGCAACGATCAAGTTATTACAACTAAATGACCCGGATCGTATTATTCAACGTGCTTTGTTAGAAAATGCCGGTTGCTGGCCAGGATAGTCTTTAGTTATTACGCACTCCGGTTCGCGAAAAAAAGCGACCTTTGCGGCCTGAAAATAACCGCACACAAAAAAATGCCCGCTCTCGTGCTCGATATCGGCAATACCCGCAGCAAACTGGGCCTTTTCCAGAATAATACGCTGGTGGAGCAAGCGAACTGGTCGGCCTGGACGTTACAGGAACTGACGGACTACGGCAACCTGTGCGGTGTGGAAAACGTCATCGTGTCTTCGGTTGCCGAACCGGCTGCTTTGTTACTGGAAGCGCTGCAGGATCAGTTCCGGGTGCTGGAACTCACACACCAAACGCCCCTACCCTTTCGGAACGACTATCGAACGCCGCAGACGCTTGGAAAAGACCGGCTGGCTGCGGTAGCCGGGGCGCAAGCTGCCTTTCCGGGACAAAACTGCTTAGTGGTCGACTGTGGAACCTGTATCAAATACGACCTGCTGCTCGCCGACGGAACGTATCCCGGCGGCAACATTGCCCCTGGGGCGGGTATGCGGATCAAGGCGATGCACCATTTCACGGCCCGCCTGCCCGAAGTGACGATGACCATGCCGGTAGACATGACCGGGTACAGTACCGAGACGGCGCTGCAAAACGGCGCCCTGCGCGGAGCCGTGCTGGAAATAGAAGGATTCGCGCGCCTGTTCCGACGGCAAACCAATCCATTACAAGTTATTTTAACCGGCGGTGACGCTGATTTTTTTTATCCGTTCCTTGATATTCAATATCTTATCAAAGACGCCGACCTGACCTTGAAAGGATTAAACAGCATCCTGGCATTCAACACCAGGAACCAAAAACCCTGCAATAAGAACACAACACTCTAAACTTATACATGCGACAATTAACGCTTTTTTTGCTCCTCGGGACCGCTGCGGCTTTATCGGCCCAACCCAAACAAAACTCCCCGTATTCCCGCTATGGTCTCGGTGATCCTGTCAACCAGTATTTCGCCAACCTGGCGGGCTGGGGCGGCCAGTCTGCGGCTTTTCACGATCCATATCACCTGAACCTGAGCAACCCTGCCTCCTTTGCGCACCTGCGTTCGACGGCCCTTGAAACGGGCTTGTATGCCAAATACAGTAGTTATAAATCGAGTGCTTCCAGCCTGAACAACTGGAGTGGCAACCTGGCGTATCTGGCCCTCGGCTTTACCTTAAAAAGCCCGATCAACGAAGTGCTGGACAAGGCAAAATCTCCCTGGAAATTCGGGATGGGTGCAGCGGTTACCCCTTATACACTAATTGGCTACAAGGTGGAAACCCAGGACTCGCTCACAAACATTGGCAAAGTGTCCAATGCTTTTCAGGGCAACGGTGGAAGCTATCGGCTGGTTTGGAGCAGCGCTGCAAAATATAAAAACACCGCCCTCGGGGTTAATATCGGCTGGATGTTCGGCAAAGCCTCCTATGAAAATACCACAGATTTCAATTCGGAAGTCACATACTCCTTTCTCGACAACCAACGCAAAGAATTGGGTATCAATGGCTTCGTGTGGAGCGTCGGCCTTCAGCATGATATCGTGTTGCAACATTATGAAAATGACAAGGACACACCGCTCCGCTGGTTCACCATAGGCGCCACGGCAGAGAGCAAGCACCAGTTGCGCGTGACCAGCGACGATCTCTTCGTGCGTAGCCGCAGCACCTCGGCCACCGGTGTGTATGGCTCGCCCGACACGCTCACTTACATAACCGGCGTCAAACAAAACCTCACCATCCCGGCCGCTTTCACGCTGGGCATCCAATACGTCAACGCCACTAAATTCAAGGCCGGCCTGCAACTCGGGCTGGAGCAATGGTCGCAATATCGCAACGAAGCCCGGCCGGAGTCTTTCCGCAATACCCTGAAAATTTCCGGCGGCATCGAATATACCCCTGACTTTGCATCCTACAACAACTACGGCAAACGTATCCGGTACCGCGTCGGCGGTTTCTACCGCCAGGATCCCCGTTCCGTAGATGGAAAGGATTTGAACGATGTGGGCCTGACCCTCGGCTTCGGCTTCCCGATCACCCTGCCGCGCCAGCAAACTTCTTTCGTGAATGCGGCCTTCGAACTGGGTAAACTCGGCGCCGGTTCAACCATCGAGGAAACCTACCTGCGCATGACCCTCGGCTTTACCCTGAACGACAACACCTGGTTCTACAAAAGACGATTCGAGTAGTGAATTCAGTCTCCTTTTTGAAAAAAATACGGCGCCTGGGTAAATTTCTCAACGCGCTGGCGAAGGTGTCGCCGGCCCTGGCCGGACGGGCAGCATTCCGGGCATTCTCCACGCCGCGGCGTATACCCGTACACGTACAGGATCAATCGTTTCTCGCCGGCGCCACCCAGTCGGATTTCATTGCCGAACGTATACGGATACGGGTATATGAATGGAAATCAAAACAAGCGCAGGGGACGGTACTCCTGCTGCACGGATGGGAATCGAATAGCGCCCGTTGGCGTAAATTTGTAAAACCCCTGTGCGATGCAGGGTTTTCCGTGTATGCTTTTGATGCGCCGGCCCATGGAAACTCTGCGGGAAAAGAGGTCAACCTGCCTTTATACAGCCGGGTGATCAAAGCATTTATGCAGCGTTACGGCATCCCCGATGCACTGGTAGGGCATTCCCTTGGCGGTGCAGCTGTGGTGATGAGTATGGCCGCCTTCGAGGTTCCGCAGGTACGCAAAGCGGTGATAATGGCCTCATTCGCGGAGTCCTCGAGGGTTATGCAGGATTTCGGCCGGCTCCTCGATCTTCAACCAGCGGTACTAAGCTGCCTGAACCAGGAAATCGAGCGGCGCAGCGGTCTCCCCATCGAAGGCTACACGATACAAGGAAAAGCCACTTTACTCCTTGATGTTCAAGGGCTTGTATTACACGATCGCGATGATGCAGTAGCGCCCGTATCGGAAGGCGCCGCCATCGCCGCATCGTGGCAGGCGCGCTATGTGGAAACGATCGGCCTTGGCCACCGGATGCAGGATAAAGCGGTTGTAATGACTGTGGTGAAGTTTATTTCGGAAGGATAAATGATCACCACAAAGACACAAACCCAATACGCACACTTTGTGTCCTTTGTGAACTTTGTGGTGAATTTTAAAACCTTAGGAGACACCATACATCCGCTGCAAATACTTCCTCAAGGACAACGCATAATAAAATGAACGCGACATCTCCAAGCGTCTTTACTACTTTTGACGACAATTCAAACTAATTGTCGTGCGCAAAAAAATATTCAGGGAAGATACTTTTTCATGGCCCGATCTCACCGCAAAATGGAGGGCCGGCGCGCAAAAAGGGGCAAAGCGGGTGATCGCTTTTGTCCGTCGGCGGCCAAAAACAAGCGCGACACTCGGGTTGCTTGCCTTGATATGGCTGTTCTGTTTACCGCGTCCCTTGTTCGACAAACCGGTATCGATTGTCCTGGAAGACCGCAACGGCGATTTATTGGGCGCGCGCATCGCCGCCGACGGACAATGGCGGTTTCCGCAAAGCGATTCGATCCCTGAAAAATATGCCGACTGCGTGGTTGCTTTCGAGGACAAACGTTTTTGGTGGCATCCCGGCGTCGATCCAATCAGCCTTGGGCGTTCGATCTGGCTGAACCTGCGGCAAGGCCGGGTAGTAAGTGGCGGCAGCACCCTTACCATGCAGGTGATCCGAATGGCGGGCGACAATCCGCCACGCAATATTTGGGAAAAAATAAAAGAGGCCTTCATGGCCACCCGCCTGGAATTAACGTATTCAAAACGGGCTATTCTCTTGCTGTACGCCTCCCACGCGCCGTTTGGCGGCAATGTGGTTGGACTGGAAGCGGCATCCTGGCGCTATTACGGCAAACGCCCTGCGCTGCTCAGTTGGGCCGAAGCGGCCACCTTGGCCGTGTTGCCCAACAGCCCGGCCCTCATCCATCCCGGCCGAAACCGGGACGCGCTGCTAGCCAAACGCAACCGCCTGCTGGAAAAATTACGCGATCAGGGAACCATCACCAACTTCGAATGCGAGCTTGGCCAGGAGGAACCCCTGCCCGGTCAACCCCTCCCGCTCCCACAAACCGCCCCACATTTGCTCAACCGTTTACCCGCCGAAGCGCGACAGCGCGAAGGACGGGCGGCGCCCTACTTCGGCAAAATATCAGCGGGTAAAGGCCCATCAAGCAACCGTTTCACCACCACCATCGACCTGGCCCTGCAACAGCGGGTCACGGATATTTTGGTGCGCCGCCAAAATGTATACAAGGGAAACGACATACACAACCTGGCAGCAGTAGTCCTCGACGTCCGCACGGGTGATGTGCTGGCCTACGTGGGCAATGTGCCCGGTTCGGGCAAGGAACACAACGAAGATGTGGACGTTATTGCCGCACCGCGCAGTACCGGCAGTATCCTGAAACCCTATTTGTACGCCCTGGCCCTGGAAAGCGGCGATATTTTACCCAACAGCCTCCTGCACGACGTTCCGACCAATTTGGGCGATTATAAACCCGAAAATTTTTACGCCGCCTACGACGGTGCTGTGCCAGCCAAACGCGCGCTTATTCGTTCGCTGAACGTGCCATTTGTGTTGCTGCTGCAACAATACGGCCTGGAAAAACTTCATTTCAACCTGCAACGCCTGGGTTTGAGTACCCTCAAGCGTCCACCTTCACATTATGGACTTTCACTCATCCTTGGCGGCGCCGAAGCCAATTTGCTGGACATCACCAATACGTATGCCTGCATGGCCCGCGAGTTGGGGAATTTTTACGAGCGAAACGGCCGCTATGACCCGCATGATTTCCGGCCGCCGAATTTTTTAAAAGCGCACAGTGAAGGACTGAGCGAGGAGCGTGGCCGCAACAGAGCGACTTCCAGCGATTTGTTGAGCGCCGGGGCTATCTGGTTTACGTTTGAAGCCATGCAGTTGGTAGAACGACCCAATAGTGCGGGCGAATGGGAAATGTTCCGGGCCGGCCGACGGATTGCATGGAAAACCGGTACAAGTTTCGGCTTCCGCGATGCCTGGGCGGCCGGAGTAACCCCGCGTTATGCCGTCGGCGTATGGGCGGGCAACGCCGATGGAGAGGGCCGTCCGGGGCTGGTCGGTGTGGAAGTGGCCGCGCCGGTACTGTTTGAGATTTTTGGTCAATTGCCCGGCGGCGACGTCTGGTTCGATCCGCCGTACGACGATATGGAACAGGCGGCCGTTTGCCGGCAAAGCGGCTTTCGCGCCGCACCTTATTGCGATGCCGACACCGTCTGGATTCCCAAAAGCGGCCTGCGCGCTGCCGCCTGTTCCTACCACCGGCTGCTGCACCTGGATCAAACGGGGCAGTTTCAGGTCAGCAGCGATTGTGAGTCGCCGGCAAATATGCAACACCGGTCCTGGTTCGTGCTGCCCCCTATCGAAGAATATTATTTTAAAAGCAAAAACCCTTCCTACGTCACGCCTCCACCTTTCCGGCCCGATTGCCTGGCATCCCAGGCCACTGCCGAGCACTCGCCGATGCAAATGATCTACCCGAAACGCGCTGCTAAAATTTATATCCCCGTCGATCTGGACGGCAAACTCAGCAGCACCGTTTTCCAGGCCGCCCACCGTTCGCCCGACACCGAAGTGTACTGGCACTTAGACGGCGTTTACCTTGGCAGCACCAAAACCTTTCACCAAATGGCGTTGCAACCGGCCGTTGGCCTGCATACACTTACCCTGGTGGATAAAGACGGGTTCCGATTGGTGGAGCAATTTGAAGTAATCGGAAAAGGGCAGTAGCAGTTGGCGGTAGCAGTGCCAACTGCTACGTGCTACTGTTTCACCATTTTCCGCACCGCGCTTTCCTCCCCGGTTTCCAGTTTATAGTACAACACACCACTTGCGCCGATGGTCGCGTCGTCGAGGGCCATAAAATGTTCCCCGGCCGGGTAGTCGGCAGTGTGGGTAAATAAGATACGGCCGGTACCGTCGTATATGCGGAGGGTCGCGCGGGATGCTTGTGGTAAATAGAACCCAATGGTCGTTTTGTCGTGGAAAGGATTGGGCTTGTTTTGGTGCAGATACAAACCGGCACGAACGATTTTTCCGCCGTCGAAACGCAGGGCAACGTCAGCAGCAGCCGCGTCGCTGCGGTAGGCTTCGGCTTTGGTGATGCGGCTGGAAATGTGGAGCAAATCGCTGAGGCGTCCCGGACCGGCGGCGCGGAAAGTCAGGGAAAATTCGGCCGGCAAACTGGGCGTAAGCAGGGGCGCATCGTAGGAAGTAGTCAGTACGCCCTCTGCTTCACGGCCGGGCAAACCTGGGAAAATACCGAAATTTTGCGCACTCATATTCGGACCCGGAACCACATCGAGCAACTCCAACTCCTTGAAATTCAAGGTAAATTGATACCCCAGTACAGTTTCTGTTGCTCGAAAATGAGCCGTGAATGTTTCTCCGGCCTCGACCCCCGAAGATTCAGCGAAGGCGGTCAAGGCCCCCGAAGATTCAGCGAAGGCGGCTCCCACCTTCTCCACATCGAACAGAAAAACAGCCTGATTTCGGTCGTCCGGATTTTGGTTAGACATAATTCCCGGGTCGGCCGATTCATTCATGTCGCCTACTTTAACACCCACAAAATCCAACATGGATGCCATTGTTTGGTTGCTGTCGCCGATGGTTTCCGGGAATGGCGCCTGGAAGGGGTTCATTGGATTGGGAAAAACAAAGGCCTTATCGATAAAACGCCAGGAATCATTTTGGGGGAACGAATCGTTAATACCGAGAATAAGTTTGCGGGCTTCGACGATGTCGATGGTGGTGACCGAATTGTTTTTATTGATGTCGGCAGCAATTATTTTGTACGGCGAGTTCAGTGGCTCGATAGCCAAAATGTGTTTAGACATGGCCACCAAATCCAGCGTAGTGACGCCGTTCAGGGGATCGGCATTCAGTTTGGGCCTCAACACATATTGTGCGCCAGACGGTGTCTGGGCATTGTGGGTATAGTTGCCCTGGGAATCGGTGAGGGTAAGGAACGTAGATGGCGCGAAGGACGGGTGGGTGATATTCAGCGCAACTTTTACATTGTTGACCCCCTGTAAACTTTCCGTTTGGATACGCCCGGTGTACAACGCTGGCAGCAGGGCAGTGCACGAGGAATCTACATCTGTCAAGTGCAACACCATGGCGCAAAAACTGGTGTTTCCCGCCAGATCGAGCGCCCATAACTGTATGGTTTGCAAACCGGTATCGGCACAACTAAAACTTATTTCGCCCACCGGGTTTCCGTTGCCGTCGTAAGGGAAACCAGTGCCGCCGGTTCCCTTGCGCAAGCCGAGCTTGATTTTACCCAACGGCGTTGCGTTGTCGCTCACGGCCTCCAGCACGTCGGCCGTTTGGATACTCACCCCTTGCGTGCCGGGTATCTCCATCACCGTGGTATCCTTGCAACTTATGTCTGGATCTTTACCATCGCGAATGATAAAATTTACGGTACAGATCAGCTCATTACCGCAAGCGTCGTCGACATACCATTTTATCTTATGCGACCCGTAAGGCAATTGAGCCGGAACATAGACATTGGGCGTCGCTTGCGTATTCCAGGCGATCCTGGCCGTTTTTTTATTGCCGCTGGTGGTTGTTTGCAGGCCAAAAGCGTATTTTTGATTGGCTGGTACGGTACGCTCATCAAAAGCACGGGGAATGCCGCCGCTGAAATTGACATTTTGGGCATTGCCAAAATAGACATTGTTCAGACCCGGCAAATTGGCACTGTTGACCACCGTTTCCTGGATACCATCTCCGTCCAGGTCCAGATACAGCAGATACCTGATGCTGATACCAGGGCCCGAACAGGCATCGGTGGCGGTAAAGGACAGGGAGTCGATGGCGCTTTCCGCAAGGTTATTGCTGGCAGTCGCATCATCATACCAATACGTTTCATTCCAAAGCTGGGTGTGGTTGACGGATTGATCCTGCACCGTTACCAGGGCCGCTGAGCAGTTGTCGGCCACAGGGTCCTGTGTATCAATTACTTTGATGATCTGCTTGTACGTGTAGCCATTGGAATTAAGCGACCAAAAGGCGCTAAAATTAGTCGTCAAAGGGTCTGTCGGGTTTATTTTCACCAACGAGGGCGCCCAGGCCCCTACGGTATTCTGAGCAGATACGATCGGACCGATCAGGTTTTCTGGGGCATTGTTAATGAGACTTGGTTGCGGATTCGGAACGTCCTGCACCGCAAGGCCGGCGTTAAAAGTGCATAAATTGACGATGGTCCACGTGCGCTCGATCTTGTAGCAGGCGTCAGGCACCACGTTAAAAACATTATCCTCGAACGTCGCCTGCATATTTTCGCAATTCAGGCCGAAATATTCCGGCTCGCCGTACAGCCCGCTGCCGCTGCAGCTCGTTACGATGACGTCGTTCGGAAATTTGATAAAGTAATCCTGTTTGTAGTTTACCGTAATGGTTTGCGAACAGCTGTTACCGGGCAATCCGTCCCGAAACGTTTTAAAGGTGCGGACGATCGTACCACGCGTACACGAAGTATCGAACAAGGCATAATTGTCATTCGTCACCGTGGAATCCACGCTGCACGTGATCATATTCGGCGTCCCGTATGGTAAAGCGGCGTCGAAATTCTCGCAGTTTACCGTCACTGCTGGCGGGGCAACGCAACCCGGGGGCAGGGTGTCGAGTATGCGCACCGGTACCATACATTCGCTGAAATGGCCTGCGCCTACGTTGGGCGCGACATTTCCCGCAGGCGTCAACACGTCGTACACCCGCAGGGTCACCGACACCGTGTCTCCAATGTCGGCACAACAAAAATGGAGTTCATCGTAAAATTGATCGTTCGCCTGGCAAGGTGTGGGAATATTTCGATGCGCTTTGAACGTCAGCGCATTACAGGCATCGGAAGAACCGTTGTCCAACACGCCGGCCGCCAGTATGGCCGATCCGCTAGGGCCCATGTACACGGTAATCGCTGTATCGCAGACCGCGAGCGGCGGCGTGCTGTCCCAAACGTGCAGGTTAAACTGGCAGATTCCGGTATTGCCGCAATCGTCGGTCGCCACGTACACCACCA
>Ga0105046_10007657_pt1 | contig 16982 bp, 14 predicted proteins | sample MAT03_FD_78385 | JGI IMG/M metagenome (GOLD analysis project Ga0105046, IMG submission 78385) | Freshwater microbial communities from Lake Fryxell liftoff mats and glacier meltwater in Antarctica - MAT-03 (megahit assembly) | ecosystem: Environmental > Aquatic > Freshwater > Ice > Liftoff...
CCGATTGGTTACCGAAAGCGAAACTTCGTTCTGAGATGCTCTATTTTCGCGAAGCAGGCCGCGCTGGTTATTCAAGAGCTGTCCATTTTCGCTAGAGCTATAGGCAAGGTGCGATTCCTGACTCCCGCCCGGAGTCCCCTTACCGTTATAGTGGCCAGCGTTGCCGATAGAAAAACCTCCGGGAGCGTAGGCGTTGCCGGTGCCAAATGCGGTGTTCCGCGTCCAGTACCACTCAACCGGCCCGCTGCCGCCGCCGCCACCGTTGCCCGAGTAAGAACCGGCAAAGCCCCCCGAAGAAATAACGGCTTGAGCCGGCAGCGGCGTGAGCAGGAAGAGGCAAACCGGCACAAGCAGGCAGAGAAATAAACCGGCTAAATGAATTTTCCGAACCACTTCGCCAATTTTAGACCGAGCCCGTGCCGGATTGGTCTTTTTAGCATAAACACTCGGCCCGAAGGTTCATTGCCGGCCCGATCAGCGCGGCAGCCGGAGCCGAACTGACAGGGCCCGTCGCGAACCTACGTTAGGAATCCCGATCGCGGCCTCGAGCCGAACTGAGGTCGGCGCTGGCCCGGGGCGGAGATCGCGAAAATCGAAGCGAACCCGCTGCGGACTCAGCCAGGTGCTCCGCTTGCTCGGCGGCGGAGCGCCTTGGCTCGAAAAGAGCCAGGCCCGGAGCCGGTAACGGTATTTGCGGTAGAGCGGACTTGGCAGAACGACAGTCAGTGAGGCGCGGCGGCCGCTGCGCTTGAACGCGACAATCCGGGCCAAGTCGATGCTGCTCGGGCTGCTTTTGCCGGTTAGGCGCTTATGGCGATCGATAAGCGCGACAATTCGCGCCCAGCGCTTTGTATAAGACCAACCGTACTCAAACTCGCCGCAGCCTGTCAGATTGAGCGGGTAGGGGCGGCCAAGGAAGCCGTCGCCAAACTCAGCTTGGTCGCTGCGGCCAAAGACGAGCCCGGCGAGGAATCCGTAGTCGCCAAGAAAACGGAAAAGGGAAACACCAACATATTTCATTTCTGGATCAAAAAAGTCTGAATTGCCTGAAGAGGCCGAAGGCGGCGGCAAGCCATCCGACCAGCGGCGCCGATCCCAAGCGAGACCGGAGGCAAAGGCAGCAATTCCCTCGCTTGCGCAGCCATCAAGGACGTAGGTCCAACCAGCAGTCAGATCTGCCGGCAGAGGGGCAGCTGCTAGCGGGCCGGCGTTTCTTGAATACTGGCGCGCAGCGGAATCGGCGCGATCGCTGAGCAGCGGCGCATGCTCGACCAGGCTCAGGCCCCGCTCAGCTCGGAGCTGATTGACGAGATAGATCGCTCGCTCCTCTTTTGAGTTCAGCACTGTTCGCGCTTCAGCCGCCGAGATCGTCGGTCCGGCGAGGAGAACGAGTAACGCGATCAAGAAGAAAAGTGTTCCTATTTTTTGGCTCATAGACGACGAATAGTCTAAAGCAACCCTGATCGGCAGCTAAACAGGCAGAAATCGTCAACTTCGCCCGGCAAAGATGGCGCATTTTTGACATTTGGCTTTAGAGAACGAAAAATCCGAGTCGATTCGCCAAGCAGAAAAATCCCGGTCCCGGGCCGGTTGCTAGCGGAGCCGGAACGGCTCAGAGAGCAGTTGATCAGCGCGGCGAACGACGAGCTCGAACGCCCGGCCAGCGGGCGGCTGTCTCCAGCTGGCAACCGCCCACTTCGCTCCGATTCGGACCTGAACTGGCGGCCAACGCTGGCCGCTGCTATTCCTGCTGATCCAGACCCGGCTCCCGGCTAAAGAAGTGTCGCTTCTGAAATGAAGACGGAGCCGCTTGCCGACCTGAATCAGCTTGACGATTTGCAATTTTGGCGGCGGATGCTGAAGCCGAGCCGGCTCGAACCAGCTTCTGTTTTCAAGCTTGGCAGCGTCACAGCTGGTTAACCTGAGCGGATAGGCCTGACCCCGAAAGTGAGTCGGCGCTGGCAGTTCCGAGTGAGCAAGGAGGATAACTGAGCGCGACGAATCAGCAATTGAAATACCAATTCTATTTGCCTGTGGATTAAGCAGCTCGGCTCGACTATCTTGGCGAACGTCAGGGAGCGCGGGGAGGAGCGGGAAGCTTTTGCTCGCTGGCTGCTTATAGGCAAATGCGGCCGCGCCCTCACCAAGACAGCCGTTCATCATCCAGCTGATTCGCTGCTCGCTTCCGGACCAGCTCAGCGGCAATAGGCCCTCGCGCGAAAAGCGCCCGGCCTCGCTGCTCAGGCTCGGGGCATACTCAACGGGCCCAAGTCCATGATTGGCTCGGTAGTGATTGACAAGATAAATTGCCCGGGCTTCGCCGGGGCTGAGCCGAACCGGAGTCAGCGGGCCGGACTGAGCCGACGCTGGCTTGGCCTGAATTCCAATAAGGATCAGCGCTGCCGCGAGGATCAGCAGGAGGAGCGAAGATGGTCTAATTCGAGCTGGTGCGCTTGGCTTCATAGCGCTTCTATAGCGGTAATCGTCTCGATTCAGCCGCCGCCAAGCGCCGATTGGCCTCGATCAGGGATAGTTTTGGCGCCTTTTTGATAAATGAGCGCTCGGCTCGGCATCAGCGATGCTCGGCGGCTAGCGACGCTTTTTTCGCTTTGGCCGAGACGCTTTCCTCTGCTTCCGGGCTCGGCGCTGCTTTTCTCGAGAAGCCTCTTTCCGCTCAGCCGCAGCGCGAGTCTCTTCGGCACTTCGGCCTCGGCGCAAATCATTCGGACCAACCGCTTCTCCGCGAGCGGCCTTGTCAAGAAGTTGCTTTTTTTCAAAATCCTGCTGACGGCCAAGCTGCTGCTGGGCCCGGCGCCGGACCTGGCGGCTCTGCCCGGCAAGCAGGTCTTCGCTGATCTCAGGATTCTCGCCAAGCTCCTGAACGGTCTGTTCGACAACTCGCTTGCGAACAAATTTGCTTCGCATTAGCAAGGCGCCAATCGGCAGTAACCAATTGGGCCGGCGTCGAGAAATGATAAAAAGAGTAAGTCCGCCAAGAACAATCAGGCCGAGAAGGGCGAGGAGAATTAAAGCTGGTAGCGGCAAGGACATTGAGACAGAGGTTAGCAGAAAGCTCAGCTGCCGGTCAACTAATTAGTAAATCAGTAAAAATGCGCTGGCGAGCTGGCGAGCTGATCCTGGTGGATGCTCGAGCTTAAATCAATTTAGCTAAGCTAAGCCGAGCTTAGCTCGCCGGAAAGAGCTTAGCTGAAGAGAGCCGGCTCTTCGCCAACCCGGGCCGGACTCTCCTCGGCGGCAAGTGCTTCGCTGCGACTTGCCCCGCCGGCGAGGGCCTGAATAAATGCCGAGCCGACTGCTTCTCCGGGGAGGACAACACTCGCTGTTTTGCTCGGCGTCGTCTTTTTGCTCGCCTTTGTTTTGATCGGAGGCGAAGCCTTGACGGCTTTCTTCGCGGCGGCCTTGCTCTTTTCGGCCGGCGTTGCTCCTGCTTTCTGCTTCGGCTTCTGCTTCTGCTGCTCGGATTCAAATCGCTGACGCGGATTCTCGATTGTTTCAATCCCGAGTAAAGCGGGGTCAGGGAAGACTGCTCGGGCAGCAACAACCCGCTGGCTCCGCCGGGCCCGCATCAAAGTTTCGCTGACAACCCGGAAAACATTTTTGCCGTCCGGCGAATAAATCTCGCGACTAAGAGCTTGATCACCATTGACGCTGGCAGCAAATATTTGTTCCTGCTTTGACTTATCGGTCAGACTCGAGTCGCCGGCAATTTTTTTCAGGGTCTTGTTTGTTTTCGCCTCAATCTGCTCGCAGCGCTTTTTGGCAAGCTCGCTAACTGCCTTAACGCCGCCCGCCTCGAGAGCCTGACTGTAGGCAGCAAGGCCTTCGGCCTCTTGCTGCTTAGCTGTCTCTTCACTGAGCAGGTTGCACTCATTGACGTAGCGCTCAATTGCCTCGGCATGATCGCTCTTAAGATTGGCGTCGATAACCCGAGTCTCTTCGGCGCTTGGGGCATTCGCACTGCTAATGATCGCAGTTTCAATATCTGCCGCTTTCTGCTTCTCAAGCTCGCGAAGCAGCTGCGGATCAACGCTGCTACTCTGCTTGACCGTTTCGATCAGCTGCTCTTCGAGATTCTCACCATTCGCAAGCAAGGCCTGTTCGCGTTCCATCAGCTCAGCTTGCTCCTGACGCAAAGAAGCAATCCGAGCCTTAAGGCCCTGCTCAAGCTCGGATTGGCGCTGAAAAACTGCTGCCAGGCCGGGGCTCTGAGCAATAACTGCTTGAGCAGCGCTGCCAAGCTCGTCGGCAGTACTGATTCGGAGCGGCGCGCCTTGCTCATCGAGAAGCGGCTGCGGGCCCCAGCACTCGCGGCCGGCGCGCGGTAAGTCATCGCTGAGGAGAGCCTTTTCGCCGCGAAGCAAATCCTTCTGTTCGCGGCGGAGCTGAAAGAGAGCTGGGGCGACCATCAGGGCAACTGCCCCGAGCCCGATCAGACCGACAGGTCCGCTCAGGGCAAGGATCGGCGCGCTGATTGCCAGGGCCGAAAGAAAACGACGCTCGATCCCGCGCAATCCGTAGCGCTTGGCGAGTGTTCTCTGAAAGCGCTTATTGACGCCAGATGCAACCGCAACGCCGAAGCCTGCCAGGGCACCAGTGATCCAGAAACCGCCGTTTACGAGGCCGCTGCCGGCTTTACTACCGAAGCGGCCGGCGCGACCGGCGCCCGGCATTAAACTGTTATTATCGCCAGCGCAAGGCAGGTCTCCTTTACCCATTTGAGCCAATTGTGCCTTGAAAATGGCTGATTAACCGATTTCTAGCATAGATTCGCCCGGTCGAGAAAGACTCTTTCCCGCCGCGATCTGGCAAAAATCTTGGTTTCTCTTTCTGGCGACTATAATCACGACAATGCTCGTTGCTCCTGCCGACAAAAAACTGCTGATCATTGCCGACATCCACGGCGACAGCCAGATGCTGCTTGACCTGCTCGAGAAGGGCGGAGCAGTTATCGATGGCCAGAAGAACTCCGAAGTTTGGGTTTGCCAGCTTGGAGATCTTTGCGACTGCAGCGGGGTTAGCGGCGATGCCGAAGCGCTCGAGTTGAGCCGGCGCTACATCGACTGCCAGCTGATCGGCAACCATGAACTCGGCTGGATTCGCGCCGGCGCTCCTGAATTCTTTGGGATCAGCGTTCCAAGTGCCGAAGAAGCTGCGCTCATTCGCGAGATTGACTGGCAACCGCTCGCAGTTGCTCGAGAAAAACTACTCATTCACGCCGGAGTCGGACCGTTGATTCTTGAGCGGCTTGGACTCGCTGCCGACGAGGATGATCCGCTCATCGTTGCCGAGGAGATCAGTAAGCGGTGGGAAGAATACTTTTATGGCGATGAGGACGATGAAATTTTCAAGGCGGTCGGCCGCTATCGTGGCGGCAGTTCCGATGCTGGCGGGATTTTCTGGCTTGACTGGGGGGAGCTCACCGAACAGTTTGCTCAGAGCCCGGATTTTGCCCTTAAGCAGATCATCGGTCACAATCGACTCCTCCAGCCAGAGATACTTGGACCGGTCAGCTGTATCGATGTTGGCGGAAACTGGTCAGAAACAAGCTACGCAATCCTGATTGAAGATCGCCAGGAGTTTCTGATTAGCAAGCATCGATCGAGCTGAGCGAGGCAGAAGAAAGCCGGGCTGAAATTTCAGCCCGGCTTTCTTCGAAACAAACTCTTTTGCTACTGTCTTTAGGCGGTCTTGGCGACCATCTGGACAATTGCCTTGTAGCCATTCTCTCGAAGCAGATCGATTGAACGGATATCGGAATCGCGCTGGCGGACCAGCCGGGCATTGTCGACTTCCTTGAAGCGCCTGCGAAGCTCAGTATCAATTGCGCCAACTTCGGCCCTCGAAGCAGTATTCACTGCAGCAACGTCAGTGTCTGTTTCTGTCCGGAGCACCGAGACATCAGAGCGAAAGGAGCGCCGCTCTTCGATGATTAATGCGTTTTGGCGATTACCAATATTCTTCAGGCGCGGAGCATTCCAGAAAATGATCTGCCGAGCGCGAGCTTTAGCACGAACGAGCCGAGCCCGGCTTGCCTTGCTCGATCCCGGCTTTATCTTCAGGCGAAGAACAGCTCGAGCACGAATAATCTTGACCTTTATTGGCCCGAGATCACTCGAGAAAGTGTCGACGATCCCCCGCCTTGCCGAATTGAAATCCTGGCGCATTTTGACGACTGTGTTTTTGTAGGTAACCTCGATCGTATTCACGGCGGCGGCTCGGCGCACTTCCGCTCCAGCGGCCTGGCGCTTGAGGGTTGCCCGGTTTGCATTCCAGAGCGGAGCCCGGCGCTTATCGGCGAGCTGGGTCGGAATCGGCCGGGCAGCCGCAAAGCGCTTGGCGACAGCTGATCGATAACTCGTCTTCTGAGCAGCGGTCGTTGGCGTCTTGGCGGCAGCGCGAGACTTAAGGGTTTGGACGTAGCTTGAGAGCGACTTGTATTGACTAGTCGAGCGGAAACTTGGCACCGAGGCCGTCGCCGCAGATGCGGCTGGGGCGGTCAAGGCAACAAGGATCAAGACGATTGCCAAGCTGAACGTCAGGAGCAGGGGTGTTTGCATGATGCTGTTTACTTTCATGGTTCTGATATAACCAGATAATTTCCGATCTGCCCGAGTTTCGCTTAACTGAGTAAAGGTCTCTCGGCGATTTCTCGGCACCCGGAAGATGAAAGCAAGCCGTCCGTTTCGATTTCCGCAATACTCAAGCGATGGATCTTTCGGAAATTGTTGCCTTGATCGCAAGCGGAGCCGGCCTCTTCGTGATGATTCTCTCTCTGCGTCAGAGCTGGCTACGCAGAGAGGTTAGTAAACTGCGAATTCGCAACTACATCTTTGTCGGCCTCTTCAGCACGGCCTGGCTCTATCAAGGGATCAGTTCCGGTAATCGCGCCCTGATCCTGGCAACATTAATTAGCATCGCTGTCCTAAATATGTTGATCATTGTTGCCAGTAAGGGGCAAGAAATCGAGGCGATTCAGGCTCAGGTTCAAGCTGATGCTCAGGCTGATGCTCAGACTGATACTGATGCTGAGGTTCAGACTGATGCTGAGCGAGGATAAAGCTCCAGAGATAATTCTAGCTGCCACTTCGAAAAAGAGTTGCTGAAATTCAAAATCGAACGCGGGGAAGGCTGGTCGGTCGCGAGAGATCAGTGACCAAGCAGCCAAACCGTGACTGGGCGAACACCCCAGGCGTACTGGCTGGTCCGGCCACGCCAATCATAAAAGTCAATTCTCCGGGCGTCAATCGCTCCGCCAGTGTCGAGGGCACGATAATAGCGACAGAAGTTCGGAGCTGGATTCGGCTCAATCCGGAGTCGGCTGCCAAGTTTGATCAGATCTGGATCGACAGCAACAACACAGTCGGGTCCGTTTAGCAAGTGTCCGGTCGCGGTTTGACCGCTTCCGTTCATCTCGTCCCAGGGCGGCCCGTAGGCGGTCGCACTGAACTCGCCGAGCTCCTCGAGTCTCATCTCCGGCTTCGGCTCCGGCGTGAGCTGCGTTCGAGCTTCGAGGCGGCTTTCAGCCGCAGCCGCAGCCGCAGCCGCACCCGCAGCCGCTTCGGCCGGGCTAACCGCCTTCGGACCGGCGTCGATCACCTGTCCGGCGAGAATCAGGAGCAGGCCCGCAATAGTTGCCAAGAGTGTAAGCACAAGCAGCTTGGCGCGCCGAACGGCGACTGAGCCAATCACTTGGCCGGGAACCAATCGCGAATAATTGCCCAGGCGGCGCCGATTAAGCTGAGGAGCAAATAGGCAAGTCCGGTCAGAGAGGAGACAACCAAGAGCCCGGTTGCAAAAACCGGCGAGCGTTCGACGAGAGCTCCGAGAAGAAAGACGAGTGCGAGAACGGCGAGGAGAGCGCTGATCAGGAATCTCTTTTCGTTCATAGACTGAGTATAGCAGCTCGCGCTGACGAAGTCAAACTAAAGCCGAGAGCTGGACAATTGCTGCCGACTGCGGCTATCCGCCCGGTCCGGAATCTCGCCGCGTCCGCTCCAGAGCGTTTCCAGGGATCCGTCGATTGTTGCAGCAACCGGGCAGAGTAGCTGACGACCGGGACAGTCCCGGCAGAAGGCCGCTTCGGTTTGACTTGCCGGAGTCGGTTCGCTCGAGAGCAGCGCTTCGACCTCCCCGAGTAGTTCTTGTTCGAGCTCAGCCAGGCCAGCCTGATAATAGATCTCGCCGCTCATTTCTGGAAATTCGTAGCTCCAAACTCCAACTGCCTCAGCTCCAGTCAGCAGACGTGCATAAGCATAGAGACGGCGCTGGAGTAAGTAGTCTTCATTGAAAATACTTTTTTCGCTACCAGTTTTCCAATCGATGATCTGCTCGACTCCCTGCTGGTCGGAGCCAAGCATGTCGATCTTGCCGTTGATCAACCAATCGCCAAGCCGGGCGGTAAAGGTTTCCTCAAAGCGACGCTCGGTCAAGCCGGCGATAAACTCGTCAGCGCGAAGGATTCCGACTAGAGTGGCGGCCTGCTCGCGCTCGGACTCGCGCTCAAAGAGCTGCTCAACGGGAAACTGCTCAAGCTGGCCGAGCTCGAGCATCCGGTGAAAGCGAATTCCAAAATCAGTCCGTCCGGAGCCGGCGCCAAGGCCGGTGCCAACCTGAATTCCAGTTTCACTAAAGTCTTCGGCCTTAACGCCAAGATCAAGCTCGAGGTGGCGCCGAAGCGAGCAACGCCGCCAATCAGATAGCTTTGTATAAGAAAGCGCCGAGCTGCGCGGGTTGCGTTGATCCGGATTAATCAACGACAGAAGCTCGGGCCGGGCGCTTAGCGGTCGACTGAGCCGCCTCGGCTCGCTTGGGCTTAGCTCGGTAAGCTGGCGAGTTGGAATATCTGGCTCAGCCCCGTTCAGCTCAGAGAGCAGGCTGAAAAAGCTGTTCTTCATGAGCTTGCTTTTGTCGACAACCAGGTAAAGCTCGTCGGCGGCTCGAGTTGCAGCAACATAGAAGAGCCGCCAGCTTTCGGCGGCGCTTGCCGCCTGTTCTCGATCGTAGAGCTCCTGGTAGTAGCTACTCTGAACCTGAACACTTGCTGGGGCGCCGCGAACCGGAAACGTCTTCTTGCAGGCAAATTCTCGGCGCTGCCGGTCAGCAACAAATCCGGACAGAGAAGCGCCGCGCCCATGAACCGAGCGACTCAGCCCGGTCAGATAGCAAACCGGAAACTCGTCACCCTTAGCCTGATGAATGGTCATTATTTTTACTGCATCGATGCCCGGAGCAAAATCGTCAAGCTCGCTGCCAGCGCTATCCCCGTGTTCGCGATCGAGTCGGAGACTTTTTAGAATTGCTTCGATGTCATTATCATGCTGGTTTTGTTCAAGATCTTCGACGAGCTCGATAAAGCGCCGCTGATTATTCGCGCAAACCCGAAAGGGGTCAATCAAACCAAGCGCAAGGTCAGCCTGATGATATTCAAGCGCAAAACGAAGCATCAATGAAAGCGACTGACTCGCGTAGCTGCTCACCCGCTCAAAGCGAGCGGCGAATTCGGGATCAATTTCCGACCAAAGCTCGCTCTTCGCTCCGCCCCGGCGAAAGAAATCTTCAAGAGCCGCCGGCGAGCGGCGCTCGGCCGCTGAGGAAAGAACCCGAAGCAGTGCCGCCGAATTGTTTCGATCATGGACAAGCTCGAGATAGGCGATCAGGTCGATGACTTCCGGCTGACTGAGCAGTCCCTGGCGACGAATTTCAACAACCGGAATGCCGGCGCGGCGCAAGCCGGCGCCAAGATCAGAGACATTTTTATTGCTGTGAACAAGAACTGTAATCTCAGCCCAGGAGCGCCGCGCGGCAACCCGCTTGATCTCTTCGGCAAGAAGACCAGCCTCGAGCTCGCCGGAGACCAGATTCGAGGCGGCTCTTCCCGGGCTCGATTCCGCTTCGGCCGGAGAAGATTCCAGATCAGGCACTTGCCCGGGAGAATCGGCCGGAGCAAGTAAGTCAGCAGAGCTGTAGCTGAGCAGCTCGACTCGGCCGGGCTCGACCTCAGTGTCAGCGCGGCGGGCCCGCATTTGAATTAAATCCTCAAGCCCGGGCAGCCCGGCGCAATAGCGATTGACAAAATCAACGATCGCCGGCAGTGATCGATAATTGTCGCGGAGCTTAATTAGTTTCTGGTCGGAGGTCGCTTGGCGGTAGTTCTCAACATCGGCGCCGCGAAATCGGTAAATCGACTGATTCGCATCGCCAATCGAGATAATTGGGCCCGCTGTCAGCGCTTCGACCAAGCGCAGCTGCTCAGCCGATGTGTCCTGAGCTTCGTCAAGATAGGCGCGAGTATAGATCGGCGCTGAGGCCTCAGCAATTTCGCTGGCGAGCTCAAGCAGATCGGCGTACTCGAAGCCGCCGCGATCAAACTGCTTCTGCTCGAGAAAGTTTTCCGCGTAGGCGTCACGGAGCTCAAGCAAACGGGTTATTCCTGGAGCGAGCCAGCTGTCGGCGAGGCTCGGCTGGATCTGCTCAATTCGGGCAGCAAGATCCGCTCGCGTCTTCAGGAGGTTTCCGGACCGAGCCCAGCCGAGCCGCTCCGGAGGAGGCTGCTCGGCCGCGAGCGCCGCGACGAAGAACTCAGCATGGCGGCGCTTTGTTTCTGGAAATGAATTTGCTGGGTCGAGCAGCCACTCAGTAATTTCCCGAGCAAGCTCGCCGCGATCACTCGTTCCGATTAGCGGCTGCCAGTCGAGCCCGAGCAGATACTTGAGCGTTGTCAGCCAATTATCCGGGTGACCGAGCAGGCTACTTATTTGCTGCCAGCCTTGAGCGTCGAGCTGACGCAGGACTTGATCGAAAGCAGACAGCTGCAAATCGCGAAGCGGGCTGCCGGCGATCAGCTCAATGTTGATCGGGGCTGATTTTTCAAGCGCTGACGAGCGGTATACTCGCTGGGCGATTGCATCAATTGTGCCGATTGCGGTGGCGTGGGCCAGATGCGGTAACTGACCCGAACGAATCAAGCCGGCAACAAGTCGCGACTGCATGTTTGCTGCTGCCGATCTTGTAAAAGTAACAACAAGAATTTGCTCGGGCCTGATCCCTCGCTCAAAATCGACAAGCAGGGCTTCGATCATTGTCGTTGTTTTCCCAGAGCCGGCGCCGGCCTGAACCGAGGTTGAGTCGCTTAGTCCGAGGGCCTGCTCCTGCTCATTGCTTAGCTGGATAGGATCACCTCGCTTGAGGAAAGCGTTCTACTCAGGCGATGATGCGCGCACCAGGACGGGCAGTCTCTGTTGACACGAAACCAGTCACCTTGATTGATTCCAGCCGCCGCTCGGGCAATACTTTCGCTCGCACGTTGACACTCACTCCACCAGTCTCGGCGAGTCTGGCCCTGTTCGCTAAAGAAGTTTTGATTTGAGCTATTCAGGATTGTATTGTGCCGGCCGGATCGAGCTTCGATATAGCTGAAACCGAGGATTGGCCGCTCGAGCATCTGGCTGGCAAGCGCCGGATAGATATATGGCTGGAGCTTTTCTTCTGGTTTCAGCGAAGCAATCGCCGTCAAGCTCGACTTGTAATCAATTACAAGCAGTCCCTGCTCGCTGACAACAATTCGATCGGCGCGGCCGTAGACCCGAATCAGCTCGCCGTCGAGATCAATCTCGCCATCAAGTTTGAATTCGTAAAAACTCTCACTTCCGGTGAATGCGTAGAGATCGCTCGTTTGGCGAAGGCGCTCAAGCTCAAGTCCGGCCCGAGCCGGACTCCAGTATTCGCTCCAGTCAATCTCTTCGCCAGAGCTGCTCGTCACCGTTGCTGGGAGCGACTCCGGCTGATCGAGAAGATGCCGGTTCTCCGGCTCGAGCAGGGCATGAATCAACGATCCTTCGCCGGCGGCGGCCCCGAGGCGGTCCCGAGAGCCGAGATGACGATCGGCCCACCAGCCAAGCGGACAGCTCAGCCAGCTTTCGAGCTCGGTTACGCTATAAGCATTCTTTTCTTCGATCTGATCCCGGCTTGGCTTTTGATCAATAGCGGCGAGTTCTTCAGCAATTTCGATTAGTTGCTCACTGTCAAAGCGAGCGACAGCGCGCAAGCGCGGGTCCGGGGACGCCGATTCGACTTGAATCTTGTTTGCCAAGGTGGCGACGAGGGCCCCGGGGTTGTCGCTATTGACAATCGAAAGGAGAGCGCGGTCGCTGCCGGCGATCGCCGCAGCATCGGCAAGCGGTCGGTTGTCATCAAGCAGCTGCGGGCACTGTTCGCCAAGCGCAGCAGAGATGAACGGTGAGATCTGCCGAATTCGACCCGGTTCGATTAACAGAGCAACTCGCTCGAGGTCGGCGCTGGCGAGAGCGGCTGGCCGATCAACAATTGCTCCGAGCGGGCTCGAATAAGGCCGAGCTGGCTCGAAAATTGCCATGAGCAATTCGCCGGGCTGGATTCGCTCATCGGGCCAGCTCTCGAGCGAAGTAAGCAGGCGGCCGAGAGTCAGCAACCAGCGCAAGTCGCTGATTTCAGCCTGATCGAGTTCGGCGCGGCCGCTACTGGCTCGACTGGCCCGGAGTCGGGTCTGAGCATAGTGCTCGAGGACCCGGAGCGCACTCAGATTTGACTCAGCGCTCGCCCGAAAGAAAGCATCTCGCCAGGGCTGGCCGAGACGACTTGGGCTCCGGGCGCTGCGAATCATCTCCTGGCCGAGCCGGCTTGCGGTTGGCCCGGAGCGAATCTCAAGGAAGAGGTCGAGTTCGTACTTACCGGCACTCGCAAGCAAGAGATTTTTATCGGCAATTCCAGCCGAGCTGATTCCGGCGCTGCCCGGCTCACCGGCTTGGTTTGTCCAATCAAGCAGATCGGCGACGCCGGATAGATTCGCGCTCGTCTCTATCTGCTGGCCAGGATTACTCCAGCGGTAATCGATCTCCAGCTCCGGGCAGTTGGCAAAACCGAGGGCAGCAAGGCTGGCCTCAGAAAACTCCGGGAGGATCGTCAGGGCAAGCTCAACCTGGTTCAGCTCGGCGAGCCCCTTGACCAGACCGCCAAGCTGGCGGCTAAAATCGTCGACCCCGGCAATAAGCAGCGGTCGCTCGAGCCGAATCGAATTGCTGATTCGAGCAATTGCTGATTCGCGGCCACCAAAAGTTGCCAGTCCGCGCTCGGCGAGGCGCCCCCGGAGAATTTCAATCGACTTCTCGATTTGGTCAGTTGGCTGATAGTCTTGATCAGCTTGACGCTCAATCAGGGTCAGATGGCGAAGCAGTTGCTCAAGCTCCTGATTACTATCCGCGAGCTGGGAAATGACCGGCAGGTCACTGATCAGCTCACGGGCGACGGCGATGTCCTCAATCGGGCCGAGCGGAGTTGGCAGAGGTTTCTTCGGCCGAGCGCCGGCGGCGAGCCGGCCCCAGAGACTTGAGATTGAAATTTGGTCGGACTGCCAGCTAATTCGTTCGCGCGCAGCCTGGCGCAAGCGGACGAGTTCGCTGGGATAGACGATCGTCCAGGCGCTGGCCCGGGCTTCGCTGATCCGCTCTTGGAAAGCTGATCGTTGATCGTAAAGACTGATTTTTGCGGACATGCCCGAAAATTAGAGCATTGGCACAGGAGAGAGACGAGTAATTGCCGCCATTTCGGGCGTCACTCAGCTAGATTCAACTTGATGCTGCTTCAATTCAAACGCGACGACCAACTCCTGCTTGTCGTTGAGCTCGACCGGCTCAGTGGCGCCAGGCAAGTTCTCAGTGGTGACGATAGCTGGCTTGACTATAGCTACTCTCCCCCGGATCCAGAAACTGGCGAGCCGTTATCAATTTCTGCTGATCCCGAACGCTGGGCTCGAGCACTGGCGCTCAACTATATCGGCAGTGGGGTTGACCTGGAAATCAAAGCAGATCGAATCGGAACGGCTGAGGAGCTCAGTCAGGCCTCGGAGCCGGGCCGAGCCGAGGTAGCGGCGAGCCAAGCAGTAATGCCTGTTTTTGAGCCGCTTGTTCCGATGAATCCGCCCGGGGGCGCGGCACTGACGCCCCCGGGCGACCAACCAGGAGATCAGCCGGTTCGCTTCGCCGATTCTCTTGAAAAATTCCCAGAGCTTGGCGATGATTATGGCAGTCGGCTCGGTTCGGGTCAGCTTGGAAATAGCTCGGCTGAGACGAAGTTACTTGGATTGCGCTCGGCACTTGCCCTACTTCTCGATCTACTTGGGATTGCTTTCTTTTCGGCGATAATTCTCATTGGCCTTGCTCAGATCGGCATCAATCTTGGTCAGCCCTGGCCGCTGCCGGGAATTGGCTTCTTTGAATTTGAGCGCTGGCTCGGGGCAAGTTTGGTTGTTGCCGCGATCAGCGTTGCCTACTATCAGCAGCTCCTCCAAAGGCCGGGTCGAGTCGGAATTAGTCCGGGGCGGAACCAACTTGGCCTTGGTCTTGGGCTCGTCGGGCCAAAGATTGTTCAGGAGCCGATTAGCCGGGGCAGTTCCTTCCGGCGCCAGCTGCTTTTGCTTGGACTGGTTGGTTTTGGGGCAATCTTTTTTTGGCTGCCTCTCCTCGCCAGCTATCTCTACGCAATCAGATTCGGTCAGCCCTGGCACAACCGGGCTTGTTCGGTTCGGCAAATGAACGCTGAACTAATTGAGCAGCTGCCAAGTAAAAACTCAGGGGCAATCAGGACTGATCCTGATCAGCAAGTGGAAGAAACTGAATTGTCAGAACAATCAGGCCGAGGGTAACACTGATCAAAGGCCAGGGCAACATCTCCGGCCGATAGCTGATCAGGAAAAGAATCAAGATTAGCAGGGTTGCGATCAAGGCTGCCTGATTGCGAATCCGTTCGGCGAGACCGCCGAGGCGAAGAACAACTTCGTCCCAGAAAACCGTCGCCTCCTGGTCGCCAACCAGACGATTGGCATTGAGAAAATATTTGGCACGGATCAAAAGAACAAAAGTTGGCAACCGCCGCGAGTAACTGAAGAGAAGAACTCCGAAAGAACCGAGCAAAAAGAGTGTTTGCCCGGAGCTAAGCAGAAATGCAGCGCCAATGTTTGCCGCTCCGGCAGCAAGCAGGAGCCAGCGTTGAATATTGCAGCGGTCGACTGCTGCGCGAAAAACTGTTTTCTGGTCGCTCAGAGTTGGCAGCACTGCCGGTTCGTTTTCCATAATTCTATTCTAGCAGAAACAAATACTCCCTGCAGCCACAAACCTCTGCTGATTACTGGCGGACGCGAATATCCGTCTCAGTGTTCAGTGTTCAGTGTTCAGTGCTCAGTACTCAGTGCTTCTCATTTAGACGCGGCTCGCCAAGGGTGAGCAGTTCGTCAACGGCGGCGACAATCTGCTCGGCGCTCGAGGAGCTCCGAATCAGGTCAACCAGATGTTGTGCGGCCAAGCCGCGCTCGGAATCGGCGCGACGGAGAGCGTCGATTGCTAACTCGCGCGGGCCACGCCGATGCTGGTTATCACCGTGGATGATCCGCGCAAGCGTTTCTCGAAGCAAAAGATTCTCTTCAGCGAGTCGGGCAAGCTCGGTACTTGCCGGATCATCTGTCAGCGGCCGGTAAATTGGCTGGCGGCCGGGTTCAGCGTCACCGGGCATTGCACAAACCCAGTCCGAATTGAACCAGTAGTAGTCGCCGATTGCCGGAACTCGGACTGCTCCGATTTCGACAAGGGCACCGCTTGGGCCGCCGCTGCGAACTCGAGCGAGCCGAAGCCGGAAGAACTTGGCGCCTTCCTGTCCGGTCGCCTTTGCGACCTGCGGGCGCTTATTGACAAAAACCAGATAGGGCTGGCCAGGAAGGAGATCAACTGGTTCGACACGGCCCTGTTCATAGCCATCGAGCAGGTACTCTTCGCTGTCAGAAACGATTGTCCAAGCTGGTTCGCATTCCTGAGCTGGGGTCGCCAGCTCAGTCTCAAGCTCGACAATCGCCCGCTGCCAGGTCTGAAATTGTTCAGCAGCAAGAAAGCGCGCCAGCCTTGTCGCTCGCTCACGGTCGACGCGAACGGGCGCCGAGGCGGCAACCTGAATATAAACGGCGCCGGCGCCGGCGCGAATCGCCAGGAGCTGATCGGCGCCGCCGGGCTCGGCAATGCGAAGCTCTTCGGCCAGATCATTTGACTCGGATATCTTCTCATCGAATATTGGCATCCGCTCTTGATTATCGCCGCGATTGCCGATTTTTGCCAGATTCAACAGTCAACGGCGCGAAGATCTTCAAGTGCGGTTTCGATCGCTGCCTCAAAGCTAGCATAGTTGCCCTCCTCGGCGTTGATTAGGCTCTGGTCGCTTTTAAGCGCGGCCAGATTCAGCTCGAGCCGATGTCGAGCCCGCCGGGAACGGCCCGGGCGAATTACTTGCCAAATCTGGCCACCGGAGGCGGTAATCGAGCGAACATCGGCCTCAGTCATGCAGCCGGCGATAAAGAGAATCTGAACGTCGTCGCGGCAAACTAGGGCCGCCTGGTCGAGGGTTTTTTCGATCCAGTAATTTTCGTGCTCGAGCCAACGACCGAGTCCCCACTCCTGAAGAACCCGCTTGTAGTCGGCAAGCCCCTTGTTCGCTGCGCTGATCCGGTGCCGAGCCAGATTTGGCTTGCCTGAAAAGTAATCATTGAGCTCAGCGCTGATTTGACTCGAGATCGTCAGTCGACGAATTCCGTAGTAGCGCGAGGCCAGATATTCGACAAGCATGTGCTTGCCGGACCCCGGTAGTCCGTAGAGGCCAATCAGCGCCGGAGCGGCAGCGGAGCTGATTCGAGGATTGATGCTTTCGAGATTGGCCGGATAGAGATTGACTCGCTCAACCCCAGGCTGATAATCGAGCGCCTCGAGTCGGGTAAGCGCCCGAGCGATCTCTGAGCGATTCTCTTCAGGAAGCAAGATCTCGGTCATCAGCCAAGAGTAGAGGCCGCGAGCATCGCCAAGCATTGATCTGGCAAGAATGGCGCCTGTCGCCCCAGTCTCAGCAAATGTCGATCCGGCTTCGATTGAACTTGAATTCTTTTGCAATCGCAAACG
>Ga0105046_10007658_pt1 | contig 16980 bp, 13 predicted proteins | sample MAT03_FD_78385 | JGI IMG/M metagenome (GOLD analysis project Ga0105046, IMG submission 78385) | Freshwater microbial communities from Lake Fryxell liftoff mats and glacier meltwater in Antarctica - MAT-03 (megahit assembly) | ecosystem: Environmental > Aquatic > Freshwater > Ice > Liftoff...
GAGCCGCAGCGTTTCAACGCTCAATCTCGCACCCGACGTCCCGCGGCGGTGTCGAACATAACTACCTCCCCACCTCAACGCAAGGTGCAGGCAGGTTGATGTGCCGCGGCGTGGAGGGTGAGGGTGGGGGTGGGGGTGGGCGTAAGGGTGGGGGCGGTCGGGAGTGGGTGCGTTCAAACGCAATCGCGCATCAGGCACCCCGCCTCAGCGTGCAGCGGTGGCTGCAAGGGCGAGCAACCCCACTACATCATCGGAAGGACTGGAATGTAACTCAGGCTTGCGCTGGCAGGCGGGCGTACAAGTGCAGCGCCATGGTGGTATACTCGTGCGTTTCCGGCCCCAGCGAACCCGGTAGCCGAAGGTCAACCGTTATCATCTTGCGGGGCGGTAACGTAAGCTCACTCTCCGCGGCGGCCAGCTTCTCTTCCATTGCATCAAGCTGATCTCGCAGCGCATCGCTCGCATCGTCCTGCCGGCCTGCCTCGCTCGCGGTTGTTCCCTCCGGAGTGGGCAGCAACCCTTCTTCAATCAACTCAGCTTCAGTTGCGTCGGTAGCATCATCGTCTGGATGCGCCAGAATAGGCCGGGTGGATCGTTTTTTGCCCGTGAGGTGCTCCTCAGCTCGCGCGGGGTCCATCGCGTCGGCGTGCCGCCGCCAGCTACGCCCTTTCTTTACCATGCCGCGCTTTTCCTTGTTAAATCGATCTCGTGAAGTGCGGGCTGAAATCTGCGAGTCAAAATCCGATGCTAAGGGCGCAGGGGCTTCCTCGTGCTGCAAGGGCCAAGGGGTTCGCAAAATAACAAAACCATCGGGCGTGAGTAACTCAACCAATGCCGCCACCTGCGCCATCACGCGCTTAAAGCCCAAGGGCTCTTGAACCAGCGGATACGGGGGATCCAGGAAAGCTAACGTGAGTGGTCTGGGCGCACTCGCAAGCGCCGCCGATCCTAAGGCATCACCCTGAATCACCAAGCTGCGATCCTCGCACCCCAAAAGAGCAATGTTATCCCTGAGTAGATTCGCGATCGTCTTATCTCGCTCAATAAATAAACAACGCTTCGCACCCCTGCTGAGAGCCTCTAGGCCAATCGAACCGGTCCCCGCGAACCCGTCAAATATCGTCGCGCCCTCACAATGACCACGCAGAATACTAAACAGCGATTCCTTCACACGGTCGGGCATCGGGCGCGTAGTCTCAGCGTCCTTGGGTGAAATAAGAACGCGGCGTCGAAACTCTCCAGAAATAATGCGCATGAGATTTAACTTACACAAACTGAGTTCCAATTAGGTCCAGCAAGCGCAAGTTGACGGCTTCGCTGACCTTCAAGTTCCATCTAACAATTGTATACGCCCTTCAATCACTCTGGGCGGCGTCGGAGGCCCTGCCCCACGGCCATTATCGCGCCCACACCCTGCCGAGCGGCGTCGCAATCAGGTCGGTCGTCCGTCCTAATGCAGAATCGGCAGGGTACTCGTCGTAAGTAGTGCCCACTTCAATTTGTATCTGCTTCTGACCTTGCAGCATCGGTCAGACGTGTGCCAGCCCGTCAGCCTAGTTAACACCCGGCCAGCAACGTAAGCTGGCGACAATCGCGCCCGGTTATTTGAACGATAGCCATGAAACCGCCGCCTCGGCAGGATGCTGGGCCGCAGGGCTGCTCGCTAAAAAGGGCGAGATCAACCCGCGCGATAGACGAGTGCAAAGAAGTGGTCAAATCACTGGCCAGCACGAGCGACTTCATGCTAAAAATTGCTCAATGACCTTGCTCGCGGCGAGAGCAAGTAACCGCGACTTATTGGACACAGGCTCTGCCCGCCGTGAGTTATCCGTGACTTGCCCCACGCAAGTCAACCCGCGCACGAGCTTTTCTCGACTAATCTTAGAGGTGTTGAACCCACGCACAAAGCCTTTAACGTCTCCCCACTTTAAGGGATAACCTTACTTCAACCGCGACCTAGCATGGCACTGCGGCGCTCGATTCTCCGTTACTTTCCCTATGAGTAAGGCCCGCATAACTGCAAACTCGCCGTTGTTCTAACCTATCGAATCACATATCGCAAGACTCGGTGCCTTGATGAACATTTATTGGGTGAGGTACAACTCAGCGGAAGACAGCGGCGGAGACCGCGGCGGGGCACTTGCGCCATCGGGCGATCGCTTGGACGCACAACGCTTCGCCGCGTTGTTTGCTGAGCATCACCGAACTCTTTGGACGATTGCCGCCTCGGTGCAGGGAGACCGGACTCACGCGTACGACGTTGTGCAGGAAGCAGCTATGGTCGCGATAACAAAACTCAATGAGTTTGATCCAGCGACTTCCTTCCCTTCGTGGATGGGGCAGATCGTGCGATACACCGCTCTGAACGAGGGGCGTAAGCAGCAACGTCACCGCGCACGCGGCACCGGGGAAGAAATTCTCGACGTCGCGGCGTTCATTCAGGGCGGCCAAACCGGCGGGCACGTTGTCGCGCTCGTGGGCAGTAGGGCGGAGGGCTCTGCCGATGCGGCGCTGGCCCGCGCAATCGCCTCCCTTGACGAAAAAATGCGCACGTGCCTCCTGCTCCGCACGGTCCAAAACTTACCTTACGCCGCGATTGCTACAACGCTACAGATGCCCGAGGGCACAGTGATGAGCCACGTTCACCGGGCCAAAGCACTGCTACGGGAGCAGCTCGCGGGCCGCGAGGGCTTCGCCGAGCACGCGGATCGTCATCAGCCCATTGATGCAAAAGGAGGAACGTTATGAGCCAACTTCCTCCCGCCGCCGACAGCCCCAGCACACTGGATCTCTTCCTCGATGGGCTTCTCGTTGAGCCAGCGCTGGGCGCGTTTGAACGTAATATTAAATCTGATCCCTCCCTCGCAGCCCAGGTAGAGTTACAGCGACGCATCGATACGCGGCTCAAGGCGTTGTTTGCTTACGCCGGGCCGGTGGTGTTAGCACCTCCCGTTAGCGAATCGGTCGCGGGTGAACCGCTCAGTATCGACAAACCGCTATCTATTGCTCCCGCAACCCAGCTGGCGGGGAACATCGCAGGGAAGAGGTCGGGCAATCGGGTGGCCGTGTTCGGCCGGTGGGGGGCTTACGCCGCCATCGCCGCTTCGCTTCTGGTCGCATTCACTTATATGTATTGGCCGCGGAACGATCTTAAGTATATCGCGCCAGATGAAATATATCGTCGTTTGGCTACCACAGGCTGGCAGCCAAGCTTCATCTGCGAGACCGACGCCCAGTTCGTGGACGCGGTACGCAAGCATCTGGGTGATGCGGTACTCATACCCGCGAGCACCGTGGGGGTCGTGCTGGACGGCTGGGGTTACGCGGATGGTTACGACGGAACGCCGATCAGCCCCAAGACCATGTTCCTGCTGACCCACGCCGACGGTGAAAAGGTGCTCGTACTCATGGATCTTGCCAGCAACGACACCGACGTTAAACTCTCAAAGCTCGCTAAGGGGCTTCATCTTTTCCGGCGCGAAGTTGACGGCGTGGTTCTCTACGAAATCTCGCCGCTCCCCACCGAGCGGGTAATCTCCAAGGCAATTGCCAAGTAAATTTCAGAAGCTGAATCGGCCCCCAGTGCGTTGCTAGCTCTCGATTCGCCCACCGTGCGAGGATCTGCACTTCAACCGCAATAGAGAGGAAGTCAATGCGTTCAGTTCCGGGGAAGATGCGAGCAGTCAGCCGTTAGTTCCCCCCTAACTCCCCGACCGCCCCGTCCTGTAACCTCACAAAGCTGATCCGCCGCCGCGGGCTGCCATTCCACCCCTTCCTGGAGCACTTGCCGACGAATGCAAAAGCCGTCATTCCGCCGCCGTCGGCTGGTGTTGACCGATACACTTCTCTCCATGCAACACGCTTGTGTACAAATCGGTACGGGCAGCACCCGTCAGGCCGCCCTCCTTATTCTGGCCATCGCCGCGGCAAGCGCGGGCGTGAGCGCCCAGGATAGTTACTCAAGAAATGCAAACGGCGGGAGTGGTCTCCCGGGCGATGCGAGTTCGCCCTTTCTGAGTACTGCCCAGCGCCTGAACTATGTGGTTGACTTAACATCCTTTGCCACCGCCTCCGGCACTACGTTGGGCATCGGCCCGGTGATGAAATCGGGTCGGTTTGGTTCCGCGCGGTTTACCGCGATCAACGGAGCCTCTTCAATCAGCCAAACTGCGCGGGCCAATGTTGCGTACCCAGCAGCGAGCTACACCGCTTGGGTCGCCGGACCGGGCGGGATGAATAACTTCGAGAACGATACCTCGCTCAATCAGACCGTAACCCCCACCGGCACGGCGACGGTATTCGGTGCTGGATTCATGGACTTTGACGAGGCGCTCGTCACCACCACGAACGTATTCACCAATCAGCTCTACGGCGGCCTGATCGCTTATGATCCCGCAACGCCCGACCGGCTGTTTGTCAGCCGTATCAACGCCGCGTTAAACGCCACAAATGGCCAGTTGGATCGCTCGCAGTTTGGTTATGGTGGGGTTGATAGCGATGGTAACTTATACTTCCGGGCCGACAGTTTCGGCTCCGCTGGCCCCACATCATCGCTCTTGGTAGGGGATAACTACTTCCGCGTGCGATTGGCGGCGAGAACCACCGCCCTGAACAGCTTCGATAACGCCGGCGGTTCTCACGCCGCTTCGACGGATTGGTTGCTTCAACGTAGCATTGTGACGCACACGACCCCAACTTGCCTGGATCAGGCGCTCGCGGGCCGCCCGCTGCTAGCCGGGGCCGACTTTGTTGGTAACTATAAGTTTGAAGGTACGGTCGGCACGCTCACGAGCACCGGGCTCCATCGGCCGCTGACCACCGATCAACGCGGGGCCGCGCACATAAGCGGCGTGCCCGTGTTCTCCGGTTCAGTCGCAACAGCCAGCGTGCTGACGCGTTCCACTGGCGGTGGAGGAAAGACCGATTCCCTCAGCCTCTCTGGGCTCGCGGCGGATGGAAGCGTGACCAGCGCTCGCACACTTACATTGCCCGCAACCCTCACCGATGCCTGCGATAGTTTCCAGTGGCCCATCGGCGCGGGCGATTTCCGCAACTACGACAGCCAAGTCACGTTTCGTGGCGGGGGCGGCCCGGTTGCAACCACGAAAGATCATGCCGGGCGCGCGATTGCCGCGGCTGTGGTTTATAACGGCTCGATCACTTCACCCGCCAACCCCTTTAATGCCATCGCGGCGGTGCGGTTTAATCCCTCAGTTGTGAACTCACCGGCTTCCTGGACGACCATCGCCTGGGTGAACAGTGTCGCTCAAACCGGCAAGGAACTCACGGGCGACTTCGGCGCTGATGGCGTGCCCGCAACGTTCGATGGGGGCGAAGGGGACGGTAATCTTACAAACGATGCGCCCATCGGAAGGCTCGCGAGCCTGGCCGAGCTTAACTCCGGGCCCGTGGGCCCCTCGCTCAGCGCACCGACCTTTGACGCGGCGGGCAATGCTTATTTCGTAGCGAGTGTCGCGCTCAAGAAGCGGTCCGGACCGGTCAACCAGTTTGACTATAAACTTGCGTTGATCCGCGCCGTCTACAACCCCGCCGATTTCTGCTACCGGCTCGACGTGGTCGCCGAAGCGGGACAGGTCTTCCGGGGTCGCAACAGCGGAAAGAACTATCAGCTCGCCGCGCTCAACCTCTCTGATAGCGACTCGGTTTCAACGGCCGCACTCTGGAGCTCCAGCGGCATGCAGCAGGCCTGGAACAACAGCAACACCGCCGCTCTCTCTCCCTCAGCGCCACAGCACCTTGGTGGTCTGGTGTTAAGCAGCCGGATTGTCTACGACGTAAATAACGACGGATTGTTCCGCGACCCAACGGCGATCGGCGGAGACGCCGCCAGCACCGACGAGGGTTACAACGTTGTGCTTTATATCGGCAACGTAACCGCCGAATCCGCGCCACCCTGCTTCGCTGATTATGATGGCAGCGGCGGCGTGGATGGGTCCGACGTTGAAGCGTTTTTCCTGGATTGGTCGTCAGGCCTGAACGCTGCCGACACCAACCTTGACGGCGGCGTTGATGGTCAGGACGTAGAAACATTTTTCCTGCAGTGGTCCGTGGGCGGCTGTTAATTAAGCCCCGGCCGCTGAGTTTACAACGGGAAGAAACGGATAATCGGTGTAGCCCTTCTCTCCTCCGCCATAAAACGTAGCGGGGTCGGGGGTGTTCAGCGCGGCCCCGACACGGAATCGTTCGGGCAGGTCAGGGTTCGCAATAAAGGCCCTTCCGAAGGCGACCGCATCGGCCCACCCCTCCTTGATATAAGTATTCGCCTTTTCCAGCGTGAAGCCCGCGTTGGTGATGAGCGGGCCGTTGAACATCGGGCGGAAGTAACGCACGGGAATCGCCTCGTATGCGGGAGTCGCCAGGAGCCCCTGCTTATAATCCGCCTCCATGGCTTCCATGATGTGAAGATAAGCTAGGCCAAGCTTTCCCAGTTCAGTGATAACATAACCGAATGTCGCCTTGGGGTTTGAATCAACCATATCGTTAAAGACGCCGCTGGGCGAGAGCCGTACACCTACGCGCGGAGCGCCCCAGACCTCGGCGCACGCTCTTACCGCTTCAAGATGAAATCGGGCGCGATTGGCGATGCTCCCACCGTACTCATCTGCGCGTTTATTCACCCCGTCACGCAGAAACTGATCGGGCAGGTATCCGTTGGCGCCATGGACCTCAACCCCGTCAAAGCCCGCCTCAAGCGCGCACGCCGCGGCGTGCCGGTAGTCGGCCATGGTGGCGCGGATATCATCGATAGTCATCGCGCGTGGGGTGGGCGCATCGGCGCGGCTGAAGTCCGGCAACGTAATCTGAGTGGCTCGGGGCGTCTCCCCGCTTGAAAATGGTGCCAGGCCATCGGGCATGTACGCGTTGTGTGAAACCCGTCCGACATGCCACAACTGGCAGAAGATGCGGCCTCCTGCATCGTGAACGGCATCCGTCACCAGCTTCCAGCCCGCCACCTGCTGCGAGGTATGGATGCCGGGTGTTGATGGATATCCCTTGCCATACTCGCTGATCTGCGTGGCCTCAGATATAATTAGCCCGGCGATGGCGCGCTGGCGATAGTAAGTGGCGTTAAGCGAGTGGGGCGCGTGCCCCTGGCCCGCCCGGCACCGGGTGCACGGCGCGAATAAGACGCGGTTACGCAGCGAGTACGGACCGACGCGCAGGGGTGAGAAGATATCCATCGGTGAGAGTGCCTTTATAATATTACGACGTGCGACGTGCGACGTGCGACGTGCGACGTGCGAGGTGTAAGCGAGAGCGAGTGTGCGGCCAGCCGCCAATGCCCGCTGATGCCGTAGGTGAGTTGATTCTGAAAGTAAGTCTAACTCCGTTTGCAAGGCCCTTACCAACGCAGGTGAACGCCCATGTGGAAGTAGCCACCGCTTGGGCCGTTTTCAGGAAGGGTTGAGAGTTGAACGCTGGTCTTCGCGCCGTCCTCAATCTCCATCGGGGCATCGGGGCCGCCCATGTCTGTCTTCACCCAGCCGGGGTGCGCTGCATTTACCTTGATGGGCGTGCCCTTGAGCTCATGCGCCAAGTGGTTCGTGTACATATTCACCGCCGCCTTCGAGCAGTCGTACGCCGTGAACTTGGCTTGGTAGATCCCCGAGTTAGGATCGGAGTGTTCGGAGATCGATCCCAGAATGCTGGTTACGTTTACAATGCGTCCCGCGCTACTTTTGCGCAGCAGTGGCAGCAGCCCCTGGGTGACCGCGATCAGCCCGAAGAAGTTGGTCTCGAAAGTCTCGCGGAGGGCGGCCTGCCCGGTTGTGCTCGCCGCGCCGTCGCTCGAGTACGAGAGCACACCAGCGTTGTTAACCAGCGTATCGAGCCGACCATACGCTCGCTCGATGGTTACTACCGCCGCGGCGATGCTCTCTTGATTCGTTACATCAATCGTCACCGACTCGGCTCTTCCACCGGCGCGTGCTGCGGTATCGCCGCGGAGTTGATCCACCGCGGCTGCACCCTTTACGCTGTCCCGGGCGCCGATCAGTACGGTGTGACCCTGCGCCAGCAGTTGCCGCGCAGTTTCAAGCCCGATGCCCTTGTTCCCGCCAGTAATTAACACAATCCGTTTATCTGTCACCTGCAAACTCCTTAAAACGAAGCCGCCGTGGCGTCGCTCACAAACGACATTCCTCTGAACTCGGTGTAACTAAAGTGTTGTGGATCAAGAGCGAAACTACAACAAAAGCGACTTTGGAAACTTACATTAGGGAAAGCGCGGTGAGGTTGTCCGCACAGTCCGCGGCCAGCTCGCGCTAGATATAGCTGATGGCGTCCACTCCGCGGCTTCGGCCGATCCTCCGGCCGAGGGTGCCTCACCAGCCCCAGGGTTCCATCGCCCACTCAAACGCATCGGCGCCAGTGCGGCGAACATGGCCAAGCGCGGGCCACGGCATGTGGTAACCGAACACACGGGTGCGGTCTGCCGCGAGGCGATCAAATGTCTCACGGCGGGTGTGCACTGCCTGCTTACGATCGAGATCGAACCCGATCGTCCAATCGGGGCGGGCAAACATAAGCACATAGTTGTGCGCCAGGTCGCCCATCGCCATCAGCGATTCTTGCCCGGATCGCACCAGAACAGAAGTGTGCCCGGGGGTGTGTCCCGGGGTGTGAACCAGCTCAAGCCCGCCAAGAACTTTGTCTCCGCCCGCTACGAGTTGCACCGCGGCCTTGTTGATCTTGAGAATCTCGGGGATGCGCTTGGACCACGCACGCTTGGAGTCCTCGCCCACGCTGAGATCGCCGAAGTTAAGTGTATCCGCGGTCCAAAAATCATGCTCGAGTTTGTTCATGAATATCTTGGCGTTCGGGAACTTTGGTTTATCGTCGGCACCTACTAGCCCGAAGACGTGATCCGGGTGCGCATGACTTATGATTATGCCGGTGATTGATTCGGGCTTGATGCCCGCCGCGGCGAGGTTACCCGCAACTCCCCCGTCCGCCCCGCCGTTGCCTGTATCAATGAGGATGGTCTCGGCACCGATGCTCAGGACCAGCACGTTGAAATACATCTTTACGTGGTCGGTTGGCACAATCGCCTTCTCCAGCACGGCCTTCACTTCTTCAGCACTGGCGCTGGGCGCGAACGTGGGATGAACCGGCGAGAGCTTTCCTCCGCCATCGTTAAGAGCTATGGCCTTGATCTCACCGATGTTAAACCGATGAAAACCAGCACCCTGCCCGCCATTGGCTTTAATCGGTGTGGTGTCGTCCGCGTTCTCACGGCCAAGCTCAGTACCGCTGGGCGCGGCGCCAGCACGGCGTGGCAGCCCGCTGGCAATCCCCAGCCCGCCAACGAGGCTCATTGTACCCGCAAGTCCCCCAAACTTAAGCACCGATCGCCGACTCGCCAGAAGATGATTAAGATTGTCACGGGTCATACATTGCTCCTTCAAGAAACTGGGTTGCACTCTTTTACGACGCACCGCCGCTCACTGCGCGGCGTAGCCCTCATCCACAAGGATATCCGCTCCGGTTACGAACGCGCTCGACGGGGAACATAACCACACCACCGCTTGCGCAACATCCTCGGGAATGCCTCCCCGGCCCACCGGGTGTACCGCGGCCATCTGCTCGCGCATCGATGGTTCAAGCGTAGTCGCAAAACGGTCGAGCATTGGCGTTTCGATGGCCCCGGGGCTTACGGTGTCAGTACGAATATGTTGTCTCGCGACCGCGAGCGCGGCCAAGTTTGTGAGTCCCATCACCGCGTGCTTGCTGGCAACGTACACACTCATGCCCGCCATTCCAACGGACCCGGCAATGCTGGCATTATTTATAATCACGCCCGCCTGCCCCACCCCCGCCGAGGTCTGCGCCAGCATGGAACTTACCTCATGCGTCATGCTCAGCAGCACACCCAAAACGTTACTTACGAAAGTTGTGTTATAGTTATCTAGGGTCTGCTCAGTCTCGAGCGCCCGGGCCAAACCCTCGATTCCCGCGTTATTAAACGCCGCGCAGAAATCGGAATCAGTTAACTTCGCCAGCGCCACCGCGCCCTTAACCATCCTCATTGCATCAGCCTCTTTGCTTACATCACCCGCAAGAAAGCCAGATTCGGCACGGTGCGGTGCTTTGGTGTCCGCAGCCCTCACCGCCGCGGCTAACGCCTCACCCTCCTCAACCCAACGTCCGGTAACCATGACATGGGCACCAGCTCGCGCGAAGGCGAAAGCCGTCACTTGCCCGGTGCCAGAAGTTGCGCCGGTGACCCCCGCCGCCTTCCTGAGGAGCATTTTGCTAGTCAACTGGCTGGTTTCTTCAGCCGGTAGTTTCGGTTGTTCGCAGTCTGTCAGAGTTGCGACGATATATCGATACTCGTCGATGGCTAACTTAGCGCAAAAGGCGAAATTTCTCGCCGACGTCGCGACGGCTTTCATTGGCGTCGGGTGCTCTGGCCCGCCTACCTTCGATCTGTCACCACCAAGCACTGGCTACACCTTTGCTTCCAAAGAAGAGGAACTTTGATGCGTACAACTGATAAGAATATCGAGCGGTCAGAAAATGGAGAACGGTCAGTTGCCGCCGCGGGCGTGCTCCCGTCATCGGTGGTGGTCGTGCGAGTTGAAGATGTCATGATTCCCGTCGAGACTGAGGAGTCGCACCCGGTGATGAGGCCGCCAGCGCACGCCGCAGAGCAGGAGCGGGAAGCGAATACGAATGCTGCGCGAGACGAGGCGGAGTACGAGACACGCGCACCCGCGCGGGCCAAGCGGACCGCGACCGACCTTCTGGTTGATCTCGAGTCGTCGGTGCAGAGCTTGACGCACCGGATCGAGCAGGTACACAGTTTCTCCCTCGCTGCGAATAATAAATTAACTCATACCGACGAACAGTTACGGCTTGAAGGTGCCCTGCCGATGCTCGAGGTGATCATGCGGGCGCACGATTCTCTCTTCAATCGGGTGCAGGCGGCCGAGAGCGGCGAGCGCGAGCCTGATCCGTACCTGAATGATATTGTGGCGGCGCTCGAAAGCGATCTCTTGCATCAGGGCATCGAAGTCGTTCGGCCTCACCCGGGTGATGAACCCGACGTGCGCTGGATGACATTAAGCGGGAACATCGCCAAGCCGTTTTGGCGACCAGCGGACAGGGTCGCAAAGGTGCTCGCATGCGGGTGCATCCGGCGCGAAGCTGGCGGGGGAATGAAGATACTCCGCCGCGCGCGAGTGTTAATATATCGTTAACTTCTCGGTTTCTGTTCCGCCATTCGTGCCGACGCACCATACATATCGCCGCGCAGGTGCCCGTGTGCGCTGGCCTGGCTTGTAAGTTAATCTGCCATCCGGCGCGCATACCGTTCTTTCGAGCGGAATCCTCCCGGGGGCGTGATCCGTGTTACATCGCCCCCTCTTGCATCTCTTCTGAAACCTCGCCTTCTTTCCTGCCCGCCCGCTTACTTTACAGAGAGCCTCAGCCATGTCCGAACAAGTTGTTGGTATCGATCTAGGCACTACGTTTTCAGCGCTCGCAACGATCAACCCCTCGGGTAAGGCGGAAATTGTGCCGAACGCCGAGGGCGACCGAATTACGGCGTCCGCGGTCTACTTTGATGCTAATGGCACCGTGACGGTGGGGCAGTTAGCCGTGGAGCAATCGGCGGCGTACCCCGATCGTGTGGTTCGTTGGGCCAAACGTAATATGGGCGAAGCGTCGTGGCGGAAGATGATTGATGGCAAGGCCTACTCAGCCATTGATATCAGCAGCCTTATTCTGCGCAAGGTTGCTCAGGATGCGCAATCATCACTGGGCCCGATCAAGCACGCGGTGATTACGGTCCCTGCTTACTTTGATGAAACCCGCCGCCGCGCGACCATTCAGGCCGCCGAACAAGCCGGGCTGAGCGTGCTGCGGATCATCAACGAGCCGACCGCCGCTGCGCTCGCGTACGCCGCGGGCGGTTTAATTAAGGGCCGCGTGCTGGTATATGACTTTGGTGGTGGTACGTTCGACGTTTCGATCGTTGATATCGCCTCACCCAGGGACGTGAAGGTTGTTACATCTGAGGGCGATCATCGTTTGGGTGGGATTGACCTGGATAAGAAGCTCGCAAACCACTTCAACGAGGTCTTCAAGCGTGAGAAGGGAATTTCGCTTTATGATGGCACGCTCCACGAAGATCATCTTCCGGCGGAGATGGGTGAAGCAATAATTAAGGCAGAGGCGACCAAACGTGCTCTCTCCACCATGACCGAGAAGACTGTCCAGCTAGTGCGCGGTGGCCACTCGGTGGCGAAGACCATCCCACGCAAAGAGTTCGAGCAGTTGATCGCCGAGTATATCGTTCGCACGGATATGTTAATTGATAGCGCGCTGCACGGAGCTCGGTGCACGCCCAAGGACATCGACGCGGTGCTGCTGGTGGGCGGCTCGACGCGCATCCCCGCCGTCACCGCGCTGCTTAAGTATAAGTTCGGTAAAGACCCGATCAAAACCGTAAACCCCGATGAGGCCGTGGCGCTCGGTGCCGCGATCCAGGCGGGCATGATCGGTGCTGAACGCGGCCTGATCTCCCTGCCGCCCGCGGCGATGGCCGCGCTCAAGGAGACCAAGCTCGCTGATGTAACTAATCATAGCTACGGCGTGATCTCTGTCGCCGATGCTTACGGCGTGCAGCAGCTGCGTAACACCCCGCTGCTCAAGAAGAACACGCCCATCCCCTGCGAGCATACCGAATCATTTTACACCATGTCGCAGAACCAGACGGGCGCAAACTGCCGCATCACGCAGGGCGAGGGGTCCGACCCTGAGTTTGTGCGGATCGTGGCCGAGGGGGAGATGCAACTGCCCCCGAACCGTCCGGCTGACTGTGAAATTAAGGTTACATATAGCTACGACCGCAACGGGTGCATGAGCGCGAAGTTCCTGGACGTGCAGAGCGGCAATGAGTTGCCCTTTGTGGTGAGCGCGGGGGACCTGAAGGGTGCGCCGCCCAAGGCGCAAGTGGAGGGCGGGGACGACCTGGACGATTTAGTAATTAATTAGATATAGAGGCCGCCGCGGGGGGGGGCTGAGGAGAGACCATGTTCTCGGTTATCGTTACTATCGTGCTAATCTATTGGGGTATCCGGCTCCTCGTGTGGATATTCCGGAAAGTCTCCAGTGCGGGTGGCGGCGGCGGTGCCAGTGCCAGTTCCAGTGCCAATGCCGGTGCTGGGGGTGATACAGGGCTGCAGCTGAAGTGTCTGAAGGAGATATTTACGACCGAGAGCGGGCAAAAGCTTGATATCGCTAAGGTAAAGGTCGCCGGGCAGCTTATCATCGGCAAGGAGAATGTTAACACTAAGTTCACGGTGCGCCTGGTTGATATCACTGATACGCAGGAAAGCCCATCGCCGGTGGCGTGCCTTGTCGAGAGCATGGCGGACAAGAATGGTATATTTATATTCGAGCAGGAACTGAAAATCCCGCACGCCAGTTCCACCATCAGCGATTTGGAGCTGTGTGTCATTCCCTCGTTCGCGCTGGTGTGCCCCAAGCGTGGCGAGCGATGTATCCGCGTCATACTCCTGATCGCGGATGCCTCCGATGAGAAGAGAGTGTTTGGGGTGGCGGAGATTTCGTTCAATCACACGCAGAAGCAGGTTGGCTATCTTGAACGTAAGCAGCACCGCGAAGACCAGGAGAAGTGGGTCGCGTCGGTGGCGCTGGCGATGTGCATCAGCGACGGGGCCATCTCAAAGGAAGAGCTGGCGGTTGTGAAGTCGTTCTTCACCGAGCGTCTGAAGGATGATGAGGACGCCGCGGCCCGCAAGGTGCGGATGACAGAGCACCTCCGGACGACAATCATAGAACTTAAGTCAAGCCCGGCGCGGCCGCGTGAGGTTATGGAGAGGGCGTGCGCCAGCATCGTTGGCGACGACGACGCGGGGCTCGCGCAGACTACTTACGAGTTGGCCGTGAAGACCGTAGCGGGCGACGGCGCGGTGGGGGACGAGGAGCAGGCGGCGCTGGAACGTTTGGCGACGCGGCTTAAGCTTGATAAGGAATACGTGCGAGAGACCCGCGATCGGATCCTCACGGCGAGCATGTTCGTGTTCAGCTCGGACGAAGCCTTCCTGGGTATGCCACCTAACTTAAGTGTTGATGAGAAGGCTCTTTTCCTGGCCGAAGAGTATCGTAAGTGGAATAGCCGGGTGACCAGCCCGGACCCTAAGAAGGTAAACGAAGCGAACCTGCGGATACAGGCGATCACTCGGGTGAAGACCGCTATGGGCAATGTGCGGTGAGGAGCGCGGCATGAAGAACACCGAGCACTTCGCGCTTTGCGAGCGGGTCCGGTTCTGTGATGATTTCCCGGCGGGGGGGCGGCCACCCGGGGAGCGGTCGGTGTTTGATTATATTGCCCGGATTCGGTCGCACGGCCTGCTGGTGACAGCTCGTACTTCGCCCAACATCCAGCGGGCAATCGACCGCGTGAGTTCCGCGTTGCTTCTTGAGGAAGCGCCCGAAGTTTACATTATTAATGATCCTCTGGCCAACGCCCACGCCCCGGCGATGCCAGCCCAGTCGCGGCCGGTGGTTGTGTTACATTCTGGGCTCTTCTCGCTGCTCTCGCTCAAGGAGGTTGAGTTTGCCATCGGTCACGAGCTGGGGCACTTTGGTTGCGGCCATCGGCGGACCGCGGAGCAGAAGAGCACCACGCACGTGGCCGCGCTGCGCGCGCTGGCTGCGGAGCGAGCGGCGGAGGTAACGGCGGATAGACTGGGGCTGATCGCGGTGGGGAGCATGTTCACCGCGGCGAGAGTTATGGTTAAGATGGCTTGTGGGCTGCGGGGGGATGATATCTCGCTGGATGTGGACGGTTTTCTGGCGCAGCTGGAGCGCTCGCCAGAGGAGATGAGCCGTGAGTGGGAGCTGTACGAATCGCACCCGGCGTTGCCGCTGCGGCTGTGGGCATTGTTGAGGTTTGGGGAGTCTGATAGTTATATTACAGTAACCGGCGCGGGGGACGGAGGCCTGCCGCTGGCGGGCGTGGACGCGGCGATACGGGCGCGGTTCGGCGAGTCGGGTGATGGCCGGTTAGCGCGGATCGAAGAGCGCGAGCAGGGGGTGCATGTGGTGTGGGCCGCGCTGGCGGCGGCCACCGAGGACGGGGTTGTTACATCGGTGGAGCGGGATGCGCTGCGGCGGACGGTGGGGGAGGAGCTCGCCGCGCAGGGGCTTACGTATGTGAAAGAGCACGGGCGTGAGGCGGTGCAGGAGAAGTTTCTGGCTGCGCTGGGAACTATAAGCCAACTGGCGCCCTCCGCGCGAGCCTCGTTTGTTGAGCGGTTCTGCTCGTTCTGCGAGCTGGCGGGACGAGAGTTAAGCTCTTTAAGGGCGTGGAAGCGGGTGCGGGCCTGCAAGCCGTCTGAGTGAAAGTGATACCAAGTTACGGTGCGCTCATAATAACAATAAGAGACTTATGTTACATCAACCGGCAGAGCTGGGGCGGTGCTTTCGCCCTGACCCAGGCACTGGCTGGAGAACTCACGGAGTGTGTCGTCGTTGAGCGAGAGGACGTGAAACTGACCTTCGCGCCGGACAGAAATAATACCCGCGGCCTCGAGCGACTTAATATGATGCGAGATCGTGGGCTGCGATCGCTGCGAGAAACGCTCGCACACCTGCGAGCAGGTCAAGTGCTTATCGCGGCGAAGGTGCTCGATCAACTGGCGACGCGTTGGGTCGGCGAGTGCCTTGGCGATTTTTACGAAGACCGCGTCGTTCATGAATCAGGTTCCTCTTCATAAGTCTATACGTGCGAAGTGGGTTTGTGTTCGGCTTGGAATCGTTTGCCGTGGCGTGGTGCCGTGTCCTGCTATCGGGGCTCGGTTATTCCTAGTGAAAGTTGCGTTGCTGAACGACAAGCTGGGCTATCTGGGCCATCTGATCGTCTAGTGCCGAGATGCGTGAGACCAGGACGTGGACGACGCCGTTTTTTCGCTCTAGCCGGCCGTGGGCGACCACCACCGCGCTGTGGCGGGCGGCGCGGCGGTAACGATCGTAGATCTTCGGGCGGACAATTAAGTTCGCGATGCCGGATTCATCCTCGAGTGTAATAAATACTACTCCGCTGGCGGTTGCGGGGCGTTGGCGGACGAGCACGAGGCCGGCGACGGCGATGCGGTCGTGGTTGGCCAGGCGGAGCGGATCAGAGAGGTCGCGGCTACGCACCACGCCCATGCGTTCAAGCCCGGCGCGGAGGAACGACAGGGGGTGGGCCTTGAGCGAGAGGCCCATGCTTGCATAATCACTTACAACCAGCGCGGCGGGGGCCATGGTGGGCAGCCTCACCGGCTCGGAGTGTAACATAACAGAAGGGGTGGGGGCGTGTGATTGCGAGCGTTCACGCTCGGCGAGATCAAAGAGTGGGAGGGGCGCATCGTTGAGGCCTTGCAGTCGCCAAAGGGCTTTCTGGCGGTCGATGCCCATGGAGCCGAAGGCGTCGGCGGCGGCGAGCCGTCGCAGCGCAACGATGCTTACGCCGCTGGTGCGCCAGAGAGTTTGAATGGTTGCAAAGTGCCCACGTTCGCGCACGGCCTTGGTGATGAGCAGTGCGCTGCTTTCACTAAGACCCTTTACCAGGCGCATGCCCAGGCGGACTGCGCCGGCATGGAGCGTGCAATCCCATTGACTTAAGTTACAATCGACCGGGAGCACCCGGACACCGTGGCTCTGGGCGTCGCGGATGAGCTGCGCGGGGGCGTAGAAGCCCATGGGTTGGCTATTAATAAGCGAAGCGGCGAACGCGGCTGGGTAGTAATGTTTGAGATAAGCCGAGGTATAGACCACGAGCGCGAAGCTCGCGGCGTGGCTTTCGGGGAAGCCGTACTCGCTGAAGCCCTTGATCTGCGCGGAGACCTTTTCGGCGAACTCGCGTTGATAGCCGCGCTGCGTCATGCCCTCGAGAATCTTCTGGCCGAATCGATATATAATATCACTTTTACGCTTCCAGGCGGC
>Ga0105046_10007660_pt1 | contig 16977 bp, 16 predicted proteins | sample MAT03_FD_78385 | JGI IMG/M metagenome (GOLD analysis project Ga0105046, IMG submission 78385) | Freshwater microbial communities from Lake Fryxell liftoff mats and glacier meltwater in Antarctica - MAT-03 (megahit assembly) | ecosystem: Environmental > Aquatic > Freshwater > Ice > Liftoff...
CTCCACAGGCATGCCGACACGCACACAGCAGGGCGACATCATGGAATGCGCCTATGCCTCGCACGGCGACACACGGCACATCCTGCTCTTCCCGGCTAATCCAGCCGAGTGCTTTGAATTCGCAGTCAAGTCATTTGACCTTGCCGACCAATTCCAAACTCCCGTGATGCTGCTCTCCGATCTCGACATCGGCATGAACGATTGGGTTGTGCCCAAGCTCGAGTGGGACGATTCCTACCGCGCAAATCGCGGCCGCGTCCTTACAGCCGAAGACCTCGAAAAGTTGCCCAAGTTCAGTCGCTATTCTGATGAGGACGAAAATCATGTCCCTCCCCGCTCCCTGCCCGGCGTCCATTCTAAAGGTGCGTTCTTTACACGCGGTTCTGGTCACAACAAGTTTGGTGGCTATACAGAAATCCCCGACGAGTATCAGGAAGTAGTCGACCGCCTGGCCCGCAAACACAAAGCCTCTGCCAAGTTTGTACCCGCGCCCGTCATCATCAAACGCAGCGGTGCCCGCTTTGGAGTAGTAACGGTGGGCGGTTGCGACGCCGCCGTTCGCGAAGCCATTGAACAACTCTCAGCCCGCGGCATTGAGGCAGACTTCATGCGCATCCGCGGCTTCCCCTTCGATGAACCCGTCGAAGCTTTCCTCGAAGACCACAAAATCAATTTCATCGTCGAACAGAATCGCGACGCACAACTGCGTTCACTTCTTCTGCTCGAAACCCCAATCGCCAAAGATCGCCTGCAATCCGTCCTCGCCTACGGCGGCTTTCCCTTAAGCGCCCGCCACGTCGTCGAACCGATTCTGCAGAAAGTTGGAGACTAACCCATGCCATCCATCGCCAAGCCCCTCGCCGCCCACCCCAGCCTGAAGCGCAACGATCTGGGCCTGACCATCCGTGACTACGAAGGTTCGATGTCCACCCTCTGCGCCGGCTGCGGGCACGATTCCATCACCGCCGCCATCATCCGCGCCTTGTGGGAATTAAGCGTCGCCCCCCACCGCCTGGCCAAGCTCAGCGGCATCGGCTGTTCTTCCAAAACCCCCACCTATTTCGTCAGCGGCGCACACGGCTTCAATTCTGCTCACGGTCGCATGCCTTCGATCGCAACAGGAGCCAGCGCCGCCAACGGCACCCTTACCTATGTCGGTGTCTCGGGCGACGGCGACTCTCTCTCGATCGGCCTCGGCCAGCTTGCCCACGTCATCCGGCGCAACCTCAAGATGCTTTACGTCATCGAGAACAATGGCGTCTACGGCCTCACCAAAGGGCAGTTCTCAGCCTCTTCAGACTACGGCTCCAAGAGCAAACGGGGAGAGCCTAATCCAATGAAGCCCATCGACCCCGTCATGCTGGCCCTCAGCATCGGGGCCACCTTTGTCGCCCGCAGTTTCTCGGGTGATAAAGAGCAATTGGTGCCGATCCTCAAAGCCGGTCTTGCCCACCGCGGCTTCGCCCTCATCGATGTGATCTCGCCCTGCGTCACCTTCAACGATCATCCCGGCTCAACCAAAAGTTATCTGCACACCCGCAAGCACCAACGCCGTGTCACAGAGTCAGATTACGTGCCACCAGCAAACGAAATCCTTGCCAACATCGGCCCGGCCGGCTCCACCAGTGTCACCATGCACGACGGCAGCGTCGTCCGCTTCAATAGAGTGCCCGAGGGCTATGACCCAACCAACCGCAAGTCCGTCATGACTTATCTCCAGGACCAACAGGATCGCGGTGACATTCCCACCGGACTGCTCTATGTAGACCAGTCCGTCGCCGACATGCACGAGATGAACAACACACCAGAGCTGCCGCTCATCAGCGTCCCCTATGAAACTCTTTGCCCTGGTGCCACAGCCTTAGCCGAACTACAGGAAGAATACCGCTAAGACTTCCGCTCTTCAGCAAGCCAGGCTTGAAACATCAACACCGTCCACAAAGAGTGTTGCCACTGCTTCTTGCCGGACAAATGCTCAGCCCAACGCTTGCGAATCGGGGCAGGGTTAAAATATCCTTCCCGGCGCAATCTATCTTCATCGAGCAATTCTTCTGCCCAGACCCGCAACGGCCCCCGCAGCCACTCTCGCAGCGGCACACCAAAACCCATCTTCGGCCTGTCTACCAATGCGCGTGGCACATATCGATCAAGCACCTGCCGCAACAGGAATTTACCCTGCCCCTTGCGTATCTTCATATGCGAGGGCAACCGCCAGGAAAATTCAACCACACGGTGATCGAGCAGCGGCACTCGTGCCTCTAGCGCCACAACCATACTCGCCCGGTCTACCTTCGTCAGAATGTCGTCGGGCAAATATGTCAGCAGATCCCAACACTGCATGCGTTCCACAAAGTCAGGAAAGTCGCACTGCATTCCGCTATCGCCGAAGAGGCCCACCGGCTCGCGTCCATTCAACACAACTGCTGCCGGATCATCCCACTGGCTCACCAACCGGCGATACACCTCGTCAGGCCCGGCAGAGGTCAAAACCCCCGCCAGCTTATGCATCTTGTCGCCTGTCTGCGCCGGACGCTTTTTTCTGGGTAACAAAGCAGCAAGGTTGTCCCAGGTCTGCGGCGAGATCGCCTCAATACCCGCCGCCGCAACTTCACGCAACCCAAGCGGAATCCCGACCAGCCAGTCAGACACAGACTTACCCCACGAATAGCGGTTATAGCCCCCAAACAGTTCATCGCCTCCATCCCCGGACAACGCCACGGTCACATGCTTGCGAGTCAATTCAGACACTAGATAGGTGGGGATCTGTGAAGAGTCGGCAAACGGCTCGTCATACCAATGCGGCAACTTCGGGATCAGTTCCAGCGCCATCGATGGCTGCACAAAAAACTCCGTATGATCCGTCCCAATGTGTTTGGCAACCGCCATCGCCTGCCTCACCTCATTGTGGCTCTCCTCATGAAAGCCAATCGAAAACGTCTTCACCGGGCGGTCGCTCTGCGCCTGCATCAACCCCACCACCAGCGAAGAATCAATCCCGCCAGATAAAAACGCTCCCAGCGGAACGTCGGCCACCATCCTGCGCTTCACAGCGTCCCGTAGCAAACTGTCCAACTCATCCGTCGCTTCAAGATCTCCACCGGCAAAACCTTCACTCCGCGCCCGCATCGCAACTTTGCGCAGATCCCAATAAGGAGCAATTGTGATCGTCCCGTCCGGCTGCTGTGTCAGTATCTGGCCCGGCTGTAATTTCTGCACTCCTCGATAAATACTGGCAGGCCCGGGCACATAGCCAAATCGCATATAGCCCGCCAAAGCATCGCGATCAATCTCACGCCGAAAAGCCGGATGCATCCGCAGCGCCTTTAGTTCAGACCCAAAGATCAGATACCCATCAAAACTACCCCAATACAGCGGCTTGATCCCCATCCGGTCTCGAATCAACCACGTCACCCCACTCTCGCGGTCATACAACGCAATGGCGAACATCCCAATCATTCGCTCAACCGTTGGCACCACACCCCAGGCCGCAAACGCTTCCAGAATCACTTCCGTATCAGAGTGCCCACGATAAGAAATCCCGCGCGGAGCAAGCTCCCTGGCAATGTCTTCGTGATTAAAAATTTCCCCATTGAAGATGATCACAAACCGGCCACAGGCAGACACCATCGGCTGGTGCCCGGCAGGCGATAAATCCACAATCGACAAACGTCTTTGGCTCAGCGCCACTCCAGCCTGCTCGTCCACCCAAACCCCACCATCGTCAGGCCCACGATGCAACAGGGCATCGGACATGGCAACAGCGACACGAGTCAGTTGTGCATCGTCCATACGTGCATGGCGGTCCACAAATCCGCTTATGCCGCACATGGCAACACCCGTTTCAAAAATGGTTTGGTTTGGTCCTGCTCCTGATCCTCGATCGCGAAAAGGGGCAAAGAACTGAGTTCGCACGGCGGCGGCAGCGCTCTAAAACTCACTCACCTTGAGTTTAACACCGTAAAATTGCGTGCAGCCTTTCCTGCCAACTACGTAAGATCTACCATCAAGAGTAGTCTTTACAGTACGACCCGCCGCATATGTCCATTTTTTCTCTAAACGAATCAATCACTTAGAAAATTCGCCACTTTGGCATTGCACTTGCAACCTTCTAAAGTGCAATGACTTCGCATCTACTCACGCTCGGAGGCAGTAACCGTCGATCAATCGTCGAAAGCGTGGATAGAGCCTCTGGCAGCATCTTTCCATTCGATGCTGCTAGAGCCTTTGCCTCATACGAACCTCAACGCGCCACAATAAAAGGAGCAACTCTATGACCATTTCAATTCTCCGAACCACTTCCATCGCAGCCCTGGCGCTGGCGCCATTCATCACAGGCTGCGCAACCAAGAAATATGTTAGAGCAACAGTCGCCCCGGTCGAACAACGGGTAGGGGAACTGGACACCACAACCAAGACGCAAGCCAAGTCCATCGAAGAACTCGAACGAGGCGTAGCCCGGGCTGACGAACGCGCTCAAGGCGCCCAAGGCAAGGCCGACGCCGCAGGAGAGCAGGCCACTCTAGCCCGCAAAGAGGCTTCCGACGGTCGCTCGCTCGCAGAACAGGGCCTGACCCGAGCTGACCAGCTCGGCAAAGACATTAACACCATGGGCAGTTCAATCAATACACGCATCGAGAACATGCAGAACTTCAAGCTTGTTTCAACCGACCAGGTGCTATTTGCATCCGGCAAGTCTGAGCTCAACCCAGAATTGAGGGCTATGCTCGACTCTTCTGTCACCAAGCTGGCCGCTCATAAAAACTTCGTTGTGGAGCTTCAGGGTTTTACCGACAACACCGGCCCTAAAAATCTCAACTTGGAGCTGAGCCGCAAGCGCGCCGACGCCGTCGTCCGATACCTCACTACCAAGCACAATTTGCCCCTTCACCGCATCTTCGTAGCTGGCTATGGAGCTGAAAACGAGGCGGCCGACAACAAGACACGTGATGGCCGCAAACAAAACCGCCGTGTTGAAATGAAGGTTTTCGTTTCAAGCGATCAGGCATCCGCCCAGGTCTCTGCCATTCCCACCCCATCTAACTAACAATCTTTTCCTCCGTGTAAAATACTAACGGCTGCCGCATCCCTCGCGGCAGCCGTATTTTTTGCAGTGAACACGATGTAATCAGCCCTCACTTGCTAAAACTTCTCCGCGATGCGCGCAGAAATGGCGCTGCGGTCAACGGAAGTACCAAAGGCAATCCCCGACTGCCTTCCCGCCGAGCCCGATCACCCTATCGGGCCAAACCCCTCGATAGCACTTCTGCCCGTTCCGCTAGATTCTCCGCCCGCACCAGATCTACCTTGCGAGCATCCTCAGCCTGCTGCAAAAACGTTCTGACTTGCCCAATCAGTTGTTTCTGGTTCTCATCGGGGCCAGACCGTTCCGCCCGCAACACGAGCAACCGGGCCTTCTCCAGATACCGCCGGATTCGCCGACTCCGCTCTTCTATCTCTTTGGTCCCCAAAATCGGTTGCAAGCTCGGTTGCGGATTAGGCAGCAACACTGGCGGGCTTACACTCTGCGGTTCGTTGACAATAGGCGGCGCGGCATCAACTCCGGTTGTCGGCGTCTGCGGCCTACGCACCGGCCGCGGCTTCACTGGCTTCGGCTGCACAGCCGGTGGCGGCAAGGTCGGCATTGTAGCCGTTCTGTCAACAGCCTTGAGCTCTCCAGGTGGCAACTGCGGAGGAGTAGCCAGAGGCTGCGGCGGCTGTACCTGTGGCGCAGGCGGAATCACAATCGATGCCTTCGGCGGCGCCTTGCGAAACCAACACCCCTGCTCCACCAGCATCCCTGCCAGCACCAACATCCCGCTACTTATCCTCCACTTCAGCATCGATCCTCCACCTAATCATCCTCCAGTTTAGGAAACCGCAATTCAAACGTAGTTCCCGCGCCAGCCTTGCTCTCAAACTGGATACTCCCATTGTGCAACTGTACGACGCGATACGTAATTGCCAGCCCAATCCCGCTGCCTTTTTCCTTGGTCGTAAAGTAAAGCTGAAAGATCTTGCTGTAGCTTTCGGGCGGAATTCCCACACCACGATCACTCACCTCCACAACAATCTCCACAAGCTCCTTGCGAATGTGAATTTCAAGCGGCCCGCCCTCGGGGCTCGCCTCCATCCCGTTGCGCAACAGGTTCAAAAACGCCTGCTTCAGTAAGTCCGCATCACCCCGTATCCGCGCCCGCTCACACTCCACCGCGAGGCTCAACTTCACGCCCTTGGACTGTGCCTCCGGCATCAGAAACTGCATCAACCCATTCAACACTTCAAACAAATCAATCGGTGCCAGCTTCAGTTCCACCGGCTTGGTGAAGTCTAGAAACGTCTTCACCACCCTGTCCAGTCTTTTGGTCTCATCGCTAAGAATTCGGAACTCCTCTTCAGCCACGGAGTCAGCCCCGGAAAATCTTTCTCTCAAAATCTCCAAATGCAGGCCAATCGAATTCAGCGGGTTCTTGATCTCGTGCGCCACCCCGCCCGTCAACCGGTTGAGCGCGCTTAAGCGCTGCGATACATCGAGCTGCCGCGTAATGCTTTGCTTGGCCTCAGCATCACGAATCGTCAGTAGATAGCCTTTTGCTTCGAGCACCTCAAGATCCAGCAGAATGCGCCGCGATCCCAGCGTCAATTCGGCGTTTGTCACGTTTTGCTTGAGCGCCATCGCGCCCTGAATCAGGTCGCCCGCAGGGCTGCCGGGCGTAAATAACTCGCTTACATGCGCGCCAGACATCTCCCACCTTCCCCGTCCCAAAAACTTCTCCAGCGCTCGCCCCGCATTCACCAGATTCTCTTCTTCATCAAAGAGCAGCACGGCGTCTTCCATGCGTTCCAGCAACTGCTGCACGTTGCCTCGCATTTGCTTTAAGTCTTCCCGCGCCCCGCGCACCTGCTCGCCCAGCAAACTCAACTTGCTCTCCACCATCTGTACTTCCTGCGCCTCACGCGGTGTCGGTTCGTGCAACGCCTCGCCACGAGACACCTTATCAATCGCCTCGCTCAATCGACGCAGCGGCAAAAACGCAAGATCAGCAGTCAACACCGCGATTCCGATACTCAACAACAACGACATTGTCAGAGCAAACAACAGGTTGCTCACCTCCGGCTCCAGCGTATTGCGAAGCAGTTCGCTAGACACTAACACTCTCACCTCAAACGTAGGTTTGCTGCTCCCCGGCAACCCCAACGGGATGATCGTTTCATACTCTTCTTTCTTGGTGAAAATGCGCCAGATCTGCCGCAGCCTCCCCATCTCGACCCAGTCACGCATGGCCAGCGCTTTACGCGCAGGCTTTCCCATACTCAGGGGATTGGACGACGACAACACCCGCCCATCCTGCCCCCGCACATCGATCTCAACGGCCGTCCGCGTTGAGGCCATCGTCTGCTCCAGCATCCTGGCCAAAGCCTCATCCTTGCTGGCCATCTCAATCCAAACCAGTTCTGTTTCAGCAATCGTTGCGCCCGGCTGCCCCTGCCGCGTATACTCATCCACGCGCTGCACCAGCAGCGTTTGTGTCTGGCTGGCCAGCAGCATCGCCCGCTCTGCCGCTTCCCGAAACAGCACGCTCGCCCCGGTCGACAAACTCAACACAGAATAACCCACAGCTACCGCCAGCAATGGCAGCAAAATGGTCAGCCGCAATCGGCTTTTCAATGTCATGTGTCGTTAGAGATCAGCAATATCGGCACCATACTGCTTTAGCTTGTTGTGCAATGTCTTCAGGCTGATCGCAAGAATCTCGGCCGCCCTGGTTTTATTTTGTTTCGTGTGGTCGAGCGTCTTAAAAATCAACGCCTTCTCACAATCATCGACAGTGGTTCCGACTCGCACGACAATCGCCTCAGGATCATTGGACACTGCTGCCGACGCCTCCGTTACACCAATCGATAGGTGCGCCACGCGAATTAGCCCATCTCCAGCCAAAATCACCGCTCGCTCCAGCACGTTGCGCAGCTCACGTATATTGCCCGGCCAGCTTCGCCGCCGCAGCGCCAGCAGCGCCGCCTCGTCCATCCCCGACACCTTTACTCCGTGCTTGGCATTCATCTGGTGTATCAGTGTTTCAGCCAGTAAAGGCAAATCGTCCATTCGCTCGCGCAGCGGTGACATTTTCAACTGAAACACGTTCAACCGATAAAAGAGATCTTCGCGAAACGTGCCCTTGGCGATAGCATCTTCCAGCTTCCGGTTCGTAGCCGCCAAGATCCGCACATCTACCTCAATTTCGGTCTTAGCGCCCAATCGCCTCACGCGCCCGTCTTCGAGCACCCGCAGCAGCTTGGTTTGCGTATTCACCGGCATTTCACCGATCTCATCGAGCAGCAGCGTTCCGCGATTGGCCAACTCAAAACAACCCGCCCGCCGCTCAAGCGCCCCAGTAAACGATCCCTTCTCGTGCCCAAACAATTCACTCTCGATCAGGCTCTCCGGAAGCGCCGCACAGTTTAGCGCCACAAAGGGTTCTTTTGATCGTGGGCTTAAAGTGTGTATCGCCCGCGCCAGCACTTCTTTGCCCGTGCCACTCTCGCCAGTAAGCAATACGGAAGCCTTGGTGGGGGCCACCTGCTGCACAATCCCAAACAATGCCTGCATCACCGGTGAGCGTCCCACCAGCCCCGCTAACCGACCTTCATAGCCAAGCTGCCGCTCCAGAATCTCTTTGTCTTCGCTCAGCCGCTTTGCCGTAAGCGCTCGCTCCAGCAATAACTTCAGAGCTTGGGTGTCTATGGGCTTTTCAAGAAACCAGAACGCACCCAATTCATGGATTGTATTCAGCGCCGTCTCAAGGCTCCCAAAAGCCGTCACCACAATCGCCAGTGGCGGATTCGATTGCTCGCGCAAGGCATTCAGCAGCCCAGTACCGTCCAGCACCGGCATCATCATATCGGTTACGACCAGTTGTGCGGGCCACGTCTCCAGCACATCCAGGGCTTCAGCCCCGTCCCCTGCCTGCCGCACTTCATAACCCCAAGCCCCAATCAGAGACGACAGGCCTCGCCGCTGGTTCTCCTCATCGTCCACCACCAGCACACGGGCTTTCAAATCTGCCATCTCTCTCCCTTAGAAGCGATCAAAAACAACGCCGACAAAAGCCAGACACATTTCGTCTTCTGTACCCTCACCCCACCGCACCGTCTTTAGCGGATTACTCGGGTTGCGGGGATTGTTCACAGAGTTATCAAAGGTGCAACGCAGGTTCAGTTGAGAGAATGCAGGCATCTTCACCGGGCTCTCAAACGTGTAAGTTCCCTGCCAGTTGAAATCCCACTTCTCGATCAGAATCATTCGCTCTTTTTCGCCGCGAAGTTGTTTCTCTATTTCGATCTTCGTTCCCAGCAAATGCATGTGCGGAAACACGTTGATCACCTGCATCTCAAGAAACGGCATCACCGGAAAATCCGCGTTCGCCACGTGCGCCGCATCGCCCGCCGGAATATTCAACCGCGTCTGCACAACCGGCACGAAAAAAAGCTGTTTCTTCACTTTCTCTTTGTTGAAGTACAGCCCCACCGAAGTCTGGTCCTCACCAGTCCGCCCGCCGGTGTAGTAATGCACCTGCAAAACCACTTTGATGCTCTTGCTCAGTTTCATCCCAATGCCTTCCGGCAAATGTTCCGGCCGCGACCCAGGTGCCCAGCCACCCAGGGTAAAGCCATTCAATAAAAGACTCTGTAGGTTGCTGCCGCCGATATCAAAACCCGGCCCGCCATAGCAGTCATAGCCCGGCTCTTCGTCCTTGGCATCCAGCTTCTCGGCTTCGCCCGAAGCATCCAGATAAACAATGACGTGATGCACAATCTTGCGATTGCCCGGCACAATATCAATGGCGCTCACAAAGGTGTCCGCGTCAATTCCAGTCGGCACCACAAAGCAGCGATACACATCTTTGCCTCGCTCCGGCGTGTAGACAATTGGCATTTTTAACACCAGATCCGGCTGGCCAAGGATCCAGGCACCCTTATCCTCGGGCTTCTCCGGCATATCGGCTTCATTACCCATCGGCGTGCCACTGGCGATCCAGGTCAACAAGTCCAGCTTCTCTTCCGGCTTCAGCGCAAACGCGCCTTTAAATTTGCCGTGGCTCTCACTCGGCTTCCAGGGTGGCATCAACCCCTCATCTACAACTCGCTTGATGTCCGGCGCATAATTCACTGCGTCATCGTAAGTCAACAGGCTCATCGGCCCAATGTCCCCAGGGCGATGACACTGCTGGCAGCGGCTGGCAAGGATCCGCGACACTTCTTTTGAATAAGTCACTTCCGCTTGAAGCGATACACACGCGAAAATCAAAACGAGCCAGCGCATTTTCATCAAAAACTCCAGCCTTTATTCTCTCATTGAATAGCATTGCGCCGCAGCAGAACCACAGCCTGCGCTTCAGCGCTTTTCCCCTCGCCCACCGGCCCGACTTTTTCTGCCGTCTTAAACTTCACCGACACAACATCAAGCTCGAGCTTCATGTTGTCGGCAATATGTTCGCGAATCTTTTGACGGTAGTCTTTCAGCTTTGGCTTCTCGAGGATCACCGTCGTATCGAGGTTCGCCACCTCGTAGCCCTTAGCCGAGACAAGACTCAAGGCGTGCAGTAAAAACTGCATGCTTCGAGCCCCTTTCCATCGCGGGTCTGTATCCGGAAAATGCATCCCAATATCACCGAGCGCCAACGCCCCCAGCAGCGCATCCGTAATGGCGTGCAACAGTATGTCCGCATCAGAGTGGCCATCCAGACCAAACTCGCTCTCAATCGTAACTCCACCCAGAATCATCGGCCGGCCGGCGGCGACCCGGTGCGAATCCCAGCCCAGGCCGCTCCGATACTCGTAGCTCATCTAACTGCCACTTTCTTCACTCAGAAAGTGCCGGGCCAAATCCAGATCTGTCGGCCGCGTGATCTTGATGTTACGGTCGCTCCCGGGCACAACATGCACCTCAACCGCATCCAACCGCTCGACCAGGCTCGACTCATCCGTTCCAATAAAGCCATCCTCCCGCGCTTTGGCAAAGGCCTGCTTCAACAGTGCTGTGCGAAACACCTGCGGCGTCTGCGCCAGCACCAAACGATCACGGGAAATCGTCGTTTGGATCTTCGCCAAATGAACTTGCTTCACAGTATCCACCGGCACGATTCCCACAATTGCCGCACCCGATTCTGCTGCTTCTGCGATCACTTTACGAATCATCGCCTCATCGGCAAAAGGCCGCACAGCATCATGCACCGCCACCAGATCCACATCATCGGCAACCGTCGCCAGAGCGTGCTCGACGCTCTCCTGCCGCGAATCTCCACCCTCAACCAGCCTCACCGGCTTGCTCAGCGTCGCCCCGTCCAACATCTCCTTGACATCATCCATGTCTTCAGCCCGGCAGGCCACAATGATTTCCTGAACACTCTCGATAGCCCCAAACCGGCGCAGCGTATGCACTAGAATCGGAACTCCATTCAACTGTAAAAATTGCTTTTTTGCCGTCTTGCTCATCCGCGTACCGAGTCCGGCGGCGGGCAGAATCACGCTAACTCTCATAGTTTTAACCAACTTCATTGTAATGGACGAATTCTCTTGACGAATCGCGAAGAAAAGGCGAAGATATACTCATTCTCCCTAATCAACTCGTCGGTATCGCGAAGGCGGCTGAGGCGGCTCCATTGCTTGAAGCAAAACGGACCGTGTCCTACAGCCACCTCGCGACCGGCAAGTGGATCAACCGTGTAGCCAATTCAAGATTTGCATTTGACTGGTCGATCAACCCCTACCGTGGCTGCGAAATGGCTTGCCAGTATTGTTATGCCCGCTACACGCATGAGTTTATGGAGTTACGCGAGCCCGAAGACTTCGAGACCCGTATCTTCGCCAAGGTCTGGAATGCCAGCGAATTCCGCCGCGAGCTGAGCCGCATCCCCAAAACACAAGCCATCGCCCTTGGCACCGCGACAGACCCCTACCAGCACGCCGAACGCCGCTACGAGCTTACCCGCCGCATGCTCGAAGTTTTCACAACCGTCAGTGGCCGCAAGTTCTGGATCACCACTAAAAGCGATCTGCCCCCCCGCGATCTCGACCTGCTCACCCAAATCGCTCACCGCAACGTGATCTATGTCAATTTCACTATCACCACACTCGACGCCGATCTCGCCCGTGGCCTCGAACCAAAAGCTCCGCGCCCCGAATTACGCCTCGCCGCAATGGCAACCCTCATCGACAAAGGCATCCAGTGTGGTGTCATCGCCTCACCGGTTTTGCCAGGCCTCAACGACAGCGAAGAGCAACTATTAGCCTTGGCAAACGCCGCTAAAGCAGCCAGAGCAAAGTGGTTCGGCGGCGGTGTCTTGTTTCTGAAAAGTCCGACGCGAGAAGTCTTCCTGAACTATCTTGAGCGAGACCACCCGCACCTCGCCCGCCGCTACCAAAGCACCTACGCTACCTCAGCCCACCCTTCGCGCGAGTATCAACTACAAATCGAAGATCGCTTCGAATTGATCCGAGCCCAAACCGGTCTGAGCCGCCGGGCAACACCCTATCTGCCACCAGATTGGGAACAAGGCAACCAGATGTCTCTCGCCCTATAATTCAAGTTTTAGAACAGGAAGTCGCGCTCCACGCTCAACCTTTCTTGAAGTAGCCCTGCCTTTCGCCCTCATCCAGTACTCCCTGCACGACGCCCCATAGTGCCTTCGATCCATCTCCAATCGGGCTGAGCCGCACGTTAGCCTTGGCCCGCGTCACCGAAAAGTCCTGCCACGATCCGCCTCCGTTGCGTATATTCTGAAAGGTCGGTAGCAGCCTGTCGATGGCATTTGCATAAAGCGAGTCTGCCGTCTGCCTGGCCTCAAATTCTCTCCAAAGCGACAAAAATTCTTGCTCCTGATCCTCAGGTAAGATACCGAAAATTCGCTCAGCCGCCCGCGCTTCTACTTCTTCTTTATCACCCTGCTCCCCAAATGCAGGCGTATCGCCGGCATCAATCTCAACCAGATCATGCACCAGCAACATCTTCACAACTTTCCACAGGTCCACCGCTTCATTGCTATGTTCAGCAAGCACAACCGCCATCAAAGTAATGTGCCAGCTATGCTCGGCCGTATTCTCAAACCGCGCCTCGTCTCCCAGGCGAGTTAACATGCGTGTTCGACGCAAAACATGTTTCAGTTGATCGATCTCAAGTAAAAAGGCAAGCTGCTGTTCCAGGCGAGTCATAGTTGGAATTCTAGCCTGAGCGATCCTCCTGAACTCCTCGCTTTGCCTCAAAACGATATTGCTTTACAATGTAAAGTACTCTACAATCCCTTCATGGGTCAACGCACTGACATGCACGAGCACGCGCTCGACAACATCAAGTACATTCGCTCCACGATGGAGAAATCCACAGCCTTTACGGCCGTACCCGGCTATGGAATGATTCTCGTCGGCTTGTCCGCCTTGCTTGCCTCCTGGCTCGGCAGTGGCGCTAAGACTCGCGAGGCCTGGCTTGCAATCTGGACAGCCGAAGGCATGGCCGCCATTCTCTTTGGCTTTATTGCGTTGATCTGGAAGGCAAACCACTCTGGCGTTTCGCTTCTCTCCAGCCCCGCCCGCCGCTTTGGCTTGGGCTTTGCTCCCCCGCTGCTGGCCGGAGCTGCGCTGACGGCTGCTGCTGCGCGGGCCAACCATTACTCAGAAGTGGCAGGGCTCTGGCTGTTGCTTTATGGCTCGGGTGTTGTTACGGGAGGTATTTCAAGCGTCCGCGCCGTGCCGATCATGGGTCTCTGTTTTATGGGCTTAGGCACTCTCACTCTCTTCTCTCCCGCTCAATTTAATGATCTGGCCCTGGCCGTTGGCTTCGGCTTTTTGCACATCGGCTTCGGCCTCTGGATTGCGAGGAAATATGGCGGGTAGTTCCCTGCCCCAACGGGCAGTCAATTTAGACCAACTCATCCACGAGCGGGTCCGACTAGGAATCGTCAGTGCGCTGGCGACGACAAAAACTCTGAGCTTCGGAGAACTGAAGGAAATCCTCGATTTGACCGATGGAAACCTAAGCATCCATGCACGCAAGCTCGAAGACGCTGGTTATGTCGAATGCCGCAAGTTCTTTCTGGGCCGTCGGCCGCAGTCGGAATATCACTTGACCACAGCGGGCCGAAAGGCTTTTGAAAAGTATGTCAATCACATGGAAGCACTGATTCACGCCATGAAGCCAAAGGAGAAGTAAGAGAGTGCACGTTGCAATCATCATGGACGGTAATGGCCGCTGGGCTCAGCGCTTTGGCTGGCCGCGCCTCGCCGGGCACAGGCACGGTGCAGAATCTGTGCGCCGGGTCATCCGTAACTCCCCCAAGCTCGGCATCGAAGTATTGACCCTCTACGCCTTCTCAAGCGACAACTGGAAGCGCCCTGCTGAAGAAGTCGCCGGATTGATGCGGCTACTTGCTCACTTCATCGAACGCGAAGTTTCTGAGTGTCGCAGCAACGGTGTTCGCCTTGAATTTATTGGCCGTCGGGATCGATTGCCCTCTCACCTGCTGCCCGCCATTGAAAAGGCAGAGCGTGATACCGCTGGTGGCAGTCGTGTGCACGTCCGTATCGCCGTCGATTATTCTTCTCGCGACATGCTGATTAACGCGCTTAAGCCCGGTATGAACCGCGACGATCTGAGCCGGATCCTTGGGCCTGACGTCGATCTTCTGATCCGTACCGGTGGCGAAAAACGCCTGAGTGACTTCTTGCTTTGGGAATGCGCCTATGCCGAATTCTACTTCACCGGGGTCGCCTGGCCCGACTTTACCGAGAGCGATCTCGAGTCTGCCGTGGACGAATTTCGGGCTCGGAACCGGCGCTTCGGCGAAGTGGCCGCAACCAGCGCCGCCTAGGGCGTTGTACGATCATCTTGAATGAACCGACGCCTATTTTTATCCAGCAGCGCTGCGCTCTCAGCCTCAGCATACGAGCCGACACAGAAAAAATCCAATAGCCTGATCGAATTGCGTTACTACAAATTACGCAACACGACCGACAGCATGCCCAAGCGGCTCAACGACTTTCTATCTCAGAAACAGTTGCCTGCGCTTAAGAAAGCTGGCATCACCAAGGTCGGCTTCTTCGGCAATGTGATTGGAGCCGGCAGCCCTTGTGTGCTCCAGGTAAGTGAGTTTCAAAGTCTCTCTCAGATGGAAGCCACCTGGGACAGCGTAGGCCATGAAGTGGGCGATTATGTCCGCATCGAGTCGAGTCTGATCCGCAGCTTCAATGGGTTTCCAGCTCTTGAGATGCCGGCGGCCGAAGCTGGCCGCGCTCCGCGCACTTTCGAAATGCGCACCTATGAATCGAATACCTTCAATTCTCTCGGCAAGAAGATCGGTATGTTTAATGGCGGAGAGATTGCCATCTTCCGCAAGACAGGCCTCAACCCGGTCTTCTTTGGCGAGACCATCTTTGGCACCAATATGCCGAACCTCACCTACATGCTCTGGTATGACAGCCTGGCTGCTCGTGAAGCCAACTGGAAGAAATTCGTCACTCACCCGGAGTGGGACAAGCTCAAGATGATGCCTGGGTTGAGCGACGGTGAAGTGGTGTCTAATATCTCAAATTCGATCCTGTCGCCCACCGATTACTCGCCAATCCGGTAACCAACATGAAGCTCCTGCTCTGCCTGGTTGCACTTACGTTTCAAGATCACGACAAGCCGCCCGAAAGGGCGGCCCCGTATTACCCGACGCCTCAAGTTGTCGTCGAGATGATGCTGAAGCTGGGCGAGCTCAAAAAGGGTGAGACCCTCTTCGATCTTGGCTCCGGGGATGGCCGTATCGTGCTCGCTGCGGCGCAGAAGCTGAGTGCCAGGGCAATCGGCATAGAGCTCGATCGGGGCCTGGTGTTGCAAAGCCGGCAGCGAATCGAAAAGATGAAACTGGGTTCTCTCGCCAGCATCATCGAAGGGGACCTTTTTGAACAGGACTATTCCACGGCCGACCTGGTGACGGTCTATCTGCTGCCGGTAACCAACATCAGGCTTTCTCCTGTGCTGGAGAAGAAGCTAAAGAAAGGGGCTCGAGTTGTTTGTCATGACTTTGAGTTCACCGAATGGAAAGCAGAGAAAACAGAAGTAGTAGAAGACAATGAAGGCCGTAGTCATACACTGTTCTTGTATCGGCGCTAGGTTATGAACCAAAGAGAGCCCAAGTACTTATCTCCACTCTGGTGGCAAAGCCTGGCAGTCATCCGCACGATTCTGGCGCTGGCCTTTCTGGCAGTGGGTAGTTCCGCTTTGCGCCCGGTGCCCTGGCCCGTCATGGCCCTGGCTTCTGGCTTTACGATTTACAGTCTTCTGGCTCTGCTGTGGCGGGACGTCGAGCGGCGCTGGCCTCCGTCGCTGAGCCTTGCGATTGACGCGGTAATCTTTCTTTTCTTTGCCCATTTTTCAGCGGACCAAACACTTTGGTTTAACTCACTGTTCTATGTCTTTCTACTGCTTGAGGCGGCGATCCTGCATACCTGGCGGGAGGTCTTTACGGTGCTGGTTTTATGCCAGGGGTTTTTCCTGCTCATGAGGCCTTCGCAGTGGGAAATTCTGCAGCCGCTCGTGATGCTGTCCGGTATTTTGGCCTCCACTTTGTCGCTAGAAAAGCGCGTGCTTTCAGACCGGCTTGAAGTGGCACAGGAGGCCGTGGTCATTCTTCGGGCCGAGGCCGAGAAACTTCGCGAGATTGAACGGCAGCGTATTGCCGACGACTTTCACGATGGCCCGCTGCAGAGCTTCATTAGCTTTCAGATGAGACTCAACGTCGTGCAACAGATGCTGGGCCGCGATCTTGCCATTGGCCTCAAAGAACTACAGGATCTCCAGATGATCTGCCGGGCCCAGGTAGCAGAGTTGCGGGCCTTTGTCCGCAGTATGCGCCCGCTTGAGGTTGAAGGTGAAAGCTTGTCGACGGCGATCCGCCGGCTGGTCGAGAATTTCCGTAAGGACACGGGCATCTCGGCGAGTTATTC
>Ga0105046_10007661_pt1 | contig 16977 bp, 9 predicted proteins | sample MAT03_FD_78385 | JGI IMG/M metagenome (GOLD analysis project Ga0105046, IMG submission 78385) | Freshwater microbial communities from Lake Fryxell liftoff mats and glacier meltwater in Antarctica - MAT-03 (megahit assembly) | ecosystem: Environmental > Aquatic > Freshwater > Ice > Liftoff...
CCCCGAAGCCGGCCGCCAGGATCGCCCCGGCCTCGAGCCCGACGTGGGCCGACAGCTCGTGCGACGTGCCGCCGCCCCGCCAGGGCAGCAGGGCGCGGCCGAACGTGGCGACGCCGTAGATCTGGGTGAAGGTCCCGCCCCTGGTGGCCTCGCTGTCCAGTGACGCCTCCGCCGTCGGAAGCCCGACGAGTCGTGCGGCCACTCGCCACGGTCCGACGAGCAACGTCCCTCCTCCCTCGAGTCCGGGCGAGACGCCAGGGAGCCCTCCGGCGTCCACCGAGAGGGCCAACCCGAGCTCGATCAGCGGCTCGGCGGCTCGCACCGCTGGACGTCGCGGAGGAAACGCGGGGGCAAAGGGGGCGGGAGGAACGATTGGGGTGGGAGCCGGTTGCGGGGCGACGGGCGGGGGAGGCGCAGCGGTCGGTGGGGGCGGTGAGGCCGGCAGCACGGGCGGAGCGCTGCGCGCCGCCGCCACGGCCTCCGGATCCCATCCCAGCGCGACGACCAGCGCCGCGGCGTCGGCGAGGGCCGCGCAGGACGTGCCGCTCAAGCTCCGGCGGCCCGCGCCCCCTTGGCCGTCACGCGTCGCCAGAACGAGCTCGTACCCTGCCCCCGTCGCGGTCACCGTGGCGTCCACGTCGAGGCTCCGCCCGGAGTCGACACGCGGTGGCGCGCCGAGCAGCCGCGCGATCTCGGCCTCGACAGCGATCCCCCTTGGACAGCCGTCCGGTGCAACCCAGCGGAGCCGGATCGGCGTGGCAGGTGGCGGCATGGCTCCCGGCGTTTGCCCGAAAGCCTCCACGCACCACCCGACGACGAGGACGATCCCCGCACTCGCCGCGGCCGACCTCGCTCGGCACCCCGCCATTTGGGCATCCTGTACCCGAGACCGCGCCTCGCGTCACCCGTTGGGGGCAGGGTGGCGTGCCCGGCACGGCGCGCCGAAGCTCGATCGCCGACTCGCTCGATTTCGGGGGCGACATCGGCGTCCGCCCGACGCGTTCGTGCGAGGTTCGTCGGTTCTCCTGTAGCGAGCGTAGGATCTTCGTCATGACGTGCAGCCCGATGGTCGTCTGGGTGCTCGCTTGCGTCGCGCTCGTTGGCTGCGCCGAGGGCGCGAAGATCGGGGACACCTTTCAGTCCGGTTCGAGCGGCGATGGCGGTGCGGGCGACGGGGGACGTCGCGGTGATGGCGGACGTCAGGGTGGCGATGGTGATGGCGACGGCGATGGTGGCGACCCCACCTCCGGACCGACGAGCTCGAACCAGAGCGCCAGCAGCACCGCGACTTCCTCCACCTCGTCCACCGCCTCGAGCAACGTCTCCTCCGCCGCGTCCACGTCAGCCCAGTCCTCGTCGGCGAGCAGCAGCGCGGCGCAGAGCACGGCCGCTGCAACGACCTCCGGGGCGGGGGGCGGCCCCATCGAGTGCAACGCGCCGCTCGATCCCGGCGGCGATTGCGGCTCGGGTCAGCATTGCTGGCCCGAGCCCGCCGGCACCCAGCCCGAGTGCAGTCCCGCGGGGGCCGGCACGCAGTACGCCACGTGTGGCGGCGAGCTCGACTGCGCTCCCATCTACGGCTGCCTCGGAGTCGTGGAGGGCGAGGGCGCATGCTGCTTGCAGTTCTGCACCAACGATTTCGACTGCCCGGGGCTCTTCGACCTCTGCGCCGCGTTCACGACTCCGCTCTTTGCGGGCGGGGTCGAGTATGGCGTCTGCTTTGACGGCGAGCCCCAAGGCTGTTGAGGTGGCAGGGCTCTCGGTCGAAGCGCTCGAACCCTGCTGACCGCAGGCAACCGCTGCAGGATCGCGTTCATTAGGGAGATTCGAGTCGGCGGGCACCGCTCGGGATGGGGAACCGGCGGTTCACGCCCGAGCAAGCTGTGATCCAGGGAGCCGAGGGCCAGGCACGCCAGATCCCCGCATGAGCACACAGTGTATGCGTGGCACGATAGGTGCTTTGCGCGAGCCGATGAAGACGGCCCTGCGATCGCTCGCCCTGTCGACCTTGCTCCTCACCGCCGTGGGGGCCCTGGGGTGCGGCGACGCCGAGGAGCCGTCGAGCGAGGTGAGCGATCAGGTCGAGGGCCTCGCCGAGGGTACGCCGTCCGCCCTTGCAACGCTGTCGCTGGTCAACGACCCCAGCGTTACGGCCGAATGGCTCAAGCAGAACAAGATCGACAAGCGCGCTGCGACGAACATCATCGCGCGCCGCGATGGGGGTGACGCCGTCATCCGCACCGGGGACGACGCGCTCTTCGTCTCGGTGGCCGATCTCGATACCGTTTCTCAGGTCGGTGTCGCCACGCTCAAGAAGCTGCGCGATCTCGCCAAGGCGCGCGGCTACCTCGAGGCGCAGGAGAAGAAGGAGCTCCGCGTCGTCTTTTCGCCCCAGCCGGCCGACAAGAGCCACAGCGCCGCCATCGCGCAGGCGCTCGGCGCAGCCACGCGAACGATCGACATCGCCATGTACAGCTACTCCGACGCGAAGATCGGGTCGGCGCTCGACGCGGCGGTCAAGCGAGGCGTCAAGGTGCGCTTCCTCTTCGACACTGCCAGCGAGGACAAGAAGCTGACGGGTAGCGCGCTGACATCGTCCAAGAGCGGCAAGCTCGAGGCGATGGGCGTCGATGTGCGTTGGGTCAACAAGATCCTCCACCACAAGCTCGTCCTCATCGACGGGCCGCGCGAGGACGCGGCGTTCGCCAAGGGCGCGTACCTCATCACGGGTAGCGGCAACTGGTCGAACGGTGCCGCGACCGTCTATGACGAAAACACCCTCTTTCTCAAGGCGTATCCCGAGCTGAACCTTCGCTTTCAGCGCGAGTTCGATCACCTGTGGAAGCACTCGCGCGATCTCGCCTCGAACCCCTCGATCGTGAGCGACACGACGATCGTCCCGGTGCAGGACGATGCAATCGTCGAAGATCCGGGAATGCACGTGTGGTTCACGAGCGACAACTTCACCGTCAGCGGCGATACGTTCAGCGGCGGGCGGAAGAACAGCGTCGCCAACGTCCTCGTGGCGGCCATCAGCCAGGCCGAGGACCGCATCCACATCATGTCGGGTCACCTCCGGTCGCGCCCGGTTTCCGAGGCGCTCATGGCGCGCAAGGCCGAAATGCCGGACCTCGACATCAAGGTGTACCTCGACGGTCAGGAGTACATCTCCGAGTCCGGCGACAGCGAGCAGAAGGCCAAGCTCCAGACCTGTCTCGCCGCTGCCAACACCGACACTGCGCGCGCGAGCTGCGTCGACAAGGGCTTCCTCTTTGGAAAGGCCGTCGGTGAGGCGGGCATCGACGTTCGCTACAAGTACTACGCGTACCGCTGGAACGCGTCGTATGCGGCGCAGATGCACAACAAGACACTCGTCATCGACGATGCGCTCTTCACCGGCAGTTACAACCTTTCCGACAACGCCGAGCACGCGACCTTCGAGAACATGCTCAAGCTCGAGGGCCCCGAGTTCGCCGACCTCGTCGAGGAGTACGATGCGAAGTTCGAGGAGCTCTGGGTGACCGGCGAGGGCAAGCTCGGCGCCTTCCGAGCGCAGGTCGACACCTCGACCTCGTTCCCCATCGTCTTCCCGGCGTTGAGCCTCTCCTGGGTCGAGGTCCGCGACCTCAAGTCGCTCATCGCTGCGGAGTGCCCGGCCGTGAACTCGGAGCCGTTCCGCACCAGCCCGACGTCGCACCAGACCTGCATCAAGTGAGCGGCTCAATTTCGGGGAAAGCAGGATGGTGACTGGCTAGCAGCCTGCTAGGAGTGCGCTGGGAAACTCCTCCCGAATAGGAGGGCGCGTGGGTTTCGTCGAGACCGAGCGAGGCCGGTGGCGCGTCGCGCGGAACGTCCTCCTGGACGTGAGCACGCGCGCTGCCGGGATCGCGGGCGGTATCGGCGAAAACCAGCGCCCTCCTAGAGCGCCCATCGACATCATTCACCGGTCGTGATGCCGACCGTCGCGAGGCGCTCCAGGATCGCGCGGAAGCCAGCGCCGCGCCCGAGCTGGAGCAGATGTCCACCCGGGAACGTGACGAGATCGGCGTCGAAATGGGCGGCGATACGCCGCGCGTGTTCGAGCGGCGTGATGCGGTCGCCCACCGCGCCAACCACCAGCACGCGCTCCTTGGGCAGCAGCGGCGGGCGGGAGAGCGGGCTGACGACGCGGTACGCATCGGAGAGGGCCTCGTGCTGCGTCATCTGTTCGGCCGGCGTGCCCACGAGGCGCCCGCCGTCGCGGGCGGTGTCGGCGAGCGAGACGAGCGGAATGAACGGGACCAGGAAGTCGAGTGGCTCGACCGTTCCTAGCAGGGAGACCGAGAAGCCTCCGAGGCTCATCCCCGCTGCGATCACCGCCGGTGCGCCGCGACCGCGACCCCACTGAACGAGGTCACGCAGATCGCGGATGGCTTGCGCGAAGCCCTCGTTGGTCATCCGTGGATCGCTGCCCGGAAAGCGGGGCGCGCTCTTGGGCCGCGCGCGATCGGCGTGGTGAGGAAGCTGAGCGAGCACGACGTCGAGTCCGCGGCGAAGCAGCGCCGCGATGGGCCAGGCGCGCTCCTCGAAGGGGAAGCTGCCGCCGCGATAGCCGTGGACGAGGATCGCAAGCGGGCGCGCTCCCGCCCCGCGACCGCGAATCCAGCGCGCGCGCGCGGTGTGGTTCTCGGTCACCTCGCGGACGCGGGCGTCGAGCGAAGTCAGGTAGGGGCCGAGCCGCGACGGCCAGGCCAGGTCGATGACGTCGCCGATCACGCCTCCTCGATCGAACCGCCCGACGTCGCGCTGACTCGGCTCGATGCGGCGAGGCTCGCCGAAGAGGAGCGCGGGCGTCGTGTAGAGCGCAGGGTCGCCGTACGCCGCGGCAATGGCGCGCAGCGCCACCACCCGCTCGGCTGGCCCCTTCGATTCGGAGGCCGAGCGGGATACGGCGGCGCTAGATCGGTACATCAGCGCGCGCGATGCGATGACGTCGACCCCGGAGGCGACGGCCGGGCCAACCGCGTGCAGCGCGGCGCTGCCCAGCCGACCGAGCAGGGTCGTCGACTTCATCGTTCTACTTGCCGAGACCGAGGCCCTGGGCGCGCGACCTGGACTTGTCCATCAGGGCGGCGCGCTCGGCCTTGCGCTTGTCGATGTAGTCGACCAGCGCGGTTTCGAAGCGGTCCATCTCCTTGCGGCACTGGCTCTGCGTCTTGACCGAGAAGCCCTTGCTGTCCTCGGCGGTGAGCTTGTTGATCTCGATCTTGGCGTTGGCTGGCTTCCAGACGCCCTGGGCGCACTTGTTCCACGCTTCGTCGATCTTCTCGAGCTCCTCGGCGACTGCCTTGGGCGCGGCGTCGAGCTTTCCGAGGCGGCCGACCTCGGTGTAGTCGAGGAACGGGCTCTGCACGTCCTTCGGCCACCCGCTCGACGCGCCGGTGCCGGCCTCGAGCGGGGAGCCCTTGTCGAGGCCCGACGCGATGTCGACCACGTAGCGACCGCCGTCGAACGCGACGAACGTGATGGAGTTGTCGTCGACGTCCCACACGATGCCGGGCGTGCCGTTCGCGAGTGCTGGTTGCTTGCCGGTGGCCTCGGCAATGATGTGGTTTCCGACCGATTGAGCGTCGGAGTATCCCGTGATCGTGGCCCCGTAGGCAGCGAGCCGCTTGTGTTTGGCGGCCTCCGCCTCGTCGGTTCGCCAGCGCTGCCGCCCGAAGCCCGGGCCGTTGATGTTCTGCGGCGCGACGTTCAGCTTGGGGAGCCAGCCATTGGCGTCGCGCTCGACGTAGTGCACGAACATCGGTGCGTCGGCCTTGGCGTAGGCCGCGGCGACCTGGGAGAGCCGACCCGAGTCCTCGGGCTTGAACTCGGGGAAGCGCTTCACCACGCTCTGCGTTGCGAGCGCCGTGGACTGGGCGCGCCACGGTGACTCGGGCTTCTTGGGGGCGCCGGCGACGGTCGCGGTGCCGAGCGGCGACGCCTCCTTGTCGGACGACGCCGCGAGCTCGTCGCCTCCCACGAAGTACGTAAGCGAGCCCCCGGTCGAGATGAAGACCCGCGCCTTGTTGGATGGGTCGACGTAGCGGTGACCCTGGAGGCGCTCGCGCTCGCGGACCTCCTCCTCGGTGAGCTCGACGATCTCGGGCTTTCCGTCGACCTGCAGCTTGGCCTTTGCGCCCGAGCGATCGAGGATGAAGCCGTGCCGGCCGTCCGGTGTGACGAAGTGGCCAATCTTCACCAGCCCGGGCGTGCGGGACGAGCCAACGGCGTCTGGGGAGGTAGGCGTCGCGGGCGGGGGCGAGCTCTGCTCGCTGCCTCCACACCCGGCCGTACATAGAACACCGAGGACCGAAACGACGCTGACGACGGCGAAGACCTTCATCGACACTCCTCTGGGGACGGGACGGCGGGACGGCGGGACGGGGCTGGATCGTGGGCGGGAGCTTGTACTGCATCCAGCACGAAGCCATTGGTTGAGACGTGCGCCCTCCGGCGTTCTCCACCCTGGGCCCGAAACGCCCCGTGTCGCCGTTGACATCCTTCGTGCGGTCCGATTCATTCGGGCCATCTTGCCCATCCGAGACGCTTCGTGACCTCGGGCGACCCGCAACGCGACCCGGCCTTCGATGCGGCGGTCGCCAAGCTCACGCTGCTGAGCGATCGCGACGCGATCCTCGATGCATTCTTCGCGTACGGCTGCGAGGTCTTCAAGTTCGCCGTCCTGTTCGTGGTGCGCGGCGATGCGGCGCACGGTCGGGATGTCCACGGGCTCGGCGCGCCGAGCGGCCTCGTCGCACGCCTCGTGTTCCCCCTCGACAAGGGAGGAATCCTCGCGAAGGCCGTGGAGTACAAGAAGGCCTTCGTCGGAGCGCCCGCGGCGGACGGCGACGACGCCGATCTGGTCGGCCGCCTCGGTCGCGCGATGCCCACCGCGGTCGTTGCGCCGGTGGTGGTACGTGGGAGGGTCGTGGCGATCCTCCTCGGCGAAGGGCTGAGCCCAGCCGCCGCGCTGCGCGCCAAGGTCCAGGGTGGGTCACCTCTCGAGACGGCGCGCGAGATGATGTTCGCGTGGACGGACTGCGTAGGCGATGCGTTCGAGCGCCTCATCGTGCGACGCAAGTCCGACGACGGAGGCGTCGTCGCCTCGATGCGCCGGCCTCCGTCGAGCAGTCAGGAGCCTTTCTCGTTCCGCGAGATGGCGCCCACGCCCTCGCCGCCGCAACCTCGCCGATCGCCCTGGTGGATCGCGCCGGTCGGCCTTGGCGCGCTGCTCGCCGTCGGCCTCGTGCTTCGCTACTCCAGCACTGAGCCCGGGCCCCAGAGCGTGGCGACGGCTGGCACCGCGCTCCCTGGATGGCCGCGGGCGGTCGACCTGGCCGTGGCGCTCGACCGTGCGATCGAGGCGGCGGGCCTCCCCGCGGGCGAGCTCATCGGTATCCAGACCGAGATCGGCAAGGGTGGCACGATCGACGTGTCGGCCGAGGGTTCGGGCAGCAAGCCATCGCCACTCGCGTTCATCATCGCGACCTCGGAGACCGAGGCCGAAGTGCGGGTCGATGCATCGGGTCTCCACGGGCCGCGCAAGCAGCCGCGCGCCGAGTGCGAGGGTAGGCCTTGTCGCAAGTCGGTCAGCCAGCCGCGCTGCACCACGCTGCAGCTCTGGGACGCCGCCGTAGCCGCTGGCGCTCGTGACGAGGACCGGGTTCGCGCAAGCTATGCCGCGACCGGCGAGAGCGGCCCACAATGGTCGCTCTCGATCGACGAGAGGGGGACACTCACCCTCGATGGCGCCAATTGCAAGGCGATCTCTCGCGACCGGATCCGGCCACCCAAGACGCCGCTCTCCGCGATTCCGGGTGCTCCGGCCGGTGTGGATCCGATCGAGGCGTTGCCGGCCGCCCGCAACCAGGCCGGCCTGGGCGGCGAGGCGAGGCTGCTGGAGATCGAGGCGAAGGGCGTCGGAGCCGACGGCAAGGTCGACTTCGGAGCAGCCGAAGCGAGCATCGTCTATCGCTTCGCCGACCCCGACACCGTCCCGATGGCCGAGCGCCGCTGGCGGCAAGTCACGCTCACCTCGGAGGGCATGCCGATCACTTCGGTCGCCAGTGATCGGGAGCCGCTACCCATCCGGGTCAAGGGTCCCGTCGCGCTGCCTCGTTGCTCGTTCGCGACCGCCTGGGCGATGGCGAAGCTCCCCAAGGATGCCAAGGCGCGGATCATCTACGGGGCCGATGCATCGTTCCCCGAGTCGGGCCTTTGGACGCTCGAGGCGCCCACCATGAGCGCGCGGCTCGCGCGCTCGGACATGGGCTGCGCCGCTACCGTCCCCATCGCGCCCAAGGCGCTTTGAAATGAGCTGATGAGCGTAACCCAGGAACGTCAGCTTCGCGGTCTGCTCCCAGTGCGGCCACGTCACCCATAGCGATAAGTCCCCCTGTGGCAATTGTGCGCGCCCTGCGCGACCGTCTGCCGCCTCCGATTCCAGACTCAGTCGGCGGGAGGGGGAGGCGCGAGCGGGTTGTTGGGACCCACCGGTTGCCGCGTGCCGTCCTCCTCCACCACGGCATTTTCTCGGGCGCGCCCCCTCGCCAGCGGGTCGGGTGACTCGAGCCGGGCCCCGACCGCGTCGCGCCACGATCCAGGCGCGAAATGCATCTCTCCCTTGTCGTCGCGGCGGAGAGACCAGCGGGCGTACTTGCCGCCCGACGGTGGCACCACCCACCGCCCGTAGGTCCAGATCCATCGGCGAAATCGAAAGTCCCACTCTCCTCCGAGCCAGACCGCGCCCTCACGCGGCGATTGCGGAGCGATCTCCACCCGCGCAGGGGGCGGGGGATAAGGCACCGTGACGTACGCGGTTCGGGGCTGAGGCACGAAGGTGGGCGCCGGACGTGACACCGCGCCACATCCCGCCGTCAGCAGGGGCCCGAGGAGCATCATCGAGGGAAGCCACCGCATCTCGAAGAATCCAAGCACATTCTGCGGAGCCTCACAGCAAGGACCGGGCCTCGTAGGCGAGCGTCACGCGTGGTTCGGGGTTTGCTTGGACGATGACAGGAACCGGCCCTTGTCTTTGCTGCGCGCGACCGCGACCTCACTCCTCTGTCTCTCCGCAGGCGCAACGTCAGGATGCGCATCGATCCCCCAAGGCCGGCGAGCCGTCGACGCGGTCGCCATGGAAGGTGTCGATCAGGTGAGCGAGTCGGAGCTTCGCGCTGCGATGGCCACCCGCCCCAACGATCGTTTCCTCGGCGTCGCCGAGGGCGTGATGGTCGACTACCAGCTCTTCGATTCGTACGTCCTGCAGGAGGACATGGCCCGGATTCAGCGCTTCTACGCGGGCAAGGGCTTCTACGACGCGCAGGTGCGTTCATCCGAGGTGACGATCGAGTCGGACGACGAGGTGGCGATCGACATCCACCTCGACGAGGGCGCGCCGGTCCTGGTCGGGCGTGTCGATGTCGAAGGGCTCCAGAAGGTCCCGATCCTCCATCTGAAGGCGCTCGGCATCGCCTCCGAGGAGCTATCCCCCGGCGAGCCCTTCGAGGAGTCGAGATACATCGAGGCCGAAGCGCGCATCAAGCGCGCGCTGACTGATGCCGGTCACGCGTTCGCGACGGTGAAGCGCGAAGCCACCGTCGATCTCGTTCGGCACCGCGCTTCCGTGAAGCTCACGATCGTCGCCGGACCCAAGGCCGTGTTCGGCAAGGTCACGTTGCACGGAGAAGGCGAGCTGCCGCGCGACAAGATCCTGGAGGCGCTCGCGATCGAGGAGGGCAAGCCGTACTCGACTCGCACGCTCGAGGAGTCGCAAACCGATGCGTTCGATCTGGGCGTCTTCGCCGCGGTGAAGCTCACCCCCGATCTCAGCCGGCCCGAGTCGGGCATCGTACCGGTCGACGTCGAGGTCTCGCCCACCAAGCTGCAGACCGTCCGTCTCGGCGGCGGTGTCACGATCGACGCGGTGAAGAGCGACGCGCATGGCCTGATCGGCTGGGAGGGCCGCAACTTCTTCGGCGGCATGCGCAGCCTGTCGGTTGAACTGAAGCCGGCCGTCGTCTTCGTCCCGCTTCGCATCAACAACTTCGTCCCGCCCGAGAAGGTCCTCCCCGCGCTCAAGCTGCGCAGCGAGCTGAGGCAGCCGGGGTTCATCGAGCCCAAAACAATGGGCTTCATCCGGCCGACGTTCTCTGCCCAGCCGATTCTGCTCAAAAGCGACACCACCTCCGAGGACCCCATCCTCGGCTATGCCGAGAACGATCTCGCGGTCGGCGTCCGACGCCCGTTCGGTCGCCGGCTCACCGTCGAGCTGTCACAGAACGTTCTGTGGAGCTTGCCTTTCCCCTATGCCGGTGAGCTCGATCTGGCGCTTTCGCAGGTGCTGATCCTCTTTCCCGAGCTGACAACGACCCTCGATTTTCGCGACGACAAGATCCACCCCCACAAGGGCTGGTACCTGTCCAACACGCTGCAGACCGCGGTCGGTATCGATGGCCGGGACGTCAAGATCAAGCCCGAGGCGCGCGGCTACATCCCGCTGGGCAAGCGCGTCACGCTGGCCGGGCGCGCCACCGTGGGGCTCCTCCTCCCGCAGAACTACGGCGAGGACGTCGCAGCGAGCATCCAGGCGCCGTTCGACACCGCAGATCGTACCGAGCGAATTCACGATCTTCAGGTCCTTTACTTCCGCGGATTCTTCTCAGGCGGCGGCAGCTCCAATCGCGGCTACCCGTTCGCGGGCATCGGCCCCCACGGCATCGTGCCGTATCTCAACCCGGCCAATGGTCTATGCGACGCGAATGATCCCGACTTCGGTCGCGACGCCTGCCTGAGCCCGGTGGGAGGGCTCACCCTCTGGGAGGCGTCGATCGAGCTGCGCATCGACGTCGTCGACCCGTTCTCGGTGGCGGTTTTCTGCGACGCCGGCGACGTGTCGCCCAGTCCGGTCGACATCCGCTTGACCCGCCCGCATCTGTCTTGCGGTCCAGGCGCCCGCATCGACACGCCGGTTGGACCTATCCGCCTTGATATCGGCTACCGCGTTCCCGGCCTTCAGAACCTCGACGGCGTCGACCAGCTCGAGAAGGAGCCCGGCGACATCTTCGGCGCCCCGCTCGCAGTGGCTTTCGGCATCGGTGAGGCCTTCTGATGAGCGCCGGTGCCGTCGTCTGGCGGGTCGCGCGGGTGATCACCGGGTCGATCGCGGCGATCGTTGTGTTCGTCGTCGCATGGGTCGGCGCGGTGCTGCTGCACCTCGGCTCTGCGCCGGCACGCCGCATCGTCGCGCGCGAGCTGCCCGCTCTCCTCGACGGCGCATTCCCCGGCACGATTCGCGTTCACGCGCTGGGCTCGCTGTCGGTGTATGGCCTGAGCGGCGTCGACATCGACCTGGTCCACCCCGACGGGGCCCTCGTCGCCAAGCTGCGCGGCGTGCAGGTGACGCTCGATCCGGTGCGCGCGGTGAAGGCCTTCCTCGGGGCGGGACCGATCGAGATCCCCATCCGCAGCGTAAGGCTCGAAGGGCTCGACATCGACGTCACGACCCATGACGGACAGCTGCGCATCGCCGACGTCTTCGACGACCCCGACGAGCCCGCGATGCCCGTGGATCCGAATGCGCGCGACATCGACGTGCAAGTCCGCGAAATCGTGGTCCGCCACGGCTGGGCGCACGGCGTGATCGACGCAGGCGGGCTGCTGATCGACGCCGATCTCGACGATATCGTGGCGAGCGTCGCGCTCGATGCCACGACCACCAGGGTGACGCTCGTCCATGTCGATCTCACCACCCGATCGGCTCCGCGCGGGGCGGACGTGCGGGGCGAAGTTTCCGCCGCGTTCAGCATGACCAGCGCGCCCACCGCGGACACGCCGGCGCAATCGGCGTTCGTCGTGTTGAACGGCGAGGTCGCGCGCGCCCCCATCTCGCTGGTCGGCATCCTGCGCGGAGAAGGCCTGCACGCCTTCCTATGGTTGCCCGAGGTCACCCCGGAGCAGCTGAGCGGTATCGCTCCCGAAGCGCCGCCGTTCGCGGCGCCGGCCAGTGTGACCGCCGTGGTCGACGGGACCTTCGATCGCCTCGGCGCACGCGTGTTGCTCGCGGCCGCCAAGAGCCGGATAGATGTGAGAGCCGACGCGGTGCTAGCGCCGTCGCCATCGGCGACCGCGCACGTGGAGGCGACCGATATCGACGCCGCGCTGGTCGGTGGTCCGGCAAGCTCCGTGTCGTTCGACGCCGACGCCAGCGCGGAGATGTTCGAGGCCGGCGATCCTCGCGGCCACGTGAAGCTCGCGACACAACCGGGCGTGGTCGCAGGGATCCCCCTTCCTGCCGTCACCGGGTGGGGCACCTTCGAAGGGAAGCGCGCGCACGCCGAGCTCGACGTTCAGGAGCCGGGGCTGCGCACCGCGATCGTGGCCGACATGAAGCCCGGTCCTCGCGGATCGCTCATCGACGCGACGATCGAGGTGCCCGAGGCCGATCTGACCGCACTGAAGCGGCGCGGCTACCAAGCCACCGGGAGGGCGGAGCTGTCGGGCAAAGCGCACCTGGACCTCGGCGCCGAGACGATCGTGGCATGGATCAAGCTCTCCGCGACGAGCCTTTCGGCGGCGCTGGCGCCCGGCATCAGTGTGAGCAGCCTCGACTTCGACGCTCGCGCCGAGGGTGCGTGGAAGAACCCGAACATCGACGCCAAGGCCTGGGTGCGCGGCGCAACGGTGGAGAGGCGCGACATTCGCTGGGCCACCGTGACGGTCGAAGGGCCGGCGATGCGACCGCTGGTCGTCGCCGAGGTCGCGAGCCTCGACTTTCCGCATGTGCTTGCGCGGGCCCGGGTCGATATCCAGGGAGGTCCGACCCTCGATGACGTCGAGGTGGAGGCGCGCCGTGGCACGACCACCGCACGGCTGTCGGTTCGCCAAGTCATAGTCGGCGCCGGCATCCCGCGATTGAACGACATGCGGCTTATGGGGCTGGGCGAGCCGCTGACGATGTCGGTAACCCCGGAAAACCGCGGGGGGACGCGAATCGTCGCATCCGCTCCTCGCATCTCCATCCCCGCGGTCGCCGAGCTGGCCGGGTTCGACGTCGGCGTGCGCAATGGGCGCTTCAGGGTCGATACCGACATCGTGGTCCGGCCCTCGCGATTCGACGGCAAAATCGCGCTGGATGTACAGGACGTCGACCTGCGGCGCGAGGGCATCGCCCTCGACGGCATCGACCTCAGCGCTCGCGTGGAGATCCAGGGACGCAAGGTCACCTTCTCCTTCGACAGCGAGGCGACTGCGATCGGCTACGTTCACGTGAAATCGACCCGGGTCGTCGAGCTTTCGGGTGCGGCCACTGACGTGGCGAGCTGGCGCGATGCGCTGGGCGAGGTAACCGTGACGAGCGACGTTCGTCTCGCGTCGATCATGAGGTTCGTCCCCCGCGAGCAGGTCCCGATCCTCGATGCGGAGGGGCGGCTCACGGTGGCGGGCACAGTGGGTCGCGCGACGAAGGGCGACGCACCGTCGCTCGATCTCGACGTGCGCACCGACGAGCTCGGACTGGTGGGCAAGCCGGTGGTCCACGGCGCCAAGGCGGACCCGACGCCCGTCCCGGCGTGGACGCTGCGTGGCGTCGACTTCGTGGCTTCCGGCAAGGCGACGCCCGACCCCGCACGCGTCGAGCTGACGGTCATCGCGCGCGACACGCATGGCGAGCTGGTCACGGTGGCGGTCGCGTCCGATATGGCATACGGCAAGTTGCTCAACAGCGATCCAGTGGACATGGGATGGATCGAAACGCAGCCACTGTCGGCGCGCGCCTCGATCCCGTCGCGAAAGATTGCCGACCTGCCTCCGAATCTGGGGATCCCCAAGGTCGTGGGCAACATCGTCCTCGACGTGAAGATGGACGGGACGCTTCGCGAGCCGAACCTGTCGGTCGACGGCGCCCTGGCCCAGCTCTCGATCGAGGGCAGCCCGCTGGAGCAGCCGTTCACCCTCAAGCTCATCGCCCATTACGACGGCAAGGAAGGCGACGCTCATCTGGCGCTCGATCAGTCGACCACGCGCATGATGAAGGCTACGGCCAAGGGTCGCGTCTCGCTCCACGACTTGCTGCAACCCCAGGAGGGCAAGCCTCTGCCCTGGATTGCGTCGGCCGACGTGAAGCTGGGTCCGCTCCCGCTCGATGTGCTGGAGGCGCTCATTCCGACCAAGATCGACGGCGTCGCGACCGGTCACGTCGTGCTGGAGAAGCTGCACGAGGACGCCTCGCTCGATGGCGACGTGAGCGTCGCCGGGCTGGTGCTGGGAGGCATCCCCCACAAAGAGGCGAGGGTGAAGGTGACCGCACGCGACGGCAAGCTCACCGGGAACGTGCGCTTGGCCCAATCCGACGGCTTCCTCGAGGCCGACGCCAAGGTGGGGATCGCCTGGGGTGCGCGGATCGTTCCCGAGCTGCGTGCGACCGAGGAATTCGATGTCGGCGTGAAAGCGCAGCGCTTCCGACTGCGCGCGGTGGAGCCGTTCGCGACATCGGTCTTGAACCGCCTCGACGGCCGCCTCGACGGTGAAGTGCGCCTCTCCAAGGAGGTCATCACCGATGCGCAGCGGGGACGCGGCGTGAGAGGAAAGCTCGCGCTCAGCGACGGCAGGATCGAGGTCGCCGCTGGCGGCGGACCGCTCGATGACGTCCGTGCGACGGTGCGCATCGACGAGGCCGGCAAAGTCCGGCTGGAGGATGTCTTCGCCCGTGGTTCGACCGGCGAGCTTCGCGCCGAGGGTGTCGCGACCTTCGGCGATGCCGGCTTCCACGCGGCTCGTCTCAATGTGGTCATTCCGCAGAAGGAGCCGATGCCACTCCTCCTTTCCGGGGAGCACCTGGCCGACGTCTCGGCGAACGTCTCGGTGTCCGCGGACATGATGGACGGGGGCCGCGAGCTGAGGGTCGGCGTCGACATCCCGCGGCTCACTGTCAACCTGCCAGACGTTCTGCCTGATGGCGTGCAAAAGCTCGACGACATCGAACATGTCCGGATCGGCACCATGCGGGGGGGCAACTTCGTTCCGTTGCCGGTCGATGCGCCGGACCCGGTGGACGAGGCCAGTGGATCGACGTTCCGCACGCGGGTGAACATCGGCCTCAAGAACGCGCGGATCGTGAAGGGCGACATGCTCTCCACCTATCTGAGCGGCAACCCCCGGCTCCTCATCGACGGCGACCAGACCATCATGTCGGGCGCGATCAAGCTCCAGGGCGGGCGGGTTGACATCAAGGGCCGGCGCTTCGAGATCGAAAGTGGCCTCATCACCTTCAATGGCGAGCCCGCAAACCCCGACGTGCTCCTCACTGCCAAGTGGGAGGCGCCCGACGACACGACGATCTACGCGGACTTCGCGGGTCCTCTCACCACCGGCAAGGTCACCCTTCGCTCCGACCCTCCACGCTCGCGGGAGGAGATTCTGGCGCTGGTGATCTTCGGACGCGTCGAGGGCTACAACAGCGGGGGGCAAGAAGCCGACAAGGGCACCCAAGCGGTGGGCATGGCCGGCGGTTTCGCAGCCGAGGGGCTAAACAAGGTTCTCGATGACGTCACCGATGTGGAGGTCCGCACCCGAGTCGACACCTCGAGCTCGAGCAACCCGCGTCCCGAGCTCGAGGTGCAGATCTCGCGCGAGATCGCCGCGCGCATCGCCTACGTGCTCGGTCAGCTGCCCCCTGGCACGGCACCCGACAAGACGTACGGCACCCTCGACTGGAGCTTCAGGCCGCAATGGTCGTTGGAGACGACCGTCGGAGATAGGGCGAGCACGTCGGTCGACGTCATCTGGGAGCGTCGCTACTGAACGCAGGGCGGGCTTGGCAATTCCTGTGTGTGGCGCGATGCCTCATCGGGCGCGGGCACGCCACGACTCGGGTCGTCAGCGCATGCGAAGAAGGTCATGCAAGTGGCTCCCTTTCGCCGACTCGACGCGCAAGCGTCGAACGCGATGGGGGTCATGGGCACGGCACGCCCCTTGAAACACAGCCGGTCATGGAACGAGTAGAGATCCCGCGCACCGAACCGAAGCCCAAGCAGTCCGTCGCCGACTGGGAAAACGAAGGCGGCGCGACGCCACCCCACGACTTCACCGCGAATCACAAGGAGCTCAACGCTGTCTCAGCGCGCGTTCGCCAGACCGCGTTCCGCTTGATCGAACAGGTGCGTGCGCGCCCATTGCTCTCGATCGCGGCGGCCGTCGGCGTCGGCGTGATCATCGGTGGCGGCATGCGCCAGAACATGAAAGCGCGCTCGGTACTGGGCCTTCTCTTCCTGCCGACCGTCAGGCGCCTCTGGTCGGCAGTCTGAGCTGAGCGCGCGCTGCGCGGCCCCGGTCGCGCGGCGCACTGGGGCGCCGCATCGGGTTACTTGCGGATGCCCAAGCTGTCGGATTCGCCAGGGACGCTCGGCACGCGGGTCTCGCGGGCCCGACCATCGGGGCGAGCCTTCGCGCGGTCCTTCTCGTCCTGCGCAGCCCGATCCTCCGCTCGCCCGTCTGCTGCCTTCTGCTCGTTGACCTTCACGTCATCGAGCGCTTTGGTGACCTCGGTCGCGATCGTCGCGCTGGCCTCGTCGAGCGCTACCGACATGGCCTCCACGATCTTCTGCATGTCGTCGGTCTTGCCCGCGTCGCGCTCGACCACGACCGTGTGGGCTGCGACGACGACGCGATCATCGCGCACCGCGTAGCTGATCTCGACGCGCGCGGAGCGCTCGTCGCCACGACGAACTTCCTCGAACGCGAGGACTTCGACGTCGACCGTCGGAACGGCGCCACCGACGGCCTGGGTGATGCCGCGCTCCTCGAACAGCGATCGCAGCAGCGCGCGTCGCACGTATTCCTCTGGCTTTTCCGTCCAGCGGAAGTAGGGGTACTCGCCGATCTCGACCGGCGAGGCGCGAAAAACGATGCGCAGACGGAGATGCTCGCCGCTGCTCACCCGACCGATGCGCAACTTGA